>Ga0316231_1000300_pt1 | contig 75847 bp, 37 predicted proteins | sample TBH18027metaG_FD_206002 | JGI IMG/M metagenome (GOLD analysis project Ga0316231, IMG submission 206002) | Freshwater microbial communities from Trout Bog Lake, Wisconsin, USA - TBH18027 | ecosystem: Environmental > Aquatic > Freshwater > Lake > Hypolimnion/Profundal zone | place: USA: Wisconsin... | reverse complement strand
TGCTTCCCCCACTCAGGAATTTCACCTGTCGGCTCACGGAAGGAGTCGCAATTCTTAGCTCCTTTACAAACTTCTCGGCCAACCGGGCTACCTTGGAATAACTGACCACGAAATGTGGGAAGTGGAGTTTGAGGCTCGCAACTACAACGTTCCACGCAACGGAAAACTTCATGGTCAGGCCCAGGCGCTTACGATCCTCGGGTATCAACCCAACCCCTTTTCGCACCATCTGGGCGGGTGAGCGCGGCGTCACTTTATCGCCAAACAGGGTGATCTCTCCCTGCTCGATATGCCCGATGCCAAAAATCGCTGTGACCAGTTCCGTACGACCAGACCCTACCAAACCGGAGATTCCGACAATCTCTCCTTTTCGCACAATCAGATCGACGTTCTTGGGGCCGCCTCTTACCGAAAGACCTTTAACGCGAAGTGCCTCTTCCCCGGGTGGTCGCCGGTTGCGCGGGTACATCTGCGAGATACTCCGGCCCACCATGATCCGAACCAGTTCATCGTTGCTGATATCGTTCATCAATCCAGTAGCAGCATTTTTTCCATCACGCAGAACTGTAACCCTGTCGCCGATTTCCCTGATTTCCTGCAGACGATGGGAGATAAATATGATTGCAATGCCTTGCTCCCGCAGCTCCCTGATGCGCTTGAACAGGCACTCGACTTCGCGTTCGGTCAAAACTGCCGTGGGCTCGTCGAGTATTAATACCCGCGGGTTTGACGCCATAACCTTGGATAATTCCACCATCTGCTGGATGGCGGTGCCGTAATGTTTCAGGGGTTGCGTCGTGTCGATATGCACGTCTAGGGAGCCCAGTAATCTCTGGCTCTCCTCATGCATCTTCTGGTGGTCAATTACTACACCCCAGCGTCGCGGTTCAGAAAAATGTTCTGCGCAACATTCAGCCATGGGACCAGCATGAACTCTTGATGTACTCCCCCGATACCGTACCGCAAGGCCTCCACTGGACGGCCAATCTTAATCGGCTTTCCCTCCAGTAGGATTTCCCCGCTATCGTGTTTGTAGGCACCCATCAAGATCTTGCCCAAGGTACTTTTCCCAGCGCCGTTCTCGCCGATCAGGATGTGTACCTCGCCGGGGTAAACGTCAAAGTCGACGTTCTCAAGGGCGCGAACCCCGGGAAACTCCTTGCAGATTCCCCGTGCCTGAAGAAGTGCTGCCTGACTCACCATGCTTGCCCCTTTAGGGGAGGCTGAACGCATCAACCTCCCCTAGATTCCTCTACTTCTTCCACCAAGCGGAGTTCTTCATGTAGTCGTCGATGTTGGCCTGGGAAATTAACGGCTTATCCAAGGCAGATGGGAAAGGCATAAAGGCTTTTGCCGGCTTTGCGCCATCGTCGAGGAACCGCAACATAAAGGCAGCTGCACAATAGCCGCTTCCATAGGGATCGGTATTGTAGGTGACGGCCATCTGACCTTTCTTGATCGCCCAGCTTGCATCTTCACTTCCGTCGAAGCCCGCCACAATGATGCCTTCACCCTGCCGTCCCGCGGCTCTGATGGCCATGATTGCGCCTAGTGCTTCCTCATCATTCGCCGCGATGACTGCCTTCACTTTCGTAAACTTCTGCAGCAGGTTCTCCATTACCTGCATGCCGGCAACTCTCTGAAAGTTTGCGGGCTGTGAGGCTACAACCTTGATCTTCGGATAGTTCTTCAGCGCCGTATTAATGCCGCGCAGACGCTCCTGGGCATTGGCTGCTGCCGGGGGGCCTTCCAGGATAATCAGGTTTCCCTCGCCCTTCATCTTCTCCGCCACCCATTTCGCAATGACCTCTCCGCTTTCCGCATAATCCACACCGGTACGGAAGAGGACCTTATTACTGTTGGCAGGAGTTCCGATGGTCGCAACGGGAACTCCCATTGCAACAGCTTTTTCTACGGAGGGAACAATGCCGTTCGAGTCGGCCGGATGAATCATCAAAGCAGAGATTTTCTTCTGCAGGAGGTCTTCTACGATTCTCCCCTGTTCTTCAACGCTGTCCTGCTTAGCCGGAGCAAGGGTAATCGCCTCAAAACCCATGTCCTGCGCCGCTTTTCTAACACCCGCCAACTGAGACACCATGTACGGATTTGTTGAGTTCTTTACGATACAGGCGATCACGTACTTTTTCTTCGCTTTCACGTTCGTCTTTACCTGCATTCCCAAGCCGCTCACTGGGTAAAGACTCTTAATTTGCGCCGAGACAAAAAAAGCCGCTACAACGATAACAATCAAAATAGTCCAGATTCTCTTCATTGCCTTACCCTCCTTCGTAGTTTCATTTCATTGAAGCGCTTGATGTCTACATACCTACCCAAGACACCAAGTGTTGTGTCCGCTTCTGATGAGACCTTTGATGGAAGACCATGCAAGGCATGGGTTCTTACCCGAAGGCCGCGACGGAGCGGGGCGGAACTGTCCTTACGCCAGGCCTATCGATCTTGATTTCGTTCCTTCTGCACTTTCTGTTATTCCCTTGATGCGTGCGGTAAGAAGTTCTTCCAAAGTCTCCAGCGCCTTGGTAAAGCCAGCAATCCCTTCTGAAAGCTTGTCAGAAGCCATACGATCTGCAGAATGCATGCGGTCGAAGGTTAACTTGTCGACGCTAATCTTCTCGATCTGTTCAGTTGCAGCGACACTCGCATCCAATTTACGCGGAAGTAGTCTTTCGGTTGATTTCAGTTCGGCCAACAGAGAGGGCGCTATCGTCAGGAGATCACAACCCGCCAGTTCTGTGATTTCGCCTAAATTGCGGAAACTGGCACCCATCACTTCAGTCTTATAGCCAAAGTTTTTGTAGTAGTTGTAGATGTAGGTGACGGAAAGCACGCCGGGATCTTCGTGAGGCTCGTAGGAATCGCGACCGGTATCTTTTTTGTACCAGTCGAGAATACGGCCAACGAATGGCGAGATCAGCGTGACCCCAGCTTCTGCACAGGCAATCGCCTGATGCAAGCCGAAGAGGAGTGTCAGGTTACAGTGAATGCCATCCTTCTCCAGAACGGTAGCAGCCTGAATGCCTTCCCATGTTGCGGCAATCTTGATCAGAATGCGCTCGCGTGACACGCCCTTCGTTTCATACTGCGCGATCAACTCCCGGGCTTTCGCGATTGTCGCCTGGCTGTCATAGGACAGGCGCGCATCTACCTCGGTCGAAACCCGTCCGGGGATGATCTGAAGGATCTTGAGACCGAAGGAAACCGCTAGCCGGTCAAACGCCAGTGTTACAACCTGGGCGGTTGTCGCCGTTGCACCGAGGTCCTGCCGCGCCTGCTGCAGAGTCTCGTCGACGATGCTCTGGTATTGAGGCATCTGGGCGGCAGCGGTGATCAACGACGGATTCGTCGTCGCATCACGCGGCATAAAGGTCTCGATGGCCTGGATATCTCCTGTATCGGCTACAACAATCGTCATTTCCCGCAATTGTTCAAGCAAGCTCTTTGACACAATGGACTCCAACGTTAAATTCTCGAGAAGCTACGAGAGATTCGACTGCCTCAACCACTTTTGCCGCCGTTATATCCAGGAATTCAAACACCTGATTCGCGGGACCGCATTCGCCGAAACGATCGACGCCGATCACTGCGCCTTCGAGTCCAACGTATTGCCGCCAGTAGCTTGTGACCCCGGCCTCAACAGCGACGCGGGGCACACCGCGCGGCAGCACCTCATCGCGGTAAGCTTCGTCCTGCTGGTCAAAGACGAAGTTAGACGGCAGCGAGACGACGCGGGCGGAGATTCCCTTTTTTGCAAGGATTTGCTGTGCGCTTGCGGCTAGACAGACTTCAGAACCGGTGGCGATAATCACGGCCTGGGGAGCGCCGACGCAGTCCTTGAGTATGTAGCCGCCGTGCCGTATTGCTTTCACTTGTTCGGCATCGCGCGTCTGGTGCGGCAGGTTTTGGCGCGTGAGGATCAACGCCGTCGGACAGTCGCGGTGTTCGATTGCGACTTGCCAGGCGACGAAAGCTTCGACACTGTCGCAGGGTCTCCAGACGTCGAGGTTGGGTACCATGCGCAAGGTCGCCGTTTGTTCGATCGGTTGGTGCGTCGGACCGTCTTCGCCAACGCCAATCGAATCGTGCGTGAACACATAGATCGGGTTGATCTTCATCAGCGCGGCCATGCGGATGGCGTTGCGCGCGTATTCCGAGAACATCAGGAAGGTGCCGCCGAAAGGACGGAAACCGCCGTGAAGGACAAGTCCGTTCATGATCGCGGCCATGGCGAACTCGCGTACTCCGTAGTGGATGTAGTTGGCGCCCTCGGACATGGTTCCCGGGCGAAGCTCGCGACACCCCTTCCATTGGGTCAAATTGGACGGGGCCAAGTCAGCTGAACCGCCGATGAATTCCGGCATCACCGGGGCCAGTGCTTGAATCGCATTTTGCGATGCTTTGCGCGTAGCGATGGTCTCCGCTTTGTCGACAATCGCTTGCAGCGCTTCAGCCGATCTTGCCGCGAAATCGGGATGCAGTGTACCCGTTATGCGGCGTTCAAATTCAGTTGCCGCCTGCGGGTGTGCAACGCGGTAAGCGGCGTAGAGCGTTTGCCACTCGGCATGGAGTCTGGCACCCTTGGCGCGGCCATCCCATGCGCTGCGGACGTCTTGTGGAACCTCAAAAGGTCCCCAAGTGATACCCAGGGCCGCGCGTGTCGCCGCGACTTCGTCCTTTCCCAGCGGAGAGCCGTGCACGTCTTGCGTTCCGCCTTTGTTGGGCGAACCTTTGCCGATCACTGTCTTACAGCAGATCAGCGTTGGCTTTTCATTCTGAGCCTTGGCAGCTTTGATTGCGTTTTCGACGGCGTCAACGTCGTGGCCATCAATGCCACGGATCACGTTCCAGCCATAGGCTTCAAAGCGCTTTGGTGTGTCGTCGGAAAACCAGTCGGCAACGTGTCCGTCGATGGAAATTCCATTGTCGTCGTAAATTGCAATCAGCTTGGAGAGTTTCCAGGTACCGGCGAGCGAAGAGGCTTCATGCGAGATGCCTTCCATCATGCAGCCGTCGCCGAGAAAGGTGTAGGTATAGTGGTCCACAATAGGAAAGCCGTCGCGGTTGAATTCGGCTGCCAGCAGTTTCTCGGCGAGGGCGAATCCGACAGCGTTGCTGAGGCCTTGGCCGAGCGGTCCCGTTGTCGTTTCGACGCCGTCGGTTCGGCCATATTCCGGATGGCCCGGGGTCTTGCTGTGCAATTGGCGGAAGCGTTTGAGTTCGTCGAGCGGCAAGTCGTAGCCGGTCAGGTGCAGCAAGGCGTAAAGCAGCATTGAGCCGTGACCGTTGGAAAGCACGAAGCGGTCTCGGTTCGGCCATTTTGGATCGGAAGGGTCGTGCTTGAGTTTACGGTTCCACAAGGCTACCGCGATTTCAGCCATCCCCATCGGGGCACCCGGATGGCCCGAGTTGGCTGCTTGTACACCATCCATGGCCAGCACGCGAATTGCGTTTGCCAGCGAAGACTCAGAAGACATGGCTTACTCCAACGTATTAAGACGAACGGCCTCACCGAATCAGCTTTGAAACTTTTGTATCTTATTTGTAACAATTGTACACAGGAATCACATGATTGATCAAACACTTTTGTATATTATGTGTGACAATTGTGCAGAACGTGAATCTGGAAGGTGCGACCATGAGCGGCGACGAATCATTTCCCATAAGCGGAGATCAGTTGCGAGCACGGATCGCTTGGTATTACTACGTCGCCGGGTTGACCCAGCAGGAAATTTCCGATCGGCTCGGCATCCCACGAGCGCGCGTCAACAGGATCGCTGGGCAGTTGCGGGCGGATGGCTCGGTCGTCGTCGATATCCGGCTCCCACTAGCCAGTTGTGTAGCACTCGAAGAGCGGCTCAAACAACGCTTTGGGCTCAAGTCAGTCGTTGTCGTTCCGGCTGCAGATAACGACGAGCAACAACGGCGCATGCTCGGTGATGCCGCTGGGGCGCTGCTCGATGGGTTGCTGCTCGATGGACAGTGCATTTCGGTGGGATGGGGCCGCACCCTGATTGCCAGCATCAAGCAAATGCGTACGCGGCAATTGCCCAACAGTTCGGTCGTTTCCCTGATGGGCGGCCTGACCAAAGGATCGGAAACCAATACTTTTGAGGTTTCCACCGAACTCGCCAAGACGCTCGGTGCCGACTGTTATTACATAACGGCGCCGATCTACTGCCCGAGCGTTGAGAGTCGCGGAATTCTGCTCACGCACAGCGGCGTAAACGAGGTCATGGAACTAGCGCGGAATTCCGATGTGGCGATAGTCTCCTGTGGCGATTTGACTCCTAGAACAAAGCTCACCACCATTGACAGCGTGCGCGAACGACTCGCTGAACTGAAGAAAATCGGCGCAATTGGTGAAATTCTGGGGACTTTCATTGACGCGCAAGGTATCCCCGTCGACCACGATCTCAATCGCACCGTGATTGCCATGCCCCCGGCGGACCTGAAAGCGGTCGCGGACAGCATTCTCATCTCGGGAGGAATGTACAAAGCGAACATCGTTCAGGCCATCCTCTCGGCCGGATATGTGAATTCCCTGGTGACGGACGAGGCCGTGGCAGAATTTCTCTTGAAGGCGCGTCCATGATTGGCCACTGAAGTAAACGCGATCCCACCCCAGGTTAGTAATGGATGTCGGCTTTGGCACCCTTGGATTGCGACGTCACTCCTGAACCACACAGCGACGGGTTCCGCTTCTTCGATACACTCAAAGTGGGAGATCCCTGCACGTGTTCCCTTTCCTGATTCTGATATGCCTTCTATGGGGTGGCCTGCACTTTTACGTGATCTCGCGGCTGCTCTCAATCCCATTCATTGCTCACCACGTTCCAGCGCAGCTGTTGATTCCCGTGTTGATCCTGCTTGGGGCAAGCTACATTGTCTCGCGGGTGCTCGAGCACTATGGAATCGACGGGCTTTCGCACGTGCTTGAAATCGTCGGGGCCTACTGGGTGGGCGCATTCTTCCTGCTCTTTTCGACCTTCCTCGCCTTCGATCTCGGCACCGGTTTTGGCTTATGGCTGCGCCCACAGTTACCTGCGCTACGCACGGTTGCGCTTGTCATCGCGTTGGTAATGACGATCGTAGCTCTGGTCCAGGCGCGGCGTTCCCCGGTGGTGACGGAGTACGACGTAGTCCTCGAGGGACTGCCCCGTGAGGCGGATGGAACGGTGCTCGTGGTAGCCAGCGACATGCATATGGGAGCCTTGCTCGACCAGAACTGGGCGAGGGAACGGGCGGCTCAGTTTGAGTCGCTCCGTCCCGACCTCTTGTTGCTGGTGGGCGACATATTCGAAGGAGATGAAACGACCTACCCCGACTGGCTGCCAGTACTGCAGCGGTTCCGCGCTCGGTACGGCGTCTACGTTGTGACAGGGAATCACGAGTTCTACGCCGGAAGCGCGAAGATCATTGACCTCTTTCGCCGCTCAGGTTTCCGCCTACTGCGCGATGAAAGTATTGAGCCCATCCCCGGTTTGGTCCTGACCGGAGTCGATGATGTAGCTTTCCGGGGACGCCCCGCGCATGCTGCAGCCCTGGAGAAGGTGCTGCGTCAGCGTGGCGAGGGCGCCAGCGTCCTGCTCTCACACACTCCGATGGAAACGCAGCGAGCAGCCAGCGCCGGGGTCGGACTCATGCTTTCCGGCCATACCCACGAGGGGCAGATCTGGCCGTTCACCTACCTTGTGAAGCTTGCTTTCCCTATTATGTCGGGGCGTTACCGTGTGCAGGACATGACCGCCATCGTCTGCCGGGGCACCGGAACCTGGGGACCGCGCATGCGTCTCTTCAAACGGAGTGAACTGTTGCGCATTACCGTGCGCGCAACGAGCTAAGGCGGTTCAATGGGAGATGTACCCAGCTCATTTTGAGAGTGTCATCCTGACCCTTGAGCGTAGCGAGGGGGAAGGACCCCAGCACCGTTCAAGTCTCCCATGTGGCCTCAAGCCTTTTGGCCAGTGGTCGATTCTCTTCTGGCTTCGATCTCGGGGATACACTTAGCCTGAAACTGGTCTAAGACGCCTCCTGAGCCCAAGGAGTTTCGCGGTGATACTTTTCGACTAAAGATTTCGAGCGCAAGGCAAGGCCTTGCGCTCGGATGAATTCAAAAGTATTGCCCTAGTCTCGGAAGCTCACGTTCGGCCTGCTCGCAACTTCCTACTTGTCCAAGGCGCCGTACTTCGTTTCGTAGTCGGCCACCACGTTGTTGAGAAGCAGCGCGAGCCGCTTGGCGACAAAGGGGCTGATAACGATTCGATTCGAAAGCTGGATGGTCATTTCGTTTTCAGTCGCGTTGAACGCCTGGTTCATGCCGAAGAGAAGAACGATCTCCTCGCGAGTTCCCGCGACGTTGCAAACGTTTGAGTAGACGCTCTGTATGCTGGTGTTTTCCCAACGAACCTTAACCTGTTGCGCTGCGTTCTCGGCCACGATGTCTCCTAAGTTAGATAGTGATGCAACTGACTCCAAACAGATGACGCGGCCAGGATTTCACTCAACCGCACTTTTTTTACCTTAGCAAGGGGCCATATCTATGTCGAGTTCTAAATCACCGATTTTAGAAGCGGTGTCCGAGAAATCGACGCAAACCGATCTTTTATGCACGATATTGCACGTTGGAATCCTAAATTGGGAAGAGCTTTTCTCCATCTTTCGTTTTAGGACGCAGTTCTGCTTGCAAACTCACTCACGAGTAGTGGAATATTTTCACACCCAGAAATAGTTATCAGGCAATCGCTTTTCGACAACGCGGCAATTGAAGAGCGGAAGCAGGGATTGTAGACAAACGGCTGTTGAAACTCATCCAGGCATTTCTGAATGCCAGGGTGACGGTGAACGGACTGGTCTCAGTCCCAGCTTGAAAGGTACTCCGCGAGTAGGCCCACTCTCGCCTTACTGTCGAACCTCGCTTTCGTCGACCGCGAGTTAGAGTGGCGGACATCACTACCTTCTTTACTCCGTAGAAGTTGCAGTTTGCAGTCGTTGTCGGGCGGTTCGTTCCGCCTAGACCTAAACCCTGGAAGGTAGGATGCGAACGTTCCGCAACCACTCTATCGTTCTGTTACTTGTACCCTCATTCGCATTTCTGAGTTCATACGCACAGCGGCGGACGATCTTACTCCCGGGCGCCATGGGGAGTGAGTCCTCGTCGAAAGGAGTCTTTTAATGAAGAAGACCTTTGGAGCTATTTGGATCTTCTGTTTGACGTTCGCAATTGTCTTCCATCCTGCCGTCGCTTGGGGCGAGGATCTGATCCAGTTGTACCAGGTTGCGATCGACAAGGACCCGCAGTATAAGGGTGCCGGGTTCGAGCGACTGGCGCAAAAGGAGAGCCTCAAACAGGCGCATGCGGCATTCTGGCCCATCGTGGACTTCCAATCGAACATCACGGAGACACGCCAGGATGTCGTCCATAGCGAAAACAAGGTCTTCGTCAATGGCGCGTCCAATTACATGTCGACCACATTCGGTCCGACGCTCAATGTGCCGCTTTTCCGGTTCCCTTTGCTCGTGCAGTTGCGCCAGGCAAAAGAGATTTCTAAGCGCGCGGACGTGGATTTCGAAATCGCGAAGCAGGACCTCATCATTCGCCTCTCCAAGGCCTACGTGGCAGCCCAGACGGCCGCCGACAACATCGCGTACGTGAAGGAAGAGAAAAAGGACGTCGAGGCCTTCGCTTCCCGCGCTGAAATGCGTTTCCAAGGCGGCCTCGCGCCCAACACCGACCTCTATGACGCCAAAGCGCGGCTCGCTTCCGTCGAAGCGAACCTCGTGAAATCTGAAAACGAGTACCAGAACGCGCTCCAGGCCCTTGCCACCATGACCGGGCGCCCAGTTTTGAGTGCTAATCGGTTCAGGGACGAGCTTCCTCTCATCATGCCCGATCCATCCTCGGTGGAGGATTGGACGAAAGCGGGGCTTGAGAAAAGCCTTCAGTTGAAGAGCCGCCAGTTCGAAACGGAAAGAGCTCGCCAGGAGGTAAACCTCCAGAAGGCTGCCCACCTGCCGACCCTCAACGTGGTGGGGCAATACAACCGGAACAACATGGGCGGGTCTCTTTACGGCGGCGGAGCCACGGTCGATACAGGGGATGTGGCGATCAACATCGACGTGCCGATCTTCAACGGTTTTGCGATCAAGTCGAAGACCCGCGAGGCGAAGAACCGCTATCTGGAGAGCCTCCAGATATTGGAACAGCAGAAACGTGACGTGGTTTTGAAGGTGAGTACCGCTTTTTCCGGGGTGAAGACGGCCATAAGCAGGGCCGAGGCCTTGAAGAAGTCGATCAATGCGCAGACGGAACTTTACAGCGCGAAGGAGCGGGGCTACAAATCGGGCGTCTACACCAGTCTCGCGGTTCTGGACGCTGCCAGGGACCTCTATCTTTACCGGCGCGATTTCTCCCTGAGCCGGTACGACTACGTCATGAGTACCCTGGAACTGAAAAAAGCAGTAGGCACCTTGTCCGAGGACGATCTCTTGGTGATCAACGGTTGGCTTGCTCAATAGTGCAAGACCCGTACCGCCAAATGTGAGGATGCAGCTATGTTTAAGAGTCTGAAGGAAATTTTCGGCGCAAAGAAGTCTGCCAAGCGGCAGGAAAAGCGCGCACGGCGCGCGATGCGTTTCGAACTGCTGGAAAAACGCATCCTGCCGGCGGCGACCGTGGGTGTTCCTCCCCTGCACGCGGTTGTCGCTCCGCTCGACTACAAGCAGCTCTTGCCGATCCATGTCCGGTCAGACGTGCAGGCTCAGCAGCAGTCTCAAATAGCAGCCATTCTCTCTTTCAAGGGAGCGGACGCGCATGGAGGAATGACCCCTCATCTGCGCGTAAATCCCGCTCTCCCCTCGGCCACCACGCCTTGGCTCGTTCCGGCTGGGAAGTCACTGGATAAAGGCGATTTCGCCCCGGCCTTCTACTCGACGGTGAACCACACCTCATCTTCGAATTCAAACGGCGCGCTGAACGGCGCCGCCCGTCAAGACAATGCGGTTCGGCCCAAATCGGCCGTGCCGGTCTTCAGCGCTCCTGTTGCGTCTTCGACCCAGTCCCAGTCCTCCGGGACCAAGATCGTTTTCGTGGACCCGAGCGTGACCGACTACTCCCAACTGGTCCAGAATCTGGTCCAGTCTTCGGGGCTAGCCGGACAGGGCGTGACGGTTATCGATTTGAGCCAGCAGAGCACCGGACAAGCCGTTGGAAATTCCGGCGCGGCGGATCATGGGATCGTGGTCGTCATCCTCAATCCTCTGCAGGACGGCGTGGATCAGATCACCCAGACCCTCTCGCGTTTCCAGAATGTCAGTGCGATCGATATCGTCTCGCATGGCGCAGCGGGCCTGATTACCGTGGGCACAACCCAACTGAGCGATGAAGATCTAGCGCAAAGAGCTGCAGAGATTTCCCAGTGGAAGGCTTCGTTATCTTCCAACGCGGGCATCGTTCTCTACGGTTGCGACGTTGCGGGGAGCGCCCAGGGGACCGAATTCGTCCAGCAACTGGCCGCCCTTACGGGGGCGAATGTGGCTGCGGCCACTCAGGACGTAGGCTCGTCCGACGCAGGTGGAACCTGGACGCTGGGCTACTCGACAGGAACGATCTCAAACTCGGCGCTTCTCGGCTCTAATGTGACCGCCGGCTACTCTTACCTGCTCGCCGACTACGTTGCCTCCTCGCCGAATATGAACCTGATCGGCACGAGCGGCAACGACCGGTTCATTTTCAACAATCATTGGGGCAGTGACACCGTTACGGACTCCGGGACCGCCGGCACGAACGTTCTCGATTTTTCAGCGGTTTCGGCGAACCTGACCTTCACCATCAATACCAACGGCACGGTCTCCGTTACCGACGGCGTGGATACGCTCACGGCGACAGCCAACATTCAGGAGTTGATCGGCGGTTCGGGCAACAACACTTTTGTCTTTCAGTCGGGCGCGACCTTCAGCGGAACCATCGTCGGCGGAACCGGCGGTACGAATACTCTCGATTATTCGGCCTACGGCTCGGCAGCAAAAGTGAATCTTGCCTTGGGAACGGCGACCGGGACAAAGGGCGTCAGCGAGATCAGCAACGTTGTTTTCATGGAGGGCGGGAACAAGGACACGGTCTCCGACTCGAAGGGCGTACTCGATTTCTCATCTCTTAACGAGGCCCTCGCTGTAACTATCAATACCGATGGCTCGGTTTCGACGACGGATGGCACCAACACCATCATTGCTGGGGCCAGCACGACCGAGATCATTGGCGGATCGGGCGACAATACGTATGCTTTCGCGGCGGGCGCGAGTTTTAACGGAACGATCGTCGGCGGCAGCGGAGGGACCAATACCCTCGATTACGCAGCCTACACGACTGGCGTAAATGTAGACCTTACGGCCGGTACGGCGGCCGGAACCAAGGGCGTCAGCGAGATCAGCGGCGTCACGTTTGGCTCGGGCAACTCGAGCGTTGTTTTCACGGAGAACGGAACCAAGGAGACGGTTGCCGATACGGCGGGCGTGCTCGATCTCTCTAATCTTGGAGCCGCTCTCACCATCACCGTCCATGCCGACGGCACGGTTACGACCACGGATGGCAGCACCATCATCACCAGCGGCACTGGCGCGACAAAGATCATCGGTGGCTCGGGCGACAACACGGTCAAATTTGATAAAGGTGCGTCCTTCAATGGGTCAATTGACGGTGGAAGCGGGGGGAGGAACATCCTCGACTATTCCGCCTACACGACCGGCGTAAGTGTGGACCTTAAAGCTGGGATGGCGACCGGGACACAGGGCGTCAGCGACTTCACCGGCGTTGCGCTCGGCTCGGGTGGCTCTAGCGTTTCTTTCACGGAGAACGGAACCACGGAGAAGGTTAGCGATACGGCGGGCGTGCTCGACTTTTCCAAGCTTGGAGCCGCTCTCACCATGACCGTCAATTTGGACGGCACGGTTACAGCGACGGACGGAACCACCACCATCACCAGTGGCTCCGACACGACGAAAATCGTCGGCAGCTCTGGCAACAATACGGTCGTATTCAGTGACAACGCCTCGTTCGCCGGGACGATCGTCGGCGGATCGGGTGGAACGAACACTCTCGACTATTCCGCATACGCGACTGGCGCCACGGTAGATCTTGCGGCAGGCACGGCGACCGGCACACAGGGCGTCAGCGGTTTCGCCAATCTTATTATCGGCTCGGGCAACGATAGCGTTGTTTTCACTGAGAACGGGAGCAAGGAAACCGCTACCGATTCAGGGGGAAAGTTCGATCTCTCGGCCGTCACCGCCGATCTCACCATGACCGTCAATGCCGATGGTTCCATTTCGGTGACGGACAAGACCATCACTGTCACTGTCGCGGACTCCAGCATGACGAGCGTCGTCGGCGGTTCGGGCAAAAATACGGTCAACTTTGCGGACGGCGCTTCCTACAATGGGACTATTGACGGCGGCCTCGGCAGCAGCAACACGCTTAACTACTCGCTCTACAAGACCGGTGTGACGGTCAATCTGGCGACCGGCACTGCAACGGGGACGAACGGCGTCAGTGACTTTAATAATGTTATCGGCGGCGCGGGCGACGACGCGCTCACCGCGAACAACAACACCGACACGCTGGACGGCGGCGCGGGAAGCAACGTTCTGTTCCAGGGTCTGGGCGCCGACACGCTCAAGGGCAGCGGTACGGATAGCTATGTCTTGAATCCGTCAGCGACTACACCGGCCACAATCATCGAGAGCAGTCCCGGGGTTGGCACGCTCGACTACGCGCTTTTCGGCGCCTCCACGACCGTAACCGCAGATCTCGGCAGCTCCAACCCGAGCGCGACGGACGTTACCTCCACCTTTGCCAACATCACGGGTGTCATCGGGGGCGCGGGAACCAACGTGATAACCGGTGGAAAGAACCAGACTTTCGGCCTTCCAGACAACTGGGGAAGCGGTACAACGATTTCCGAAGACCCGCAAAGCACCAATGACACGCTCGATTTCTCGGCGGCCACCGGACCGTTGAGCGTTGTTCTGGGAAGCGTGACAGGCTCGAATACGACTGGATCGATCTCCGTTACTGAGCAACAGAGCGGGGCGACGACGGGAACGCTCACCCTTGCCAGCGGCAACGGGGTCGGCGCGATCACCGGCGGCCAGAGTGATGACACCTATACGTTCAGCAACAATTGGGGAAATTACAAGATCAGCGAGTCCAGTAGTCTGCCCAAGAACGACACGCTCGACTTCTCCAATGTCACTGACAATCTGACCTTCAACTTTGGTGCCGATGGCTCTGTGACGGTTTCCGAAATCGATTCGAAAGGTGTCGCCGTCGGCTCCGTCAAAGCGGCCGGGGGCATTGAGGACATCATCGGCGGTCAGGGCACGAACCAGTTCATCTTCGCGGATCAGGGCTACCTGGCTGGATACATCACGGGCGGGACGGGGGCGAAGGCGCAGAACATCCTGAATTACTCCGCCTACAAGACCACCGTGTCCGTCAGCCTGGGCGATATGGACGTCACGTCTACACAGATCGTGAACGGCGCCACGACCACCAACATTGGAGTGGGTAGCGCCACGGGCGTGCTGGGCGTCAATAACATCACCGACGTCATCGGCGGAACGTCGAGCGCCAACAACATCACGGGCTACGACGTCGAAGACGGCGCTTCCGCCCCCACCGTGTACACCACGAATACGTGGGACATTACCGGCAAGAATTCGGGAACACTCTCGGTCGTCTATAAAAACACCGACAACACTAGCAGCGACAGCGCTTCTGCTTATTACACGGGCAGCGAACCGAACGGCCAGTTCACCCATTCCGTCACCTTCGAGAACTTCCAATACTTGAGCGGGACGGCGGACAGCAACAGCAATTTCACCGTCGAAAGCGGCGGTTCGGTGAGCGGTTCGATCAGCGGGCGCCCCTACGGTCCCTGGAACGGCAAGAGCACCCTGACCATCAACACCGGCAGCGAGGCTAGCGCGAACTACGTCGTCTCGGGGTCGGACACGGGCACGATCACGCTCGCATCGAGCGCGAAAACCAGTGTGATCAACTACTCGGGCATTGACTCGATCCTTGACAACTCCTCCGCAGCTACGAGAACGCTCTCCTACGACACGAATGAGACCGCAACCCTGACCTTTGCCGGGACCGCTCAGACAGGCGATACGTGGACGGTCAGCGTTGACGGGAAAACCTATACCGCTACGGCGGGCGCCAATCAGGCGCAGATCGACATGCTGGATCAACTGGCCGGGAAGATGCAGGTCGCTGGCCTCGATGCGAACGTTCGCGGCAACATGATCCTCGTCACAAATCCCAATGGGTTGAGCTCCGTTCAGTGGACGGCACCCAGCGACAACTCTGTCGGCTGCGAAGTAGACATGCCGGCCCGCGCAAACGCGAGCCTGCAACCGGAGATGCTCAGGCTCTCCCAGGACACCACCGCCACCAGCAACCTCGTGCTCACCAGCCTCAATGGCAGCTTCAGCACGATCAGCTTCGTGGCTCCGACGACGAGCTTGGCGATCAACGGAGGAACGGGCGACGACCTTTTCGAAGTGGACCAGACGGCGGTCTCCCTGTTGCCAGTTCTCTCTATCAACGGCGTGGGCGGCAACGATCAGCTTATCTGCTCTGTGGACACGGTGACGGGGCCCTACAGTCAGACCATTTCCAACGTTCCGGGCGCAGTCGAGGCCGGTTCGCTTGCGTTTACCGCGGGCACTTCCACATCGGCGATCAGCTACTCAAACATTAAGAGCTCGGACAACGTTGTTGTGAATGGCGGGGCCAGCGACACGATCGCGCTTACCGAAGTTACAGTGGGCGGCGTTAGCAATTATGACGTGACTGATGGTAGCGATACGATCACCCTGGACAGCGGTCTTCAGTCGTTGGTGATCCTTGGAAAAGGCAACGAGACCATCAACGTCAACCCCGATTCCAGCATTAAGACCGAGTTTGCTCCCACGCTGAGCATTGACGGCGGCAACGGCAGCACGGTGAATCTGGGCGGCAGCGCAGACCTCAATACGTTTGCATGCTCGGCTGACGAGACGGTGAACTTCGTCGGCAATTTCTATATCTACAACTATGTTTTCAACGGCGCAGCAGGGGAATCGAATGCGATTACCGTAACCACCTCCGGCTCGACGCTGAACATTCAAGACAAAAAGACCGATTCGTTCGGCACTGATACCACCACCAATACTCCCATCGACGACTCGAAGCTGCTCACGATTACGATCAACGCGGACAACAGCGCCGCCGGTTTGACTTCGTCCATCACATTGAGCGGTTGTACTCTGAACTCCGACCTCGAGCTGAACGCCGGAAGCCTCAACTCGAACGAGAGCGGTGCGAGCTCCGTTACGATTGGCAGCAACGGCCTTACCTTGACGAACGGTCACTCGCTGGCGGTGCAGGGCGATACCATTGACGTTAAAGGCGCGGTGAACACAAGCTCCACCACGGGCCAAGCTGGATTCATCACCCTCGCGGGACACAACATTACGATCGAGTCCACCGCCTCGCTGATTGCGACTGGGACGGCGACCGCCGGGAGCACCGATGGGGACGGCGACATCACCATCACCGCCGTGGACGAAACAGCTAAGTTCATCCCGTTCGCCAATGTGCAGATAACCAATGTCAGCGTCAACATTGATGGCAACGGCGTCGGCAAAGGCGGGGCCACGATCACGGGCGGCAATGTCACCATCACAGCAACTGCCGACGCCAACAAAATTCTGGATGACAGCAGCGACACCGGAACGTTCTATAACACCTCCTCGTCGGAGTGGAGCAAGCTGGAGGGCGATCTTTCGTCCGTTACCAGCGAGGCTCTCTCGGTTCTGCAAGGACTTCTCTCCTTCGAGGCCTCCGTCTCTTATGCGCAGGCGACGGCCGATATCAATATCGGCGCCGGCGCGTCGATCGAATCCTCCGGTTATGTCGGCATTGCCTCCACGACTACCACCAGTGTTTCCGCCTCGCCCACGGTCACGATCGGCGGAGGCGTCTCGGTAGGCATCATTGACTCAAACGCGACGGTCGAAATGGGCGGCGAGGTGAAAGCAGTAACCGGCGTGGCGATCGAGGCAACATCGACCAACACAATGAACGTAGTGGCCGACGTAGGTGCGGTCAAGGGCGTCTCCGGCGCCATCGCGGTGGGCGTGCTTGTCTCCAACGCGACCGCAGATGTGGAAGACACGGCCACAATCGTTGTTACGGGCGGTGGCATCAACGTCCTCTCGAACACGACCGACAACACCCGCGTCATGGCGCGGTCCACGGCTGGCAACGACGGCACGGTAGGCGTTGCGCTGGGCGTAGATTTCGAGAACTCCCAGACAAACTCCTTCCTCGATGGTACGGCGACGGCGAGTTACAGCAATCCCGTGGGTACGGCAAGCGGCACTACGCCAAGCGACATCAACGTCGAATCCACCATGACGCAGGGCTCGGTTCCGTTCAAGGAACTCTTCTTGCTGCCTGACTCCACGAACGGTGTCTTTGCTCAGGGCGGTGTCGGGAGCAACTCAAAGGGCGACATGCTTGCCGACGCCAAGTCAAAAATCACCTCGCAGGCCACGCCTTACGTATCCAAAGCCATTTCCAGCATCAAGTCCTGGGTTACGGGGAAAGAGCCTGCGGCCGGACCGGATGCACCCGCCGATTTCAATTCCAGCTATGACGCAGCGGCTGCCTTCGCGGTCGCCGTTGATCTGGACTCGGCCACGGCCCGCATTGGGGACGGGACTGGCACCAGCAAGGGCGTAGTGGCGACCAACGGCAACGTGAATGTTACGAGCAACGTCACCTACTCCCCGTCGCTATCCTCGAGTTCCTCGGCCGCGAACAATCCGGATACAGCGGAAAGCCACAGCACAAGCAAGTTCTCCGGGTCGTTGGCGATCTCGGTAGGCTACATCGCCAACACTGCGCAGGCTTATATCAATACGGACGCGCAGGTGGACTCTCCCGGGACCATCACGGTCGAGTCTCAGGCCTTGAACGATTACAACCCCTACGGTTCGAACCTCTCGCAGGCGTTCGCCGACCAAGCGGACTTCAAGACTTCGACCGGGACCGATTTGCAGACAGTGATGCCTGGGCAAATCGTCGAGGTCGAAAAAGGATACACCGGGGGTGGGCAAGCGGGGTATTGGTACACCTATCAGGGAACCTTCCCGGAGACCGTGGACCTGGACAGCATCAATTACGCCAACAGTACTGACTGGGTCGCGGAGAACCCGGCCGTGGTGAAGGCCAAGGCTTTCGCCACGGCTCTTACAAGCTACCTCACCGGAGACTTTGGCGTAGGCGAAAACATTTTCGGCACCTCGAGCCAGGCGACCGCCAGCGGCGACAAGCTCGCAATTGCCGGCGCAGTCACCTTCCTCGACGTGCAGAACACGTCGAAGGCGACCATTTACAGCGGCGCGGAGATCAATCAGAACGCCAGCAGCGGTAATCCGGGGAGTGTGGTTGTACTGGCGCAGAGCGACAATCAGAGCGTAAACCTGATCGGCAATCTCACCCTGCCCAGCATGGATATTACGAACGACAATCTAAAGGATTTTGCAAAGGGAGCGCTGCTGCCCAGCGCCGGCGTGTCGGGCAATAATGCGGTGGGTGCCTCCCTGCTGCTGTCGTTCTACGGAGACGATACCGAGGCGGTGATTCAGTCCGGTGCGGCGGTTCAAGCGTCCAGCCTGTACGTGGACGCGGTGACCAACGTTCTTGCGGTGGACATTGGCGCCTCCGGCGGCACAGCTGAAAACGTGGGAGTCCTGGGCACTGTGTCGGTCAACTACATCAACGACACAACGCTCGCCCAGATTCAGAATGGCGCCTATATTAACGTTGGCTCCGGCGCTGTCTCCGCTACCGCTCCGACGGGAGATGCTCCATCGGAAGACGGTGCGGTCGTGGTCAACGCGCAAGACAACGCCTATGTATTCTCGATTGATGGCGGCGTGGAAGTCTCCAAGGCAACCGGGGTCGGCGCGTCTGCCAGCCTCAACATCATCACACGGAACACCCAGGCGGTGATCGGCGACCTGACGGGCACGGCCACTCCGGCCGGTTCCTTCCAGTCGGGCGGTGATGTGTGGGTGATCGGCGGCAACAGTGGCTATGCCGTTACGCTCGCGGTGACAGGAAGCGTGGCGAGTCCGGCGACATCCGAAGGCGGCTCGGGATCGGGTTCGGGTTCGCCGGGGACCGGCGGCACGCAGGGTTCCAGTGGCACGACCCAAGGCAATGCCGACCTGCAGAGCTGGCAGTCGAAGTGGAAGGCCGTACTTCAGGAGGCGAAAGATAAGGGCTCGCTGACGGGCAACATCGCGGGCGACGCTGACTCTGAGGGCGAAGGGGAGACCTCGAATAAAGCGGGCATCGCCATTTCCGGCTCGGCAGGGTTCAACTACCTAAACGATGTCGCGGACGCCTGGATCACCAACGCTCCCACGATCCACGTCACAAACGGCAGCTCGCTTTCGCTGCAGGCTGAAAACAATACGAACGTCATTAATGTGGCTGGCTCGGGAGCTTTCGCCGATTCCAAGGGGAGCGGGAGTGCCGTGGCGGCCTCCGGGGCCTTTGCTCTGAATTACCTGGCTGGATCCACCGACGCCTCGATCAATGGGGCCGAGGGGCTCGATGTTGATGGGGAACTGAGCATCCAGGCTTTGCGCAGCGGGTGGACGGTTTCCCTGGCGGCGGGCATCGCGGCTGCGGAGAGCTCGTCTGGCGACAAGGGCAATGCGGTAGCCGGCTCGGTGGGTGTCAACATCCTCGAATACAAGACTACGACCGAATTGGAAAACACCGGTGGAACGGTGGATGGCTCGCAAGCAGCCACGGCGGTTTCAATGGACGCCGAAGACAGTTCGACGCTGGTCGCAATCGCCGGGTCCGCCGCTCTGGGCGGAAAGGTCGGCGTTGGCGTGGCGATCGGGTTCACCTATGAGGACACCACAACAAGCTCCACCGTTTCCAGTGTAGGAACGTTGGCGAATCCGTTCTCCTATTCGACGGGTGCGATGGACGTTCACGCTGCCAACAACGAACTGCTGATTGGCGTAACCGGTTCGGCGGGCATGGCGAGCGGAGGTTCGGGCTACGCTGGGGCCGGAACCGTCAGCATCAATTACACCGCGAACACCGTCTCCGCCTCCTTGAGCAGCCTGTACACGGCGAAGGGGTCGGGCAATCTGGATCTGGCGGCAACCAATAACGACTCGGTCTACTCCTTCTCTGGCGCACTCAGCTTCGGAAAAAATCTGGGCCTCGGTGCCGCGATCGGCGTCAACCTCCTCTTCAACGATGTCAGTTCGACCGTCACTGGATCGAACATTCAGGCCTCTTCCTTCAGCTCGCAAGCCACGGAAGAAGGCACCATGGTCACGGCATCGGTTGGCGGCGCGGGTTCGGCCAAAGTCGCCATCGCCGGCTCGGTTGCATTCAATTTACTCGACAGCAAGGTCGAGGCGACGGTCGCGAGCAGCACGATCCGCTCGGCGGGCGCGTTTACGCTGAAGGCCAATGAGGATGAGGTGAACGTGGCCGGAAGCGGTGGCGTGGCCATCTCGACCGGCACGGCAGGAATCGGCGCAGCGGTTGCGGTCAACCTGGACCTCAATACGGTGACGGCGGAGATCGAGAATACGGTTGACGCTTCGGGCGCGCAGGTCGCGCCGGGCTCGACAGTGTATGGAAGCGATGTTGAGGTAGAGGCCACCTCCGGAGAAGTCATGGTGACTGTCGCCCTGGGCGGCGGCGGCGGAGACAAGTTCGCGCTGGGCGGTTCGGTGGCAATGAGCCTGGCGGACGGGACCATGACCGCGGCGGTTGTGGGCGGATCATCGGTCGAGGCGACCGGAAGCGCCGCTAGCAATGAGGATGTCACGATCGCGGCTGCCGACAACACCACGGTTATTACTGTTTCAGGAGGCTTCGCGGGCTCCGGAACGGCGGCGGTTGGCATCTCGCTGGCGAGCACCAACATATTGAACACCACCGAGGCCGTGGTCAACGACTCCACGATCACGAGCGACCATGGCGGCATCAGCGTGACTGCGGGATTTGTACCTTCCGCGAGCGGCCAACTGTCTAACCTTAGTTTGAAGAATGCGCCGTTCACGCTGCCCAGCGTGGACTCCTCGCAGATCTACAACCTGTCCGTGGCTGGAGCAGGCGGCGGCAAGGTTGCCGTCGGTTTGGCCCTCACGGAGAACGCTGTCTCTAACAAGGTGGAAGCTCTCATCCAGAACGGCGCCGTGCTGGACGCCGCCGCTGCGGTGCTCGTCGGAGCTTACGATCATTCGACCATCAATACGCTTGCCATCGGTGCCGCCGGGGCGGGCAATGTGGCCGTGGGCGGGGCGATTGCGGCCAATGTAATCGCCAACACCATCGAGAGCGACATCGACGATTCAACGGTGATCGCCGGGACGACCTTTGAACTGGACGCGGAGACGGACGCTATCATTCGCGCGCTCGGCATCGGGGTCTCGGGATCCGGGAGCGTGGCGGTCAGCGTCTCCGCCCTCGGCAACGCGGTATCGAATACGGTTAGCGCCCTCATCGGCGATGGATCAAAGGTCACGGCGGGCGGCGATATAACCATTACCGCGAGCGAGAAAGCTCCTACGGTTCTTCCCGCCTGGATGCTCCCCGCGAGCGTACAGAGCTCGCTGAACAGCAGCCTCTCGAATTCTCCGATTGACCCAACCGCCGATATCCTGGCCATCAACGTGAGCGTGGCCGGTTCGGGATCGGTTGCAGTTGCTGCGGCTGTCACGGGCAACGTGATCGCCAATACGATCACGGCAGACATCTCAGGTTCCACGGTCCTCGCAAATGTGACGGACGGGGCGAACGGCACCTATTTGACCACAAATCCGAATACGAGCGCCGGGATCTCGATGGACGCCGAGTCGGAAGACAAGATCATCTCCGTTACGGTCGGCGTTGGCGCTTCGGGGTCGGTCGGCGTGAGCGCGCTCCTATTCGGAAACGTAATTACCTCCACCATCAAATCCGAAATTGACGACTCGACGGTTCGTTCGAGTGACGAACTGCAAATGGAAGCCTCGGACGATTCGTCGATCCGCTCGGTTGGATTGGGCATCGCGGCCTCCGGATCGGCTGCCGTTGGGGCCATTGTGTCGGCCAATGTCGTCACCAACACCGTAGAGTCCGAAATCGCAGGATCCACCGTAAGCACGGGTGGGGCCCTGGATATGACGGCTCTCAACGATTCGACCATCTACGGCTTTACGGGTGGAGTCGCGGCCAGTGGGTCGGTCGGAGTCGAGGTTTTCTTTGCGGCGAATGTGATCACGAACACCACCGCAGCAGAGATTCTGAACGACGGCTCGGCGATGTCGAATGTGACCACGACGGGCGCGCTCGACCTATCCGCCACCGATCAGTCCAGCATCGATGCCTTTGCCATCGGCATTGCCGCCAGCGGCTCGGCCGCAGTGGGCGTAGGCGTGTCGGCAAACGTGATCGCCAATACCATCCACGCTGGAATCGAGGGCGGCTCTACCGTCAACTCCGGTTCCACGATCGGGATCTCCGCGCTTTCGGAATCCTCTATTTGTGGCATCGCTATCGGTGTTTCAGGATCGGGTGCCGTGGCGGTCAACGTCTCGGCCATGGGCAACGCGATCGCCAACAAAGTCACGGCGGACATATCCGGTTCCACCGTGAACGCGGCGGGCAACATCTCCCTCGACGCGGACGAAAAGGCGCCGTCGCTGATTCCCGCCTGGCTCATTTCCTCGAACGCGCAATCCACGATGAGCAGCAGCCTGAACAATTCGCCGATAGACCTTGACGCCGACATCCTGGCCGTCAACGTGAGCGTATCCGGTTCGGGTGCGGTCGCTGTCGCGGCGGCTGTTACAGGCAACGTGATCGCCAACACGATCAGTGCGGACATAACGAACTCCACCGTCCTCGCTGGCGTGAAAGAAAACAAGGACGGCACGTACTCAATTACGAATGCCAACGCCGGAATCTTGCTCAACGCCCAATCGGAAGACAAGATCATCTCCGCCACGGCCGGTGTCGGAGGCTCGGGTGCGGTCTCAGTGACCGGGCTAGTTTTCGGAAACGTGATCACCTCCACGATCAAATCTGAGATTGATGACTCGACGGTTTACTCGGGTGGAGAGATGCAACAGTACGCATCTGACGATTCGTCAATCCGCTCGGTTGGATTGAGCGTTGCCGCTTCCGGAACGGTCTCAGTCGGCGCCATCATCGCGGCTAACGTCGTTACCAACACTGTTGAGTCCGTCATCGCAGGATCCACCGTAAATACAGGCGGGGATCTGGATGTGACGGCTCTCAACGACTCAACTATTTACGCCTTTACGGGTGGAGTCGCGGCCAGCGGCGTCGTCGGGGTTCAGGTATCGTTTACGGCGAATGTGATCACCAACACCACACGCGCCGTCATCGAAAACGACGGCACGGCTGATTCCTTTGTGACCACGGCAGGAGCGCTCAACCTGTCCGCCACCGATCAGTCCACCATTGACGCCCTGGCATTCGGCGTTGCCGGGAGCGGCATCGTCTCGGTGGGCGTGGGCGTGTCGGCGAACGTGATCGCCAATACGGTAGATGCGGGTATCGAGGGCGGTTCGACCGTTAACTCCGGTTCGACGGTCGGGGTTTCCGCTATCTCTGAAGCCGTCATTCGCGGCATCTCCATTGGCGTCTCAGGGTCAGGCATCGTGGCGGTCCAAGTCTCGGTGATGGGCAACGCGATCGCCAACACCATCACGGCCGAGATAGCCGATTCGACCGTGAACGCGGCGGGCAGCATTTCCGTTGAAGCGGATGAAAAGGCGCCAGGCGCTTCGCTGACCCCGGTGAACGCCGGCTACCAGCAAAGCCAGGTCAGCGGTCTGTCCAGCAACTCGGGTGTGCCCATCAATCTGAATTCCAACATCCTGGCCGTGATGGTGAGTGTGGCGGGAACGGGAATCGCCGCGGTCAACGCAGCGGCTTCTGGGAACGTGATCAAGGATACGGTGAAGGCCACCATCACCAGCTCCACGGTACTGGCGGGCGTGACGCTCGGGGCGAAAGGCGTTTATAGCGTCACGAACCCGAAGGCCGCGGGAGACGATGTAGACGTAACCACTCATACGAACTGCTCCATCTCGGCGCTAACAGTCGGCGTGGCCGGTTCGGGAATCGCCGCCGTTAACGCGACTTTGTTCGGCAACGTGATCACCAATTCCGTCGAGGCAACGATTGATCAATCGACCGTGGTGGCGAGCGGAGCGTTTGACGCCTCGTCCGTAGACCAGTCAGAGATCAGTTCGTTCGGCGTCACCGTCGCCGGAACGGGCGGGGTCGCTGTCGGAGTGCTTGTCGGGGCCAACGTCATTACGAATACGATCGCAGCCGAGGTCGAGGGCTCCGACGTTCAGAGCTTCTCGACGTTTACTCTCGACGCCGAGTCTGACTCCAGCATTCTGAGCATTGCGACCGGCGTGGCCGGCGCGGGCGGAGGGGCGGGCCTGTTGTCGCTCTCCGCGAATACGGTCGCTAACACCATCGAAGCCCTGGTGACCTCGGACAATGGAATTGCCTCCAAAGTGGACTCCATAGGGGCCGCGACCGTCCATGCGACCGATTCCTCGACCATTGACGCAATCGCGTTCGGGGTTGCGGGCGCTGGCGGCTCGGCTGTGGGCGCTGCGATGGCCGCCAACATCATCACCAATACAACCAAGGCTGAGATCATCGGCTCTACCTTCGACGGCTCCTCGAGCCTCACGGTAAGCGCCTTAGAGCAGGCGGTGATCCGTTCGATCAACGTTGGCCTCTCCGTCGCGGGCGGTCTTGCGGTGCAGGTCACAGCCGTCGGAAACGTGACTGCGGACAAGGTTTATGCGGATATTACCGATTCGAACGTCGATCTCACGGGCAACATCTCGGTCACGGCCACGGACGGCGCGCCGGGTGCCATCAAGTCGCTGACCTCTGGCGAACTCGGCAATCTGGGGAACTACACCGGCAGCTCTCCAACCAGCCTGGGCGACCTGTTGAACTCGACCAATATTCTTTCCATCGTGGTCAGTTTGGGAGTAGGCTCTGCGGCCGTCAACGCTGAAGTGGTGGGCAACGTCATTGCCGACCAGGTGAAGGCCGACATCATAGGATCAACCGTGATTTCCGAGACGGGGAAGATTGATCTGGAAGCTCTTTGCAGCTCTTCGATCGCCACTCTCACGGCAGGCCTGGCGGGCTCCGGCGGGCTTTCGATCAATGCGATAGGCCTGGGCAACATCATCACAGACAGTCTGGATGCCTCCATCACGACCGGCTCGGTTGTAACGGCAGGCGCGGGGATAGATCAGACCGCGAAGGACATGTCCAGCATTTCCTCCTTCGGACTCAGTATCGCCGCCAGCGGCCTTGTGGCCGCGTCAGCCATCGTGGCAGTCAATGACATCGACAATACGCTCTCGGCCGACATCAACGACTCGACCGCTTCCACCACTGCCGGTTCGATCAGTTTGAACGCCCTCTCCCAGGGAAGCATTAATAGCTTCGTGGGCGGCGTGGCGGCTTCCGGGCTCGCGGCGGGCGATCTTTCTCTCGCTAAGAGCGCCATCCACGACTCGCTGGACGCTTCGATCATCAACTGCACATCCGGCAATTTCGTCCATGCGGCGGGCGATCTCGATCTCACCGCCACCGATAGTTCCACGGTGAATTCCATCGCGGTCGGTCTCACGGCCAGCATCGGAGGGGCGATGGGCGCCGCCGCTTCGGTAAACGACATCGCCAACGGCGTTCATACAGCGATCACCGGTTCGAAGGTCACCTCCGACGGAAACATTGCACTCTCTTCGACTTCGACGCCCGTCATCGGCGCGTATGCGGCTGGAGTGGCGATTGGAGGAGGCATTGCCGGACAGGCCTCCATCACGATCAACACCATCGGCGACATCATTGACGCGATCATCGGCGGGTCTGCCGTCACCTCCACAGGCAGCGGCAGCGTAAGTCTGAATGCCTCCGACATGCCTCCAGCGTCGGTAGGCGCCCCGCTAAACGCCGTTGTAACGGCAGCCGTCAGCTCACTTGACGGGAACTCGGTGGACCAACACGCCAACATCGTGGGCTTTGCAGGCAACATCGCCGGATCTCTCGGTTATGCCGCAGGCGCCGCGGTGGTGACCAACACCATCCAGAACCAGGTGAAGGCCGAAATCTCGGGCTCCACGGTCAAGGCTGGCGGCAATATAGATGTCTTCGCCATATCCGAGGCGGAGACTTCGGCCCTGGCCGCCGGCTTCAGCGTCGCTGGAATCGCGGCATTGAACGCGTCGGTCGCAACCACCACGACGACGACGACAACAACCGCCGATATCAGCGGGGCGTCCACTATCTCCGCAGGTAAAGATGTTGACGTAAAAGCCTCCGATGCGGTCTCGGTAGATGCTCTGACGTTCAGCCTCGCCGCTTCCCTTGGGGCGGGCATAGGCGGAAGTGCAGTTTCCACTACCTACGGCGACACGACGTCGGCCTATGTTGCGGGAACCAACAGCAGCATACTGGCAAACATAGAGAAGGCCGACAATGTGACGGTCGAGGCCTACGACATGGTGGACACTCACGGTCGCGCCCTGGGCGTGAACCTTGGGGCCATCGCCGCCGGAGCGTCAATCACCACGACGAACCTCGATGGAACGCTGAGTTCCTACATCGGCGATTACGCGGAGATAGGGCAAACCGCAGGCATGGAGGTCGGCGATCTCACCGTCGAGGCGTCGTTCACCGGCACGGCCGCATCATCCGTTTACGGGTTGGCGGGCGGCATCGGGGCGGCATCGGCGAACATTGCTACCACCCTCATTGACACGGATGTCCAGGCTTACATTGGCAATTCGAACGTGACCGTAACCGGCGACGTGGACGTACAGGCATTGGCCACGCCTGACGCGGTAGCTTACGCCTATGGCGTGGCGGCGGGTGGACTGGCGGTTGGCGCCTCCACTGCCAAAGCCACGGCTTCGCCGGATATCACCGCCTTTGCGGGCGGCGATACCAGCAAGATTGTGGCGGGAAGCCTTACGATCACCGCCGCGCGGGGCACTCCGGGCGCCGGGTATTCGGCGTACTCAAACGCTACTGGTTCGGTGGGCGGGTTGATTGGGGCGAACGCTACGGTGAGCACTGCCACCAGCGATGGAACGGTGCAAGCCTATGTGGCGCCGGACGCTACGCTCTCCGTGGTCAGCACGATTGACGTGAACGCTGTCGGCAACGGATCCCAGTACTCGGTGGCAAACAGCAATACTGTCGGCCTTGTGGCGGCGGGCGCAAACCTCTCGACCGTCAACAATAACGTCACCACCCTCTCCTTCCTCGGAGCGGGAGTGGATGTGACTGAGGGGACGGTGATCGGAGGCCTTATCTCCGGGACTGTCTACTATGTCGTACTGGACGACCTTGCGACCTTCAATACGAAGAATGACGTGAGCGGCGACGAGATCACTCTGGATGCGAACCACGGCATCGAGAATGGAGACCTTGTCACTTATATCCAGGGGAGCGGACCCAGCATTGACCTCGTCAACAACACGGTTTACAAGGTGGAGCTGGATCCCACGAACTCCAGCCGGGTTACGTTGTACGCATGGAATAGCACCGATAAAGCCTACGACACGCAGGTCACCCTGGCGGCATCGGCTGATAGCGGTACGGGCAGCTTCGTAATCAACGATCCGCGGCAGGTGTATCTGGCTACGAGCTATGAGGCCGCTACCGCAGCGACGCCAAACACTCTGAGTCTTACCCAGCCGACCATCGCCAGCGACAACAGCATCACTCCTTATGAGGTTCCGGGCTCGACGACGATTGTCTTCGATCCCACAACCGCTCTGAATGGCAGCGCGATCTATGTGGGCGACAATAGCGGGCTGCGTACCGGCGAGGCAGTGATCTATGAGAAAGCCGCCGCGCCTTCCGTCTCCATCGCGGCCAACAGCACCGACACCAGCTTTGCGCAGTCTACGGCCGGAAGCGGCGGACTCATCGCCGGCGAAGGCGCCGAGGCCTCAGTCAATGTGAATGCGGTCACCCTGGCTTACCTGGCAGACGGTGCAAGTGGCAACCGGCAGACCACTCTGAATGTGTCATCGTTGGCCATCAACGCCCAGCACACGGAGAACTTCGACAGCCAGACCAACACGATTTCAGCCTCCGCAGTTGGTTTCAGCGGTTCGTGGGACATGAATACGGTCAATTCCACTACGGAAGCGATCATCGGATCCTACTCCACGATTAACACGCAGAACCTGGACGTGAAGGCGGAGAACGATATCAACAAGAATCTTCTTCCCTCCGGCCAGTACAACGTGGATGCAGGATCGGGCGGCGTGCTCGAGGGGTCGGCGGCCGAGAGCGAGACGTTCATCTCCAACTACACGCACGCGCTCATTCACGATAATGTGACGATCAACGAAACCGGCAGCCTCGCCACGCCGGGCGACTTCGTGCTGAGCGCCATCAACAATATCTGGGCCACCGACTCGGTGCTCCTCGAATCCGGTGGATTGATTGTCGGATCGGGAACCGTTGACTGGATCAAGGCTGACACCAACCAGGCCTACGCGGAGATCGGCAACAACGACAAGATCTACACCGTCGGCGACCTTGATCTTGAAACGTGCGACTCGGGTGTCATCAGCGTGGCTCCGGAATCCCACACCTATGGCCTCGCCTCGGCGGCTTCTGTTGACGGTGATGCCGTCATGCAAACCGACGATCGTGTGACGGTCGGCAATAACACCAGCATCATGGCCCTGGGTAATCTGAACTTCTACGCCGGCCAGCTCGGCCCCAACGGCCTGATGAACAATTTCATGATCACCTCCTTTGGCGATGAACTGAACGCCTCGGCTATTCCGATCTCGGAGCTCAATTCGCACGGCGAGACGGATCAGTCGGAGAAGATCAACATTGGCACGGGAAGCACGCTCAATACGGCCAAGGACGCGAACCTTGTCACACAGTTGAACGGAACCTCCGACATTACCGCCTACGCCACAGGAAAGGACTGGTTGTCGGATCTGGCCAATGCCATCGGCAGCATCACCGGTGCCAGCAATGTTCCTGAAACGATGAAGGGCGGCACTTCGACCCAGACCGTGACCGGCACAGTCACCGTTGGCGCCCATAGCCAGGTCAATGTTGGCGTGAACAACAGTCTGTACCTCACGATCTCCTACGACGCGAATGGCAATGTCGTGGTGCAGGGCAACATTGGCTATCAGACCACAACCGAAAATCTTGGCGCCAAACTTGAGGAGCAGTACACCTATCTGTTGAAGTTGATCCAGGAGTACGAAGCCGATCCGTCCATATGCGACGGTTACAAGACCCAACTCGACTATGTTGAAGCGCAGATGAGCTCGATGGGTCTGTCCACGATAGACCAGAACAATAATGTCATCTATGCGGCTGCGTATGCCGCTCCGTACATCACGGTGAACGACATCTCCGCGCAAGAGGGAACGATCAACATCGTGGGCACCACCCTGGTAAATGACGGAAGCCTCAACGCGGCGGGCAACGTCTTGGTGCAAATCAACAACAGCACCGCCGACGACCTGCGCATCAACAACATCAACATATCGGACGAGGCGGGCGGCGATGTCACCTTCAACCATGCCGAGATCACCAGTCTTGCGAATGTGACGGGCGTATCGGGCACGGGCTCTGTCATAGTGCCCACGTCCGTGAACGGGCCAGCCATCACCATCACCAGCAGCTTCGAATCGGGATTTGATACGGAGTTCCCAAGCATAGTGAACTCCCCGAATCCAGAGGTTGACCTGGCTGGGAGCATCAACAATGAACTGGGGACGGTTACCGTAACCAACGTCCATGGCGGCATCAACGAGTCAGGGACAATCAACGCCAATACTCTCAAAATCAGCGCGGGCGGCAATTTTGTCCAGGCCTACACCGACACTCTGGATAATGTGGGAGGAGATCCGGCGGCCCTTTCAGCGCTTTGGGCGTTCAACCCCAGCTTGGCTCTGAACTCGGCGCCAAAATCGAGCATCATCAGCGGTGAGAACGTTTTCATCTCGGCCGCGTACTTGAATATCTCCGGCACCATCCAGAGCGGCGTGCCGGATCAGCAACTGACCATTACCACTGCGGATGCGTCCGATATCCAGCAATTGAACGCTGCTCTTAGGTCTGGAACGGCGAGTTCTATACTCAGCGGCATAGGCATGACGTATGACTCCAATACTGGGTTATACAAGCTCACGACAGCGTCGGGCGACACCATTGCGGCGTACTACAATTCGGCGACGCAACAGATCCAGTTGGACCCCGTGAATGTTCAGGGCGGCCACATGGAGCTCTACGGTCAGGTCGCAAGCACCGGAAGCGGAAACATCAACGTCTTCGACGGCTACGGTCAGGTCTCGATCACCAACAATACGAACTACACCCTGGTGACCAAGGTGATCAATACGGGCGAGGCGGCTGGATATCTGAAGATCACCGATACCTCCTACCTGCAGTCCGGTACCAAGCAACCGCTCGTCACCGAGTACTTCCGCGAAAATGGGGCCACTTACACGGATTCCTACTACCAACCGGCGTCCGGCGGAACTATCGTTTACTTAATTCCAAAGGAAGAACTCGGAAGCTCGAGGACAGCGAACTATCAACCTGAGGCGGGATTGCGCTACGACTGGACCACGGCCATGGCGACCGAATCCCAGACCACGACGCTTTACTCCACTTCCGACTGGATTGGCATACTCAACCTTGGCTCTTCAAACATCACGTCCGGTCCCGTCACGACCGACCTGAACAAGCAGCCGCTGCTTAGTGGAGAGTATCTCCAGGAACCCACAACCACCACCGGGACCATAAATCCATCGGTCGTGAACGGAAGTCTAGCCACCAGCGAGCAAGAATATACGTCCACAACGACTACGGCGAGCAGTAGTAACTGGATGAGTCTTACTGACTCAAGCGGCAAACTTGTCAGCTTGGGCGCACTGGCAGCAGACTCGGGCTGCTATGTAGAAGACTTGACCAACAACGTGAAATACGACGTAAGCGCCACTAGCGGCACCATGATCGAGTTGACGCCGGAGAGTGGCACACTCAACCCCGGTATCGGCGATACTCTGCAATATTTCTCGGGAACCGGCGGAGCAGGCGTAAGTAAACTTTCGAACGGTGCCAAATACAAAGTGGCGCCGAATGAGCAGACAAGCGACTGGACCACTTCGACCTGGTACGGCAAGAAGACCTATTACGAGCAGACGATCACGGAAAGCTTCGAGACGGTTTACACCCAGAGCAGCATCCGGGCCGACCAACCGATCAACATTAACTTCATCGGTGATGACTCTGGCAGCGGCAATATCAACATTAAGTCAGCCGGCAGCGTCATCATCAACGGCAACATCCAGAACGCCGGCGGTACCACGACAATCGTGGCCGGTTACAACGGAACAGCTACGCTGAACGCCGGGGCAAGCATTTCGGCCAACACGGATGTAACAGTCCAGGGCCAGAGCATTGACCTGCAAGCCTCCAACGGAATTGGCGCTTCGAGCGCCATCAAGACTTCGCTGGTCGCCAAGTCGAGCGGTGCCTACGGTTCCATCACAGCTGAATCAACCACCGGCGACATTCAGATCAATGAGACGACCGGCGATCTGATCGTGGGTACAATCTCGACGGCCGATAGCTCCTCCGCCTCGGGAAACATCACGCTAACGGCCTACGAGTCGATCACGGCGGCGAGTTCCACCACGAATTTCAAATCGCTTGTCTCGGGCGGCGCTGTTACCCTCACCGCCAAGGACGGCAGCATCGGGAACCTTGGAACGAACGGTACAGCGGATACTCCCGGTTCGGGCGCGCAGGCACTCAATATCGAGACCGGTTCCTCCATGCTGGGCGACTTCAACGCTACCGCGACGGGCAATATCTACGTCAATCAGGCGAACGGAAACCTCTACATTGACAGCGTCACCTCTGCCGGTGGAGACGTGCGAGTGGAGTTGGGCACGGGCACCATGGTTGATGCCAATACCACTGAGGCGCAGGATCCTCGCACGTGGAACGAACTGCTCAATGTCTACACCCAGATGCAGGCGACAACGAACACGGCCCAGAACAGCATTGATGCGACCATTTCCGCCTACGAGCAAGCGGAGACCAGCGACTACCGGACCTATTGGACCTACCGCAATGGAGAGTACAGCGGTGACTTTGTCGGTGGGTTGACCCAGGGTGCGACCTACAACGTGCACATGAACGCGCTCGACCCCTCGCAAATCTACCTGACCGACGCCAGCGGAAACGTTGTTTCCGTGCAGGCTGCGTCTTCGAGTTCGACCGCAGTGACCAACGTTCTCTACGCCGTGGGGAACACGTCGAGCTCTCTCAGTTTCGATTCGACATCGAACAGCGTGGACGGGAAGACCAATCTGATCACCGTCGGCAACACCAGCGCATTTACGGACGGCGAAGCGGTAATTTATGACCGCATCGTGCCCGTCTCCGCCACAAACTGCACGGTAACGCTCTCTGGCCTGCAGCTCGATTCTTACACCCAGTACTACACAAACGAGGGCCAAAGCCTTAAGCTCACCGGGCAGGACCTGACCAACTACGTCAACGGTGCGATCAAGACGATCGAGAACCAGCAAACCCAGGAGTACCGGACCCTTAACGCCGTCTGGGGTCAAGTCGGGAATATTGACCAGAGCTCCGTCCCGTACAATTCGGGCATCTACGATCCGAACTTCTCCTACAGTGTGACTGATCCGCACCTGCACCAGACGTTTGGAGCCTCGGCGGTCTCCGGCAACGCGATTTCCATCGGTACGAATGTTTTTAGCACCGGGCAGGCTGTTGTCTATAACGCTGGCACGGGTGGCGGCATCGCCGGTCTCGTGGATGGCACGGAATACTACGTGATCAACCAAGGCAACGGTGTCATCAGCCTGGCTGACTCGGCCGCTGACGCAGACAGTGGAACGGCCATCACTCTGGGCGCGGTCACCGGAACGGGCAACTCCTTCTCGGACGGCGACGTGCTGGCGTATCACGCTGCCTGGAGCAACGACCAACTGCAGTTCAGTGTCAACTACAACATTCTCAATCCCAAGGACGTCGGATCCACTCAGGCGACCATCCAGGCGCCCAATATCTCGGGGCACAACGTCACTGTCGTCGCCTCCGGAGGCAATATCGGATCCGTCGGTAACGGCGTCACGATTGGCCTTCCGCTCTCCGGCGACACTCTGAGCCAAGAGGAGATGATCGATCTGGCCTCGGCCCTGCCGCAGGATCTAACCTTCTACGACGCCAAAGGCAACGCGATCAATCTCGCGGCAGGTGGTGATCTTGCCACAGCCACATCGGTAGTAGTGAGCTTGAACCGCGACATCGTTGTGTCGGCGACAGGAAAGGTAGACTTCACCGCAGCAAACGGCGTAGTTGATGTTGGATCGAATATACCGATCAACCTCGATCAGGTCATTGCCCAAAAACAGATCCGGATCCTCGGGACAGAAGGAATCATCAACGCCCGCACCAACAGTGCCGATCCGACGAATATTGAGAACACCTCAGGCGATCTGATTATCGAGGCAGGTCAGGGCGGAATCGGAAGCTCCACCGACCCGATCTACATTAGCGTGGAGGGTGGGTCGCTCACCGCGCTGGCGAGCGATGATATCTACATCACCGAGACGACGGGTTCCAACATGCTGGTTGCGGATGTCGCCACTCATGGCAATGTATACCTGGTCGCGTCGGGGTCCATTCTCGACGCCTACGCCGGCGAAGCAAAACTGGACACCAACTGGGACATCTCCGCGGCGAATATCTACCTTACGTCTACCTCCGGCGCCATCGGCGCGCCCGACTCCACCAACGCTCCCCACAGCTCTCTCGAAGTAAAGACCGGCGGATACGTCTACGCTGTCGCCAACCAGGGGATCTACATCAACGAGTCCGAGGGCGCTTTAAACGCCGCATCGATCGAGTCCACCTCCGGCGACATTTCGCTCAGCACCACCTTGGGCAATCTCAACATCGGCTCAATCCAGGCGACACACGGCAATGTCACGCTCACCGCGCATGGGGGGTCCGTCCTGCGTACATCCGGTTCACTGACGACGGCAGACGTCACCGGCAACAGCATCACGCTGATATCGGATTACGGGAACGTCGGCGCCGGCGGTAGCGGCGCGATCGTCATCCAGACCAACGCGGCCGCAGGCGGAACGTTCTCAGGCTCCAGCTACGGCAGTCTCTATGTGATGGAACTGAGCGGCAACCTGCTTCTGGGTACGGTTTCCACCGTGGACGGAACGGCCTTCATCGGTAACCCGGCCGGAGCCATTTACAATGGAAATCCCACCGGAACGAACATCACCTCGGGTAGCACTTATCTGTTCGCACTCAACGATATCGGTACGGAGAGCGACGAGATTACCTCGGCGACGCCGACCGGAACCACCTCTGCCCGGGTGGAGGGAGTGTCAACCCGCGGGAGCATCTGGTTGCATAACAAGGGCTCGCTAACAGTTGCCGCGAACCACGGCACCGACTCGGCCGGCATGATCGCCGGCGGTGTGATCAACGTATCTGCTGACAGCCCCATTACCATTTCGAGCGACGTCACCGCGTCGGAGATCACTTACACCGCCCTGTATTCCGCGACAGAGGACAACACCATTACGATCACCACCGCAAGGGTGGAGGCGACCAGCGGCGATGTCATTCTCCAGGCTGCGGACAACGTGGTTATCGGCACTCCCGCCAACGGCGACACGCTGCTGAAGAGCGACACCGGTTCGATTACGATCAACGCGGGCGGCAACTTCACGCTCAACACGGGTTCCACGCTTTCGGCGGCCACGACGATCGGCATTAACGCCTCCGTCGTCGGCCTGGATTACCGTCCGCACACGGGCAATGTCGGCAGCACCATTGATATCTTCGGGACGCTCATTTCCCCGCTGAACACCATCAGCGGCGGGGTGTATGACGACACGATCCTGCTTGAGAACATGATTCTCTCGGGTACGACGAACGTGACCGGCGGACTGGGAGACAACAACATCACCGTCAACCAGCCGACCTCCATCACGAATGGAGATCTCAATCTCAACGGCCAAGGCGGAGTGGATAAGTTCACGGTTGATTACACGGGATCGAACAATTACGTCATCAACGTGAACGGTTCCGCGTCTGGGATGACACCGGTGGATCTGACCCAGGCCGGCTCCGGACCGAACCAGTCGCTCAGCCCGGCCGTGCCTGACCAGTCGTTCAACGCCAGCACGGATGTGAATGTGGCCAACTCCACCATCACTGTCGGGGCGGCCCAATATCAGACCGGCGACGTCATACGTTATGACTACGGAACGACCGCGACGGGCTCGCCCCAGTCCATCGGCGGCCTCAATAACGGCGAACTCTATTACGTGGTCGCGGTCACGGGCACCAACACCATCAAACTGGCCGCCACGCTGGCTGACGCCCTGCAGAAGGATCCGACCACCATCACGTTCACCGGTGTCGGCTCCAACAACACTCAGATACTGCAAGCAGTGGTGCAAACGAAGACCTTCGACGGCGTCAAAGCAGTGAACACCACGACGAACACGCTCGCCATCGCCTCCAACGGCTACCTGAACGGCGAAAGGGTCGTCTATAACGACGGCGGCGGAACCGCGATCGGCGGACTGACGAACGGGGCGACCTACTACGTCATCGTGGTTGACGCGAACACCATCGAGCTTTCAGCTAACGCGCCCATGGCGGCCAGCAGCCTCACTATCAATGCCACCAACGGTGCCGACAACATCTTGATGAGAGCGAGCACGACGGGTAAGGCCTTTGTCACTGACATCGATGCGAACTCGCAGTTGGAGAGGGTCAACTACACCGCCACCCTCAACGACCTCACCGTCAACACGCTCGGCGGCACCGACACTCTGACTCTGGACGACAACCTGACGCACACAACGATTCAGGGCGGCGGCGGCAATGACACCTTCCAGGTCGGACAGGTCTTCCAGTCGCTGCGTGACGCTGCGGCCGGAGTGGCGGCGGGCGACCAATTCACCACCACGTCCACCACCCAGGGCTACCTCAGCAACGGCATCAGCTACGAGACGACCATCTTGGGCGGTATAGGGAACGACACGTTCACCGTTTATCACAACGTCGGACGGCTCAACCTGACCGGGCAAGGCGGCAATAACACCTTCGTGGTACGAGCCTTCGCCACGGCGACCTTCGGCTCGGCGCAAACTGCGATCCACACCGGCGATGGCGACAATACCGTCGAATACGTCGCCAACGCCGATGTCAGTATTGACGGCGGCAGCGGCAACAATACCCTCGAGTTGATCGGCACGGAGTTCAACGACGTCTTCGTCGTCACCTCCACCGGCGTCTACGGGGCCGGTCGGACTATCGAGTTCAACAACATCGAGAACTTCATCATTGATGGCGACGCAGGCAACGATCAGTTCTACATTCTGAGCACGAACTCCGCAGTCACCACCACGATTTATGGAGGCTTGGGAAGCTGCCAGTTCGTCATCGGAGGCAACGCGCCGTTGAATACTGTGGATGACGGCGAGCGCAACGCCGACGGCTCCATCAAGTACTACACACCTCCTGCCGCCACCTACGATCTCAACCAGATGCAGGGCCTGATCATCATCAACGGCGGGCCTTCGTACTCCAACCCGACCACTCTCGACCATCCGGTCATGCTGCCGACCGAATCGAACTTCGCGGACACGAACGGAAACATCCTTTCCTACACGGCAGGCGTGGGCGGCGCGGAAGACACCATGACGGTCAAGACGGCGGAACTCGCCGCAGCGGCCAGGAATCTCGGCTTCAATGGCACGGACGAGCAGTTGCTCACCGACCTGGAGGGCTACACGCTCAGCATCAGTTCGGGCTCCGGAGCGGGTTGGTTCTTCCAGATCAGCAGCTTTACCATCTCTTCGACGGTCCCGGGCGTGACTAATCTTGTTCTGCAACGGCCGACGACGCTGGACCCGAGCTGGACGAGCACCCCGTCGGCGGGGAATGGCTATGGAATCACCCATCTGGCCGATAGCTTCTTCGTAAACGAGAACGCTCAGGTGAACTACCTGACGATCTACGACAACAAGAACCCCGATGCAGAGACTGCGACCCTCACGGCTAACAGCCTCACTGTCACCGACAACGTGACCCTGAACACCGCGACAATCGACTACAACAACCTCGGCGTGCTTGATATCTACCTTGGGAATCACGGCGACACCGTCGACATCACCAGCACGATGTCACGTGCGAACTTCGATTGCATCACCATGGTGAACACGGGCACGGGCAACGATAATGTGACGGTTACCCTGGACAACAGCGACGGCTTCCTGGCGCTCAATACGGGAGTCGGCGTCAACACGGTCAATGCCTCCAATTCCACCTTGGGAATCGTTATCTTCGGCGACGGTGGAGACAACAACATCTCCGGAGGATCGGGCAATGACATCATCTTCGGAGGCGAAGGAAGAGTCGATTACTACGATGCCTCGGGAAATCTAATCACGCGCCTGGGCGTCGATTTGAACGACGAGATCGTGCTCAGCCCCACCGCAACCCCGAGCGACGTAACCTCGATCAACGACGTTCCCTACTGGCAGACCGAGAGCAGCTTCAACGGAACCGTCGTTGCCTACAGCGTAGACGCGGGCACCATCGGGAACAACATCATCCAGGCTGGCTCGGGCAACGACATCGTCATGGGCGGCTCCGGAGCCAACAACATCACGCTGGGAGACGGAAACAACGTCGTCTTTGGCGCAAACGGACGGATCGACATCGCGGCCAACGGCACGTTTACATCGGTGGCCACCTTTGATTCCTCAGTTGGCTCGGCCGACACGATCAAGGTTGGCAACGGGACCAACTACGTCATGGGCGGCTTCGGATCCGACAACATCACGGTCGGCAACGGCACTAACTACGTCTTCGGTGACAACGGATCGTTAACTTTCAGCAACGGAGCGGTGGCCCTTGCGGCCACGGTCGATTCCTCGATTGGTTCCGTCGACACGATCACGGCTGGCAACGGGACCAACTATGTCTTCGGCGGCTTCGGGGTCGACACAATCACGGCCGGCAACGGGACCAACTACGTCTTCGGTGACAACGGATCGTTAACTTTCAGCAACGGAGCGGTGGCCCTTGCAGCCACGGTCGATTCCTCGACTGGTTCGGGCGATATGATCACAGCCGGCAACGGGATCAACTATGTCTTCGGTGGTTTCGGGGCCGACACAATCACGGCTGGCAACGGGACTAACTACGTCTTCGGTGACAACGGAACGATCAGCATCAGCGGCGGCGCGGTCGCATCGGCGGCCACGGTTGATTCCCTGATCGGTTCCGACGACACGATTTTTGCCGGAACGGGCACGAACTATATCTTCGGCGGCTCCGGAGCCGATCACATCACTGCCGGATACACTTCCGACCGCGTTACCCCCGGCAATGGGACTAACTACGTCTTCGGCGACAACGGAACGGTGACCTTCAGCAACGGCGCTGTGGTCCTTGCGGCCACGGTCGATTTCACGATTGGTTCGGGCGACACGATCACCGCCGGCAACGGAACCAACTATCTCTTCGGAGGCATCGGGGCCGACACAATCACGGCCGGCGACGGAACCAACTACGTCTTCGGGGACAATGGAACGGTGAACTTCAGCAACGGCGCGGTGGTCCTTGCGGCCACGGTCGATTCCTCAATTGGTTCAAACGACACGATCAAAGCCGGCAACGGAATCAGCTACGTCTTCGGAGGCTTCGGGGCCGACGCAATCACGGCTGGCAACGGGACCAACTACGTCTTCGGCGACAACGGATCGGTAACTTTCAGCAACGGATCGGTGAGCCTCGCGGTCACGGTCGATTCCTCGATCGGCTCCGACGACACGATGAAGGTCGGCAACGGGACCAACTACGTTTTCGGCGGCTTCGGAGCCGACAATATCACGGCTGGCAACGGGACCAACTACGTCTTCGGCGACAACGGATCGGTAGCTTTCAGCAACGGATCGGTAAGCCTCGCGGGCACGGTTGATTCCTCGATCGGCTCCGACGACACGATGAAGGTCGGCAACGGGACCAACTACGTTTTCGGCGGCTTCGGAGCCGACAATATCTCGGCTGGCGACGGCACGAGCTACGTCTTCGGTGACAACGGAACGGTGACCTTCAGCAAGGGAGCGGTGATAATCGCGACGACGGTCGATTCCTCCATCGGTTCCGACGATACGATCAAGGTCGGCAACGGAAGCACCTATGTCTTCGGCGGCTTCGGAAACGATACGATCACGGCTGGCAATGGTGGCAACATATTGATCGGCGATAGCGGGGAAGTGCTGTTCAACGCCGACGGAAGTCGCAATAACGTCTATTCTTTCGACAACAATATCGGCGGCAACGATACGCTGACCAGCGGAACCGGAAATGACATACTCATCGGCGGCGCGGGTAGCAACATCCTCTACGGTGGAGGCAACACTGGAAGCGGCTTCGATATCATGGTCGGCAACGGCGGCATGGTAACTTATTCCCCTGTCGACAAGATCACCATCCAAAGTCTCGATATCCGGATAGGCGGCAAAAACCAACTGTTTGCAGGATCGGGCACATCCATCATGATCGGCGGACTTGGTCCTAACGAGTTCCACGGCAACTTTACCCAAGACGTAATGATCGGCCAGTTTGCATATCTCGAATTCGTCGGGGATCAGCTCGTGACCGCCTCGTGCTGGTGGTTCGCAGACGATGCGATCGCCAAGGACCTCAGCAACCTTTACAGTCCGGATACAGGTCTGAACGGACGGAGCACGCTCCTGGCTCGGCAAATGGAGGCGTTGTCCGAAGGATATGCCTATTCGTCTGCAGTCGATACTCGAAGCTTTGACGCGGCCGTGGCCGTCGAGTCGAAGCACGGTTCGGACGAATTGCAAAGGATGCAGCAGGCGCAGTCGAGCCACCCCGGGTCATACGACATCCCGTTGCTGGTTCCCGAAAAGAATGCGGCCCCTGCAGGAGATCCCGCGCCGAAGCACATGGGCCAGCACCCCGACGGCACGCCCGCAAAAACGACCCAAGGAAAGACGAATCACGCAACCCCGACGAATTCGGAAGTCCGGAAACAGGGCAAAACTACTTGGCTCGCCGATTACATCCGGCTTCGGCAAAGTCAGGCTACCCCGCAAGTACTCGAACAGGGCGCGAACTCCGACGACCTTTCCGTCGCTGTGACGGGTTTGGTCGGATGGGCCGCCATGGTTTCAGGCGAGGAGAAGGAGCATTCCGGCCTGCTCGGAAGAGATGGATTCAAGCGGTTCAGGAACAAGAGCGACAACGATCGTTTCCTCTCCTTTATCGATCAGTAGGAGAAACTCGCCGGGCGGCGCGGAGGTGCCGGAACCGCAGGGCTTGGTTTCATCGGCGCTCAAAACAAGAAACCGGCCGATGCATTCCCGCTACAATGAAAGGGGAAAGGTAACGCTTTTGGAAGTCAGAGACGTACGCGGCAATTCGACAGGCTTCGATCGCTCAGTATTCTTTGCGAATCTCGCCGGCTTTCAGACTGCTGAGGAGTGCGCCCAGTCGTGGCTTGCTTTGCAGGTATCGCTGATAGCCCATGCCGCTCAGGGCGTACTGGTTCTCGGGAGTGGGGCCGGAGGTTCCTTTGCGCCGGTTGCCCGGTGGCCGCAGGACGGCCACGATCCGGAAAAACTTGCCGATGTCTGCGAGCGGGCGCTGGGGGAGCGAATCGGACTTCTCACCGAGCTTTCCTCTCCTGACGGCAACACCCCCGCCCTTGCCAAACCCCACTGCTGGGGCATCGCCTTTCCGCTCGTGATCGACGAAAAACTGAGCGGCGTTGTCGCCTTGGAAATCGAGACAACCCGGGAAGATGAACTGCGCTCGGCAATGGAGCAACTACAGTGGGGGATGCTGTCGCTCGAACTCATCTTCCGCAGGATTCAGGCGCGGGAAGATGCGGTGGTGCTTTCGCGATTGCGGTCCTCCGTCGATGTTCTGGCATCGGTGCTTGCCGAAGAGGATTACACGGAAGCCTGTATGACCTTTGTGGCCGGCGTCGCGACCCTGATGCGATGCGACCGGGTGAGTCTCGGGCTTGCGCGCGGTGAGCAAATCCACATTCAGGCCATATCGCACAGCGCCAACTTTGACAAGCGAATGAACTTTATCCATGCGTTGAGCATGGCCATGGACGAGGCTGTCCTGCAGAGGCGGGAAATCATCTATCCCCAGCCTCCGGCGGAGGGTCCTCTGATCACGCGGAGCCACGAGGACCTCTTCAAGCGCTTCGGTTCGCAGTCCATTCTTACCGTTCCACTGTATGGTAGGGATCGCTATTTTGGTGCTCTCACCCTCGAAAGAAGCGAAAACAAGCCGTATTGCGCCGGGGAAGTCTCCGTTTGCAAGAGCGTTTTCGCTCTCGTTGCTCCCGTTCTGGAGGCGAAGAAGGTCCAGGATTCCAACCTCATGCGCCACGGCTGGGAGGCCCTCAAAAAAACGACGCACAAGCTGTTTGGGCCGGGACATCTCGACTGGAAAGCCGCGGCCGTGGTCTTGTGCGCGGTGGCAATCTTCTTCGCCTTCGCCCAGGGCGAGCAGAAAGTGACAGCCCGAACGACCCTTGAGGGGATGGTTAAACGGACGATAGCCGCACCCATCAGAGGCTACATCAAGGAAGCGCTCATTCGTCCGGGGGACACCGTTTCCCAGGGAACTACGCTATGCAGGCTCGATGAGCGGGACCTTCGTCTCGAAAGGAACGACCTTCTCGGTCAGCAGAGCCAGATGTTGCGGCAGCACCAGCAGGCTGTTGCGGAGCATGACTGGGCGAAGACCAATATTGCCAAGGCCCAGCTCGAACAGGTGATGGCGCAAATCGACCTGAATGGGGTCAAACTCGACCGAGTAACCATCAAGGCTCCCTTCGACGGCATCCTCGTGAGTGGAGATCTCAGCCAGAAGATCGGCTCCGTAGTGGAGCAGGGGGACCCGCTTTTCGAAATCAGCCCGCTTTCGGCCTATCGACTGATTCTCATGGTGGATGAGAGCGATATTTCCTACGTCCACCCGGGACAGCGTGGCGAACTTGTGCTTTCGGCTCTTCCTGGTAAATTTTCCTTCGTCGTGGGAAAGATCACTCCAGTCACGGCGGCCTTCGAAGGGGTCAACTGCTTTCGGGTGGAGGCGGCACTGGAAGGCGCGCCCGGAAGTTTCCGGCCCGGAATGGAAGGCATCAGCAAGATCAGCATAAGTCGGGGCAAGCTTATTTCCATCTGGACCATTAAACTTCGCGACTGGATGCGCTTGAAGTTGTGGGCATGGTTGCCTTGAAGAAGAAGTCTGAATATCCCCACTCCCTCTTCGGCCAGTCCTGGTACCGTGTAGCCGACATAAAGCCGCGTCTGCGTGGCCACGTTCAGTTTCACCACCACGTCTACCGGGGAAGCGACTGGTATGTCCTCCAAGACTACGCCTCTGGGCAGTTTCACCGGTTCTCGCAAGAAACCTACCTGATCATCGGAATGATGAATGGTGAGAGGACCATGGCGGAAATCTGGGGCGCGGCCTGCGAGTTGCTTGGGGACGATATGGCGACCCAGGATGAAGTCATAAGCCTCCTGTCTTATTTGCACCAGGCCGACATTCTGCAGTCCGACATGCCGCCGGATATTTCCGACCTGGGCGATAGACACAAACGGGAGAGCAAGCAAAAATGGCTTGCCCGCCTCCGCTCACCCGCTGCGATGAATTTTGGGCTTTGGGACCCAGACAGTTTCCTGAACCGTACAGCTCTGGTCGCGCGGCTGCTTTTCAGCCGAACGGCCGTTTTTTTCTGGTGCCTGACGGTGTTTTGCGCACTGACGCTTCTTTGCCTTCACTGGGAGGAGCTTGCCTCCAATGTCACCGATCGGATCCTCAGCACGGAAAACCTGGTGCTCTTGGCCCTTATCTATCCGGTGTCGCGTCTCCTTCACGAACTGGGGCACGCCTATGCCGTCAAACGCTGGGGTGGAGAGGTTCACGAAATGGGCATCATGTTCGTGGTGTTCTTTCCCCTCCCCTATGTGGACACCTCCTGGTCCTCGGCGTTTATCTCCCGCCGGAACCGGATGATGGTCGGCGCGGCGGGGATTCTCGTAGACGTCTTCCTCGCGGCCCTTGGAATGATCGTCTGGGTCCTGGCTGAGCCGGGGACCGTGCGGGTAATCGCCTATAACACTCTTTTCATTTGCGGACTCTCCACACTATTTCTCAACGGAAACCCGCTCATCCGCTTCGATTCCTACTACGTGTTGGCTGACTGGCTGGAGATCCCGAACCTTGCTGACCGCTCCACCCGGTCTCTCGCACGCGATGTGAAGCGCTACCTGCTCAGAATCAAGAACCAGCCTGCCCAGGAAAACACTCCCGGCGAGAAGGCCTGGCTCACGGTCTATGCCGTTTTGTCTTTTCTGTACCGGATTTTCATCACGTTCAGCATCATCTTCTTGATTGCGAGCCGCTTCTTCATTATCGGCAGCGTCCTCGCCGTCTGGGCAGGCATTCAGACTCTCGTGATCCCGCCGATCAGCTCTCTGCGCCGGACGATGAACGAGATCTCGGGGATGAGGAAGAAACAAAGGGACGTCGCACTGGCGGCCTGTTTCGCCTGCGTGGTTCTGCCGGCCGTTCTCCTCTTTGTGCCATTTCCCTCTTTTACCGTGACGGAGGGGGTGGTCACAGTGAAGGAGGAAGGGCGGGTCTATGCAGGCATGGACGGATTCATAGTCAAGGTGCTCACTCCGTCGGGAACCCACGTGAAAAAGGGCGACCCGCTTCTCTACTGCGACTCTCCGGACCTTCACGCGGAAATCAAGGTACTCACGGCCAGCCTCAACGAGGTGCAGGCCCGGTTGCGAGCCACCCAGGCCGTCAATCCGATGGAGGTCGGGGCCATCCGGGACGAATTAGAGAGAGTGAGAGCAAAGCTCGCAAGAGCGCGGGAGCGCGCCTCCGAGATGATAGTGGTGAGCCCGACGGAAGGTGTTTTCATCCTGCCTGCCGAGGAGGACTGGCCGGGAAGAAGCGTTCGCAAGGGAAGCCAGGTGGGATATGTGGTCGATTTCTCGAGAACCGTAGTCGCGGTCATTGCAGACGCGTCGGATATCGACAGAATTCGTTACGATACGGTGCGGGTCGAAGGGAGGCTCGCCGAGTCGCCCAAGACCGTCTACCCAGCCGAAATCCTGCGGGAGGTACCGGAAGCGTCCAAGGAAATCCCGAGCCTTGCTCTCTCAGTGAAAGGAGGCGGCAAGGTGGCACTGGATCCGAGTAAAGAAAACTCTGCGAAGCCGGAGGCTTTCGAAAAGGTCTTCCTGATCGAAGTCGAGTTGCACGGGGCGAAGGCGAGGGGTATCGGAGAGCGTGTCTACATCCGTCTTGTCCATAAGCGCGAGTCGCTGTTCAGCGAAGGGAAACGGTTTTTCAGGCGGCTTCTGCTCAAGCGGCTGAACGTCTGATAGGACGCTGGACCCCGAGAGTCCAAGACCGTGGTGAGTGTTTCCTCACCACATCCACCTTCGCCACTGCGTGGTTCACGTGGCGCAACTGCGAAGGCAAGGGCCGCTAGAGAATGGGTTTCCTCGGCTCTGCCGGGTGATACCTTAGTTCTTGAACTGATCCGAAAGCAAATCTGTCCGAGCTAACGCCGATGAAACGCCGTTTCGACTATCCCCCGCCGAGTTACTCGCTGCGTCCCGAGAAGAAGGACCCGAAGCACTCGTGGTTGAACACGGCAGGTCGGGCCGCGCTGGTCCCTTTTCGCGTCCTGAGGTCTTCGGCGGGCCGGGTGGCCGGGATTTTGCCGCTCATCCGGGCGCGGGCCGTGGAGTATTCGAATTTCGATGATGCTCGCCTCGCGGAGGAAGGGCGTCGTTTGGGGATGGAGGTCCGCCAGGCCGGGTTCAAGGCAGCCGCGAGCGTGGCTCCCCTGTTCGCCGTGATCTCCGAGGTCGCGGGCCGCACGCTTGGAATGCGCCATTTCGATAGTCAGTTCATGGGCGGGTGGGTGCTTTTGTCGGGGATGCTCGCCGAAATGGACACCGGGGAGGGCAAAACCCTCACGGCGACCCTGGCGGCCGGTGTGGCCGCTCTTGCGGGAATTCCAGTCCATGTTGTCGGCGTGAACGATTATCTCACCGAGCGCGATGCCGAAGAGATGGGCCCCTTGTACCGGTTCTTCGGGTTGACAGTGGGGTGCGTGACGCACGGTCTTACGAATGAGCAACGGAGGGCGGCCTACGGTTGTGATGTCACATACTGCTGCAATAAGGAAGTCGTATTCGACTACCTCCGAGACAAACTCACGCTCGGGCGGTTCACCGATTCTCTGCGCCTTCAGTCGGAATACCTCTATACGGGGAACGCGAGAGAGGAAAAGCTCCTTTTGAGGGGCTTGCACTTCGCCATTTGCGACGAAGCCGACAGCCTTCTCGTGGATGAGGCCCGCACGCCGCTCATCATCTCAGGGAGCGGGCAAGGGGGAGATGAAGAAGAGAACTTCCTGGTCGAAGTGCTCTCCGTTACCCGGACGCTCGTCGAGGGTAAACACTACGTCATCGACCGGCACGAAAACACCATCGATCTCACGAGTGCTGGTGAGGATCGGATCGCCCAGGCCGGGGCCCTGCTCGGGCGTGCCTGGGCGGGCTCCATCCGGCGAAACGACGCAGTCCGAAAGGCCCTGACGGCCCTGCACGTCTTCATGCCGGATGTTCACTACCTGGTGAGGGACGGAAAGGTGCAGATCATCGATGAGTACACAGGGAGGTTGATGCCCGACAGGTCATGGGAGCGGGGTATCCACCAACTTATCGAACTCAAAGAGGGATGCGAAGTCACCCGGCAACTCGAATCGCTGGCGCGGATCACCTATCAGCGTTTTTTTCGGAGATACCTGCACCTCTGCGGCATGACGGGGACGGCCTGGGAGATAAGGTGGGAGCTCTGGATGGTCTACGGCCTGTCGGTGGTGAAGATTCCGACGAATCGCCCGCTGATACGGAAGCGTCTGCCCGACCGTGTTCTGCCGTCGCACGACAAGAAGTGCCGGGCGATATTGGAGCGGGTCAAGGACCTGACTGGGACAGGAAGACCGGTCCTTGTAGGTACTCCCTCCCTGGAAGCGTCGGAGAGGCTCAGCGCGGTTTTCATCAAGGCAGGCGTCGCCCACCGCGTGCTGAACGCGAAAAACGACCGGGAAGAGGCATCGATAGTCGCCGAGGCCGGGAGAGCGCAGGCCGTTACGATTGCTACCAATATGGCGGGCCGCGGAACCGATATCAAGCTCGGCGAGGGAGTGCGGGAAGTCGGCGGTCTGCATGTGATTGTCAGCGAATCCCACGACGCGGGACGCATAGACCGGCAACTTGCCGGAAGATGCGCCAGACAGGGCGACCCGGGGAGCTTCGAATTCTACTATTCGGACGAGGACTCGCTCCTTGAAGGCAACCGGGCCGGAATCGCCCGGTGGGCTGTGAAGTTGTATCCCAAAACCGCCCCGTTATGGGCGTTCGTGGTTCGATCGGCTATCAATCACAGCCAGAAAAGAACGGAACGGGCCCATTCACAAATTCGGCACGAGGTCCTCAAGCAGGATGAAAAGATGGACACTCTGCTTTCCTTTTCAGGTCCGAGCGAATAGTCTCGGCGAATAAATTGCCAGGAAAGAGGGGAAGTATGCAACGAACTTTTTTATTGCTGGTGTTGGCGACGGTGTTTGCGGTTTCCGTGCCGGCAGGCGCCACCCCGCGAGAATCCTTCGAGGGCATGATGGAGCCCCACGTCACGGTGAATGTGGCCGCCCAGGTTCCCGGCATTGTGGAAGAGGTATTAGTGCAGCGGGGGGCCATCGTTGCCAAGGGGCAGGTGCTAGCTACCCTCCGCTCTAAGGTCGAAAAGGCGGATGTGGAACAGGCTACCGCGCTGCTCGACTTCAACCGCCGAAAACTCGTCCGCAACAAGGAACTCTTCGACAAGGGAAACATTTCAGCCAACGAAGAGGACGAAATGCAGACCGAGATCAGAAAAGACGAAGCGATCCTCCACCAGGCGATCGCGAAGCTGGAAATGAAAACCATCCTGAGTCCGGTTAACGGCGTGGTGGTCAAGGTCGATCTTACGGCGGGAGAATACGTCGGCGAAAAGCCGATCATGGTCATTGTCCAGATCGATCCCCTCAATGTGGAAGTGGTCGTGCCGGTGTCTGAGTACGGGACGATTAAGAAGGGCATGCACGCGGAGGTCAGGCCGGAGGATCCCGTGGGCGGAGTCTACACGGGAGAGGTCACGATCGTCGACCGCGTAGTGAACGGAGCTAGCGGCAGCTTCGGAGTCAGAGTGGAATTGCTCAATCCCAAGCTTGCGATCCCCTCCGGGCTGAAATGCAACGTAAGGTTCAAGGAAAAAATCGCCGCAGTCAAATCAAGGGTGCCAAAAGATCAGAGCGCGTTGCCTCTGCGCCCCTAAGCCTGAGATTTCGGCCGCTCGCATTTGGTGCGCTTCGGCCCCGCTCTTTTAATTACGGCTTATGCGCGGTGATGATGTGGAACGGGGTGTCGAGCCGGAGTGCCGTGGTCGCAACGTCGGTGAGGCCAAGCGCTTTTAGCCGACTTTCGTACCAAGACGAATCCCGGAAGGAACGGAAAAAGAGCAGGAAGGGGAGCGCCGAAAAGGAGACGTCGCATTCGTCCGATTCGAGCGGGGACCTTTCGAAGATGAGCATGACGCCGCCGGGTTCGAGTGCTTCCACGGCCCTTGAAAGAAACCGCATCGTTTCCCGCTCCGGCCAATCGTGCAGCATCGATTTAAAGGAAATCAAATCGAACCCGTGGGGAATCGGATCGACCAACGCGTTCCCCTCCAGGAACTGGACCCTGCCCGCCTCAGGTTTTTCCTGCATGTGCTCCGCCCCCACACGGCACACCACGGGAAGGTCCATCACCATGGCGGAAAGCTCCGGGTGTCGCATGCACGCCCGACGGGCGAATTCTCCGCTGTTTCCCCCAATATCGAGCATCCGGCGATGGATCGAAAAATCGTAGCAATCCAGGCACGCGGGCGCTTCGTACCGGGTGAGGCATGTCGTGATCCTCATCCAGCGCCTTGCCGCTTCGCGGTTTTCCGGCGAATCCCGTAGGCATCCTTCGTATGAAAAAAGGTTGAACAACCGGGCGCGGCCATGGAAAGCCGCCGGATCGGAAACCAGGCTGGTGAAGTGATCGCCAAGATCGTGAAGGACGAAATCGGAAAAGGAGAGCTTCGTTTCGATATAGTCCCGGTAGCGCAGAGCGGCGAGGAAAGGTGGGGTGAGCCGGATGAGATCGTCCCCTTGCTCGATTGCCTCGTTTGCTTGAAGCAAACGAAGGAGCATCCTCAGACCTTTTTCGTCGCACCCAAGCTTCGCCCGCAGGACCGAAAAAGTCACCGGGCCGCCCGCCCCAAGGCAATCGATCAGGCCGAGTTCGAAGGCGGAAGCCAGGGCGCGGCCCTTCGCTGCATCTGCCATGAACGGTTCCGCGCGGAGATAATCGAGGGCTTCAGAATGTGCCATAGTATCCGCTCTTGAGCACCACAAGCTTGTCTCCCTCCATGCGGTAGTCGATTCCAACATCGAACTCCAGATGGTCCATCTTCGATCTGTTTTCTTCGAGGAAATTGATTAAATCGGGGCGGTAATGCATCGATCTCAGAAACAAGAGAAACTGGTCGAAGCCGATGCCCGCGAAATAGACGCAGTCGTTTTCCTGCTTGTTGGCTACGCAAATGGTCCGGCAGTCGCGCAGTTCGGGACGCAAAATTTCGTTCAGATCGATCCTTTTCGTGTCGATGTGGGCCGAGCAGGCGATCTTTGCGGCCGTGTCCTGCATCTGCGTCCGGGCGTCGAAGAAGAAATAAATGTTTTCAAACTTCGTCCGCGCGGGGGTGAGCGAGTACGAGATGCCGGAGGATACCGAACTGCCGGGGTTGCCGATGTAGAGATGAACCTCCTCGATTCCACGCGTGAAGATATCTTCGGTGATGTCGATCGAAAACATGAAATAGAAGATGTTTTCATTCGGGACCAGGGTGGAGGGCGCAAGCGGCCGGACTGCTTCGAGGACGCGAGAAAGGGACCTTTCCCGCTCCCGCCTGCGATAGTCGTAGAAGTAGAACTCCCACCACGTCCGGTCTCCCTGTTGCTTGACCCCGAAAACCGTGTGGAACTCCCCAAGGGCATTCCGCAAGAGTGGAATCAGATCGAAAAATCGGCGATCAACCCCCGCTGCATCGAACGACTCGTAAAGAAGGTTCGAGGGCTTGAGACGGTTTTCGAGCGATTGAGCGGGTGTGTAAGGCCACAGGGCGTAATTGAAGAACTTGTCCCCGTCCGCGGCGTATTCGGGATCGAATCCGATTCGTCTCATTCTTTTCTCGCCCCGCACTCAAACCGGCTTAGTTTCCCGAAGGCCTGTGAGCGGGCGAAGCAGGTCCCGCTCCTCTCCGTAACTTTCCCGGTACGCATTAGAAAGGCCCCAGCATTTTTCGTCCTTGCACTGGTCCCGGTGAATGCACCGGCCGAAACCGCACTCCCCCAGGGTGCGCCAGAAAATATCGGGGATGATGGTCAAAGGGAATTCATTGTCGTTGTGCACCCCGGATGGAATGGGCAGACATTGGGGAAACGCCTTCAGCACGAACCATTTCCCGTTGGAAACCGGGGCCTCGGCCATTTCCGGCAACCGTTTCAGAAGTTCCCCGAGAGATTCGACAAGTGCCTGGGATTTGTCTTCCATTGGGAAGAAGTTCCAGAGGTGCATTTCACGAACGACGGGAATCCTGGCAATTTGCGAAAAAAGCGAGACTACGTGTCCGCTATTAAGCCGCGTCCAGACCGTGTTCGTGATGACGCCGATCCCCGCGTGGTGCGAGAGGTTTTCAAGGCCCTCCATGACCTCGCGGAATGCGCCTGAATGGCCGCTGATCGCGTCATGAACTTTCTCGGGTCCGTGCAGGCTGATAAAAAACTCATTCACTCCGGCGTCGATAAGGCGTTGTAAATATTCGGGATCGGCAAGTCGTCTCCCGTTGGTCTGGATCTGTATTCGCGAGAACCACGAAAGGGACGCGGCAAATTTGACGTACCGTTCGAGGTGTTCAAAGGTTGTGACTTCCCCTCCCGAGAGGATGAGGTTTCGCCGCCTGCCGTCGTTTACGAGCTTCACGGCGAGCGAGCGGAAGAGGTCGAAGGGGACCTCCGCGAGCCTGTCTTCCAGCGACGAGAGCATGCAGATGACGCAGGCGTTGTTGCACCCGTACCAGAGGGGGATGACCGCGTAAGAGGAGAAGTCGATCCTTCCAGAAGCCTCGCCTGGATTGAGCATCAGAGATTCCTTCTCCATCATCGCCGGCGCGGTTCGACGCCGAAGTGGATCGTGAAGAAATCCCTCCCCGCCCTGTCGATCCCGCCCGTGAGATGGCCGAATCTCCTCTTTTCAACGGAATCCAGGCGCGCGCCGAATTCCTCGATGGGGAGGGAATAGCGCTCGGCCATGCGCAGGAGCAGCGGGCGAATGTCGCCCATGGTGAGAGATGCGCTGTAGAAGTTCACATCGAAAGATCTTCGGGAGTTTCCTTCCTCCGTGACTTCCAGATAGTGGAAGCTCTCCTTGAGGCGGGGCATGGCAAGTTGAAGGAACTCGTCCGCCATTTCGAAGGCCCCGGGCCTGCTACATCCCGCGAGCAGATCCCGCAACCTCTCGGTCGTTTCTTCGTAGGAAAGCAAAGGGTACCGGACGTATGCGCCGACTGCACGCCTTTCCGGACGAAGCGGGTCCCATTTGTAGCTCTTGTGGACGAGTGTAGGCTCGGTGAGCGCCGACAACGGAAACTCCAGGTAGACCTTGTGAAGGCCTCCGTCTTCCGACGCCTCGAAGCCGAAGTGAAGTATGCGGGCCTCGGAAATCGAATGGTCGATCTCTTCCAGGAACGAAGCAGGCGCGCGGAGCTTTGTACAAAGCTCGATGACCCTCTGCCGGTAGTCCTCGCCTAGTGATGCCTTGTCCATGGTGACCAGAAAGCGATTGGCAAGAAGGAGTCCCTCGCACATCTTGAAGGAATATTCGAACCCATGGGGGACGCAAAGGTCGCTTATGCGGTCGAGCAGGAGTTTTCCGCCCGCCAGGGCTTGCTCGTCGATTGAACCGTAGGCGTTTTCATATTTCCCGACAGTCTTCGCGAGCGTCTCTGCCAGCCGTTTGGCCATGTGCGGATTCATTACAATGCGGGCCGCGATGGAGGCCGAAATCGCGTCCGGTGCGTCGCCGGCTTCTTCGGAAAAGTCGAGAGTCACTTCCGGCTTGGTGACCAGAATATCGACCCTGTCCGAATGGGAGGTGCGGCCTCCGGATGTGTTCCAGACAGTTTTCATCCGCCTTCCAGTTCGATCAGGCGCAAAAACTTCCGCACCTTATAGTTGCGAGTAGTAGTGAGAGGACAACAACATAGCACACGGAGATGGGCAAATCCAATGGTTGTCAACTTGCGGACACCTGAATGAATCTCCCCAATTCGAACACCGCTTTGTACCAGTAGTCAGAAGCGATGTTCAGTAGATTTTTGCGATGTTGTTGACATTCTCCTTGGTGCTTTCAGCTTGCTCATGAGCGTGATAGCTGGAACGCACGAGAGGACCGGACTCGACGTGTCGAAATCCCATCTTGCTCGCTTCCTGCTTGAGGAAAGCAAAGTCTTCTGGCGGGTACATGCGTTTGACCGGCAGATGATTGCGCGAAGGCGCAAGATACTGGCCAATGGTCAGAATGTCTACCTTGCGAGCCGCGAGATCGCGGCAGACCTGCAGCAGTTCTTCCATGTCTTCGCCCAGGCCGACCATGATGCCGGTTTTAGTGATCATGCTGGGCGAAAGTTCTTTGGCGCGGGAGAGAAGGTTGAGGGTGCGCTCGTAACGCGCGCCACTGCGCGCCACTCGATACAGTCGCGGTACGGTCTCTGTGTTGTGATTCAGAATATTAGGTTGGGCGTCGAGAACAGTCTGCAGGCAGTCTTCATGACCCTGGAAATCGGGGATTAGCACTTCAACAGAGCAGTCCGGTTGCAAAAGGCGAATCTGGCGGATGGTTTCGGCGAATACCTTGGCGCCGCCCAGGTTGTCATCGTCGCGATTCACGCTGGTGACGACTGCAAACTTGAGTCCGAGTTCGGCAACGGCTTCGGCGACGCGGCGGGGCTCATCGAAGTCGATCGCTTCCGGACGCCCTTTCGGCACTGCACAAAAACCGCAGCGCCGGGTGCAGAGGTTTCCGAGAAGCATGAAAGTGGCTGTGCGGTGGTTCCAACACTCGCCTATGTTGGGGCACTTTGCGGATTCGCAGACGGTGTTCAGGCCGAGGCCGCGAGCCAGTTTCTTCAGCTCATGATACTGTTCGCCCATTGGAGCCTTGGCGCGAAGCCAACTCGGCTTGGGAGCCGGTGCGGCCGAGACGGACTGGATCTGGATCAAGTCGGAGATCGCCATACGTTATCTAGTGTACGATGTCGGGACAGGACAAGGCGATTCCACTAAAGCGTTTTCAGGTAGGCGAGCAGCGCGTCCATTTGTCCCACGGAGAGGCTATTGCCAAAGGCGGGCATCTTGGCGCGGCCGCGCACAATCACCTCGGTGATGCGGTCATCGTTGGCGGGCATTCCGCTGGGCAAGTACGCCTTTTTGTAGACATTGTGGAGACTTGGGCCATGCAGCCCCTTACTGGAATACGGTTCGTGGCAACGCGCGCAATTGTTATCGAAAACACGGCGGCCCATCGCCTGCGTGGGATTGAGCCCGAGTTCCGCGTCGGACTTCCTACGTTCGGCTTGGCAGCCAATCACGGCAAGCAGTGCGAGCATGCCTGCGACGGGAAATACGAAGCTGCGAAAGTCAGAAAAAGTAGAGTGCATCACAAGCTGTCCTGCATGGAATCGGGTACCATCATAATCTAATGCCTGTTCTGCTCAAACCCGCTCGCGAGGCCGCTTCAAGTAACGATGGCGCGCGCGTGCTGGTGGATCGCAGAAAGCCGCGTGGCATAGCCAAGGAATCTATGGAACTGAAGAGTTGGCTGCCGACACTTGGCCCCAGCGATACACTTCAGCGCTGGCTCACAGAGCGGCCCACGCAGTGGCCAGTCTTTCGCCGGCGGTATCTCGCGGAGTTGTGTGAGCAGAAAGCGGCAGATGCTTTAGGCGAACTCGAGTCGATTGCGCAGAGCGAACGAAGCATTACCTTGCTGACAGCGGCGAAGGACCCGGAGCACAGCCATGCCGCGATTCTGCGAGATCTGCTGGATGGCGTGAAGAAACCGCCAGCAACCACAGGCCCAACGCGGGCTGCAGCGAGCGGAAGAATTCGAGCACGGAGGCCCCGGTGATTTTTCGAAGCAAGTTGCCAGCGCAGGAATCCGCAGGGACGCCGCGTCCGGTGTTTGAGACCGTTGCCGAAATCCAGGCAAAGGCGACAGCGACTGACTGGTATGTGACCCTGCCGGATCACTGCCGTGTCTCCGGCGAACTGGCGGCGGCGTTTGATTCGCGCAAGGTGCCGAACCTCAGCGAGGCGGTCTTGCGGGCGATCTCCATGCACGACATTGGGTGGATGCCATACGAGGGAGACCTGAACTCTCCGATTGAACCCAAACGGTTGGAGTCGGGAGCGCCGGTTTCATTTCTCAGCACCGAACCCGAGGTGTTTTTGCGGGCGTGGCTGGGTTCGATCCAGGCTGCGCAGAGCACCGGCCCGCTCGGCGGACTGATCGTAAGCGCACACTTTGCGCGGCTCTGCCATCCTTTTCTTGAGCGCCGCGCAGGCACCGCTGAGCAGCGCGTGCTGGTGGAGCAATTCCTCCATCGCGAGGCGGAGCGCGTGGACCGCCTGTTGCCGATGGCAGGCTTACCGCTGGAGGAAATCGAAGGGCTGATCACGGTGCTGCAATTCTGCGATCTGGCGTCGATCTACTTGTGCTCGAATCCTGTGGCCCCGGTTGAGATACCGCAGGTGCTCAATGGAAGCCGCGTGCAGCTCTCGTTCGAGCAGGGGACGTTCCGCATGAGACCCAACCTGATGGATCATGTGGTCGTGCTGGAGATACCGTGCCTGCGTTTTGTGGATGGAAAAGCAGAGCGGGAGTTGGTGCCGGTGAAGGTGCAGTAAGTGCTGATTTGACACATTCGACTCCGATGGGTCTCGCATAGCCCAAATCGAGGAGCGCCACCCCCTTCAGTGAGATCAGCGGTATTTACCGGCGTGGAACTGTTTTCGGCAACTCATGTGCTTGGTCTTCGCATCGTTACGATAACTGCTTGGCATCGCAGCGCGCACGAACCGGAGGTGGTTGTGGCAAGCGCATTTCTCCCGAATGACAGACGCTCGGCTCGCATCGAAATCGTAGAGCAGCACGTCCGTCTAGAAAACGAGCACAACCTTGAGGGCGTCCTTCGCACCTTTGGCGAAACCGCACAATACGACGATGAGCCATGGAGTGAACATTACAGGGGCAAGTACGGAGTCCGCCAGTTCTACCAGCAGTTAATGAATGCACTGCCTGACTTGGAAATCGAAGTGCTGCGCCGACATGTCACGGACGATGCGATTCTTCTTGAAGTCGTGATTCGCGGCACGCATCTGGGCGGCTGGCGTGGACTCCCAGCGACTGGGAGAAGGGTCGAGTTCCCCCTGTGTGGGGTATACACATTCGATTCCAGCGAGCGGCTGGCTGGAGAGAAAATCTACTACGACCGGGGCACTGTGCTGAGGCAACTGGGTGTGTTCCACGAGCCGCAGAGTGTCTTGGGACAAATCTCGACGTTCGCGACTCACCCTGTAACTGTTTTGCGTGCCTTCGGCAGAAAGCTTCTACGTCAGTGACGATCGATTCGCTACGTTGTTCGCGTTTTGAAATCTGTGACGATCACAACTACGGCCGTACATATCGGCTCACTCCGCAAGCCCCAGAGTTGGGACTGCTTGCCGCTCGGCGACAGAACTCTTACCGTCACACAACTTCCTGGACCCGTTCTTTTATGATGTGAATCACTTCGTCAGCGTCGCGCTTCCACCAATTACGCTGCGAGAATATTTCGACTTCAACATAGCCGTTGTACCCAGCGTTCTCGACCATCCTGCGCAGTGCCGGAATATCGATAACCCCGTCGCCCATCATGCCACGATCCAGACGGAGATCTTGGGTGTCCAACAACCAGTCGTTGACGTGGAATGAGCAGATACGTTTCCCAGCTCTCACAATACTCGATTCAATCTCTGGATCCCAATGCACAGCGTAGGTATCAATTGCTATTCCAACAATGTCATCCGCATCTAGCTCGTCGCACCAGTGGTTTGCGAGTTCTAATGTTGAGAGCACTGAACGGGTTGCGCACACCATTGGGTGGAGCGGTTCCAACGCGAGCTTCACGCCAACACTGCGCGCATAGGGAATCAATGCACTGATGTTGTTGATTGCGCGCTTACGGGCGGCAGCAATATCTTTTTCGTGAGGATCGATTCCTCCAGCCACGAACATGAGGCATGGCGCGCCAAGTTCAGCGGCCTCGTCGAGAGCCCGATGAACATCGTCAATGGCTTTTGCTACTTCATCCGTGTCGGATGAAGTTACGACACCGGCAGCGCAATACCCGGAAAGCTTGATGCCGTTATCTACAATCATTCTCGCGGTATTCTTTACGCCGTATTCGCGCGTTTTGTCCCGCCACAAACTTGTGCAACCGACGTCATTACGGACAAGGGCATCAATAAATTGTGGCGTTGAACATTGGATCAGTGTTGCCTGATGGATCGAAAGACGAGTGGACTCAAGCATGAAGTTTTCCTCTTTGCAGCGAACGTACATGGACGCGCAGAACTCATGTCAATAAGTAGCCCGGCCACCGCCGCTGTGTCGACGATGGCCGATAACTTGTAAGCCGGGCCTTGCTGCTGGATACAGGCGTGTTAGGCGCCGATCGTACCTGCAACGGTTAGAGCGCGGCGTGTTTAGCGGGCGGCTGCAATACTCTCCGCCCTTAGCCGTTTGTACTCCTCCAAGGGGATAGGAACTGCGTTTGGATTGCCCAGATCCTCGACTCGCAGTCGATACGTCTCGCGGCTACTCAATGCCGACAGCGCCACGATGACACACAAACCGAATGAGATTGAAGCGATCTTGAGGGGGATATTAGCCGACTGTGGCGGCGCTACCCAGGTGAAGAGTGCGGGGAGCATGGCCGTAATGAATACGCCGAAATTCTGCGAGATGGCCATCCCTGAAACCCTGGTACGCGCCGGAAAGAGTTCTGGGTAAGCACTTGGGTAAACCGCGTTCTGACCCAGGTACACAATGCCCCACATGAGGATGGAGAGACCAAATGTCAGCGGCACGTTCTTGATGCTAATGGCCCAGAGATAGGGAAACGCGAGTAGTCCTGAACTGAGCGCGCCGAAGATGATCAAAGGCCTGCGACCGAACCTGTCTGATAGACCGCCAAAAAATGGGGTGAGACATACGGCCACAGTGTTACCAACTACCGGAATCCACAAGAACACTTCTCTGTGAAAGCCAATCCCGTAACTCGGCTGGCATGCATAGGCTGCGCCGAAAATTGCAGCGATCACCGGGATAACATTGGTTAATGCCATAAGGACGACGCGGATCATGTCCTTCCAATTGTCTCTGAAGGCTTCGGTTATGGGTGCCTTCGCAACCGTGCCTCGCGCGCTCTCATTGGCAAACACGGGAGTCTCATCGACTTTGCGACGAATGATATAGCCGGCGAGGAGAACGAAGGAACTGAGCAGGAAGGGGACTCGCCATCCCCAGGACATGAAAGCCTCATCGGGAAGGTAGTGTGCGATCGGCAGGAAGATCGCCGCAGCCAGAATCTGGCCAGCCGCTACTCCCTGGAGGGCAAAGCTGGCGGAGTAGCCACGCCGGCCAATCAAGGCGTGCTCAAGAATCAGGGAGCTGGAGCCGGTGATCTCGCCGGCAACCGCAAAGCCTTGGCACAGCCGCAATAGCACGAGAAGTGCTGGAGCGAGAAGGCCTATCTGCTGGTACGTCGGCACTAATCCGACGGCCATGGTCGAAAAGCCCATCATGAATATGCACACCAGTAGCATGGACTTGCGTCCCTTGGTGTCGCCCCAGTGGCCGAGGAAGAATGCGCCGACGGGCCGGGCAACGTAGCCTACGCCGTAGGTCGCCAGCGACGCGATGATGGCGACCTTCGGGTTTCCCTTAGGGAAGAAGATCTGCGGAAAAACCAAGGCTGCCGCAGTGGCGTATATGAAGAAATCGTAGTATTCGAGCGCCGAACCAATCCAGCCGCTGGCGGTTGCCTTTTTCGACTGGCTGACGTGGTGTGCCTGATTACCTGTGGGGCTAACCTGCGCTGTCGTGGCCATCTCTCGATCCATCGCTTTCGTATAAAGATTGCAGTTCTCAAGGCCCAATTTCGCTAGATAGTACCCCGCAGAGGAGAGAAGAGTAACTACCTTTTATATATGGTGTTATGCCTTGAGAGCATGATCGGGGGGGCGTGTTACGAGCCTGACTGGTGCTGGTGCCCCACATCGAATGTGGGCAACCGGCTGGAATTTAAGCGTGTCTTGGAAGCTTGAGCAGTTTGATTGATTTGCCTAGCTTATCGAAAACCGGATCGGCACTTACCAGGACGCCGTTTAAACGAAGGGTGAGTGCGGCAGCGAAGCTGTCAGCGTATCCCATCTTGAACTTTTCCTTGAGTTTTGCGGCTTCAATTGCTTCGTCCAAGTCGACGGGCACAAATGAAACGACGTGCCGCAGCGCGTTCACGGTTTTCGCTGCAACCGGTTCCCCGAGGTAACGCATAACAATGTAATAGACTTCGCCTAGATTTATGACCGACATACTGATATGGGCCAGTCCCCGCTGGCTCTGCTGAAGGATCCCCTCGACCTTTTGTGCGCCCTCCGTGCCACGGATGTATCGCACGAGGGCGTTCGCATCGAGGATGTAGTTCTTCATCGGGCATCCTCATGGGACCGTGCCTGCCGCCGCTCTTCATCAAGCGCTTCGTCCAGCGGGAAAGCTCTGCCAATACCCCGCAAAGCGTAGACCTCGTCGAAACTGCTGGGTTGGAGCGCAAGGCGGCCATTACCATCTTCTTCAAAGACCACCCGGACGCCTTCTTTGAGTCCGTATTTCTTGCGCAATTCTGCGGGAATGACCAATTGTCCCTTCGAACTGACTACAGCCGAGCTTCGCATAAACGACTTACCTCTATGTAAGACATATTCTACCATAGTGTAAGACGCACCACGTGCTACGAATGCTGAGTTGACGCTTCCCACATTGGGTTCCATTCCTCTGCTTTCGCTCGTTCCTTGAACATGCGAAAATAGATAAGTCCGCCTATGAATACCCCTGAAAAGCAGCTAGACATTACGCCGGAGATCATCCGTAGTCACGGACTGTCCCCTGAGGAATACGAACGCATTCTGAAATGGCTGGGGCGGGTGCCAACGATGACGGAGCTGGGCATCTTCTCCGTGATGTGGAGCGAGCATTGCTCGTACAAATCGTCGCGGGTACATCTGAAGAGGCTGCCGACCAAGAGCAAGCTGGTGATGCAGGGGCCGGGCGAAAATGCAGGGATCATCGACGTTGGCGGCGAGTGGGCCTGCGCCTTCAAGATTGAATCGCATAACCATCCTTCGTTCATTGAACCGTTTCAGGGAGCAACCACGGGGGTCGGCGGAATTTTGCGCGACATCTTCACCATGGGCGCGCGCCCGGTGGCGGTGATGGATTCGCTGCGCTTTGGACCGATTACGGCAGAGCACGAGCCTGGGATGGATCGCGCGACTCTCCATAAGAATCACTCGGTGCTGGATGGCGTGGTGGGCGGCGTGGCCAGTTACGGCAACTGTTTTGGCGTGCCCAACGTTGGGGGCGAAACGCGCTTTGAAAGCTGCTACTCCGGTAATCCACTGGTGAATGCTTTTGCGTTGGGACTGGTGAAGAAGAACGAAATTTTCTATGCATCGGCGTCGGGCGCGGGGAATCCCGTGATCTACGTCGGGTCGAAGACCGGCAAAGACGGGATTCACGGCGCGACCATGGCAAGCGAGGAATTCAGCGAAGGTAGCGAGGCGAAGCGTCCGAATGTGCAGGTGGGCGATCCGTTCATGGAAAAGCTGTTGCTGGAGGCTTGCCTGGAGGCGATGAAGACCGGCGCGATTGTCGGCATTCAAGACATGGGAGCGGCGGGGTTGACCTGCTCGACCTGCGAACTGGGCGGGCGCGGCGGCGTGGGGCTCGAGATTGAACTCGATCTGGTGCCGCAGCGCGAGACCGGGATGAGCAGCTACGAGATCATGCTCAGCGAGTCGCAGGAGCGCATGCTGCTGGTGGCCGAAAAAGGGCGCGAAGAGGAAGTGTTCAAGGTCTTCCGCAAGTGGGGACTGGACGCGGTGACCGTAGGGCGGGTGATCGGCGAAAACACGATGCGCGTGCTTCATCACGGTGTGGCGGTGGCGGAGATTCCGAACGAAGCACTGACCGACGATGCACCGCTGTATCACCGCGAGGTGGGCGAGTGGACAGCTCCGGTGCCGAAGCAGAAACCCGGCGCGTTACAGTTCGGAACGAAGAACAATTTCAATTGGGAATTTCACAAACTGCTGGCAAGTCCGAACGTCTGCTCGAAGCACTGGGTGTATGAACAGTACGACTCCATGGTGCAGACAAACACGATGCAGGGGCCGGGAGAGCTGGCCGGAGTGATCCGCATCAAGGGCACGGAGCGCGGGTTGGCGATGGCGCTCTATGGAAACGGGCGTTGGTGCTACCTGGACCCGAAGCTTGGGGCGGCGCACAACGTGGCGAGGGCCGCGCGGATGGTGGCGTGCACCGGGGCGCAACCGGTGGCGGCGACGAATTGCCTGAACTTTGGAAATCCGGAGAAGCCGCCGATTATGGCGCAGTTCTCGCAGGTGATCGACGGACTGAGCGAGGCTTGTACCGCGCTGGAGACTCCGATCACAGGTGGGAATGTGAGCTTCTACAACGAGACTCTGGGCGAAGGGGTTTATCCAACTCCGACGCTCGGCATTGTTGGCATTCTGCAGGACGTGACGAAAGCCGTAGGGGCGAACGCCACAGGTGCAGGACGCTCGATTGTGCTGCTGACGCCGGGACAGAAGGCACACAGCGGCGAAGAACAGAACGAATTTGGCTCCTCTGAGTTTGCTCTGCATGTGCTGGGCGAGTTGTGGGGCGCGCCGCCGATCCTGGATCTGAAGGCGGAAAAGGCTTTGCAGGATTTGTTGCAAGTGTTGGCATCGGAAGGACTTCTTGAATCCGCACGCGATGTGGCTGAAGGCGGGATTACGGTAGCCGTAGCGAAGCTTGCCTTCCCGAAAGGGCTAGGCGCGGAAATTGATCTGATTTCCGCCGGGTTGCCGTCTGAGTGTGTGTTGTTTGCCGAAGACGCAACGCGGGTGCTGGTGACCTGCGACTCGACAAAAGTCACAATGGTCGAGGAGATTGCGGTAAAATATGGACTGAACGCACAAGCTATTGGCAGCACCACCAGCGGACAATTCACGGTTCGAATTGACGGCTCTCCTGTCATTGAGGGAGAGGCTTCCGCATTCAGGGAAAGTTGGCGACTGGCATTGGAGTCAGCCTTGCAGGGAGATCCGGCGATTGTGCGGGCCTGAAGGGGCGTGATTTTCGGGTTGCATCTTTCACCGAAGTTGTTGAATTATTCACAGCAGACCAGGCACGGCCCCGGGCCGTGCCATTGCCATTCATCGGGCGCAACGCACAAGACGTACGAGGCAAGGTAGCCATGATTGAGATCGAGCTGGATAAACTTCACGAGGAGTGCGGTGTGGTTGCGGTTTACGGCAACCCTGAGGCTGCCAAGCTCTGCTATCTGGGACTTCATGCGTTGCAGCATCGCGGGCAGGAGTCGGCGGGAATTGCGGCCAGCAATGGGACCCGGATGACGGTGTACAAGTCCATGGGGCTCGTGGCCGATATCTTCAATGAATCGGTTCTGCAGAAACTGCCTGGAAGCCACGCCATCGGTCACACGCGCTACTCGACTGCAGGAGATTCTGCCCTGCTGAATGCACAGCCGATCCAGGTGGATTGCAACAAGGGTCAGATCGCAATTGCGCACAATGGCAACATTGTAAACGCCGTCGAAATTCGCAAACGTTTTGAACTGGCTGGATCGATATTCCAGACATCGAGCGATACGGAGATCGTGCTGCATCTGATTGCGCAGTCGCGCGAGAAGACGCTGCCGGATGCGATGGCCGACGCTCTGCGGCGCATCGAAGGCGCGTTCTCATTCGTGATGGCAACCTACGACCACGTTTTTGCTGCGCGTGATCCACGTGGCTTTCGCCCGCTGGCGATGGGGCATATTCGAGGCAAAGACGGTCTGCCGGATTCGGTTGTATTTGCCTCCGAGACTTGCGCTTTCGATCTGCTGGGCGCCGATTATGATCGCGATGTGAGGCCCGGCGAACTCGTGGTAGTTGGGCCGGAGGGCGTGCACTCACATTTCTTTGCGCCAGCACTTCCGCAGTCGCAGTGCATCTTCGAGCAAGTATATTTTGCGCGGCCGGATTCCCTGGTGTTTGGCAAGAGTGTGCAGGAATCCCGCGACCAAATGGGACGGCACCTTGCGCGCGAGGCACCGGTAGATGCAGACCTCGTGGTGGGAGTGCCAGACAGTGGATTGACCGCGGCACTAGGCTATGCGCGCGAGAGCGGAATTCCAATGCAGTTTGGGTTGGTGCGCAACCACTACGTGGGCCGCACGTTCATTGAGCCGGAGCAGCGGGTGCGCGACTTCGGAGTGAAGCTGAAACTGAATCCCGTGCGGCGATTGTTGACTGGTAAGCGCGTGATTCTGATTGACGACTCGATTGTGCGCGGCACCACGAGCCAGAAGATTGTGCGCCTGGTGCGCGATGCTGGAGCCACCGAAGTCCACATGCGTATCTCATGTCCGCCCACAACTTCACCGTGTTACTACGGCGTAGACACTCCCCAGCGACGACACCTGATTGCAGCGCGCAAGTCGGTGGAGGAAGTGCGCGAGTTCATTGGCGCGGATTCACTGGCCTATCTTTCATTGGAAGGATTGCGCGCCTCATGCGGTGAACCGCAGGGAGATCCCCACTACTGCACCTCTTGTTACACCGGAAAGTATCCGACGGACTTTGTGGATCTCCAGAAGATTCGCCCGGTTGAAGTGATCTCTGTGGTTTAGAACGAGAAGCCAAGGCGAGCAGTCCCTACACATTGGATAGAACGTCGCGGGGGTTCTTCGCTGTCGCTCAGAATGACCCTTCAATCTAAACACTCATCTGCGTATTGGCCCGAGAAGACCACACACACATTCAGGTAAACTGTCACGCGTACTCTTTTATTTTGAGAAAGGCATGACTTTGATGAATTTCAAGCTCATCTGTGCAAGCGTGATCCTTTGCGTTGGTATGGCAGTTGCCGCAACGCCATCGGGCGCGAACCATGAGTCGGGTTCACCCTCCTTGCAGGCAGGCAAGGCGGCAGAGACGGCTGGCTTTGATTCGGCCAGGAAGACCCTTGCGCCATCCGGCAAACTTCGGGTTGCGGTGTACGTGGGGAGTCCGACTTCCTACATTCCCGGGCAGACGCCTGCGGATGCCAAAGGGATTGGCTACGAACTGGGTCGCGATTTGGCACAGCGTCTGGGCGTTCCCTTTGAACCCGTCATATTCCCCAAGAACGCAGACTCTCTTGCCGCAATCAAGGCAGGCGCGGCGGACGTTACGTTCACGAATGCAACAGCCGACAGAGCTCGCGATATGGATTTCTCGGATTCGTTCTTACGAGTGGAGCAGAGTTGCCTGGTCCCTGCCGGAAGCGCCATCAAACGACTTGAAGACGTCGACGCCAAGGGTGTTCGTGTGGGCGTAAGTGTGGGGAGTACTTCGCAAAAACTGCTTGGGGAGAGATTCAAGAACGCCCAGATCATCGCGGTACCGAGCCTGGATCAAGCGGTGAATATGCTCAAGGCCGGGGAGTTGGAAGGATTTGCGACTAATAAGGCCATCTTGTACGAACTATCTGATCGGCTGCCGGGTTCGACCGTGCTTGCCGGTGCATGGGGACACGAGAAGTTTGCTGCGGGCATTCCTAAAGGACGGGAAGCCGCGTTGCCGTTGCTAAATCAATTCTTGAGCGAGGCTCAAGGAAATGGTCAGGTCGCGGAGGCTGTCAAGCGGGCCGGTGTGCGCGGAACGGTTCCTCCAGAGCGTTGAGAAGCTTTCTATTCCCGGCGGCGTTTTAGCTGTTGAAAGACTCCGCATGATTGTCTTGGGTCAACCAGTACGGCGGCTTCACGTTCACTCAGGAATGTGAACCGCCAGTTGCTGCTTACGCCTATCTGCCAATGTCCTATGTAATTTCCGTCGGACCAGCGATAATTCTGAAACGTATAACTAACCATGTGGCTGGCGTTGAACATTGTCGCGGAGATCTTCCGGGCGCTCTGGGCGCACAAGATGCGCGCATTCCTGACGATGTTCGGGATCGCGTGGGGCGTGGGATCGCTGCTTCTGCTGGTGGGGTTGGGCGAGGGTTTCCGCTCGGGAAACCGGAGGCAGATGGATGCGCTGGGCGAGAACATCATGTTCCTGTGGGGCGGCCGGTATCCGGCGATTCCAGGAAACAAGCAGTCCGGGAAAACTTATCACCTCACGTATGACGACTATCTCGACATCAAAGCGGCTCCACATGTGAAAGACGCCTCTCCCGTTCTGCAACGGCAGGATATTCGCGCGGTGAGCGAGACGGGCAGCTATAACGGGCAAGTCATTGGCGTGGAACCGCAGTTCAACGGCATCCGCTATCTACCCATGCACCAGGGACGCTGGCTGAATTCCGGGGACGAGAGTCAACGTAGAAACGTGGTTGTCGTCGGCACGGAGTTTGTGAGGGTGCTATTCCCCGGACGGCCAGTGCTGGCCAACATCCTGCTGCTGAATGGAGTGCGTTTTGAGATCGTGGGTGTGCTCGATTCGGTGGGTCACGGCGATAACAATGCCACCAACTCGCGAATTTACGTTCCATACAGCACCATGGCGATGTACTTCCCGATGAAAGGCGAGGGAAACGCAAGGGCGATCACGTTCATCAACTTCCAACCCCGAGTGCGAGAAGAGCACGACCTGGCGCGCAATGAGGCACGGCGCGTGCTGGCACACAATCACGGGTTCGACTGGCACGATCCAGACGCTTTCGACGACTGGGATACGGTCAAATCGGCGGAAACGGTCGGCAAGATCTTCGACGCCATGAACCTGTTTCTGGGCTCGGTAGGACTGGTGACGCTGGCGCTCGGCGCGATCGGCGTTATCAACATCATGCTGGTGAGCGTGACCGAACGGACGCGCGAAATCGGCTTGCGCAAGGCAGTGGGAGCAACCAGCAGTTCAGTGTTGCTGCAATTCTTTCTGGAAGGCTTGCTGATCACCGCTGTCAGTGGGGCGATTGGAGTTTGCGGCGCGGCGGGACTCATGCATCTCTTGAATCAATTCCCTGCACCTGAGGGATTCGACCCTCCAAGAATTGTGCCGTTCTCGGCCGTACTGGCGATGGGTTCGCTCACGCTGGCCGGAATCGTAGCGGGGCTGTATCCCGCGCGCAAGGCGGCAATGATGGCTCCCGTAGAAGCCTTACGGAGGGAGTAGCCGTGGCCACGATTCGGGACATCCTTCAACAGGCCTATGCGGCCATGCGCCACGATCAACGGCGGACGACGCTGACGATACTCGGCATGGCATGGGGCATCGCTACGGTTGTCCTGCTGCTGGCCTACGGCAATGGCTTCGGCATGGCAATTGAGAATATTTTCGCCAGCTACGGAGGCCGCGTGCTTGGCGTCTTTCCGGGACGCACCTCGATGCAGGCAGGTGGCAACAAGGCAGGGACCAACATCCGCTTCACCATGGACGATCTGGAGCGCTTGACGGCCAGTGTATCGCAGATCACGAAGATTTCTCCTGAGAGCGGCAAGAGCATGACCTCGACCTACGATGCGCGTTCGTTAACCGAATACGTGCGTGGCGACTGGCCCCAGATTCAGGAGATCTACAACCTCAAGATACAACAGGGCCGCTGGTACACGGGCGAAGAACTGATGCAGAAGGCCCGGGTCGCGGTACTCGGTTCGGAGGCAAAAGAGAAGCTGTTCTCAGGCCGTGACGCCATCGGCGAAAGAATTCGCATCAACGGCATCTCGTTCGAGGTGATTGGAGTGGCTGCGCCAAGAATGCAGGAGGGCGACAACAACATCAACCGGATCATTAACGTGCCGTTCACGACGATGGGAGCGCTGATGGACACGCATTATCTCAGCAGCATCTGGATGATGTATGAGTCCCCGGATTTTGAGGGCGTGGAACGTGCGGTGCGAATCACCCTGGGGCAGCAGTATGGTTTCAAACCTGAGGACAAGCGCGCAATATACGCGGCCAACCTGGTGAAGCAACTCAGGCAATTCCAGATCCTCAGCATGGGACTCAAGGTGCTGCTCGCGTTCATCGGCACGCTCACGCTTGGCATCGGAGGCGTTGGGCTGATGAACATCATGCTTGTCTCTGTAACGCAGCGCACCAGGGAGATCGGAGTTGAAAAGTCACTGGGCGCGACCTACAGAACCATCCTGCTGCAGTTCATGGCCGAGGCCATGGCGATCACGGCGGTCGGCGGAGTAATCGGGATCCTGCTGTCCTACGTGGTCTCGTACTCGGTTGGCAGCCTTACGCTTTACAGTGCGATCGCAAAGCACGGTGAAGCCGGCGACATTCAACTCGCCATCTCTGCCGCGTCAGTTGTGATTGCTACGGGAATTCTTGCCGCAGTGGGCCTCATCAGTGGAATCGTCCCGGCGATGAGAGCAGCCAGTCTCGACCCGATCGAAGCACTTCGCTACGAGTAAGATGTCCGCCGATGCAGGGTTGGAGGTTAACAGCGAGTTGAAGGACCTTTCGCCTTCAACTCGCAATGAACATGGCCCGTATCACTTATTTCGTTGGCTCAAGAATCAGCTTCTGTACTCGCCAGTTCAGGAGTTCACCGACGTACAGTTCATTTTCAGATGGGCACGCAATTTCGTGGACCCATCCAAATGCTTTAAGCTGCCTTCCTGCGTGTCCGAGAACGCCGAGAACTTTCCCGTCCAGCGACAATTTGTAGATTCGCCCCGGGTAGGCGTCGGAGGCGAACAGTACTTGATTCGGCGGAGGCGTGATGCAAACTGTCCACGGAGACCCCGGAGCAAAAGTCCCCTTCACATCAGGAGGCGGTTTGTTTCCGATGACGGGGCGCGTGTCCGGAGAGAAGGGAACGTCAATTCGGAACTGCCGGAGGAATTTGCCTTCGGTGTCGAACACCTGAATACGCCCATTGCCGCGGTCCGCGACATAGATATTGTTATGCGCGTCGGAGGCGATGCTATGAGGAGTATTCAGTTGGCCGGGTTCGCTGCCGGGTTCCCCCCATGACTTGACCCAGTTACCGTCTTTGTCGAGTTTGGCGACACGTGAATTGATATAGCCGTCGCTTACATAGGTGTTGCCGTCCGAATCCCAGGTCACGTCTGTTACTTGCCTGAACAGGCCGTCAATTGGCGGCAAGGGAGGCTTAGGGTGCTTGAGAGGCTCGGTCGACTCATCGGACGCTTCCTGCTTGCGCCCAAAAATCATCATCACGCGGCCTTCGGGATTAAACTTGACGACCAGGTCCGAGCCCTTGTCGGTGACCCAGATATTGTCGTTGCGATCTACCTTTACGTCATGTGCGAATGACCAGGCGTAGAGGTTCTTGCCGATTTCGCGGATGAATTTTCCGTCAGGGCCGAACTCAAGCAGTTGCGCTGCCGCCGCTGCATACGCTGGGCCGTTGGTGTTGCCGCGATGAAAAACGAAAACATGTCCTTTGGAATTAACCGCAACGCCCGAGACCTCACCGAGATACATATTGGGAGGCAACTTCAGAAAGTCAGGCACCGAACGGTACGAAATCTCGGGGACTGATGCGTTTTGAGCCGAGGTAAACGCAGCCAGCGCTAGAACCAGCGCAAGCAAGGTGGTCACAACGTGAACCATACGTTTCATTCGCAATCTCCTTTTGCAGCTCTGAATGTTTAATTCCGATGCAGATGTAAGAAGATGCAAGAAACCCGGACAGCGAGGTATCCGGGTTCCCAGCTATTAATATTAGTCCGCGATGATTCTGATCTGGCCCGTTCACCCTTGACAACTGCCCTGACTGCAATTCGTTAAAGGGCTATAGTTTCAGGCTTCTTATCAAGGGATTCTACTGACTCAAACCGCCCGTCGAGCACTGCGGTGGCGCGGTTCAGGTCGAACTCTCCCTCCCACTTTGCAACGGCAATGGTGGCAATGCCGTTACCGATCAAGTTTGCTACCGCTCGGGCTTCATTGAGGAAACGGTCGATTCCGAGCAACAGCACCAGGGCGGCTACCGGAATCTTGTTCATCGATGACAGGGTAGCGGCCAAGGCGACAAATCCTCCACCAGCAACTCCGGCGATGCCCTTGGAGGTGAAAAGAGCGACCCCGAGGATTACCAGCGAATCCATCAACGAGAGTTGAATTCCCGTTGCCTGCGCTACAAAGAGCGTTGCCATCGTCAGGTAAATCGAGGTGCCATCTGCATTGAACGTGTACCCGGCGGGCAAGACCATGCCCACAACCGTGCGCTCGCATCCGAGGTATTCGAGCTTCTCCATCATTTTGGGCAACACGGCTTCGGTTGAAGCCGTTCCAAAAGTTACCAGGATTTCTTCCCAGATGTACCGCAGATACTTCCAGAACGAGATCCGGCAGAACGTGGCAATGGCCCCCAGAACGACGAAGACAAAAAGCGCGGTCGTGAGATAAAGACAAGCGATCAGTTTCCCGTATGACGCCATGGTAACGATCCCATAGCTGCCGATTGTGAATGCGATCGCGGCGCCGGCACCGAGCGGGGCCGCCCGCATCACGATCCTGACGATTCCGAACATACCTTGAAGAAAATCATCCAGCACGGTAAGGAGGGCCTGGACGCGCGTGCCGAGATGGGACAATGCAACGCCAAGCAGCACGGAAAACAAAATGATCTGCAACATGTCTCCCCGTGCGAAGGCATCGACCGCACTGGAGGGAATCATGTTCATCAGGAAATCGACCACGCCATGCTGTTGCTTGGCAGCAGTCGCATAGGACTGTACGGCCTTCATGTCGAGGGTGGCAGGGTTGACGTTCATGCCGCTTCCCGGATGGAAACCGATCCCGACGGCGAGTCCGATGATCAGCGCAAGGCTCGAGACAATCTCAAAATAAATGATTGCCTTCAGCCCGACTCGTCCCACTCTCTTTACGTCTCCCATTCTCGCCACGCCGAGCACAACGGTAAGGAAGACGATTGGGCCGAGCAACATTTTGATCAGCTTGATAAAGCCGTCGCCAAATGGTTTCAGCGACACTCCAAAGTGTGGGAAGAAGTATCCAACAAGGCCACCGATTATGATTCCGACCAGCACTTGGAAATACAACGTTGAAAACAGCCGTCTCATTCTGCTCTGGGCTGGCATGGCCACCCTCCTGAAGTTTGTTTGGTCGTTTCGCTCAGCACAGCTCAGTCGCTAAGGTCTCGCATTTCCTTGTACAGATCTGCTTTTCCTTCGAAGCCGATACCAACCAGCTCCGGCATCGTGATGTACCCGTTCTCGACATTCACCCCATCAGGGAACCCGCCATAGGGCTGAAACAGATCCGGATACGACTCGTTGCCGCCAAGGCCTAAACCCGCCGCAATGTTCAGGGACATCTGATGGCCGCCGTGAGGAACGCAACGTGTCGGACTCCAACCATATTCACGCAACATATCCAGAGTACGCAGGTATTCCACCAGGCCATAGCTCAGAGCGCAGTCGAATTGTAGCCAATCCCGATCAGGCCGCATGCCGCCGTAACGAATCAGGTTTCGAGCATCCTGCATCGAGAACAGATTTTCCCCTGTGGCCATGCTGCCCTGGTAGTGCTTGCCCAACTCGGCTTGCAGTTCGAAGTCCAGAGGGTCTCCTGCTTCTTCAAACCAGAACAAGTTATATTGCGAAAGCGCTTTTCCATATTCAATCGCGGTCTTCAGATCAAATTTTCCGTTCGCGTCCACGGCAAGTCTCTGCCCGGGTTTCAGCACGCTGAGGACCGCTTCGATGCGGCTCACATCCTCACTCAGGGAGGCTCCGCCGATCTTCTGCTTTACCACCGTGTAGCCGCGGCCGATGTATTGCAGCATCTCGCGCTTTAGAGCCTCTAAATCTTTTCCTGGATAGTAGTAGCCCCCGGCTGCATAGACGAAGACTTTCCGGTTTGCGGTGCCATTTCCGTATCTCTCGGCAAGAAGTTGGAAGAGAGGTTTGCCTGCGATCTTTGCCACCGCATCCCAAACCGCCATATCAATGGTACCCACGGCCACGGATCGCTCTCCGTGTCCACCGGGCTTCTCGTTGGTCATCATGCAGGCCCAGATTTTTGCAGGGTCGAGGTTGTCGCCGGTTTCGTCGAGCAGCGTCTCAGGCTTTGCCTCAAGCGCGCGAGGGCGAAACCGCTCGCGGATCAGAGAGCCCTGGCCGTAACGGCCATTGGAATTGAAGCCATAACCTACAACCGGTTTGCCATCTCGAATAACGTCGGTGATGACCGCGACGAGACTCAGCGTCATCTTGCTGAAATCGATATAGGCATTGCGGATGTTCGATTTGATTGGCTTCGTAGCCTCACGAATATCAACAATCTTCATTAGTGCCTCCCATATGGCGGCGAAGTTGGTTAACGGTTAAAGGAGAAAGATACCACCAGTTGTAGCTCGGATCACTACTTTCATTGCGCCCAGCCAGACCGAGAGCTGGGCTGCTCGACAATCTGAATCGCCGCTTCTTCCGGGAAGCCCTGATAAAGTATTGCCATGGCACAAACAGAGAGCAAAACTCCACGCTTCCCGCAATTGACTATGGAACAACTGAACCCACAGCAGACAGCGCTCGCGCAAGAGATTCTCAAGGTGTCGGCCGCCGGACTCGGTGGGCCTTACAATCCTTTGCTGCGCAGCCCGGAAATGGGGTCGCGGGTGTTCAATCTGATGGATTACTTGCGCTTTAAAACCTCGGTTCCGAAGCCGCTCAATGAACTCGCGATTCTGATCCAGGCGAGGCTCGCCACGGCGCAATTGGAATGGTGGGCGCATTATCCTATCGCGCTGAAGGCCGGCCTTCCGGCAGCGTTAGCCGACGAACTGAAAGAGGGAAGGCACCCCGCCAATATGTCCGCGGCCGAAGAGGCGGTCTACCAGTTCTGCATGGAATTGTCGCTGAATCACGCGGTCAGCGATGCCGCATTTGAACGCGTCCGCAGCCTGCTCGGCGAACAGCAAACCGTAGACTTAATCGTCGTCAGTGGAACCTATGTGATGGTGTCGATGATCCTCAACGGGGCGGAGGTCGAAATACCGAATCACGGAGCGCCCCCACTAAGGCAAATGACTGATGCGGAACTTCGTGCGGGATTGCTCACGACTAAGGGATGAAGCAGGTATTTCCGCTATGCTGGTTTGTTATAATCTGTTCTGAACCTCATAGCACGGAAGCCTTCCAAATTAATTGTTGCCCTATCGGCATCAACATGCCGCGGTCAACGTTATTTCGGCCACCACTAGGGCGACAAGTCTCGAACTTTAGCTTGTTTTTATTTGGAGTAGTGCCAATGTACAAGATCGTTGAAGCCCGCAGCGTCGGATTCAATATAAAGCAGTTTGTCATATCGGCGCCCCGCATTGCCCGCAAGCAAAAACCCGGACAATTCATAATTCTTCGCATTCATGAACATGGCGAACGGATCCCCCTCACCATCAAGGCCTCAGACCCGGAGGCGGGTACCATCACCATCGTCGCCCAGGCGGTTGGTAAAACCACGACCCTGCTGAGCTGCCTGGAAGCGGGCGACCATATTCTGGACATCGTAGGCCCGCTCGGCCACCCCTCGGAGATCAAGAACTTCGGCACCGTTGCAATTCTAGCGGGCAGCGTCGGCACCGCCATGGCGCTACCAACAGCCAATGCCCTGAAGCAGGCGGGCAATCACGTCGTCTTCATTGAAGGCGCGCGCAATACCGAGATGGTTGTATTTGAGAATGAGGTGCGCGACGCCAGCACTGAAACCTACATCATGACGGACGACGGCAGCTATGGCGAAAAAGGCCTGGTCACGAAGAAGCTGAACGACCTGATCGCCGATGGGCGCACGATTGACTATGTAATGGCCGTCGGGCCTGTGCCAATGATGCGCGCCGTAGCGCAGGTTACAGCTCCGCTGGGAATCAAGACCATGGTCAGCCTGAACTCCATCATGGTAGACGGTACAGGCATGTGCGGCGGTTGCCGCGTGCTGATTGGGAATCAGAGCAAGTTTGCCTGCGTGGACGGCCCCGAGTTTGATGCCTCCATCGTGAACTTCGAGGTGTTGATGCAGCGCAACACGATGTACCGCGACAAGGAACGCGAATCGCTCAAGCGTTTTGAGGAAAATAAGGAAACCGAGTTAGCGGAGATTCGGGCACAGTTTGCGAACGCGGAGGTGAACAATGCCTGATAAGAATAATGTTCTGTCAACCAAAGAGCGAATGAAGATTGAGCGCATCCATATGCCGGAGCTGGACCCGGAGATTCGCAGCCACTGTTTTGAGGAAGTGAATCAGGGCCTGTGCATGATGGACGCGCAGATGGAATCCACGCGCTGCATTGCCTGCCCCAAGCCTGGGTGCGTGTTGCGTTGCCCAGTCGGTGTAAAAATCCGCGAGGTGGTAGATCTGATCAGCGCGGGCGACTATCTGGCAGCCGCAGCGAAGATGCGCGAAGATAACGCGCTTCCCGCCATCACAGGCCGCGTCTGTCCGCAGGAGAACCAATGCGAAGGCGGATGCGTGCTGGGCAAAAAAGGCGAGTCAGTCGCCATTGGTAATCTGGAACGGTTTATCGCTGATTTCGAGCGCACGAGCGGGCAGCTTGGTATGCCCGTGATTGCCCCGTCTACGGGTAAAAGCGTCGCTATCGTAGGCAGCGGTCCGGCTGGGCTGAGCGCCGCCGGAGACCTGATCCAGAAGGGTCACCGCGTGCGCGTTTTTGAGGCGTTACACGAACTTGGTGGCGTGCTTGTGTATGGCATTCCGGAGTTTCGTCTGCCGAAGGCGATTGTGCGAAGCGAAGTGGACAACCTCCGCAAAATGGGCGTGGAGTTTGAAACCAACGTCGTGGTCGGCAAGAGCGTGACAATTGATGAATTGATGCAGGAAGAGCACTATGACGCGATCTTTGTAGCCACCGGCGCAGGACTGCCGAAATTCATGGGCATCCCTGGAGAACACCTGAACGGCGTGTACTCGGCTAACGAATTCCTGACTCGCGTCAACCTGATGCGCGCCTACCAGTTCCCCGATTCCGACGAGCCGGTTTATGACTGTCGTGATCGCAATGTGATCGTGGTCGGCGGCGGCAACACTGCGATGGATGCGGTGCGAACCGCGCGGCGTCTCGGCGCAAAAACGGCAACCCTGGTCTATCGACGCTCCGCACAAGAAATGCCCGCACGCGCCGAAGAAGTGAAACATGCCAGAGACGAGGGTGTGGAGTTCTGCATGTTGACCAATCCCATCGAGTTTGTGGGGGATGAAAAAGGCTGGCTGACCGGTGCACGATGCGTGCGCATGGAGCTAGGCGAACCCGATGCCAGTGGCCGCCGCAGTCCGGTGGTCATCAAGGGCTCGGAATACACCCTGCCGGCGGACTTGGTGATTATCGGCCTTGGCACCACGGCAAATCCGCTGATCCAGAGCACCACGCCGGACTTGAAGACCACGTCACGCAACTACATTCTGGCGGACCCGGAAACCACGCGCACTTCAAAGCGAGGCGTGTTTGCCGGAGGCGACATCGTAACCGGCGGAGCCACGGTGATCCTTGCCATGGGCGCAGGTCGCAAAGCCGCCGCCTCAGTGCACGACTACCTGACGTCGGGAGTGTGGGAGAAAGCAACTCCTACCGCCTAACCAGCGAGGCAGCACAGAAACCAGCGCCGCATACTCGATGAGAGGTGCGGCGCTTTTCACTGGTGCACCGCCGTTAGGCTGATTCAACGCATACAGACGGGTGCCCCACCTTCGCCGCCGCTCTTGCGGCTAAGGTGGGATGACATGATAAATCGGCATTGCAACGGGTTTAGGCGTCAGGCTTTTTGGCGGGGTATATTAGTTGGGATAAGCACCCGCGCACATCGATGCGCCTACGGAGCGCCATGACATCTTCCCGCCGTGATTTCCTTGCCCTCTCCGCATTCAGCTTTCTTACCGCTGCGGTTGCTAACGGCCAAAACGCTCCGAGCACGCCGCCGCCCGGGACCCCGCCTGCCTTTGGCGTCGCGCCGCCGGTCGGCCCGGTGGTTTCAGAAGCTGATTTCGCGGCGGCGGAAAAGCTCGTCAATTTCGCACTCACCGATGCCGAGCGTACCCAGGCTGCGAGCAACTGGCGCACCTCCCTTGCACCCTATTACGAGCGCCGTGTTGGTCCTCGCAAGGTCGCCATCGAATCCTCGGTCGCGCCATGGTCACAGTGGAATCCAGTGATGCCCGGCCAATCTTCAGGCCCCTCGCGGGACCGCTTTGTGCGCAGTGTGGTTGACCCTGGCCCGCTTCCGACCTCCGACGAAACAATTGCTTACTCGCCTGTGACCCGGCTCTCCCGCTGGATCGAGCAGCGCAAACTCACCTCCGAGCGCCTGACCAACATCTATCTTGATCGTCTCCGGCGTTTCGATCCGCAGCTTCATTGCGTTATAACGCTCACGCCTGACTTGGCTCTAGCGCAGGCGCGCCAGGCAGACAAGGAAATTGCCTCCGGACATTACCGCGGTCCGCTTCACGGCATCCCCTGGGGTGCAAAGGACCTGCTTGACACCGCAGGCATCCCCACCACCTACGGGGCCGAACCATTCCGCAACCGCATCCCGGCCGAGGATGCCGCCGTCACCAAGCGTCTGCATGCCGCGGGCGCAGTTCTTGTCGCTAAACTTTCGCTCGGCGCGCTCGCCCTCAACGACATCTGGTTCGGCGGTCAAACGATGAATCCCTGGCTGCTCGAAGAAGGTTCCTCGGGCTCGTCGGCTGGTCCCGGGGCAGCCACCGCTGCGGGTCTCGTCGGATTCTCTATCGGCAGTGAAACGGAAGGCAGCATCATAAGCCCGTCCATGCGTTGCGGTGTGACCGGCCTGCGTCCTACGTTTGGCCGCGTGCCACGTACGGGCGCGATGACCCTGTGTTGGTCGCTTGATAAGCTCGGCCCCATGACCCGGTCTGTCGAGGACACCCTGCTCGTTCTCAACACTATATCCGGCCCCGATTCTGGAGACCTCGGCAGTGTTGCGAGCCACCTCGATTTCGACGCTGATGCTTCGGTGCGCGGCTTGCGCCTGGGATATTTTCCGACGTGGATGAAGGAAGAACCAGCCACCGATGTCGATCGCGCTGCCCTGGAAACCGCCAAGCAACTGGGCTTTACCCCGGTCGAAGTCTCACTCCCTGATTGGCCCTTCGACTCGCTGAACGTCATTCTGTTCGCCGAAGCCGCTGCCGCTTTTGAGGAGCTTACCCTGGCGGGCGGACTCAATCAGCTCAAATCTCAGGCCCCCGATGCGTGGCCCAACTCATTCCGTCAGGCACGCTTCTTGTCTGCCGTCGATTTCGTGCAGACCGACCGTTTCCGTCGCAAAGTGGCGCTCGAAATGGCCCGCATCTTCTCCCAGGTTGACGTACTCCTCGTCCCCTCACTCCGCGACGAGATGATGACGATTACAAATTTCACCGGTCATCCCTCACTTGTCCTGCGTGCTGGATTCGTAGAGGTCTCCCAGGCCCGCAGTGACTGGGCACCCGATCCGGCACATCCTCTGCCCACCTTTAAACCAGCGCGCAGGGTTCCATACGGCGTGACTTTGGTCGGCCCACTTTTTGGCGAAGGCTTGCTTGGCAGATGCGGAATCGCGCTGGAACGGGCGTTCAAGGTCGCCGGTGATCGGCCACCGGGCTTCTGAGTCAAAGCCCACCCTTTCGCCAAGACAGCGGACAGGGTGGGCTGGATACTTGGCGATTTTGCTTCAACTACCGCGCCTTTGAATTGAAGTGTCATCTTGAGCGAAGCGAAAGACCCCTACGCACCCCAAATAACCTGTGCTGCGTAAAGGCGCGTGGCCCACATCCGGCGGGTGGCCCACATCCGCCTTCTTTTGGCGAATGTGGGAGACGATGAAGCTTACATCGCAGACTTTTTGTCGCTAGACTGATCTTCTTGCCAAGCGGGCTCAAGCGCTATTCTGGCGGGTTCTATAAAAGGGGATGTCAAGAAAAAACACTTCTCCGACGTTCTTAGGAGTGGCTGTTTCACTGACATCCTGCCCCTGTTTGCAGTTGCGCT
>Ga0316231_1000297_pt1 | contig 76522 bp, 69 predicted proteins | sample TBH18027metaG_FD_206002 | JGI IMG/M metagenome (GOLD analysis project Ga0316231, IMG submission 206002) | Freshwater microbial communities from Trout Bog Lake, Wisconsin, USA - TBH18027 | ecosystem: Environmental > Aquatic > Freshwater > Lake > Hypolimnion/Profundal zone | place: USA: Wisconsin... | reverse complement strand
CCGGTGTCAACCAACACCGCGTTCCAATTTGGTTCGATTCTCAGGATTAAGGCTAGCTCGTAGTGTATTCAGGGCCGCTCTCGTGTCCGTGCCCCTCTGTCCTGTTTCGCGCCAAGCTTCCGCAGATCGTCTGCAACGCAGGTCTCATTTCAGGGGTAGATCGATTTGGTTTGAATTTGACTTCCGCGCGAGACGCTGCATGGGAACTGGTCCAGCGGCAGCCTCAATCGAAAGATGTCACAGCAAGACAACAAGCAAATTTGCTATTGCGAGTACAAAAAAGAAGGGGAACAACGACAGTGACTGCTAAGAAAAACGGCTTCGACATCACTAACACTTGGACTACCGATGCACGCTGGAGCGGCATTGAGCGCACCTATACCGCAGCCGACGTGGATCGTCTACGCGGCACGGTTCACGTTGAACACACCATCGCGCGTCTCGGCGCTGAACGTCTCTGGGAGCTCATGACTTCCCAGACCCACGTTCAGGCTCTGGGCGCAATGACCGGCAATCAGGCAATCGAGATGGTCCAGGCCGGACTCGACGCCATCTACGTCAGCGGTTGGCAGGTCGCCGGAGACGCAAACACCTCCGGGCAGGTTTATCCCGATCAGAGCCTCTATCCAGCCGACTCCGTCCCCCAGCTCTGCCGCCGCATCAATAACGCCCTGTTGCGTGCCGACCAGATTTGGCACCAGGAGGGGAAGAATGGTAAGCATTGGCTCGCGCCCTTGGTTGCCGACGCCGAGGCCGGCTTCGGCGGAACCCTGAACGCCTTCGAGTTGATGAAGGGGATGATCGAAGCTGGAGCTGCTGCCGTCCACTTTGAAGATCAGCTCAGCTCTGCCAAGAAATGTGGACATATGGGCGGTAAAGTCCTTGTACCTACCTCGGAGTTTATCCAGAAGCTGATTGCCGCGCGCCTCGCCGCCGACGTTTGCGGTGTACCTTCCATTATCATTGCCCGCACGGATGCCAATGGGGCGAAGCTCATCACCAGCGACATTGATCCACGGGATGCGGAGTTCCTTACAGGAGAAGGCCGCACCAGCGAAGGTTTTTACCGCATCAAAAGCGGCCTCGATACGGCCATTGCCCGGGGCCTAGCCTATGCGCCCCATGCTGACATGATCTGGTGTGAGACCAGCGAGCCCAACCTGGAAGAGGCACGTCGCTTCGCCGAAGCCATTCATGCGCGTTACCCAGGCAAGATGCTGGCCTACAACTGTTCTCCTTCTTTCAATTGGAAGAAGAAGCTTGACGATGCAACCATCGCGAACTTCCAGAAAGAGCTCGCTGCGATGAACTACAAGTTCCAGTTCATTACGCTCGCTGGCTTCCATGCCCTCAACTATGCGATCTTCGATCTCGCACGAGAATATAAGCAGAGTGCCATGTCTGCCTATTCTGTCCTGCAGCAGAAAGAGTTCGCCGCCGAGTCGGATGGCTACCGCGCAATCAAGCATCAGCAATTTGTGGGCACCGGGTACTTTGACGATGTTGCCCAGACCATTGCTGGAGGCGAAAGCAGCACTACGGCTTTCCACGGCTCTACCGAGCAGGAACAGTTCCACCCATGCGCAAGGGTTGATTGCGAAAATCGCATTGAACCAAGCATCAAGAAAGCCAGTTAGACGGTAAGCGAACTCTGTTGCAATGGCCCGGCTCACAAGGCCGGGCTTCTTCGTTTGCGCCCTTCGTACACCACAGCCTGTTTGCTTCTCCTCCTCGAACTCTTTAGACTTGAATCTCCAAAATTATTCTGCATTGCGCACTTGTGAGCGCGAGCGGAGACCTATCCTATGTCTGAAATAAAAGTTCAACTCCCCGACGGCAGTATTAGAGAAGTTCCCCAGGGCACCACCGCCCTCGACATTGCGAAGTCAATTTCGCCGCGTCTGGCCGACGCAGCGCTGGCCGCGAAACTTGCGCCTCTCGCCGTAGCTGAAAGCCCCTCGGGTAAAGTTGTTACCGAGGATGGCTTCACCGTCGTCGATCTCACGCTTCCGATTGAGCATGATTCACGGCTCCGCCTTCTCACCGAGAAGGACCCTGAGTCGCTCCAGGTCTTCCATCACTCTTCGGCGCATCTTCTGGCTGCCGCCGTGCTGGAACTTTTTCCTGAGACCAAGCTCGGCCACGGTCCGGCCACTGAGACCGGTTTCTTCTATGATTTCCTGCGCGAGACCCCATTCGTCCCTGAAGATCTTGAAAAGATTGAAAAGAAGATGAAGGAAATCGTCGATCGCAACGAGCCTTATGCCCGCGATATTCTCGACCGCGACCTGGGGCTCGAGCGCTTCAAGGCTGAAGGCGATTTCATGAAGTGTCACTTCATCGAACAATTCACCAAGTCCGACGAAAAGATTTCGCTCTACAAGACCGGCAAGTTCGTTGACTTCTGCCGCGGTCCTCACATCCCTTCCACGGGAAAGATCAAGGCCTTCAAGCTGCTCAACATCGCCGGAGCCTACTGGCTCGGCAAGGAAGGCAATCCCCAGCTTCAACGCATCTACGGAACCTCGTTCTATTCCAAGAAGGAAATGGACGAGTACATGCGCCAGCTTGAGGAGGCCAAGCGCCGCGACCATCGCGCTCTCGGCAAGCAGCTCGATCTCTACTCGATTCAGGAACTTGCCGGCCCGGGACTCATTTTCTGGCATCCTAAGGGCGGCCTCATTCGCACCATCATGGAAGACTGGCTGCGCGCTGAATATCTGAAGCGCGGCTACTCGCTGGTCTTTACTCCGCACGTAGCGCGGCGCGCCCTGTGGCAGACCTCCGGGCACGAAGGTTTTTACGTTGAAAACATGTTTGACACCATGGAACTCGACGACGCCGAGTATCGTCTCAAGCCCATGAACTGTCCCTTTCATATTCTGATTTACAAGGATCAGCTTCGCTCCTACCGCGACCTGCCCGTGCGCCTCGGCGAACTCGGCACCGTTTATCGTTATGAGCGTTCCGGGGTGATGCACGGACTGATGCGCGTTCGTGGCTTTACCCAGGACGATGCGCACATCTTCTGTACTCCGGATCAGATCGAAAGTGAAATTGAGGGCTGCGTCGATTTTGCCATCAGCGTCCTTCACACCTTCGGTTTCGAGGAGTTTCAGGTTGAGCTCTCCGGCTGGGATCCCGAGGACCGCGCCCACTACGTAGGCTCGCCCGAACAGTGGGAGATGGCGCAGAATTCGCTCAAGACCGTACTCGATCGCAAGGGAATTCCCTACAAGTTCATTCCTGGCGAAGCCGCCTTCTACGGACCTAAGATCGACGTAAAACTTGTTGACGCTATTGGCCGTCTCTGGCAGCTCTCAACGGTGCAGTTTGACTTCAATCTTCCTCAGCGTTTCGAACTTGAATACGTCGGCGAAGACGGACAGCGCCATCAGCCTCTCATGGTGCACCGCGCCCTTTATGGCTCCGTTGAACGGTTCTTCGGAGTGCTGATCGAGCACTATGCCGGAGCCTTCCCGGTTTGGCTGTCTCCCACCCAGGTCGCTATCGTTCCCATTGCCGAACGCCACGTTGATTACGCAAACAAGGTTGCCGACGCCCTCAAGGCCGTTGGTGCCCGGGTTCATGTGGACGGACGCAATGAAAAAATGAATGCAAAAATCCGCGAGCATGCGTTACAGAAGGTTCCGTTCATTCTTGTGGTTGGCGACAAGGAGTCCGAAATCGGCGAAGTCAACGTGCGTGTGCGCGGACAGGAAAAGGCCGAAGGCAGCGTAACTATCGAAGCTTTCACTGCGCGGGTCAAGCGGCTCAACGACTCTCGCAGCACCAAGCTGGATTAGGCAGCTTCAGCCAGCAGAAAGGGAAGGGCAGGCACATTGGCCTGCCCTTTCTTGATTTAGACCTTAAATGGGTCCGGCTCGCCTCACATTTCGTTGTCATCTTCTTCGCCGTCCAACAGGACGGCCATCGCTAGCGGCGATATGACGTAGTCGGCGCGTGCGCCACCGGGCGCTTCTACGCACTGTTCATGGTTCGGAGGAAACGTCAGAGGCCACGCCTGATGCTCCATCGGAAATGTGCTCAAGGAAATCCTCCTCAGGCTATATCGTGCCGGTTCACCCACCCACCTGCAATCGTTTTTCGGCCCCGTAAAATGTATCTGTTCCAGACCGGAATCACGAACCAAATCGGTCCTCCTGCTCCATGCCAGCACCATGCATCCGTTATTATGTTGCGATGCTCACATCGCTCGAACGCTATCTGCGTAAACATCTCCTGGTCCATCCAGGCGAACGCATCGGCGTGGCCGTCAGCGGCGGTGCGGATTCGGTAGCGCTACTTCGAGCTCTTGCTGAACTCGCCCCAGATCTGGGCGTGATTCTCTTCGTGCTCCATCTGAACCACAATCTTCGCGGTGCTGACTCTGAAGCAGATGAGCGTTTCGTGCGTGAACTCGCATCGCAACTCTCACTTGAATCGGCGATTGAAGCTCAGGATGTCGCCTCGCTCGCAGGGATGCTTCATCTCTCGATCGAGGCCGCTGGCCGTCGCGCTCGTTACGGATTCTTTCTGCGCGCTGCCGCCGCTCATCGACTTGACTGCGTTGCCACCGCCCATACTCGCGACGATCAGGCAGAAACCGTCTTATTGCGCCTGCTCCGAGGCACCGGAACCAGCGGCTTGGCAGGAATCCACCGCAGCTTCAATCTTTCCGAACTTTCGGACGAAGTTCGCGAGACCGAAGAGGATGAGCCAGCTATTTCTCCGCCGCGGTTGATTCGTCCGCTGCTTTCCACGACCCGCCAACAGGTCGAGGAGTTTCTGCGTTCAGTAAGCCAGCCCTATCGTCAGGATGCTTCCAACCTGAGCCCCCAGTTTCTTCGCAATCGCGTGCGCAGCCAGTTATTGCCCTCCCTTGAGAGCGATTACAACCCCAGGCTGCGAGATGCGTTGTGCGAGACTGCGGAAATCGCTGCCGCCGAAAACTCGTTTCTCGAAGACCTGGCCTCCCACGTACTCAGTGCGCATTCCGGGCAGGGCCTTCCTATTCCCGAACTACAAGCTCAGCCTCTCGCGTTGCAACGCCGCATCCTGCGCGACATTTGCCAGAGGCACACGCTTGCCCTCGACTTCGCCCATCTTGAGGCCCTTCGCGATTTTGCGTTGGCCGGTTGCGCCAAACGTCTGAAGCTTCCCCGGGGATTTATCGCCGAGGTCATTCGCGAGAAACACTGTCCTTCTCGACTCATTTTGCGGTCTGCGAGGGAAGAGCTGCATGTTGTACCTTATTCTGCGGAACTCCCTGTCCCCGGGAAAGTCCCAATTGGGAATGCGTTTGGGACAGATATGTACTTCAGTGCAGAATTGCTCGGAGCCGAGTCGGCAGAGCAGGTTTATACTCGTGCAAGCCTATTGAGTTCGGCACGGGCCGGGTCTAACCTGGCGATTCGCAATCTCTTACCGGGCGACCGGTTTCATCCGCTGCATTCCAGTGGAGAGAGAAAGATCAATCGCCTTTTACAGGAGCTATCCGTACCGGGCACGCTCCGCCGAAGTTGGCCCGTGGTTTTGGCTGAAGGGCAAATTGTTTGGGTTCCGGGATTGCCCGTGGCTAGCCATGTTGCGTGGTCCCCAGGCGAAGGCGAGGCAATAGTTCTCGCAATGTACAGCCAAGAGGACGCGATTTCCCATGAATGAACAATCCGCGAACAACTACGAGGTGATAATCTCCGCAGTCCAGTTGCGCCAGAGAATTGCCGCACTGGGCCGTCAGATTTCACAGGATTTCGATGGCCGCGTTCTACATTGCGTTGGCGTCCTTGAGGATAGCTTCGTCTTTGTAGCCGACCTCCTCCGCGAAATTACTTGTGACGTAAGGTGTCAATTCGTGAAGCCTTACGTTCGCGAGATCCACGACCACGATCTTGACACCACCGAAATTTTCTACGCCCCGAAGATGGACATCGAAGGACAGCACGTTCTCCTCTGCGTAGGTCTTCTCTCGACTGGGCAGACAACCGATTTTCTGGTCCGCTCTTATCAGGCTCAAGGCGCCGCCTCCATTTCTATCTGTGCTCTGCTCGACCGCTCCTCTGACCGCCGTGTTGACCTTCCGGTCGCTTACTTTGGCTTTCAGGTTGGACCACAGTGGCTCGCCGGATTTGGCCTTGGAACACCTGTTTTGGGGCGAAATCGCCCATTCATCTTTGCCGCTCCAGACCTGCGCCAATAGTGGCGTTTAGTGACCCCGGCCTATATACTGAAGATCAATAGGATTTCCCGCTCTGGTGCATTTTGCTCCCGCCGCTTTCGAATACAGGGACCACGGAGACGGGTAAAATCCGATGGGGTGGAAAAAGCTGGGTCCAGCAGCCCGGATGGGCATCTAATAGGCTGAGTTGCTTGGGATAGGTTTTTCGTTCTACAGAAGAGGGAGCTTTTAGGTGAATTCGACGGTCAAACAGGTCGTGTTCTGGGTCGTGATTCTACTTTCTGGCGTATTGCTCTGGTCAGTTGTAAAGAACAATAGCACGGGAGTCAAAGAGAGTGAAATCAACTTCTCGCAGTTCTTGTCGGATGTGGATTCGGGCAGAATTAAAGATGTAACGGTCTATGGTCCCGAGGTCCGCGGCAATTACCGCGATCAGAAGGCGGGTTTCCACACCACCGTGCCGGCTAACTATACCGACATGTACAAGAGCCTGCGCGACAAGGGCGTGAACATTACAGTGAAGGATGTCAGCGGCGGCGGTTGGCCCAGCTGGCTCTTCCAGATGCTTCCCCTCGTCGTCATCCTCGGTCTCTGGTTCTTTATGATTCGCCAGATGCAATCCGGTGGAAACAAGGCGCTATCGTTTGGTAAGAGCCGCGCGCGTCTGCTCTCCATGCAGCAGAAAAAGGTGACATTCAAGGATGTTGCGGGCGTAGACGAAGCCAAGGAAGAGTTGCACGAGATCATTGAATTCCTGCGCGAGGCGCAGAAATTCCAGAAGTTGGGCGGACGGATTCCAAAGGGCGTGCTCCTTGTTGGATCTCCTGGAACCGGCAAAACCCTGCTGGCTCGCGCCGTAGCCGGCGAAGCCAATGTTCCTTTTTTCTCTATCTCGGGTTCTGACTTTGTCGAAATGTTCGTCGGCGTCGGCGCAAGCCGCGTCCGCGACCTTTTTGAGCAGGGCAAGAAGAATGCACCCTGCATCATCTTCATCGACGAAATCGACGCCGTTGGCCGCCATCGCGGCGCCGGACTCGGCGGTGGACACGATGAGCGCGAGCAGACCCTTAACCAGTTGCTGGTTGAGATGGATGGCTTTGAGTCGAACGAAGGTGTCATCCTCATTGCTGCTACCAACCGTCCTGACGTTCTTGATCCTGCATTGCTCCGCCCCGGCCGCTTTGACCGTCGCGTTGTGGTGGCTCGTCCTGACGTGCGTGGCCGCGAGGAGATCCTTCGCGTACACACCCGCAAGATTCCGATCAATGACGATGTCGATCTCTCCGTTCTCGCACGCGGCACACCGGGTTTCAGCGGCGCTGACTTGGCCAACATGGTCAATGAAGCCGCACTGCTTGCTGCACGCCAGAATCGCAAGACCGTGCTGATGCTTGACTTCGAACTCGCCAAGGATAAGGTTCTGATGGGCGCCGAGCGGCGTTCCATGATCTTGACCGACGAGGAAAAGAAAAACACGGCTTATCACGAGGGTGGACACGCGCTGGTCGCAGCCAAGGTTCCCCACGCCGATCCGCTGCACAAGGTCACCATCATTCCTAGAGGAATGGCCTTGGGCGTGACGATGCAGTTGCCCATTGACGACAAGCACACCTACGACCGCGGCTATCTTGAAAGCCAGTTGGCCATCATGATGGGTGGTCGTGTCGCCGAAGAGATTTTCCTTAAGACGATGACGACCGGTGCCGGAAACGACATTGAGCGTGCCACCGAAATCGCTCGCAAGATGGTTTGCGAGTGGGGTATGAGCCAGCTTGGTCCGCTCACCTTCGGCAAGAAAGAAGAGCAGATCTTCCTTGGTCGCGAGCTTTCACAGCATCGCGACTACTCTGAGGAGACCGCTCGCGAGATCGACGCAGAAGTTCGCCGCTTCATCGATAGCGCTTACAAAACGGCTTTCGAGGTACTAGACGGCAACCGCGACATTCTCGAGCACATTGCGCTCGCTCTTCTTGAACGCGAAGTGCTTGACTCCAACGAGTTGCAGATGATCATCCAGGGCAAGGCTCTTCCTGCCCGCGTGCAACCGCCTCCGGCAGACGATTCCGGAAGCGTGCAGCAGGTGCTTCGTCCGGAGCCAACCCGGCAGCCTGGACTCAGTCCCGGTGAGCGGCCCAGTCCCGCATAACCGTTTCAAGCTCCAATAAAAAGGGTGGCCATGGCGGCCACCCTTTTTGTTGGTTATAACAGATTTGAAATTAGCCCAGCAGGAACGTTGCGCCGCTGCGCTCACAAATTTTGCGAATGTCTTCGATGAGGCCAGCGGCAATTGGAATACCGTCCCGTGACCTCTCCTTCCGCGCTTGTACTTCGGGATCACCGGGAACAAGCACCGGCTTGGCGGGATCGATGGGCGTCTGGGCGTGCATGAAATCGATCATCAGGTCTAAATCGTCCTCAAACTCACCCTCGGGACGGAAACACTTGGGGTCGATAGCGAGAAAGAAATGCCCGATGTTATCCCTTTTATTCAAACGGCCAGCCGGTGCATCCATTGCCGGAAAAGAGCCTCCGACGAGGGTACTTCCCAGGATCTGCATCATCATCGCCAAGCCGTATCCCTTGTGGCTCCGCATCTCCTCGGTTCCGCCAAGCGGGCTCAGTCCTCCCTTGTCCCTATGCCACACATACTCCTTGCCCAGCTTGGAATCGCAAACCGGCGCGCCGTTTTCATCCAGAACCCACCCTGCGGGCAGAGGCTTCCCTTGGTATTCGTAAGCCTTGATTTTGTTCGCGGCAACCGTAGAAGTTGCAATATCAAGGAGGAAAGGCGGATTCCTGTGGGCGGGCGCGGCAAAGGCAATCGGGTTCGTGCCGAAGACGCGAGTTGAGGAACGGGTAGGCGGCACACAGGCCATTCGTGAGTGGCATGTGACAAGGCCCAACAGACCACGATCGCTTATGATCTTCGCGTAATACCCGGCTGGGCCGAAGTGATGCGAATTGGTCACGCCAACAGCACCGACTCCGTTTGCGACTGCCTTGTCGGCTGCCAGGCGCGCACCCATCACCGAAGCCGGATGGCCCAACCCAGCTCCCGCATCGATCAGGGCAGTCACTGCGTTCTCGCGAACCACTCGCGGATCGGCCTGGAGTTGAAGTTTGCCTGCCAGCATCTTCTCCTCATAAAGTGTGAGTAACGAGATGCCGTGAGAGTCGATGCCGGCCAGATCGCTGTACAGCATCGCTTCGGCCGTAGTTTCGATGAGCTCCGATTTCATGTTCCAAGCGCTTAAAATCGCAGAAATTTGCTTTCGAATGATGTCGCCTTCGAAATTCATTATGTCTTTCTCCCAAATGAACGGTAACGAGAACGCTTATTTTTACTCGATGGTTCTTAACCTATACCCTTAGGCAACCAGTTGGCGACGCAATAGTGCTATGTGTGCGATGTTCCACATGAACCTGATTACGAATTTGATTACACTGACGGTCGGACTACCTGCAGACATTGGGCTATGGCGGATCATTGATTCTCGTTTGGTCCAGTCGCGCGTTTCGCTCGTAAAATAGGTCATGCTCCGTCGCCCTCTCCGAGCTCTTGTCTGCTTGCTGCTCTCCCCGGTATTACTTTCCGCTCAGAATCACGCTGACGTTGCCAACCATGTGCGCGGCGAAATGTCGTTCCTCGCCTCTGACGCCCTAGGTGGACGCGGCAGTGCCACTCGCGATGAACTGATCGCAGCGACCTATGTCGCCGCCCAATTCCAATCCTTTGGTCTGCAAACTGTAGAGGTTCAGCGTGTTCCTCTCCCATCAGGTGCGTCAACGTACAACGCCATCGGCGTGCTCCGTGGTGCCGATCGGGAGTTGGCTCAGCAGGCGATTCTCCTCACCTCCCACCTCGACCATCTTGGGACGCGCCGCACTTCGGCAGGTGAAGTTATCTACCACGGAGCAGACGACGACGCGAGTGGAACCAGTGCGGTTTTAGAATTGGCGCGCGCCTTAGGTTCTTTGCCACAGAGACCCCGTCGCAGCATTGTCTTTGTTTGCTTCGGGAGTGAGGAAACTGGCGGCCAGGGCGATCAGTATTTTCTCTTGCACCCGCCCGTTGCGCTCTCCTCGATCATTGCCACGCTCGAGTTTGAGATGATTGGCCAGCCAGATCGCGCCATCCGCGCCGATCAACTCTGGCTTACCGGGTGGGAGCGTACCGATCTCGGTCCGGTCCTCGCCAGGCATGGCGCGCCGCTCGTTGCGGATCCTCATCCTGCTAAGCATTTCTTTCAGCGCTCAGACAATTTCGCATTTGCCAAACGAGGCATCGTCGCGCAAACCATATCCAGCTATGGACTCGGATCTCATTATCACCAACCGGCGGACGATCTTACGCACATCGATTTCCAGCACCTCGCTCGCGCCATCGAATGGATGATTCCCCCGATTGAGTGGCTTGCTAATACCGATTGGAAACCATCCTGGAATCCCGGCGGGAAGCCATAAACTTCAGCCTCCGCGGAGTCAACTCTCAGGAGGCTGAAAATGCACCTGCTCTGTCTCCCATTGTTGTTCTGAGCCCGTCGGTCGCACGGCGACGATCTCAGCTAATCTCCCCTTTTTAACTCCACAGATAAGGTATATATACCCTGTCCAATGTGCCTCACGGAGGTCCGTTGCTGAAGGTTTAGCTGGATGATCTGGATGGGAGTGATAGAAGCCCAGAATCTCCAAACCTTCCTCTTCCGCTTGCTGTTGTGCCGCAATCAACTGGTTTGGAGCAATCTCGTAGCGGCGCCCCGGCTCCGAGGCCACGTTGCTGCATACCGTTATCCGCACCACAGTATCGTCGATCCCTTCCCGGCGCCCTAGCAGAATTCCACATGCCTCCTCTGGATAGGCCCGTTCCACGTCTTCACGCAGAGATCGGTGGCACGCATAGGGCAATTGCAGCATTTCCTGATATTGCCGCAGCTTTTCCTCCGGTGCAAGTCCTCCCGGTTGCCGTAGCGCCCTCCACTATGCGACATTATTGTCCAGCCGAGTTCGCTTACCTCGAATTCGCATCGCTCCGTGGGGAGCGAGTACGCCACGATTCGCGAGGTGAAGAATGGCCAATTTCGCTCCATTGAAGAACGTCACCAGAAGCTTTGAGAACGCCCGGAATTGGCTAACATCGCACGGCTTTGAAGTGACCCCGACTGTTCCCGGCGGAAATATTTACAAGGTCACCAAGGACCAGTGTGTCGCGGAAATTGAAGTCGCCCAAGATGGCAATTCGCGCATCGCCGCTTTCCCAGCCTGCGTTGTTGCCGGCGAGCCTGCCATCCTTCTTGATCGCGGCTATCAAAAATTCCTCAAGACCAGCAAAATTGAAATCGCCGCTACGGCCGAACACCTCGAAAGACTGCACCGTTTCAGCGAGGAGCTAAAAGAAGGGCTCGGATATACCAGTCTCTACAACGAAGGTTTGGGTAGCGTTAGCGGTAGCTATCAGTATGACCGCGTCCAAGACCGTGACATCTCCGAGGAGCAGCGCCCTCCCCGGCCATGGCAAAAGTAAGGCCTGTTTCAGCTTTTCTTTCAACGGTTTAGGGTCATGCCGAGTGCCAGCGGAGCACCACGTGGTAAGGCATCCGTCCTGCCCGCCTCTGCCCTGTGGCGCTGCCCAGCGCTCGTTTCATTCTCTTCGCTGTAAACCTTCGGCGCGTTTCTCTAATCATATTGTTTGAATGTTCCCGACCCCCATAGCCATCAGCTCTCTGAGTTGCGTCTGCGTATGGCCGGGAACCTGTCAGCGCCTGCCCGTCAACGGTTCGCGCACAAGAGGGAACCAAGTATGAAGTTAGCGTTTAGGATCTTGTTGTTAGTAGCGCTCGCACTGCCCGCCTTCGCCCGGGATGACCACAGCAGCGGCAAGCAGGACGACACAGTTGTAACCAATCGCCTCAATGTAGCCGCTGAAGATCTCAACCGACTCACCAGCGCGGGCGACAATAACATCCCGCAAACAGTCCTCGCGGACGCAAAATGCGTTGCCATTGTTCCGTCACTCGTTAAGGGTGGCTTCATCTTCGGTGGCGAACACGGACGCGGCGTAGCCACTTGCCGCATTCCCGACAAAGGCTGGAGCGCGCCCGCCTTCTTCACCATCACAGGCGGCAGTTGGGGAGCCCAGATTGGAGTCGAGGGCGTAGACCTGGTCATGCTCTTTATGAACCAGGAGGGAGCCAACAAACTCCTGCAGGCCAACTGGAAGATCGGAGCTGACGCAGGAATCGCCGCGGGCCCGTTTGGACGCGATGCCAGCGCCAGTGCTGACTGGAAGATGAATTCAGGCATCCTTACCTACTCCCGCGCCAAGGGCGTTTTTGCCGGAGCAACCCTGAACGGAGCCAATGTCCGCGCCGATACGGATTCCATAAAATCCTTCTACGGAAGCAACGTTAACTATCGCGATCTGCTGGAAGGCAAAGTGAATCCTCCGCCTAAGGCTCGCGATTTCTTAGCCCAGATTCGCCGGAACTTCCACGAGGCTAACGCAGCCAAATAGGCTACGGTAGCCGAGGTGCTCTTGAAAGAGGGCACCTTGCTCTATCCGGGCTTTTTGGCGACGATGATGCGCGGGATTCCCGCAAGGTCAGGGACCGAGTGCACGTCGTGCCATGTGCCCAACAAATCCAAAACTGTCTGGGACTGGGAATACCCAATTTCCGTAAGAAGCCAACCGCCGGGGCGCAGGGCTTGATGCGCCTGCGGAATCAGACGGCGAATCACGTCCAAGCCTCGCTCCCCTGCAAACAGGGCCATGTGGGGTTCATAGCCTTTGACCACTGCGTGAACCTCGTCGGCCTCGTCGGTCCCGATGTATGGCGGGTTTGAGACCACAAAATCAAAGCTTGCATCGCGCACCACGCCGTCAAGCACATTGCTGTGGATGAAGTGCACGCTGGCGCCAAGTCGCTCGGCATTTATTCGAGCGACTTCAATGGCCGCTGGTGAGAGGTCAACGGCATACACTTCCGCTTGCGGCAGTTCGCGGGCAAGGCTGATTGCGATCGCTCCCGAGCCAGTGCCAACATCGACGATCTTCAAGCGCGGCCCGAGTGCCAGACGCTGGACAAGATCCAGGACTGCCTCAATGAGGTGCTCGGTTTCAGGGCGGGGAATGAGTACGGCTGGAGAGACGAGAAAGTCGGCGCGCCAGAACTCCTGATGGCCGGTGAGATATTGCAATGGCTCACCTGCCGAGCGGCGGGAGACGAGCGCTTCGTAGCGAGACTGCTCAGCCAGAGTCAGTTCGCGGTCGGGATGAGCGAAGAGATGGGCGCGATCACAGCTGAGAATGTGAAAGGCTAGGACTTCCGCACTTATGCGTGGAGCTTCGATTCCCGTTGCTTCGAGTTCGGCGATGGCTTTGAGGATGGCTTGGCGAAGCTGCACGAAATCATTGTACGTCCAGGAGCTGAGTGAGGTGTCGTTCTATTCTCAAGAGGCAGCCTGCACCTCGTTGCCTTGAGTCCCGTAAATCTGCCGCACTCGATCAAGCGTATCGATTTCACTTGCTGGTTTATCCTCGCGCAGTCTTACAATCCTCGGGAATCGCAAAGCAAAGCCGCTGTTGTGGCGATTCGAACGCATTACGGCATTGAATGCGACCTCGATTACGACTTGCGCTTCCACTTCGCGGACGTGTCCCCGCAGCCGCAGCGTGTGCTCCTCGAACCACGAAGTCATGCGCGCAATTTCCGCGTCGGTAAGGCCGGTGTATGCTTTACCCACATTCAGCAGGCGCTCTCCGTCGCGCACCGCGAAGGTATAGTCGCTCAGCACCTGCGCGCGATGTCCGTTACCGTACTCCACTGCCGTCACAACCACGTCCAGCGTTGCTAGTTCATGCTTGAGTTTGAGCCAGTTCTTTCCGCGGCGTCCTGGACTGTATTCGGAGTTCGCGGCTTTAATCATCAGCCCCTCATTTCCGCGAGATTGCGCGGCCGCGAATAATTCCTCGAGATGAGCGGACGAATGGGCTTCGAAAGCCGGAGCCAGCAATAATCGATCTGGAGATGAGTGGGCCTCACCGTCACCGAAATCGAGCCACTCAGAAACGTGGGGTACACGCTTGCGCCCAGCGAACAACCCCTCCAGCAGTTTCTTGCGCTCGTGCAAAGGCCGGTCAATCACCAAGTCTCCACCGAGGGCCAGCACATCGAAGACAACGTAGGACACAGGGATCTCACGCTGCATGGCGGCGGTTACGCTTTTACGGCCCAACCGCTTCTGCAACTCCCGGAAAGGACGCGCCCGGCCATCGCTCCAGGCCAGCACTTCGCCGTCAAGTACTGCGTCCACTTGAAATCCCGCGAGTGGTGCGATCAGTTCTGGAAATGTTTTGCTGATCTCATCGAGCGTGCGTGAATAGAGGCGCACTTTTCCGGTAGAAGGTTCGATGTGGGATTGGGCGCGTATGCCGTCGTATTTGTCCTCGATGATGGCGTCTGAGAACTCAGCAAAGGCTTCGGCTGCATCCGCCGCAGGCGAAGCCAGCATGAAGCCGATAGGATGGAAGAGTCGCATGTGGGCATCTTGCAATCGCTGCTCTGACGCCAGGAGCAACGTTTCGTCGAGATCGCCAGTCAGCATCACAGCACGCTTCACAGCCTCCAATCCGGCGCCATAAGCTTTTGCGATTGCCTCCTCCACGAGGCTCTCTTTTAGTCCGATGCGCATTTCTCCAAGCATGATTTTGATGACGTATTTCGCTTCAAGTGCGGAACATCGCACGAGGAGTGCTTTGAGCCGCGCAATCTTCGCCGCCGGTCCGCGCGCCCCGGCCAAAGCCTCGAAGGCTCCTGCAAGCTGTAGCAGGGTGAGAGTGCCTTCGTTCTCATCTGGACCCCGAAAAACCTCTTCCGCAGCTCTCCCCAAGTCGCGGTATTTCCGGAACGACTCCGTCAACTGGCTCTCTTCTCCGGAGATTTCGGCCAGCGCGCGCCATAGCAAGCTGCCGCCTATCTGCAGCGTTCGCTCTTGCCACGCGGCAAAGGCGTTCCCCCCGAAGTAGCGTGCCGCCAAACCGGCCTCGTCCACCGGTAGCTCTCTGAGGTAGATGGATACCCTATCCACCTTCTCGTTCTTGCCGGAGGTGGCGCCCACGCGCTCACAAACTTCAGCGAAGCTCTTAAAAGGGCTGGGCATTACGCATTTTGGATGCACTTACGGTGAGGGTCGAAATAACTGATCTTCAATACGGTTGGGAGTACTGAAAAATGGGAAGGGAAGAATTACCGGGCGTTACGCAGTTCGATTTGACCAACCATGGTACGAACTTCAATCGTGGGACCACCGCCATGGATGGCTCCTTCGGCGGCAATACTGCGCGGCCCATAGGCTGCTAATCCGTCGGTAATTTTCAAGCCCGGAAACTCGCTCAGAATGTGGCGCGTCGGACTCTTACCGGTTACAGCATGAATTTTGGCTGGGACCGTGCCGGCAAAGTAGACCACGATATCTCCCATGGTGGTCACCAGTTCCGACCCCTGCACGGGGTTGCGACCGCCAACAAATTCGGCGGTAATCCGGCCCATCCCGCTATGCGCTATCGCTCCCTGGGCTAGCTTCCAAAGCTCAATGTCGCCCAGAGCGGTGCTTGCCACGACCACTCCGTTGGCAACGCCAATGCGAATATTGCCGCCACCGGTCTCAGCCGTAACCGCTCCGCCCATTTCGCCCAGACTGATGTTGCCGCCGGCCGTTCGCACCAGCAACGGACCGGCACACCGGACAACCTCAATATTTCCGCCGCCTGATTGTACTCGGGCCTGTGCTATCGCCTTCAGCCAGATGTTTCCTCCGAGAGAAGAAATCTCCAAATCGCCAACGGAGGCATCGACGCGAATATCTCCGCCACCGGTACGAATAAAAGAATCGCCCAAGCGGTGGTTGACGGTTACGGAGCCTCCCATGGTGACGGCGCGCAACAAGTCCGCTTCATCCAGTTCAATATCTCCGCCATGAGTCTGAAGATCGAGGTGGTCTACTTTTCCATGGATTGCGATTCTGCCGGCCAAGGTATCTACGTGTACCGCCTCGGTTCCCGCAGCAATCTGCAGTACGAGCTCGGCGCGAACAGTGAGGTCAATCGGACCTACCGTCTGAATCAGAGTTGTGCCTTTTGACCGGCCCACTTCGAGATGAAAATTTGCGAACTGCTTGCGCGCGTCCGCCTCAATCGGCTCCTGCGATCGTAGCTGCAGGGTGAAGGTACTAGACTTGGCGCCGGTAGTGACATGAACCGAGCCCACAAACCGCGTCACTTGCAGTAGCTTATCGTTGCCCAGTTGACCTGTAATTTCCTGTAGCCAGCCGCGGCCATCGCGCGACATGTGTTGTCCTCGCTGCTGCGCGAGCGCCGGGAGAGTCAGCGCCAGGAGCAGCAGAACACAGCAGGTTCGCGCTCGCCCCCGGCCATTGCATCTCACCGGACAATAACCTCATTGCTCACGATTCGTGGCTTGGAGAGAACAACTGGCGGGCCGTCCACGTTCCTCTGGCGGCTCATCTATTCAGCGCCCATTGCCTGTGCGAGTACGCGTGAAGATTCCTGCCGAATGAATTCGTTCGGATCTTCTTTTGCCAACTGGGTCAGCGCCTGCCGTACACTTGTGTCGTTGCGAACTTGCGCCAATGCCTTGAGCGCGCCAGCGCGGACGCCGGGATTATTGTCATTCAGCAGTGACTCCAGCATGGCATTGCGGACACGGATATCCTGCTTGACCATTGGAGACAGCGCCTCCTCGGCCTTCAACCGAACCCCGGGATTGCTGTCAGAACGAAGCGAATAAACCAGGCTCTCGCGTACCGCGGGATCGTCCGGCTTCTGCCGCAAAAGGCCTACCGAATCCATACGCAGCCCTGAATTTGCGGTGCTGCGCGATGCCATCACCAGCAGCGCCTGTATCTGCGGATCATTCACGGAACCCTGTACAGACTCCGGGAGGGCGCGTTCATAATCGATGCGCACGCGATCGCTGCCTGGTACCTGGACAATATTTCGGATGCCTGCGATTGAGGCTTCCTGCTGCTGCTCCATCGAGAGCGAACCCCCGTGCAGCGATGCACTCATCCGGTACATAGTGCCAAGACCGCCGCCAAACCCTACCATGAAGATCACGGTGGCCAGAGCCGGTGAAAAACGCACCTGCCGCAGTAACGCCATCGGGTCCATGGTCCAACGCCAACCGCGTCGCTGCTCTACGGTCTCCAAAGCCTCTGAAAGCTGTATTCGTGCAGACGCCAGCAGATTCGGAGTCACTTCCGGTTGCGGCAATCCGCTCATCTCTCCGTGGAATGCACTCATTTCCTGCAGTGCAGCGGCACATTCGTCACACCGCTCGATATGCCCTTCGAGTTCGTGACGTGCGTCATCGGCTAGCTCTTTGTAGAGATAAAGCGCGATATTTTCCTGTACCCAATCGCAATTCATGATTGCCTGCTTTACTTCATTACTTCAGGTCGGCCAGAGCCGCCCTTAACTTCTGTGTCGCTCGAAACAGTACGTTCTTTGCTGTCTCTTCCGATGTGTTCAGGACCTCGCCGATGGTGCGCAGCTTAAGTCCCTGATAGTGCTTCATTTCAAATACCATGCGTTCGCGCGGATTCAGTTTGGTCAGCGCACGGGCAATCCGCTTACCTAGTTCCCGCCGCATCAGGTCCTGTTCAGGGCTCGCCCCGGCCCGTTCATCTGGAAGCTGCTCCAGTAGGTCAAACTCCTCACCTTCCGAGCTGATCCGCACTGGAGAATCTTCTTTTCGGACCTGCTTGCGCCTCAAATAATCCATGCACAAGTTGGAAACGATCCGGTAAATCCATGTGTAAAAAGAACACTCGAAGCGGAAGCTCCCCAGATTTCGGTACACCTTTAGGAATGCTTCCTGGTAAATATCCTTCGCCTCGTGCTCGGAACCGGTCAGGTGCAGAGCCAATCGCAACACCGGCTCATCGTATTGGCGAACCAGTTCTTCAAACGCAGCATGATCTCCCTGCTGCGCTGCACGAATCAATTCAGCGTCATTTACCCGGTTCGGGCCTTGCCCCATGCTTCCCTTTGGGGATCTAGTGCCTTGACCGTCGCCCACTCCGCCGGCAAAGGCAGAGCACGTTGCTCACATGGTTGGACGGTACAAAGCTCAGTCCGTTAGCAATCTATTTTGCAATCCTAAAAGCAGAAAGGCCAGCGTCTTCGGACGCCAGCCTTCAGCAGAACCCTATTTAGCAACAGCTTACGCGGGCTGCTCGTCGCTTCCCTGCTTGGTGATCGTAACTTTAATCTGCACGGTGACTTCCTTGTGCAGTTTGATCGGTACGTTGAACTCGCCCAATGACTTGAGCGGTTGATCCAACTCGATCTTGCGGCGGTCAATGTTGAAACCGCGGCCTTCAAGCTCGTGCGCAATGTCGGCTGAAGTAACTGAGCCGAACAATGAGTCGTGTTCTCCAGCCTTACGGGTAAAGTGCAGGCTCACGCCTTCGAACTGCTTGGCCAGCAGCTCTGCATCGCCTTTTTCCTTAGCCAGTTTGCGCACCGACGATGCCTTCATCTGCACGATGACGGATTTATTCGCCTTGGTCGCTTCGACGGCGAGCTTTTTCGGCAACAGGTAGTTGCGGCCATAACCTTCCGCCACTTCCACCACTTCACCGCGCACGCCCAACTTGGCTACATCTTCTTTCAGAATAACTTCCATAGCTCAATCCCTCTCTAATCTCAGCCTTGCGTCTCAGTCTGCGGGTTAGCGACCGGCCGCAAAAGGCAGCAGAGCGATGTTTCGCGCTTGCTTGATAGCTTCGGTGACGCGACGCTGGTGAGGCGTGCACACACCCGTCAGGCGGCGAGGAACGATCTTGCCGCTCTCTGCCACAAAGCCCGAAAGCAGACGTACGTCCTTATAATTAATGCTGTCAATCTTCTCGGTGCAGAACTTGCAGACCTTCTTGCGCCGGAAAAATTTGCGACCACCGTCGCGGCCAGTGCCACCCGGACGTCCGCCACCGCCGCCCTGACGCGGTCCCGACGAAGAACGGGGACCGGAGGGACGTGCACCTGCGTCGGGCGCTGCTCCTTCGGACGTTTGCTTAGTGCTCTCGTCTGCCATAACTCTCCTTGTTGGCGCCAGAGGCGCCTGATCTTTCCCATCGTTTACCGCGAATGTCTAACGCGAAGATGCTTCGCGCAGTGCCTATCGCAGGCTACCGCTTAAACCGTTGCCGGAGGAACTTCTATCCGGGTCTCGCTCGCTTCGGCCGGAACCTCAGCTGCTACTGGAGCCGCTGCCGCAATCTCGGCTGCCTGAGTTGCCAAAGCCGCGGCATTCTCCGCCGCCTGAGCTGCTGCTGCCGCTGCAGCCTGGCCCTGCGTTCCCTGGCCCTTCATCTTCGCATCGCGCAACTTCTTGACCTTCGCCAGACGCTTTTCTTCCTCGTCAGTACGAATGGTGATGAACTTAATGACAAGTTCCTGAACACGCAGGCGGCGCTCCAACTCTTTCAGCACCGAACCTGGACCCTCCACAAAGGCCAGAATGTAGATACCATCCTGGAACTTCTTTACGGTATAAGCCAGGCGGCGTTTGCCCATCCGCTCAAAACCGGTCACCTTGCCACCGGTGGCGGCAACATTGGTCTCCATCGTCTGGAGAAGGCGATCCATATCCTCCTCGGGTGTATCAGGACGAAGGATAAACATCACTTCATATTTACGATCCATCTGTTCTCTCCTGGGCTGCGCTGGCGCTGGCCCTGAATCCTTACTCCGCTTGCCCGGCCTCGTCCACCTTCTGATTAAACCGGTTCATCGCGGCTGACGCTCCAAGCGTCAAAATCATTCGAACCGCTTCACTGCTTGCATCCAGAGCCTCGTCGGCGAATGGCAGTTGCGCCTTCCGCATCGGCGACAGCAGATAATCTCTGCCGTTCGTCAGCTTGTACTCCGGCGCTACTCCAAGACGGACCCGCAAAAATTCCTGCGAACCACCAAGGCAGGCGATGATCGACTTCATCCCGTTGTGTCCGCCTGCGCTACCGCGCTCGCGGACCCGGATGGAGCCAAACGGAAGAGCCAAGTCGTCATAAAAAACGATCAAGTCTTTTGCCGGGTCTGCTTCATAATGTTCCAGCAAATCCCTGACTGACTCGCCGCTGAGGTTCATGTAGGTTTCAGGCTTGGCCAGCAACACCGAATGCCCATCTACAATCGCCCTCGCCGTGACTGCCTTGCAGTGGCGGTTCGCAACTTTCACTCCGCACTGCTCAGCGATGCGATCAATCGCCAAAAAACCCATGTTGTGCGGTGTGAACTGGTACTCGATGCCCGGATTTCCGAGCCCGACAATCAGTTTCACCGTGCAGCCTCTCACATCGTAGTGGACTCACGCGGCTAGCCGCCCGAGCCCACTACGGTCGTTATTTCTTCTTTGTTTCCTTGGCGTCCTTCGCGTCCTTGGCGTCTGGCTCATCTGTCTTGCCCTTCTTGATGACTTCGGGCTCGGCAGTAGTGGCAGCAACCGTCTCATCCAACGGGGTCGCGACTACTTCTTCCTTCACATAGGTAATGTGCACAACCAGCGCGTCCGGATCGCTCAAATACTTCACCGATGCGGTCTGCGGCAGGTCGGCAACGCGGATCGCGTCGCCCTGGCCCAACTCGGTTACGTCCACCGTGATGTGGCTCGGAATATCTGCGGGTAAGCACTCAATCTGGATTTCACGCAGCACCAGATCCAGCAGTCCGCCTTCTTCCTTGGCGCCCTTGGCTTCACCCACCGTGCGAACCGGAACTGATAGACGCATCTTCTGATCCATCGCGATGCGCTTCAGGTCAACGTGCAGCAGGCTGCCCTTCATGGGTTCATATTGCCAATCCACAACCATCGCCTTGGCCTGTTCGCCATCCAGATTGACGTCGAAGATCGTGTTGTGCCCTGAAGCCGAGTGCAGAATCTTCAGAATCTGTTTCGGATCCACGGCGATTGCGCGCGGGTCTTTTTTGGCACCGTACAGCACTGCCGGAATCATTCCGGTGGTGCGTAGACGGCGCGCGGCATTTTTGTCGGAAGCCTCGCGTAGCGTCGCTTCCACTGTGTTTGTTGCAGTTGCGGTTGCCATCAGTCCGTTCCTTCTAAGTCTGGGTTCACGTCGATGCTTCGGCGTGCTCCATGCACGCCAGAGCTTTAGTTAAACAACTTGCTTACCGAGGTCTCTTCGTGGATCGACTGGATCGCACGTGCGATAAGACCGGCAATCGAAAGCACCTTGATCTTCGGTTCCTTCTGTCCCGCCTCGCTCAGCGGAATTGTGTTGGTAACAACCAGTTCTTTCAGGTTCGACCTGGAAATTCGCTCCAGTGCCGGACCGGAAAGTACTGCATGAGAGGCGCATGCAGACACCGAAATCGCGCCTTTGTCCAGCAGGGCCTGCACGGTCTTCACCAGTGTTCCCGCTGTGTCCACAATATCGTCAAGAATCAGGCAATTGCGGTCATGCACATCGCCGATCACATGCATCACTTCCGCTACATTCATCTCCGTTCGGCGTTTGTCCACAATCGCCATCGGAGCATCCATCTTCTTTGCAAAGAAGCGGGCGCGCTCCACGCCACCAGCGTCGGGAGAAACCACCGTCAGGTTTGGCATGTTCAGCTTCCGGAAATGATCTACTAGCACCGGTGAAGCAAATAAGTGATCCACCGGAATATTAAAGAAGCCCTGAATTTGCGGTGCGTGCAGATCGACAACCAGCGCTCGATTGGCTCCCGCGGTGGTCAAAATATCGGCCACCAGCTTGGAACTGATCGGGACGCGGGGCTTGTCCTTGCGGTCTTGCCGGGCGTAGCCAAAATATGGAATCACTACTGTGATTCGCCGTGCCGACGCGCGCTTGAGTGCATCGATGATCAGCAGCAACTGCACCAGGTTATGCGAAACCGGATCGCACGTAGGCTGAATAATGAATACGTCAGACCCGCGCACATTCTCTAAAATTTGTACGTAAATCTCGCCATCGGAAAACTGCGTCAGAAACGTCTGCCCTACTGGAAGACCGAGAAAATCGCAGACCTCTTTAGCGAGCGCAGGATTCGCAGTGCCACAGAAGATTCGCAACTTATCGTCGCGGCGAGTTTGCACCGGTTTCTTGTCGACTTTGGGCTGTTCGACGGGCTTCGCAGGAGTCGCTGATCCCGTTTCAGGCGCCGTCAGGGTGTACTCGGCGGTTGCTACCACTACGCTCGGTTTGGCTACTGCGTCCATCGCTATCTCCGCTATCGGGACTGGTTGATCCCCGCATGAATGGCGTGAAAACCACCAAGTTAGCCGGCGCGCGGCATCATTTGCAGCGCAGCGTCTTTTGAAACCTGCCTAACTTACTTCCTGACCTGGGAATCTGGCTGGGCGGCCAGGATTCGAACCTGGACGAAGTGCTCCAAAGGCACTTGACCTACCATTAGTCTACCGCCCAATGAAACAAGATTCGCCGAATCACTTCTTCTCAAACATCTGAGCGCGATACGCGTCGCGCGGCAGTGTTTCCGTGACGGTGGCTGCCATTCCTTCTGCGCTCATCCGTTCGGCTGCCTGCACCGCCCGCTCCCGAGTACGGAACAGACCGTACATCGCAGAGCCGGACCCAGAGAGCGAAGCATAATCAGCGCCTTCGCGCTCAAGCACTCGCTTCACGTCACGTAATTCGGGATATTGAGGAAACACGACTCTTTCGAAATCGTTTTCTATCCCGGCTCGGACGAGGTCGAGAAGCGGTGTCTCGGCCCGGTCCCCGTCATTTTCGACAGGAACACCGGATGCACAATTCAGGTGACTCAACCACTCAAATGCAGATCGGTTGAACTTAGATAGTGTAACGGAGCCATTGGGGGGCGTCAACTTCCAAGCTTTGGCTTCGCTGTCCATAAAGGTATCCCAGTCGCGGAAAGCCTGCGGGGTGGAGACGGCGACAGCTGACGTGACGAGCACACATGCAATCGCAGGCAAGTCCTGCAGGGGATAGATCTGCTCGCCCCTCCCGAGCCCGAGAACGGTGCCCCCCAGCAGAAACAGCGGGAGATCCGAGCCGACTTCGGCTGCGATCCGTAGACGGTCATCAGCAGGCAGCGGCTCTTTCAACTCGCGCTCGAGGGCAAACATGGTGGCCACAGCATTCGATGAACCGGCACCAAGTCCACCCTGTACGGGAAGATTTTTTTCGATTGTGATCGTAACCTTGGCGCGCTGCTTCCAGTGGCGCAACATGCGGTCGGCAACGCGATAGCAGGTGTTGCTTTCATCGCAAGGAACGCGGGGGTTGCGGCAGCGAATCTCAATGCCATTACCGCGCGCGGCTTCCACTTTGATTACGTCGTGGATGGCGATCGTCTGGTAGATCGTCTCCAAGGTATGGAACTGATCGGATCGCAGGTCGCCAATCGCAAGACCGAGGTTGATTTTCGCAAACGAGCGTATGGTGACTGCCATTCCCTGATTCTACTCGCCCAGTTGCGGCAAAACTGAAATGCTTTGCCGGTGACGCTGGCGCAGGGCCAAATAGCATTCGACAGCGGGAACCAATGAGTTTGTAACCGTTTCAAGCTGGCTTTCGGGCCAGCGGTCCAATTTTTTTGACCGAATGCTAACGATCTGCGATTCGGTTCGTCTAACAGGCATAAGAAGACCTCCTATTGCACCGCATCGAGGCGTGGATCAAATCCACGTCTCAATTTTTTGCGTGTGTTTTGCGCGAAAAGCAGAACTGAATTAGGCGATGAGTGCGCGGTGCGGAGGCTTCATCTATCATGGGAGAGTGAAGGGAAGCAGTCGCGCGAAATGCGCGATAGAGAGTAGCGATGAAACTGTGTTTTGCTGCCGTGCTTGCATTACTTTTGGCTCCTGCGATTCTGTGGGCAGGAGATACCAGCGCGTTGCGTCCTCCCAGGGGCGCCTCGGTGGCGCTGATTGCGTTTGAAGATCTGCAATGCCCGGATTGCGCCGACGCTGAAGCTCTATTACAGGAAGCAGCATCTAAGTACGAGATACCGCTGGTGCGGAAGGATTTTCCGCTGCCCATGCATAACTGGAGCTTCGAGGCTCACGTCATCGCGCGGTATTTTGATACGCAGAAGGACCCTAAGACCAGCGCGAGTTCCGGCAACAGGATGCTTCCGCTGGGTGAGCAGTTCCGACGCTGGGTGTACGCCAATCAGGGTTCAATCAACAAGGAGAACCTGCGCGGCATGGCCGAGCGATTTGCCGATCAACATCATCTTGAACTGCCGGCAAATTACGATCCGATGGGCGAACTGAAGAAACAGGTGCTGGCTGATTACGCCCTGGCTCAACAGGTGGGAGTCATTCATACGCCGACTGTGTTTGTAGTGAGTGTGAGCCAACGCGGAGCCCCGTTTGTGGAGACCCTCGACCGGACCAGGCTTTTTGCAATGATCGAACAGATGCAGTCGGAAGTTAAGAAGTAACGAACGAATACGGAGATCGAAAGGATTGGAAACGATGAAGAGGAAGATGGCTGTGCTGGTTGCGGTGGTAGCGTTAATGTTTACAGGGGCGTTTGCAGCCGATACGGGCGCGTTGCATCCTCCGGCCGGACACCGGATGGCGCTGGTGGTTTTCGAGGACCTCGAGTGTCCAGCGTGCGCGAAGGCTGATCCTCTGCTGACCCAGGCGGAGCGCAACTACGGCCTGCCGCTGGTGCGTCATGACTTCATCCTCCCGCAGCACCACTGGAGTCAGCAAGCTCACATCATGGCGCGGTACTACGATACGCAATCGCTACAATTGGGCGAAGCGTTCCGGCAGTACATCTTTGCCAATCAAAATGGAATTTACAAGACGAACCTGCGCAATTGGGCGGAAAAATTTGCCACGGAACACCACACGGCGCTACCTCAGTTCTACGACCCAAGCGGCGACCTGCAGCGTAAAGTTGAGGCCGACACGAAACTCGGTGCTGCAACAGGGGTGCACCAGACTCCAACGATCTACGTGGTGAGCAATTCGCCGCAAGTACCACCCGAGCAGGTAACGGACCAGAACAAACTGTTCGAAACCATCGAAAAGGTGAAGGCAGCGCTGGGTCCTGCTCCGACAGTTAAGAACGCGAACGCTACAAAGAAGAAGTAGACGGCACTTGCAGGTAGCGAGCAGGTCGTGATGCAGACCCTCTGAAGACAAGAGTGACCAAGTCAAAGGCCCCGCCCAAGTACAAGAAGCTTGGACGGGGTTTTTTCCGTTCCCGCAGGTGGATGGATCGAGTTGCCTTTGCATGTGCCGGGTAATTTGGTTGCATTTGCATCGGGCTTTGTTAGAATTCCGAGCATCTGTTCGGTCCGGGGGTTACTGATATGCCGTTGCAAGTTTGCATGGGTGCGTCGATGATGTGCACCATGGGGATGGCGCCTAGTTCCCTCGTGGTTCTGCCGACAAATCTCGTATTCACCAACCAAGTTCCAGACGCCAACATCATGGATCACATCCCGATGGTGAACATCATGCCGTTCGGCATGTGCATGTCACCAGGTAACCCTACGGTTGCCTCTGCAACATCGGCGGCCATGGGCGTGCTTACGCCGATGCCCTGCATCCCTAACACGCCGTCACCGTGGGTCACGGGGGCCCCGACCGTGCTGCTGGCCAATCAGCCCACTCTGGATAATGTTTCGCAGTTGATGTGCATTTGGGGTGGAACCATCACGTTCGTCACGGCGGGAGAGTTCACGGTGCAAGTGCCGTAACGCGCGGCGTGCGTAGTATGCAGGTGGCCCTTCAATTCCCTCAGTGTGCCTCGTCCTGCCAGTTTGTCAACCACATATCTGCTTCCCCCTGCCGTCAACGCTACTTCTGGTTGGCGAATTCACTGCGGCTGCGGCTGTAACCGAAATAGATCAGCAGGCCGAGTCCGAGCCAGACGAAGAATCGAATCCAGGTGATAACGGTAAGCCCGGTCATGAGGCCTCCGCAAAGTAGCACGGAGATAATGGGGAACCATGGAACGAACGGAACCTTGAACCCGCGCGGACGCTCAGGTTGAGTGCGGCGAAGGAAGATCACACCGACGGAGACCAGGACGAAGGCGAACAGGGTTCCGATGTTGGAGAGATCGGCAGCGTCTCCGATGTCAACCAGTCCAGAGGGCAAGCCAACCGCAAGACCCGCAATCCAGGTGGACCAGTGCGGAGTCTTGAACCGGGCGTGAACGCGGGAGAAGAACTCCGGCAGGAGGCGGTCTCGCGACATGGCGAACCAGATTCGCGTTTGCCCGTATTGGAAGACCAGCAACGAGCTCAACATACCCATCAGCGCGCCGATGATGATGACCGAGCGCCAGATGGGACGCGCTCCGAGTTGCTGGAGGGCATAGGCTACGGGTGCTTCGGCGGCCGCGCCGGAGCCAAAGACCGAATACTTCATCATGCCGAGCAGCACCATGGCCACTCCCACATAGAGAATGGTGCAGACGATGAGCGAGGCGATGATGCCAAAGGGAATATCTTTTTGCGGATTCTTCGATTCCTCGGCAGCCGTGGAGACTGAGTCAAATCCGATGTAGGTGAAAAAGACGATTGCGCCACCGGTGAGCACGCCGCTGAATCCGGAGGGCGCGAAGGGAACCCAGTTGGATTTGTGTACCAAGCTGCCGCCGACCACTAGGAACAACGCGATGGCCGCGATCTTAATTGCCACCATGGCGTTATTGACCTTGGCGGATTCACGCACGCCACGCACCAGAAGCCAGCTCAAGATCATAACCACAAGGAAGGCGGGGACGTTGAAGTAAGCGCCGGTCCATTTCCCGTCAGCCCAGACCGGGGAGGACCAGTGTTCGGGCAGCACGAGTCCGAATTGCGCGAGTTGGGCCTTGAGGTATCCCGCAAAACCGACGCAAACGGCGACGTTGCTCACAGCGTATTCGAGGATGAGATCCCAACCGATGATCCAGGCGAAAATTTCACCGAGGGTCGCGTAGCTATAGGTGTAAGCCGAGCCCGCGATGGGGATCATGGAGGCCAGTTCGGCATAGCAGAGTCCAGCAAATGAGCAGGCGATGGCGACCAGGATGAACGAAACGGCGATGGCCGGACCAGCAGCAGGGCGGCCATGCATCAGCGCACCGTGTACATTGCCATGGCTCACGAGGTTCCACAGGATGTCCATGACCTGGGCGTGGAAAATGGAGGGCGCTTCAAAATGTTCGCCAGCTGCAGCGGTGCCGGTAAGGACAAAAATTCCCGAACCGATGATGGCGCCGATTCCGAGTGCAGTCAGCGACCACGGCCCGAGCGTTTTCTTGAGCTGGTGGCCAGGTTCGGAGGCCTCCGCTATGAGCTTGTCGATGGACTTACGGGCAAAAAGTTGACTCGCCAGCGGATTGCTCCTGCTTCCCCGGCCTGCAACTCAAACTGGGGATGTGTGTGGAATCTTCCAGAGTGACATGATAACAAGCAAAACGGCCACGACATACGCGAAAACTACTTGCGTAGGGCGTGGCTGCTGGAATTCGATGGTTCGCAGATCAAGAACAAGCACAATGGCAAACCATCGCAGAGTTGAAGGGTGTTGCCTCCCACCTTATCCGCGCAAAAGCATCGCGGCGAAGGTGGGGCACCCAGGATTCTTTACAAGAACAAACTCTTAGCGCTTGGAGGTACCGCGAAGTGCTTTCTTGACCTTTTGTTTGGCTGCGCCGCGTTCGTGGGTTCGGGCGGCCTTGGGAGCGGCCTTCTTGCGCGCTGCGCGCTTTTTCGCCTTACGTTCTTCTTTCGGTAGAGCAGTGGTATTGGGCATTTTCTTGTTTTCCTTTGATAAATTCTGCGCGTGTGCGCCTAAGCCTTGACGAGCTGGGCGTATTTTTCGACAAGCTTTTTCAGGCCGTGACCTTGAAATTGTACCGTAATCTTGGCATCTTCCCCATCGCCTTCTCGATGATAGACCACTCCTTCACCATATTTCGGATGCCGGACACGGTCTCCTTTGCGCAATCCACGGCCCCCGGAAGGCTTGTCGAGGTCCATTTCAGGGCGGGAAAACTTTTTGCCTCGTGAGGCGAAAAAGTCCGCAATGTTGTCGATGGAGTTGTAAGCCTGACCCGTGTAAGTGGTTTTGGGCGTGCTCTTGGGACGTGAGCGGTTGCCCCAGGAATTGGCAGACTGATCCTCGTTCTCGTAATCGTAGTGGGTTGAGCCGTACTCCTGAAAGCGCGGCGTGGAGCCCCTGATTTTTCCGGGCGAACCAACATCCTCCAGCAACTCGATTGGGATTTCTTCGAGGAATCGCGAGGGGGTTGAAGGTTCAGGCGTGTCAGTGCCGTAGCGGCGGCGGTAGTGGGCGCGGCTCACGATGAGTGTGTCCATCGCGCGGGTCATGCCAACGTAGCAGAGGCGGCGCTCCTCCTCCATCTCAGTGGGCGAAAGCAGGGTGCGCGAGTGCGGGAAAAGACCCTCCTCCATGCCGACGAGGAAGACGAGCGGGAATTCCAGACCCTTCGCTGCGTGCAGAGTCATCAACGTGATCTGTTGTGAATCGTCGAACTGATCCACGTCGCTGACCAGCGCTGCGTGGTCGAGAAAGTCGCTGATGCTTTCGCCGCGATCTCGCGAATCCATCGCGGCGTTTACCAGTTCACGAAGATTTTCAATGCGCGCCTGCGAGTCTGGGGAATCCTCTGCCTCAAGAAGCTGGATGTACTTCGTGCGGTCGATGAGGAATTTGAGAACCTCAGCGGTAGAGACTTTTTGCTCAGGCTCGGGCGCGACCGCAGCTTCCGGAGCAAGTTCGTCGGGTGAAAACGTGGTGGCATCGGAGCTGGGACCGTCTGCCTCTTCGCCGAAATCGCCGACATCAAAACTGTCATCCGCATCGCCAAAATCAAACCCGTGCTGGGCGTCGAGTTCTGCTTCCTGCTCTGGAGCGACTATCGGGTGGGCCGATATTGGGTGGCCTATATCCGCCCCGTTGTTGGGCGAATGTGGGACGGCAGCAGATGCGGTCGCCTCCATGCGCTCGGCAAAATCACCGTGGACGAGGGCCCTGGCATCGCGAATGAGATCACGGAAGCTAGCCAGCGCAGCACAGGCGCGTGCGGGCAACAACCGCTGCTCAATGACCTGCTGCATCGCTCCCCAGAGCGAGAGGTTAGTTTCGAGGGCCACGTGCTCGACGGTTTCCATGGTGGTCTTTCCGATGCCGCGCACGGGAGTGTTCACCACGCGCATCAGGGCCACGGAATCGTCGGGATTGAGAATGAGTTTGAGGTAGGAGATCATGTCCTTGATCTCAGCCCGTTCGTAGAAGCTGAAGCCTCCAACCACGTTGTAGTTGAGGTTGTATCGGCGCAAGGCCTCTTCCAGCAGGCGCGATTGCGAGTTCGTGCGATAGAGAATTGCCGACTTGTTCTCAGCGCCTTCGCGGGCCCGCTCTCGTGCCCACTTCGAAATGAAGTCGGCGGCAAACAGCGCCTCATTCTCGCCGTCGGGTGCGTCGTAGAAGCCGATTTTGCTGCCACCCTCGCGGGCCGTCCACAAATTCTTTCCCTTGCGCTGCAGATTATTGGCGACAACGGCCGAGGCAGCCTGCAGGATAGGTTGTGTTGACCGGTAATTCTGTTCAAGACGGATGATTTTGGCTTCGGGAAAATTCTTTTCAAAGTCGAGGATGTTGTTAATGTCAGCCCCGCGCCAGGAGTAAATCGACTGATCCTCGTCGCCCACTGCACAGAGGTTATGGTGGGTTCCGGCAAGGGCACACATGATTTCATACTGCGGGCGGTTGGTGTCCTGATACTCATCGACGAGCATGTACTGGAAGCGGCGCTGATATTTTTCGCGCGTAGCCTGATCACCCTTGAGCAGGCGAACACTTTCCAGCAGCAGGTCGTCGAAGTCGAGAGCGTTGGCCTTTAGTAGTTCGTCTTTGTAAATTTTGTAAATGTGCGCGATGCGCTCCATCTTCGGTTCGGAGGAGTTGAGGTACATCTCCTGCGGATCTTGCATGTGGTTCTTGGCCGAGGAGATGAGCGACAGAACGCTGCGCGGCGTGAGTTTCTTGTCATCGATACCGAGACGCTTGATCGCCGTCTTGACGACCTGCTGCTGGTCGGCCTCGTCGTAGATGACGAAATCGCGGGTGTAACCCTTGCCGTTCACCTGTAGCGCGTTGATATCCCGCCGCAACATACGCACGCAGAACGAGTGAAAGGTGCTGATGGCAGGCTTTGCCAGCGAATGCTGCCCTATGAGTTTATTAACGCGCTCCGCCATTTCGGATGCGGCTTTGTTGGTGAAGGTGACGGCCAGAATGCGGTCAGGCTGTACGTTTTCATGCTCTACGAGATAGGCGATGCGATAGGTGATGACACGCGTTTTGCCCGAACCAGCTCCGGCCAGAATGAGCACGGGACCACGCACGGTTTCGACCGCTTCACGCTGTTGCGGATTGAGCTTTGAGAGAAAGTCCATGAGAGAAAAACGGCTAAGAAAAGACTAACAGGTTTGGGAGATTAGGAGACCAGGGCATACGTGACTGGTCTGCATGGAAACTAATAAGGTCAAGGGGCCTGGTTATGAAACAAACTTGGGGCGAACCGGCGAGTATCTATTTCTCTCGCGGAGGGTGGTTGTCAATGTCGTGTTCGAGGCCATCGGTGGAGTGCCGTTTGGCAGTGCATTCATCGCAGGGACACCACTCACGTAGATAATCCCACGAGAAAATGCCGTGCTGGTGGCCGTCGTTCCAGGTGAAACGGATGGCGTAATTGCCGACCTGCGCAACTTCCGTTGGGCGCGGCGCTGGCTTGAACATCTGCAGCGGGCTCGCGCCGACAGACGCGGAGGGCTGATCTGGTTGGCGGTGGGCCTTCTCTCGCTCTTCGTTACACATGGCGCAAGGACAGGCGTCGCGCAGATAAGTAAAGGTGTAGGTGCTCTGGTGGCCGTCTTTCCAGCCGATTTCCATGGTGGTACCGCTCGTTTTGTGGACCTTGATGGAGGCAGGTTGAGCTACGCGCATAACGGTAGTGTAGTCTATCTTTCGGCAGAGTTCTTCCGTGAAAAACCGCTCCGAAAAGTTAAACATTCTTGTCGCGATCAAGTTGTTGCATACGGTTGTCTGGTTATTTTTTGCCGGATGTGTCGTGGCGATTCTGTGGGCGGGAATTTTTCGGCAGTTTTCAAAGGCGGTGGTGTTAAGCGGACTCGTATTGATTGAGTGTGCGGTCCTCGCCTTGAACCGTGGCCGCTGCCCGTTGACTGATCTCGCGGGGCGTTATACTGAAGAGCGCGCGGATAACTTCGACATCTATCTACCGCTCTGGTTGGCCCGGCACAACAAGTCGATTTTCGGGACGCTGTTTGTCGTAGGGGAATTGGTTGTGCTTGGACAGTGGCTGGGCTCCTGATTGGGTCGTGTTGACCTCGGGCTGAGGAAAAAGTTAAAATCTTATGGTTTGCCTGTACTGCTTCGCCTCGTCAGGGGCACCTCGCATCAGGTTTGGCATCGCTTGCGTAATAGGTGGCGTTGAATAGCCGGATCTGCCTTCGGTCTTTCGATCTGCGAGGAAGTGCAAGCGCACAGAATTGTTTTGAGAAACTCCATCGGCCCCCTCTCGTAGTGGTGTCCTGGGATGGAGGGAAGATTTATGGAGGCATTTCTATGTACGCGGTGATCCGCGCTGGCGGTAAGCAGTATCGTGTCGCACCCGGTGATGTCGTCAAGATTGAAAAGACGGCGTCCAACAGCGACCAGAATATCGACTTCGAAGTCCTTGCAGTCAGCGGCGAAGAGGGTAAGATCGCCAAAGCCGAGGACGCCAAGGTAGTTGGCCATATCCTCGGAGAAGGCCGCGCCGACAAAATTCTGGTCTTTCACTTCAAGCGCAAGAAGCAGTACAAAAAGCTGAACGGACATCGTCAACCGTTCACCCAGGTACGCATTGCAGAAATCAGCGTAGGCGGAGAGACGTTCAAGGCTCCCGAGGTGCCCGTGAAGGCGCCGAAGGTCGCGAAGACCGTTGAAGCCGACGCAGCACCGGTTGCCAAGAAGAAGGCTCCGGCGAAGAAAGCCGCCGCCAAAAAGACGGCTGCCAAGAAATCCAGCAAGTAATTTTGGAAACATTCACGGTTCGCGGCTTAAGCGGCGAATGACTGAAGGAACAGGAATTCCGTTATGGCACATAAAAAAGGTCAAGGAACATCCCGCAACGGCCGCGACTCGAACGCACAGCGTCTTGGCGTCAAAGCCTTCGGCGGAGAGACTGTCACTGGCGGCACAATCATCATTCGCCAGCGCGGTACCCGCATCAAGCCGGGCCTGAACGTCGGGCGCGGCAAAGACGACACACTCTTTGCCAAGACCGACGGCAAAGTGAGGTTTATCGATCGTGGACAGATGGGCAAGTTCGTCGCCATCGACCCGCTCGTGGTAGCACCGATCGCAGAAGCATAGCTCTTAGAGTTGAAGACGAATGCCTCGCCTGATGGCGAGGCATTCGTGCGTCTGCGTCTGCAGAGAGTAAAAGCGCAGGCGCGGGCTATCTAAATCGACTGGGCTCTTTTTGGATTGAGCCCATCGTTCACTACTGTGGTGAACGGTCGCCCTGTCCGTCTTCCTCAGAAATCATGCGGGAATCTACCATAAACTTGTGGCAATTCTCGAAACGAATTTCATTCTCGAAACAGTTACTCGTTGGCCCGCGCGAACATTGCACGACCTTCGATTTAACTGGCAGGAGAAACGTGCCTCGATCCCCAAGTTTCACCTCCGCATAATCGACGCTCACCTCGTGCGTCAGGAAGGGTAAGGCCGAGACCCGCTCGGCTTTCTGGTGAATACTTGTTACGCGTCCTGTCGCCTTATCGATCCGTAAGCGGCCCTTATACCCGACGCGCATGCTCGCCCTGCCCCAATGCATTGTCCAGATCGAAGTTTCGCGCGGCACCCGGAAGTCGAACGTCAGGAGGGAGCCCGTTTCTTTTCCAAGCTTGAACTGAGTCGCGCTCCTTTGTTCAAACACCTGCTGCAACATCGTTCCAAACTCACCCACGGACACGACGCCTGAGAGTTCCATCATCCCGCGTTGCGTCGGTCTTCCATTCACAGTTATCTGTGAGTAGCTCTCCCTACCGCCAACATATTGGATTTCTGCACGGATCACGTCCGAGGGAGGTTGGTTCCAGTTCGTCGGAGACTTGTGACGGGTTGTGGTTTGAGTGCACACGAAATCCGGAAGCTTGGCTTCGAGGGAGAGCGCCATCGCGCACGGATACGCCAGCGCTGCCAAGCCACCTTTCCTGGCCAGTTCGTAACAGTACCCGGTAATCCGCTGCGGCGAATGCGTCTGCGACTCTTGTGCGGGCGAATCGGCTTCCTGTAATACCGGTGCATCGCTCGTGCGCGCAGATGTTTGCGCCGCAACCGAACGCGTCGTCCCGATCGCAAGAATCAGAACCGGAATAAAGAACAGCAAAGCTGACTTCTTCATCCACCCGTCCGTCGTACCCGCATGTTCGACAAATCGTAGCTGGTGATTAGCTATCTTTGCGGTAGAGGAGATCGCGCATCGCTTGGCGGCGCGCTTCGTTCGCTTCAGACGCACTCTTGCGTTCGTCGGCATCCATGCGGCGCTTGGTTGTGGGGTCGGTCGAGTCGTCAGCGCTGCACTCGGGGCAGCGGTTGGCGAAACCCGGTTTGTCCGGTTTGAGTTCGAACTCTTCTGAGCAGACGACGCAAACTTTGATAGGGAATGCCATAACGCTTTTTATGATAACGCGGGTGTGGCGCGGCGAAAAGTTCTCGGTAAACCAAAAAACAACAGCAAAGGAACACGAGCAAACCCCGTAAAGGTGGAGGGCGCTGCTTCCCAGGTTATCGCCGCAAGAACCGCGGCGCGAACCTGGGGCACCCGACATTTTTTGGGCTCAAACTTCTGAAACTCACGACCGCGCGCGAGTCGATAAGAGACGAACTTCTTCGCATCGAGATGACTGCGCGCAACCAATTTCGCATCTTAATGAGAGATGACGTTTGCTGAACAACGCGCCGAAGATGCCGTTCGGGTTCCGTCCAGACGACGAAGAGCCGCTCTTCGCAAGACTTTCTTCTGGTCTGGCAACGATGGTGCGCCGCAGCGTTCGGAGGAATGCGCGAGCGACGGGAGGAGGCGAATGCAAGAGGCGGTCAGTGGATTAAGAAAATCATTGAGAGTGCTGCAAAGGTGCATGAATGCTGCCTATAAACGCAATTGCAATGAGGTAGAAGGACGCAGGAAAATCGATTGCAGAGAGACAGAGAAGCGGATGGACGCGAGTCGGTGAGGGTGGGGGAGAGCTGAAAATAATAGATTGATATTTGTAAATCTATCAAATTTGGTCATTTATCATCTATGTTTATTGCACTAGTTGTGGTGAAATAGCACAGTTACAATAAGGACGCGAGTATCGATGTTCGTTGATGAAGCAAAAATTCGAATCGCATCCGGAGCTGGCGGCAACGGCTGCATGGCTTTCCGTCGCGAGAAGTTTGTGCCGCGCGGAGGACCGAGCGGTGGCGATGGTGGACGTGGCGGCGACGTCATTATGGAAGCCAGCGAGAGACACAACACGCTGGTGCATTTCCGTTTCAATCCCGAGTACAAGGCACAACGCGGACGCCATGGTGAAGGCTCGAATCGCACCGGCCCCGAAGGCAACAGCATCACGCTGAAGGTTCCGGTTGGCACAATCGTTTATAACGATGAGACCGGCGAGCTTGTGCATGATTTTGCGCGGCCTAACGAAAGCATAGTGGTTGCAAAGGGTGGGCGCGGTGGACGAGGCAATCAGAATTTTGCTACACCGACGCATCAGGCTCCCCGCGAACACGAGCCAGGAAGACCGGGACAAGAGCTGAAGCTGCGGCTGGAGTTGAAGCTGCTGGCCGATGTGGGACTGGTGGGCTATCCCAATGCTGGCAAGTCTACTCTGATCTCACGTATTTCAGCGGCACGTCCGAAGATTGCGGATTATCCGTTTACCACGCTACAACCCAACCTGGGAGTTGTGGCACTGGGCGAGATGCCGAATGTCGTGAGCTACGTGGTGGCCGACATTCCGGGATTGATTGAAGGCGCGAGTGATGGTGCAGGACTGGGCACTCAGTTTCTGCGGCACATTGAGCGCACGCGCTGCCTGGTGCATCTGGTTGACTGCTCGGATGCGAGTGGAAGGCCGGACCCGGTGAAAGATTTCGATGTGATCCTGCGCGAGTTAAGAAAGTTTGGCGCGGGGTTGGAGCGCAAGCCCATGATCGTGGTGGCGAGCAAGGTCGACGCTGCGAATCCGGCAAAGGTAGAAAAGCTGCGCAAGCACGCGCGCAAGCTGGGTCTCGAATTTTACGAGATTTCTGCCGTGACCGGAGCCGGTGTTTCAGAGCTGGCCTGGGCGATGGCGCGTTACGTCGAGGAGGTTCGTCGGCAAAGTGCCGGCGTTGAAGTGGTCGTTGGCTCCGTGCCGGTTGAGGCGAAACCAAAGGCCAAGGCAAAAAAACAAACAAAAGGGAGAATACCAATGGCTGCTACAAAGAAAGTTGCAACGAAGAAGGTCGCCGCTAAGAAGCCGGTTGCCAAGAAGACCGCCGTCAAGAAGGTTGTTGCCAAGAAGGCCGTCGCGAAGAAGGCTGCTGTCAAGAAGCCAGCCGTCAAGAAGGCCGTCGCAAAGAAGGCCGCGAAGTAGTTTCAGAAAACTTTCCGGCGCGGGCCATTACGGTTCGCGCCGCAGTTTTGCCCACCACATGAACGACCCTCGACAAAACGTAGCGCTCTACGGCGGCTCCTTTGACCCGGTTCATCTTGGTCATCTGGCAGTGGCCCGTGCAGCCGCAGCGAGATTCAAACTCGATCGCGTGTACTTTGTTCCCGCCGACGTGCAACCGTTAAAGGCAGGACAACGAGCTACGAACTTTTATCATCGCCATGCCATGCTCGCGCTGGCGCTTGCGGGCGAAAAGAGATTTGCGCCATCGTTACTGGAAGCTCCTGAGATTATGAGAGCCTCTGGGCAGCAGGCAAGCTATACGGTCGATACGGTGCGTCGGCTGCGGGCTCGGTTGGATTGCGGAACGCGGCTGTATTTTCTGATTGGCATGGATGCATTCCAGCACATTGCAAAGTGGCGCTCGCCCGTAGAACTGATGCGCTCGGCGGAGTTTATCATCGCGAGCCGTCCTGGGTTCCCACTGCATGACGTGGCGCGGGCATTGCCGGAGGAACTGCAGCCGAACGATGCGGGCGAGCGGAAACTTCTGGAAACAGGATCGCTTGAGGCCAACGGCGCCACCATTCATCTGCTGCCCGATGTGAACGAGGAAGTGAGCGCGACGGCGATTCGCGAGGCGGCACGGCGGGGCTGTGGACTGGAACAATTGGTGCCGGAATCCGTTGCTGAATACATCATGAAGTTGAAGATTTATGCCGAGGAAGCCGAGCCGGGGACACCAGAGCCGCCAAGGCTGTGAGTCCGAAGAAGGCAATGAATGAAGTCGGGGTCGAGGCCAGTCTTCAATACCAGACGCTTGCATCCTGCGGCGAAGCCCAGCACAATAGTGCAACAGAGAAGAGGAATGATGCCTACGCAAGATATTCGAAAGCAAGTCGCACTTGCCCTTGAGGCAGTAAACAATAAGAAGGCCGAAGACGTCGCATTGCTCCAACTCCCCGGGGAGTCGAGCACATTTACCGACTATTTCCTGATCTGCAGCGGCAGCAATGCGCGGCAGGTGCAGGCAATCGCCGATGAAGTCGATGAGCGGCTCTCCAAAGACATGGGTGTGGAACCGAATGCACGCGAAGGCTACAACACAGCGGAGTGGATTCTGCTGGACTACGTGGATTTTGTCGTACATATCTTCAACGCTCAACGGCGTGCGTACTACGATCTGGAACGGCTGTGGAAGTCGGCGCACAGGGTGACAGCGAAGGAGTTGCTGGAACCTACCGAGAAGGATGCCGCGGAGCCAACGCCCGAACTCGTAGCACCGGTAAAGAAGCGTGCCAAGAAAGTCGCGGCGAAGAAGACCACCAGCGTGCGAGCGGCAGCCAAGCAGAGTGCTCGCGGGGCGGGGAAAAAGGCTCCGGCGCGAAAGGTTGCGGTAAAGAAAAGTACGGTCAAGAAAAGTGCGGTAAAGAAGACGTCCGCCAAGAAAGTCGCAGTCAAGAAGACTGCGGCGGAGAAGGCCGCCAGCAAGCGAAAGTAACTAATCGAACCTGGTGAGCGCGGGCGTTGCAGCCCGCGCTCTTGTTTGCCCAGAAAGTTGCCGGAATCACGCGATGAAGGTACGCCTTATCTCAATCACGAAGCGGAAAGGCTCGAGCAGGGAGTCTTCGGTGGATGGACTGACTGCTGAGTACGTGAAGCGGACGGCGCGCTACTGCGCCGTTGAGGCGGGCGAGTACCCTGCTGAGGAAGCACTGCTGAAGAGTCTAGTGAGACTGGGGCGCACGGCGCCTGTGCTGGTTGCAATGGATTCGCGCGGGAAGCAATTGAGCAGCGAAGAGCTCGCTGATTTCGTGCGTCAACATCTGGAACGCGGCACTCAGGAGCTGATTTTCGCGATAGGTCCGGCCGATGGCTGGACAGCAGCGGCACTGGCTCGGGCGCAGCAGACACTGTCATTTGGAAAGATCACCCTGCCACATGAGTTGGCTAGAGTCGTGTTAGCCGAACAGATCTACCGCGCGTTTACCATCCTGAACAATCATCCCTACCACGGCGGACACTAGAAGCAAGAAACAACTCCAACTGCAGACGCAACAACATTGAGACGCGGACGGCGTTGCTATCCCACATTAGCCAAAAGAAAGCTAATATGGGCCACCCGAAACTTTTAGAATCCACGTTAAGAGAACAGTGCTATTGGATTGAGGTCTTGGGGGTGGTGCGCTCAAGCAGGAGGAGATCAAAACTGACATCGCGAAGAATAGTTCGATCCTTGGGTACCCGATGCAGGGCGAAATCGCCAGCAGAATAGGATGGCGCCTCCACTTCAGGCTCGATGATCAGACCGCCGCAAATTAGATCGACGACATAGCCAGCTTCAGCGTGGCTCCGCAGGGTGAATTCGGTACAGGGGAAATGGCGCGGAGAGCCGTCAATGGGCTCATATTCGTAGAGGTATTTGCCTGAAAGATGGAGGATGCCCCCGTCTTCGAGTTCGAGGAAATAATGCGGTCCTTCCTCTTCGTGCTCATCCACCCGAAAGGCGCGATCTGCGCGAAAGCTAGTAGATTCCAGAAGATTTCGCGTATCGAGTTCATCGGCGAAATCATTGACCATCGCCTGGCGCGGCAAGCGCGGGTAGTTCAGCATGATGGCAATCACCAGGACAAGAACGCAGAGGTAGGTGAGAATCACGACCGCGAGCACGCCAAAGCCGGCGTGACGGAAGACAATCAGCGCAGCTACCGCAGTAGCAGCAAACGCTGCCTGAATGATGAGGCGAACCAACAGCGATTTCACATCGATCTCCAGCAGATGTATGAAGCTAAGAATAGCGCCTTCGAGAAGCCAGTAGCAATGGACGCTGGCGAGATCAGGCCAGGGCTCCCATGGCCTCTCCGGCAACGTAAATGGAACCCGCAATAACGATGGCGGCCGCAGGGCCGAGTTCGTTGGCTTTGACGATCGCGATCTCGACTCCCTCGCGGACAGACGCCGATACGGAATGCTCAACTCCGAGTGATTGTGCCAAAGAAGCGAGCTCGGTGATAGCGGCGGCGCGTGGATTGCCGGCAACGCGGGTGAGGACAACGTGTGCCATCCGGGGCCATAGGATCTTCGCCATCTGGTCCACGGCTTTGTCCGCCATGGCGCCAAACAGTAGTACCAGCGGACGCTCTTCCATCTGCTCACTCAGGGCCGAGCGCAATGCCCAAGCTCCGGCAGGATTGTGCGCGACGTCCAGAATGATCTCAGGACGATGGGAGGTCAGAGGCAGGCGCTCGAAGCGTCCGGGCCAGCAGGTTTGGCGGGTACCGCGGGCGATGCTCTCAGCAGTGATGTTCCAGCCCTGCGCCGCTAGCTCCTCTGCCGCGGTGATTGCCAACGCGAGATTGCGGAGCTGATGGCGCCCGACGAGAGGCGAAACGATGTCCACTTCATTGCCGAGGACACTCAACCGAAACCGCGTTTCCACCGACGAGCTGTGGACGAGCGCGGACGAGTGCGGCGACACGGAAGCCATGTTGCGAGTGGCACTGACTGCGCGTACGCCGATCGCGGTCATGCTCTCGCCGAGAACCTGATTGGCTTCAGGATGCTGGGGCAAGGTGATGGCGGTTACCCCCGAGCGAAGAATGCCAGCCTTTTCCATCGTGATTTCGGCGATGGTGTTCCCAAGAAACTTCTGGTGATCGAGGTCAATGTCAGTAATAACGGAGAGGATTGGCTCGACGATATTGGTCGCGTCGAGGCGTCCTCCCATGCCCACTTCGAGAACGGCAATTTCAGCCTTCGATGCCGAATAGAAATCGAATGCCATGGCGGTCATGGTTTCGAAAAAACTAGGCAGATGCGGGAGTTTTGAAGCGGCGACCAGTTGCTCTGCCATGGCAGTGACGCGTTGATAAGAAGCGCTGAAGTCGGTATCCGAAATGGGTTGGCCGTTCCAGCAGATGCGCTCATTGATCCGCAGCAGGTGCGGCGAAGTGTAAAGACCGACGCGATGCCCTGAAGCGTGCAGGATAGAGGCAAGAGTTGCGGCTGTGGAACCTTTCCCGTTGGTTCCGGCAATGAGCACGGAAGGGAATGTGCACTGTGGGTTGCCGAGCGCATCGCAAAGGACGCGCATGTGGGCGAGATCAAACTTGCGAGAAGTTCCTTGCTGGAGCTCGTGGCCGAGGGAATAGAGACGCTCGACGGCGGATTCGTAGGAAGTCATGCCTGTTGTGATTATCGCACCTTGTATTCGGAATGACGGGCGCAATTGAGAGCACGGTGATGGCGCTTCCCAACCTTCGGTCGGGTTGGGCCATCCATGATGAAAAGGTAAGGAGACGAGATGAAAAAGCGTAGCTTCACCTCCGCCCTGCTGCTTGGAGTGACAGCGGGATTACGTTCGATGACCGCACCGGCAGCACTGGCGCTGGCGCAACAAACGCCCGGAGCCGGCAGGAATTGGTTGCTGGAAACGCCGCAAGCGGCCCGGGTCCTGACTGCCCTGGCGGTTGGCGAATTGATCTTCGACAAGCTGCCATTCGCGCCCAACCGCACCTCGTCGGCAGGGCTTACCGGCAGATTGCTCTCCGGAGGAATGTGCGGCGCGGCGGTGGTGCCGGAGGATCAAGCAGCAGGGGCACTATTGGGAATAGCCGGAGCACTGGTAGCCAGCTTCGCCGGTCTGGCTCTTCGAAGACGCGCGGCGAGAGCGAGCGGACTGCCGACTCTGGTTGCGATTGCAGAAGACGGACTCACAATCGGGATCGGTTTATTGGCGGCAAGCTACAGCCGTCCAGAGGACATAGATCTCGAGTTGCCAAGGAGATATGCGGCTTAGCGTGCTAGGAGCCGGGAAGGCGAGAATACATTCGCATGAGGCTGGCTATGCTGTAGGCGGCCTGAGCCGCAATGACCGCGAAAACCACTCCGAGCGCAGGTGCCTGGAGTTTGCCTTCGATGAGGTCGGCGAAGACTCCCGAGACGAACAGCAGGAGGAATGGAAGAGTGGCAAACAGGGTTGCGCTGGCACCGTTCTCAGGAAGAAAAACCGCCATCACAAGGAGCATGAGAAAAACGATGAACGGGGCGGTATTGCCGAAGAATCGAATGCGTTCCGAAGCGAACCAGGCAACAACGGCACAGAAAGAAGTGAGCAGCGCCCCCGGAGCCGCGTCAAAGAAGAATCTCGCCAGAATGCGAACGAGTAGACCCGGGGAGAGAGACTCCGGTGCCCAGGAAAGCCAACCCGCCTGGGCGAGTCCGTGGGAGAGAGCCCGAAAGTTGCCGAGATAGCAGAAATCCAGCAGAAGCAGCGCCACGACAACGGCGGCGAACAGGATGCAGAGCGCTGCAACACGACGGTGGGGGACGGCCCACAGCATAAAGGCCGCAGCAGGAATCAGCAACCAGGCCAAAGGCCACTGCGCACCAACGGCAAAGGTAATGGAAATACCGAGGAGCGCAATACGCCTCCAGTTCCAGAAGATGACCTCGCGTGGGGCATATAGAGTATGCGCCGTGGCGATGGCAGTGAAGATGAGTCCGAAAGCTCCCCACGCGGCGAAGATCTGCGGTCCGGCGAGCGATGAGCAAGCGACCATTCCGGGGCTGAAAGCATAGAGCGCTAGAACGATATTGCCAGCGGCGATTCCGTACAGACGGCGAGCAACATACCAGAGAGAGAGTGCCAGGCAAAGTCCGGCGAGCAAAAACGGAGCGCGAATGAACCAGCGATGCTGGTCAAGCCAGAACTGATCGAGCACAACAGGATTCTGCGGTAGATGATAGAGGATTCCTGCGACGGAAAGCAGTGGAATCAAGGGCGATGAGCTTGGCTCGACATTGAGCGGTACGTGGCGGAGATGGGCGACGCCCCGAAGAATCTGATCCGCCTCAAGCTGTGTAAGCGGCACCGAAGCCACAAACCAGGCACACTGCGCAAAGAAAGCCACCAAAAGAACAAGGCCAATCAGATGGTATGAGCGGACGGGCTTGGGAGTGCGCGTGGAAGGCATGATGTGCTGACTTACTTTGTACCACTTGTGCGCTGAATTTGGGGCAGTGAATTTGATTAGTGAAATCAAAAGCAATTACAACGCTGCTGCAAAGTGGAGGGCAACGCCCATCTGCTGACTGCCGCCTATTGTGGAGCGACGATACCTCACCACGTTGTGGCCACATCGTATCCGCTACAATGATTGCGCTGCTATTGGGTAAGTTTTGCCATTCTCTAATTCACTTTTTGGGAGTTCTGAATGACCGGTGTATCTTTGTTCCGGCGTTGTTTGATTGTGGTCGCCGTAGTGGCCTCGGCGTTGTCGATTCAGGCGCAAACCTCACCACTCACGCCGGACATTGCTGCCAAGTATGTAGCTCCGACGGCCTCGTATGATTACGTGAAACGGGTGGCCATGATCCCGATGCGCGACGGAGTGAAGCTGTATACCGTCATCGTGATCCCGCGTGGGGCAATGCACGCACCCATCATCCTGACTCGCACTCCCTACAATGCGGCGAAACGCGCCGAGCACGCGGACTCGCCGCACATGCTGGCAGCGCTGAATGCGGGTGACGACGTGTTTGTGGCCGGTGGCTACATCCGAGTCTTCCAGGATGTTCGCGGCAAGTATGGCTCAGAGGGCGACTATCTGATGACTCGTCCCTTGCGGGGACCGCTGAATTCCACGAACACGGACCACTCCACCGACGCCTACGACACAATCGACTGGCTGGTAAAGAACATTCCCGAATCCAATGGCAAAGTCGGCATGCTGGGGAGTTCGTACGAGGGTTTCACGGTGGTGATGGCGCTGGTCAATCCGCATCCAGCGTTGAAGGTAGCGGCGCCAATGAGCCCGATGGTGGACGGTTGGATGGGGGACGACTGGTTTCACTATGGCGCATTCCGGCAGCCGAACTTCGACTACATCACCTATCAGACCAGCGTGAAGGGGACAGGTAACGATATCCCGCGCCAGGCGTATGACGATTACGACAATTTCCTTCGTGCAGGATCGGCGGGAGATTTCGCGAAGACTGCAGGGCTCGACCAATTTCCATGGTGGCATAAGATGGCGGAGCATCCCGCTTACGATGGCTTCTGGCAGGGACAGGCGCTGGACAAAATTATGGCCACCCAACCACTGAAGGTACCGACGATGTGGATTCAGGGCCTGTGGGATCAGGAGGATATGTGGGGCGCGGTTCACTGCTACCAGGCGATGGAACCGAGAGATACTGCGAACAATATGAACTTCCTGGTGATGGGGCCGTGGTACCACAGCGGAGTGAATTACGACGAGTACTCACTGGGACCGCTGAAGTGGAACGGGGATACCGCACGGCAATTCCGCAGCGAGGTGCTGAGGCCGTTCTTTGACCAGTATCTGAAGGACGGTGCGCCCAAAGCCGACACTCCTCCGGTATTTATTTACAACACAGGAGAAGATCACTGGGATCGCCTCAGCACATGGCCGCTGGCGTGTGAAAACGGCTGCGAGTCGAAATCCAGGGCGTTGTATCTGACCGCAGGCTTTGGACTGGCTTTTGCCGCACCGGCGTTGATTGACGCCAAGTCTCCTACCGCGTATGACGAGTACGTTTCCGATCCGGCGAAGCCAGTGCCTTACGAGCCGCGCCCGGTGAGATTTGGGGACAGCCGGGCATGGAGGCGCTGGCTGGTGATGGATCAACGCGCCGTGGACGGACGTCCGGATGTGTTGTCCTACCTTACGCCGGTCTTAAACGAAGCAGTGCGCATTAGCGGAGCTCCTGTGGTGAACCTGGTGGCCTCCACCAGCGGCACGGACAGCGATTGGGTAGTAAAGCTAATCGATGTCTATCCCGATGTGGTGCCGAGTCAGCAAGAGCTAGGCGGATACGAGTTGGGGATCGCGATGGACATCTTCCGCGGCCGGTACCGCGAGAGCTTCGAGACTCCGAAGGCTATCGCATCGAACGTGCCTCTGACATATAAATTCACCTTACCAACGGCGAATCACGTGTTTCTACCGGGGCACAGGATCATGGTGCAGGTGCAGTCAAGCTGGTTTCCGCTCTATGATCGCAATCCGCAAAAGTTTGTGCCGAACATTTTCTTCGCGAAACCGGGAAACTACATAAAAGCGACTCAGCGGATTTACCACGCGAATGGGGCAGCAAGTTATATCGAGCTACCGGTAGTGAGTGAAGGCAAACGTTAACGGCAATCGTGATACATTTCCGATGATCGTCTCTCGCTGTCAAGCGTGGACAAACGATAAATATGGGTGCCCCACCTTCGACGCGCTGTTTTTGCGCGGATAAGGTGGGAAGCAATCCCCCTCACGCTGCAATGGTGTTTCTCTTGCTTTGATCTTGGTTGTCCGCCGTATACATTTCTTTTGAAAGCCGCTTTGACACTCTCAACCCGAGCTGGATACATCCACCCTGGAACAGCTATGAATTTCACCGAGGTCTTTCAATACGGCCATGGCGGCATTGCGCCCGTTGATGCCAATGACGCTGCCGCCGGGATGAGTACAGGCTCCGCAGAGGTACACGCCCTGCATCGGAGTTCGCGCCGAAAGCCGCTTTGACCACATGTACGGCGGCAGGCATTCTCCCTGAAAGATGTGGCCGCCGGTGAGCCCGACTTTCTCCTCGATGTCTGGCGGCCCGAGGACTTGCGCGTCGATGACGGCCCTGTCGATGTTCGAGCAGAAGCGTCGCAGCGAATTCAGCGCCACGCGCTTGACCTCTTCGCGGCGTTCATCCCATGTGCCACGGACAAAGGAATAAGGAACATACTGGGCGAATACGCTCATGGTATGTTGCCCGGCTGGAGCTACCGTTGCGTCGTGTGCGCTCTGGAAATAGAGTTCGCACCAGAGGTGTTCTGGCAGCTCACCACGCCGCGACTGGGCGAAAGCTGTCCTCCATTCATCCTTCATGAGTGGAGCATTGATCTGGCCATAGTGGTGAGGCTGATCCTTACCCGGACGCGCAGTGAAGTTCGGTAATTCGCGCAGCAGTACATTGAGCTTAACGGTGCATCCCTCCATAGGAATGCCCTCGACGCGCTCGCGCCAAGAGGCGTCGGCATGAGTGCCAAGCATGGTGAGCGTACGTCGCGGATCGGCGTTCGAGACCACGACCGGAGCTGAGATCCGTTCGCCAGATTCGAGCATCACACCCTCGCCCGGAACAATCTGCGCGATGGGAACTCCGGCGGCGATCACGGCACCGGCTTCCCGGGCTGCATCGCAGAAATAGAAAGAGACCATACCCATGCCACCCTGCACGTAGCCCCACATTCCCGGCATGCCGCCCAGGCGCCCTGAGGAGTGATGGAAACGGATGGAGGCCGTACCCGCATCAAAGGGACTGGCATTCGTGCCGATGACGCCCTGGCCGAGATAGGCCGTCTGCAAGCGTTCGTCGCGCAGATAGTGCTCGACAAATTCCGCCATCGACCAGTGAAACAAAACCTGCTTTGCTTCGTTAAAGCCGAGATCGGAGCCGCAGCATGAGCGGAGCCGCTGGTCGATCTGCTCTTCGGTGGGGGGCTCTCCGATCCACGTATCGCCATCGCCCACTGGACGTAGCGCATCGCGAAGTCGGCGGACGACCTCGTTCATGGCTCGCCAACCGTTGATATCGCCGGGCGCGAATTGTCGCACTTCGGCTTCGCAGCGGTTGTCGTCATCCCAAAGCTGAATACTGGAACCGTCGAGGAAAGGGACGAAAAGTCCGTTTACCGCCGGAGTCCAGCGGAAACCCCGCTCGGGAAGGTTTAGCTCTGAAATCACAAGGGAATGCAGCAGTCCTGCGAGGTAGGCGCATGGAGACATGTGCACGCCGGGAAAAGGTTCTTCAATGGTGCAAGCACCGCCAACGCGGGATCGGCTCTCCAGCACCAGCACCCGTTTGCCCGCACGCGCCAGATAGGCGGCACAAGCCAATCCATTATGCCCAGCGCCCGCCACGATCACGTCCCAGGAGCGGGACGCAAGATCGCGGACAGGCGCTGGAAGTCCAATTTTGCCGAGAACTGCGGCGGTGGGTGAGGTCAAAATCCCAACCTGTTATTTCTTTTCTAATTCCGTGAGCGCCGCCAAAACCTGCGCACTGTGCTCCGCTGGCTTCACATCGTCAAAGACGCGGGCAATCTTGCCGTCCGGCGAGATCAGAAAAGTATTGCGCGCAGCATGGGTGAATCCCGTCTCTGTAAGTGTGCCGTACTCTTTTGAGACATTGTGATCGGTATCTGACAGCAGTTTGAAGCTGAGGCCTTCTTTGACGCAAAACTGCTTGTGAGAGTTCGTATCGTCAACACTTACGCCTACTATGACGGCATTGCGTTTCTGATATTCGGCCAGATCACGCTCAAAGTTGTGCGCCTCCAATGTGCAACCGGCGGTGAAGTCCTTCGGGTAGAAGTAGAGCACAACCCACTTGCCGCGGAAATCCTTCAGGCTAACGGGCGTCCCTTCCTGAGACTTCATTGTGAATTGCGGGGCCGGTGATCCGGCGTCGGGATGAGCAGCCGAAAGCAGCGACACAGATGCCAGCACTGCGGCAACGCAGAACAGTGATATCAAAAGCTTTTTGGACATTACCTTCCTCCGAATGGAGCCAGCCCAGAACTGACCTGCGGTCTCGAAGGCGACTCGGGGCTTTAGATGCCGGAATCTGGGCCTAAGGTGCCAAATACAAAATTCCAAACTAGCGACTCGTAGAATTCGAGACGGTCTGTGGCGACGACAGCAGCTTCAGATATTGGATAATCGCAGCGCGTTCTTCCGCTTTGGCCACATGGAAATCCATATTATTGTCCTCAACCACAGACTGAGTGTCGGTGAGCCACTTCTCCAATCGCTGGTCATCCCAAACGAAGTGCGCCGATTTTAGGGCTGGCGAATAATTGAAGCTCGGCGCAGTTCCGGCCTGCCTTCCGTAGACTCCCCGCAGATGTGGACCCTCTTTGTTGTTGTCCAGGGAGTGGCAACCAGTGCAGCGCTTTTCAAACAACTGCTTGCCCTGATCTGCGCCTTGCTGCGCGCGGCTGATTTTGGGAAAGACGACCAGCGCGAGCAGCAACAACACAAGTACAACTCCGACCCGGCACGCGACAGAATAGATCGCCTCATTTATCAGGTGCATGTGTTTCATTTCATCTCCGTGATCTGTTTGGAATCAGCAACAACTCTGCTATTTTGCCGCCTCGGCCATAACGCGTTTGCGCTCGATTTTTGTCCAATCAACAATGAGTTTTCGCTCTGCCTCGGATAGTCGCGCTTCAGGATGCAGCAGCAAATATTGCTTTAATGGCATCTTGTCCTGCCGAATTTGAGTGCCCATCTTGCCCAGGAGGTCGATACGATTATCGATGCTGTATTCCTCCCAGTCAGAGAGGTTCAGGTGCTCGCGCCCTTCGTGCACATCGTGCTCCACGAACCACGAGGCCGGTGCAATCGTGCTGTAGAGGGGCCAGCGCGTGTTGTTCGAGTGGCAGTCGCCGCACTTTTGTGCAATCACCGATCGAATCTCGTCCGAAGCATTGGAGCCAGCTAAGATCGCTCCGCCTCCGGGGGAACCGTTGCGCAGGTTTCCCCACGGATGAACGAGCGACAACACAACGACGGCCAGCGCCAGAACCGTGGCGCATGTAGACAGGTTTATTCTTCTCATCGCGTCAAGCCTATGCCGTCGCTGCGCCAGAGTCCGCCAGGCTCGAGTCCACGACCGCGAGCTGATTTTTCTGAGGAACAAAGTGGACATCGGTCAATCCGAGTACACTTTGCAATTTCTCGGATGGCACCTTCATCGGCCCGGCGGACGGCGCTGTTCCCGGTGCCGGTTGTGGAAACGCCGTGGACATCGCGGTGTGAAATGTCACTTTGCCCTCGACCTTCTGCATTACCTGGTGAATGTGGCCGTTCAACACCGTAAGCGAGCCAAAGCGCTTCAGCAAGGTGAGTGCCTGCTCACTGTCTGACGTGCCCCAACCCCAATCAGGGTACACAGCCCACAGTGGGATATGTGCAAAGAGCACCACGGGTGTACTGCTCCCCAGGCCCGCGACGTCCTGCTTAAGCCACGCGAGTTGATCGACGCCCAGCTTGCCCATCCCCTCGAGCTGTACGACATTGACGAGGCCAACGAAGTGAACGCCCTTGTGATTGAAACTGTACCAGCCGTTTCCTGCCGAGCCTTTGCCATAGCGCTCGAGGTAGAGCTTGCCATCGTCGACAGAGGTGTCATGTTCTCCAGGAACGTAGAAGATCTGGCGCTTCGTTCCGGTGAGTACCTGGTCCATGGTGTCAAACTCGGCGGGTTTGGAGGTGTGGGTGAGATCGCCAGTATGGATCAGGAAGTCCGGCGTAGTGGAAGCAGCTTTAATCTTGTCTACAGCTTTTTGCAGGGTGGCGGTTACGTCCTGATTGGCTGGCTTGGAAAAGCCGATGTGGCTATCGCTGATCTGAATGAAACTGAAATCTTCAGCCCGTTGTTTTGGAGTTGCAGCGCTAAAAGCGCTGGAAACTGGAATTCCTCCGGCCAGGCTCCAAACGATTCCTGTACCGGCCCACGCCATGCAATGCAGAAATCCGCGACGGTCGATACCGTCTGAATTCGCCGAGGTGGTGGAACTTGTTTCTGGGGACAGTTGCGTTGCATCGGGCGGTTTCGTTTCGCTCATAATCGTCTCCTTGTGAAGCGTCGAGTTAAAACATCGAACGCACATCACAAGAACTGAGCCTGTCAGAATTTATTCCCGGGGCCGCGCATTTTAGTCAAAACAGAGGCGTTGCGAGAGAAGCTGATTTCGCATACGAGCGCCTTTTGGGTTCACCATTTCCGGGGTCAATTTCCCGATGTATTCCCGCCCTGTGTCGCCCGCCCAAGAACCGCCCCTAACATTCTATATTTCAATCATTTACAGACGAACATCAAAACCCAGTTCGTGCTAAAATGAATGCAGGCGCGGTACATCCAGTTGACGATGATTCAAACCGATCATGCATTGAAGCTGATACCTGTTAGCGGCATCGCCAGACAGATGTGAATCCGTTTTCCGGCACCCTGTTTTTCGCCGTCCCAACTGCTCCAGACGATTGTGTGCTGTCTGAGCCGAAACGATCCTGGGAACAACATAAATGTCCTCGAAACCAACAACTGCAAACGCCGAGAAAGAGACAACTCTCCACGTGGAAGAATTAGACGAGAAAAAGAAATTTCAGAATCCATTGCTGAACAGTTCAGCGAGTCCCGAAGAATTAGCAGGTGCTCTTGGCGAATGGAAGAAGACCGCAACCACCGCCGAATCCGGCTACACTGCTGACTCCATCAAGGTTCTCGGCGGCATGGAAGCCGTTCGCAAGCGCCCTGCCATGTACATCGGATCCACGGGAGAAATGGGTCTGCACCATCTCGTCTACGAGGTGGTTGATAACTCGGTAGATGAAGCGTTGGCCGGATACGCGAGCAAGATTGACGTGATCGTCCACCTCGACAACTCTGTCACGGTGATAGACGACGGCCGCGGAATTCCCGTGGATGAAATGGATATGGATGGCGAACGTTTGTCCGCGGCCCAGGTCGTAATGACCGTGCTCCATGCCGGCGGCAAATTTGATAGTTCGACCTACAAGGTTTCTGGTGGACTTCACGGTGTCGGCGTGAGCTGCGTCAACGCGCTCTCCGAGCAACTGGATCTTGAAATCTGTCGCGATGGTGCCATTTGGGAACAGGAATATTCCGAGGGCATTCCTACTTCAAAGCTTACCCAGACCGGTACCACAAAGCGCCGTGGCACCAAGGTTCACTTCGTCCCCGACCGGTCAATCTTTACCGTCACTGAGTACAACTACGACACCTTGGCTAATCGCTTGCGCGAACTCGCGTTTCTTAACAAGGGCCTGATCATCACGCTTACGGACGAGCGCACAACCGATCAGAAGACCGGCGAGGCTAAGCATACCGAGTTCAAATTCAGCGGAGGCATCGCCGAGTTCATCAAGCATCTGAATAAAGGCAAGACTGTCCTCCACGAAAAACCCATTTACATGGAGTCGGAGAAGCCCGAACTGTCGTGCGAGATCGGCCTCCAATACAACGACTCTTACAGCGAGACGCTCTTCAGCTTCGCCAATAACATCAACACCGTTGATGGCGGCACGCATCTTCAGGGTTTTCGCTCGGCGCTCACGCGTACCATCAACGCCGCGGGCCAGTCGCTCGGCCTCTTTAAAGACCTGAAAGAAAATCTCTCCGGTGATGACGTTCGTGAAGGCTTGGTCGCTGTGGTCAGCGTCAAACTGCCCCAACCCCAATTCGAGGGTCAGACGAAAGGCAAGTTAAACTCTGATATCGCCGGTGCCGTGCAGCAGTTCATTAACGAGCGCCTCGGCGCATTCTTTGAGCAGAATCCGCAGATCGCGCGCAAGATCATCAACAAAGCTATTGACGCTGCGCGTGCCCGCGAAGCGGCTCGCAAAGCTCGCGACCTTACCCGCCGCAAAGGCGTGCTCGATAGTGGCGGTCTTCCCGGCAAACTGGCGGATTGCTCTGAGCGCAATCCCGACCGCTGCGAAGTGTATCTCGTCGAGGGTGAGTCCGCAGGTGGTACCGCCAAGCAGGGACGCGACCGCCGATTCCAGGCAATCCTTCCGCTCAAGGGAAAAATTCTCAACGTCGAGAAGGCGCGATACGACAAGATGCTCGGTCACGAGGAAATTCGTGCCATGATCACCGCCTTCGGTTGCGGAATCGGCAAGGAAGACTTCGATCCGGCCAAGCTACGTTACGGCAAAATCATCCTGATGACCGATGCCGATGTCGATGGTTCACACATCCGCACACTGTTGTTGACGTTCTTCTTCCGTCACATGCAGGAACTCATCAAGCGCGGCAATATCTTCATCGCTCAACCGCCGCTCTATCGAATCAAGAAAGGCCGCTTCGAGCAGTACATCAAGAATGACGCAGAGTTTGTGCAGGTGATGATCAAGCGCGCCTCTGATGGTCTAATCGTCCGCTACGGAGAAGGCGCTGCACGGTTGGAGTCAAAGCAACTGGCGCAGTTCATGACCCGTCTCAATGAGTACCTCGGATTTCAGGACAAGGTTGACAAGCGCATTCGCAACGAGCGCGTCACAGAAATGCTTCCCGAGTTTGAACTCTCGAAACGCGAGGACTTCCACGGCACGCTCGAAGCGGTGCCCACGCGCATCGCCAACATCGAAGCGCGTTTGAAGGCTATCGCCAGGGAAGAGCAGTTCATGTCTGTCTCCACGCACTTTGACGAGGAACTGCAGCTCTGGGATGTGCGTTTCGTCAACTCGCAGGGCACGCCGCACTCCATCAGTTGGGGACTCATCTCAAGCCCCGAATACAAGCAGATGATGGCGCGCTACCGCCAAATCGCGGAGTTCATGAAACCGCCATTTCATGTCGAGTGGGTCAAGAACCTCGAAGCCTCGAAGGAAGAAACTGAAGACATTATCTCCGCCGCGGAAAAGGCGGACGCCGACAAGGTTGAGGGTAAGACTATCAAAGGTGGCACACCGACTCGGGTTGCCACCAAGAGTGCTTCGCGCGAGCCGGTGGAAAAGAAAACCGTTCGTGACCTCTTCAACTTCGTTCTCGAACAGGGCCGCAAGGATTACCAGATCCAGCGATACAAGGGCCTGGGCGAGATGACCGCCGAACAACTCTGGGAAACCACCATGGACCCCGAGCGCCGCACCCTGCTATCAGTCAAACTCGAAGATCTGACGGAAACTGAAGCCATCTTCACAACCCTGATGGGCGAAAACGTTGAAGCACGCCGCAAGTTCATTGAAGACAATGCGCTCGACGTGAAGAACCTCGACATATAACATTCGGCAGCGGTTGTAGGTTGGCGCAGTAAATGTCCCAATCTTGGCGCATTTGTTGTCCAGAGCCCGTCGATTTCCTTCGGCGGGCCTTTTCTGTTCAATAACATGCTTCCGGCCTAGCATGAAATCCTTGACCGCTGAACCCGTCAGTCTCAGTGCTTATTCAGTGTGGAGAACAATAGCACCACTCCCGACAACAGCAAGAGCGCAAGTACAAGTCTTCGAAAGTGGACTTCGTTGATTCTCTTATAGAGTCGCGCGCCGATAAAGGTCGGCACGAGGACAGCAGGAAACATCAGCAGAAACACTTTTCCCAGCGCGGGCGTAAGCGTTCCGTTTACCGCGTAGATCGCCAGTGCAATGGCCTGCATGGCGAGGTTGAAGCTTTGGAAGATGCAGCGCTGTGTATCCTTGTCCCACCCGCGAACGGTACACCACAAGGTTGGTGCGGGGCCAGTGAGACCGGCGAGTCCGCCCATGGTGCCGCCAAGCAGTCCGGCTACACCGTCGGCGAATCGTCCACCGACGTTGACGGGCTTGGCATTGACGAGAAACAACATCAATGAGCAGTAAACGACAAGGACGATACCAACGGTCAGCCGAAAGATTGCGATGTTTATCACACCAAGCAATGCCACTCCAATAGGAACGCCCAAGGCACCTCCTACCAGAAAAGGCGTTAGTCTTTTCCAGTCGAAGTTGCGACGCACCACACTTACGGAGAGCAGTTGAGCTACGAATGAACCAAAAACAACCATCGGCGCCAGCATCTTTGGATCTATAAGCCAGACCCAAAAGCTAAGCGCAGCTAGCCCGAAGGCGAAGCCGGCAATTCCGGAGATAAATCCGCCGACGCAAGTTCCAGCAAGAACCGAAAGCACGAACGCAGTCGTCATAAGTGACAACAATTCCAAAAAAGAAAAGAAATGATTGTATTCGGATTGTACCAACTTGAACGCTCTAGTCTGCTACGCATTCGAAGCTATTTGGCGAATTCACATCGCCCCTGCCCCTGTACTTTGGCCAACCAGGATAGGCGCATAGAGGCCGAGCCCGCTCACCGGAGCCCTTGTTATTGTCTACAACGGAAAGGCCAGTGGGAGCGATGCCGGTATCGAGCCATCGATCAAGTACGCCCAGGGCATCGAAGCCTGCATTAAAAGTACCTCGTCCGTGTCCAAAGCCGGGTATGAGATAGAAGCGCATAAAACGATCGATTTCTTCTTGAGTCATTTTTTCTTGAACCATCTTGTAATACATCACTGAGGCGTCGGTCGGAATAGTCGTGTCGGTAGTTCCATGCAGCATAAGAAACTTGCCGCCATGTCGTGCAAATCGCGTCAGGTCGGCGTCGCTCGCGTCCAGAGCCTGAGACTGCGGAAGTAGATCGGCGGCATACTTGCCGCCTGTCGTCGTGTCGAAGATCAGCGCATCGAAATGGTCGTCGCCCGTAAGGAAAAAGCGCAGCACCTGATCGCCTATAAGGTAGAAGAATGAATTCAGGAAAAAGTTCGGCGGGTGCTCTGGGTGGTGTAAAAGTCCCATTGATCCAGTAAGGTCGGCGCCCGCCAGTACATTGAAGCCGGGCATCGTCTGGACACCGTTCCATAGTGGCTGAGCGCTTCGCTGCTCGGTGGCGAAAGTCTGAACCGTCCTGAGTTGCTGGGACGTTAGACAGTGCTTGCTGCTACCTCCTGGTGGACAGCGCAGGGTCTCGGGGTCGAAGTGACAGGCAGCGATGTTCCCGATGATGCCGTCGCGCAGGCCGTCCAGCGCGTCACACGCTTTCATCACTGACCGCGCAAGCAGTCGTGTCTTCGACTTCGACAAAAAGCCACCCTTCGTATACATGGCCTGAGACACGCGAATGTACTGTAGATCGAGTTCTACCTGATCCCAAGCGGCATAAGCGCCGAGCACGCCGTCGTAGTCCTCGGGCCAGCGTTGTAAGACAAAGAATGCCTCGCGACCGCCGGTTGAACCGCCAAGGAAGAACATCCTCGACGGGCGCACGCCGTACCAGCGGTCCATGATTGACATTGCAGCATCACGGGTCTTCTTCAGCCCATCCTGCGCGAAGTTGCGGCGCTCCTCCGCGTTCCGTGCAAACGAGGCATTCAGCACATTGAGTGCATCAGGCAGCAGGATGTAATGCTTGTGATGACCAGAGTCTCCGCCAAAGGTTGCGAATCCGCGTGCCAGTGGCTCCGGTTCACTCTTCACGCTTACCGGGGCACGCTTCAGTCCGCTGGTGCCGCCCCCAAGCCATCCATCGAAGACACCGCCTCCAAACTGCACAGCCTTGTGATTCCATTCTGTCGGCAGATTGACCTCAAAACGAATGTCGTGTGCCGACCTGTCCACTGGGCGCACCCCGCCGAGCACCTTGCAGTATTCGCCGCGATGGTCGCGCACGAGTTTCGCGGACTTTACATACGCCCCAGACGTCGGCAGGCTCAGGCTAGCGGCCGGCAAGGTCATCCCCTTCAGAGACTTGCAGGACGCGGTAGGGACGATGATCTGTGGACCACCCCGGGAGGTGGACTCCTTAGCAAGCAGGCCATCTATACTGCCGCCCACCAGGAGCATCAGAAGCGTAATAGATTGCAGATACGTCATAAACTCTGAGTCGCGTGCACTGCCCAATAGCCTTAAAGTCAGATAATTGACGACGCTCCTAGAGGACGCCGTGTGAGGTCAGGAGCGCAGAACGACAGTATTGAGCAACATTTATTGCGAGCTTAAAGCAGCCCAGGTCTCGCGTCCAAAGAAACTACCATCCACGTTCTCCTCCATGGAAAGAAAGACTGGCCACGGAGCGGTGAACGAGAGAACATTTTCGCCCAGCAAAGGACGAATCGTCTTCCGCGCTGAAAGATCGGAGAGCCCGACCAGCGCGCGCGGTTGCTCGCGCAACAACTCGCGGTAGCTCAGTATTCCCATCACCTGGCATCCTGCCGCGTACGGAAAGCCGACATTTTCCGTCTCCGGATGAACATGATTGGCCAGCACGACCAGCGCCGAAAGCTGATCAGCATCCACAAAGAAAGTCACGCTCTTGATCTCGTCCCGCAGAGGCTCGGCTTCGCTCAACGGCCTCATGCACACATATTTTGCAGGAATATCCCGAATCGGAAGCGCACCCAGGAAGCGCCCCACGGCTGGTGGGTCCTTCAGATATCGCTCGCCGTGAAGGAAATCGCTCGCCATTCTGGCTCCGCCTGGAGATTGTGCCATGGCCTCGCCGATTGCGCGCCCCTGCTCAGTCTTCTCGTTGCCATCGGACAGAAACGAGCAGAAACCATCGATGCCGCCCGGGAATTTCGTATAGCAGTTGCCGAATCCCAGCCCAACCCCGCCTCCCCAGCAACCGTAGGTCTCGCGATCGAAGACCGCGGTTTTGCCCCTGGCGGCAACGCCTCCTACCAGGGCCATCACGCAACCCCAGCGTCCAGGTTTGTACTGTAACGCATCCGCAGGCGCTTCATTGCACCAGATCATTGCGACTGGATTCGTCTTCAGGCCGATGGCATCGGCAATCCTGCTGTTCATGCTCTGGCCTCCAAAACGCTGCCCGACGACCCACATCTACAAATGCATGTGGGTCATCGACAGGTATCAGGAATCCCTCAGGCTTTTACAAGTTTTTCGGCCAACCAGTCGGAGATATATCCGATACCGAGAGTGACATTGTCTCCCTGGGTGTGCTCGGAGCCGCCTTCTTCACGGGTAAAGACTTTGAGGGTTTTGTCTTTGGAGCCTATGGCCGCAATCTCCTTATTCGCTGTTTCTGTGGAGATCTGTGCGTCCGCCTCTCCGTGAGTGAGGAGGAACGGGCACTTAACTTTCTCGGCGACGCCTTCAAGGGTAAATGGCTCAAGCTTCTTCAGCGCCTCATCCAAAGTGTCAACGCCCATGAACCACTTGATGTGTTCGCCGGGGACAGAGGTGGAAGTTTTGAAGCCGGAATCGATGCGTTCCTTCCACACGGCGTGGTAGTCGTACTGCGGGCCCCAGGCGACGCAGGCTTTGAAGCGCTTCTCAAAGGCAGCAGCACGAGGTGCGAAATAACCGCCAAGGCTTACGCCCATGACGCCGATGCGGTCCTTGTTTACGTCCGCGCGTTTCTCCAGATAATTGATTGCCGCGCTGCCAGCGACTTCGGAGTCGTGACGGGCGGGCATGCCCCTGAACCGGATGGCCTCGCCATTACCAGGACAATCGATGATCAAACATGCCATTCCGCGCTTAGCGAGTTCCTGAACTCCGCGAAAATACTGAATTTCCTTGGTGACGTCAAGACCGTCGAAGAATACGACGGTGGGAAATTTGACGCCTGGTGCGCCAGCTTTTTTCACAAAATAAGCCGGCAAGCTTTTGCCGCCTTCGAATGGAACCTCTACGGCCTCGACCGAAAGGAAGGAGACATTCGGGATTCCCTTTTTGAACAGTTCTACCGCGCGGGCATAGGCTTTCTGGGTTTCAGGAGTCCGGGGCTGCCGCAACCTCTCGCCGATTTCGATGTAGTTGGCCGCGCGCATGTAGGCGCCTGACGCGGTCTGGAGCTGTCCCTTCTGCGTGGCTTGGTCTCCGAGGAGAGCTACCTTTTCGCCCATCTTGTTCCATTCGGTGAACCACGCGGCGTTGTCGCCCACCTTGTCTTTTAGTGCTGCACAGACCTTGTAAACTTCGCCCATGTCTCCACCGCCGAATGCAAAACCAGAGATTGCGCCTCGGATGGCTGCTGACCATGTATAGTTTCCGGGAAACATCATGAAGGTTCCCGGCGGCATTTTCGTTTCGGCAGCTTGAGCCAAGAGGGAATCTCCCGCCAGGGTGACCCCTGCCACGCCTGCGGCTCCGAGGGCTAAAAAGCCCCGCCGATTGAGTTTCTTCGCATCGCTCCGTTGGTCCATCTGTGTTCCTCCCTTGATCGAGCGGCCCGTTTTTCGAGCGTACTCCGGACTATTCATGTTTTATTTTTTGATCTGAGTCGCTGGAATTGTACTGCGAGTGAACGAATTTGCGAAAGGCCAAAGGTACCGCAGGCGCAAAACGGAGCGCACCCCCGTGCGCAAAGACAGCAGACAAGGGTAGTCGCCCAAAGTTGTATTTTCTGTGGAACTACTCTCCGGACTCTGCAGGCGCCATCGTCCCCGTTTGCGGCTCGGCCAGCGCCTTGCTCCACGCCCTGAACCCGAGCACGGCAAGAAATACAAAGAACGCATAGAGACCAGCGGTCAGATACAAATGTTTGTAAACGAATACCGCGGTGTAAATGACGTCGACCACGATCCAAACGAGCCAGTTCGCCAGATACTTGCGCGTCGCCCACCACTGCGCCACTAGGCTGAATGCGGTCAGTGCCGAATCGATCCGAGGTATTGCGGCGTCCGTGAAGTGTGCCATTACGTATCCCAGCAACAGACTGCCGACCACGCCGGCCGCCATGCCCCACAGCAACCCTCGCCATCCGAACGGCTCCACCCGCACGGCACCGTCTTCCCGCACTCCGCGATGCCAGTGCCACCATCCATAAATGCAAAAGGCTGCAAACACGCCCTGCAGAAGCATGTCCGAGTAGAGCTTTGCCTGGTGAAAGACCTCGGCATACAAGGCGCACGCCAGCAGTGTCACGGGCCACGAAGTCAGGCTACGGCGGGTCATCAGCCAGATGCCCAGCGCCGAAGAGACGACGGCGGCAATCTCAAGTAGTGACATTGCCCACCCGCTCCTTCGTGCCGGTCAACACTGCGCGCTGCCTGCCATCGGTCCACGACTCCAGGTGATCGAGCAGCCGTTTTCCGGCATCGCTCCGGAACCAGATTGCATGGCCAAGAAAGTACCCCTCCCACGCAATACACGCGCTCTCCTCGGACCTCAAAACGCGCAGGAAATAATCGGCCTCGGACAGTGCGAACTCAGCATGCACCAATGGCAACATTGCAGGAACGGCACGCGCCTCGGCGTCGGTTAGAACACGTACCTCTTCGTATCCACGCAGCAGTGCGTCGATCTGTGCCAAGTGCACTACCTTGTCGATGTCGTCTTCCAAGCCCAACCACTGCACGCCGTTGCGCTCTATTGCCGTCGCTATGTCATGCACCGCGTTGGTACGGTCAGACAATCCAAAGTCGATCACCGACATCGCCTTGGCGTCCTCCGCATCGCTCGACCACAACAGATTGGACGCATGCAGATCGTTGTGCGTCCACAGCGGCTTCAACGATCCTACCCAGGGTTGCAGCCCTGCGTGGAACGGCATCAGCGCCGCCTCGGTCTGCGCCCGCCACTCACGTTTCGCAAGATACTCTGCCAGAGCCTCGCGCCTCGCAACATAGCTTTCCAGCACAGGCCATGGCTCAGCGGCGGCAAAAATCGTGAAGCTTGTCACCAGCGGCTGCGACTTGCGCGGGGGAGCATCGTAACCTGCCGCCGCCAGATGCAATTGCGCCAATGCGCGCCCCGCCTCGCGCGCCTGCTGCGCGCTGCAGAACGGTGTCCATGAGAGTGCTTGTTCGTAGAGGTCAAAACCTTCGGCCAGCGCGTGCACTTCATAGGTCCACTCGCCGATTCGAATTGCGGTCTCACCATCCTCGTCCGCCAGCACCGCAGGTACATGTGCCCCGTGGCTCCGGAGGTATTCCATGAATCGATGTTCCTCCAGTAGCCCTTCGCGATCCCTCACGGATTCATGATGCCTTTTGACGAATACCTTTCCTTGCGGAGTCGCCACCACGCCAGCCGCTGAGAATGGACGCGGACTGCGGGTGAGGACTCGTGCCGCTCCTCCCGCAACGGGAAAGCGCCGCAATAGCCGATCGACTTCCGGGTCAGTCAGGAACGGCCAATCCGGTTTCACCCAGTTACCGCTAAGCCCGTGCACCTTGGGTTCGCCCGTCATACTTCTGCCCATCCCAGACTGATGTCCGTATCCGAATTCCTTTTCAAATACTTCATTGCGCGCGATCCCACCTCAGAACGTGTATTGCGTCGAGAGCCGTACGGTAGTGGGTGCACCGACATGCAGGAAGGTGTCCCCATAGTTCGCGCCGGTGTCTTTCCAATAGCGCTTGTTGGTGATGTTATCCGCGTATAGACGGAAGGTGACCCGGCCACGGTCGATTCGTGGAGTGTAGCGCATGCCCATATTAAACAGGTTGTATCCACCCACGTTTACGAGGTCATCGCGTGTCGCTGCTTTGCGTCCGGTGTAACCCCATCCCGGCAACAATGCGAGGCCTGGGACACGCGGCACGTGCACATCCGCCGAAAAAGTTGTGCGGAAGCGCGGTTGATTGATGACCTGCTTGTTGTCAAAGGCTGGCGTTCCCGTTCCATCTGAAATGGCCGCGATTGCCGCTGCGCTCGCGGTCAGGCGCAACCAGTTCGTAACTTCGCCCTGCGCGCTGAACTCGGCACCGCGATGCGTTTCGTGACCTTCTCCCTGGAAACACAGGCCTGGGTCGGTAAGTGGCACGCCGAGGCACTGGTCGCCAGCGTTTAACGGCTTCGGATAGAAAAATGGCGCGCGCATGCGATACACGGCCGCCGTCAGAAGAAGCTTCTTGTTTGCCTCATACTTTGCGCCGATCTCCACTTGGCGGGTAAGGAAAGAATTCAGAAACACACTTCCGTCTGCAGTCCAGAATGGCGCCTGTAGTCCCAGAGAGAGAGCAACGCCATAGTTTCCATAAACGGTCAGACTGTTCAACGGTCTGTACGAAATTGAGTACTGTGGCAACCACAACGTTTTATTCGTCACCTGTAAGTAGTGCTCAAACGTGACAGGATCGGTCTGTGAATAGTTGTGATCGTGTAGCGTGTCAATTTGGCCGCCTACGGATATTGTGATTCGTCCGGGCAGTTCCACGCGGTCCTGAATTACGACGGCATACTGATGAGTGTCCTCCTGCAAGGTCGCCGCCGTGGGCGTGAGCGACGAGGGCGAGAATTGTTGCAGGGGTTGGTTCACGTTGTCGTTTCCTACCCAGTCATACACGGCCCCAGGCAGCGCAACACTACGCCGCAACAGGCTCGTTCCCACCACCAGATTGTGAGTGAGAGACCCGGTCTTTTGGTGGCCCAGCAAAATCGCCTCGAGTTGATTGTCGATACGCAACTCGCCCGGACTGCGATAGTCGTACACCGCGTAGCTCCCGTCTGAGCAATAGAACCAATATGGATTGCAGCGATACGCCTGGCTTGCAAGGTTGCCCGGGGTGCCGTCGATCGCGGTGCCATAGGGATACGCGATGTTGTCGTCGATCAGCGAGCGGCTCATGCCCGCTGTCACATAGGCCCGCCAGTTTTCCGTAAAGGTCCGGTCGAGACGGATACTTGTATTGAAAACGTCGAAGGTATTTGGTTTTGCCCACGGTTGTTCGCCGAGCATGGTCGAGGGAAAGACATGCGTCGGAATCACGGTTCCGCCCAGCAACTGGTATCCAGCCACCGAACGCTGCACCTGATGCTGATACTCAAAATCGCTGCGGAAAAAGGTCTTCGAATTAATCTTCCAGTCCGCCGCCAGTGTTCCAAACTCGCGCGATCCATCGGCGTCATTCACATATGTGCGGATACTCTCGGCGCCTACGTTCGTGCGCAGACCAAACTGCTTGTGCGCACCGAATATCGCACCCAGATCCAGATGACCGAAGACGGTTCCCCTCTGATCCGTAGCAAGGGTAAGCGTGCGTATGGATGCCGGTCTCTTGGTGACGTAGTTGATCAGTCCCCCCGAAGACGAGACACCCGCTTCCATTCCCGCCAGACCTTTCAGGATTTCGACGCTTTCTTTGTTCTCCAGCGGCACCAGTTGTTCGCCAGCAATGGTCAGTCCGTTAATCTTTAGTCCCGTTGCGAGGTCGATCGGAAAGCCGCGAATCTGAAAATCCTGGTAGTAGCCGACCGGCGCATAATCCTCGCCAACAGATGCATCGTTCTTGACCACATCGGAAAGCAGTCTGGCCTGCTGATCGTCCATCACGCTGCGTGTGACCACGAGCGCCGACTGCGGTGTCTCGGCCAACGGCAGAGGCTCAAATCCGCCGAGGGTGCCGCTATCCGACTGGTAGAACTCCTCTGCCTGGCCTCTAACCACGATCTTTGTGATCACCGGTGGCAACTGTTGCTGTTGCGAGGCGGCAGCAGGCTTACTTTGATCGGAAGAGTTCGCAGAGTTCTGGGCGCGTGCGCAGAGCGGAGCAATCAGGCAGACAAACAGCATGAGCTTCGTCGCGAGGGCTAAAACGCCATTTTCACAGCAAGTCTGTGGGGGTTGCACTTCGAGGACTGGGTTATGGAATTGTTTCTGAATCGGGATGAAAGTTGCAGGTGTTCGCATGGTGTCCCCCTTGGTTCAACTGAAACAAGAGAGCCACAAAGCGTCGCTTCTTTCGAAAACTTCCCACGCCGGTATTATCCGGATCGGGTTCGAGGGTTTTTCTCAGCCCCAGCGATGGAGCACCCCTGTTTCACTTCATATTCAAACACTCCCGAAGCCGGCTTGCAAGCATCATGTGACGGCTTGCTCCGTTAAATAGAGGGAAGCGTACTTACTTATCACCCGCCGAACTGGATGCGAGTGCTGCGCGAGCGCCTTTCATGCCCGCCTGTATGCTGGAGTCGAGATCCAGATGCGGCATGCTGAAATCTGCTGCCGCCTGGTAAAGATTCAGCGCGTGCTGCGGACGATGCACCTTATTCATGGCTAGGCGCGCGGCCGCCAAAAGCGCCATAATCCCTTGGCGATCTTTCGGATAGGCCTCTGCGAGTTCCTGGTACTCTCCCAGGGCGCGCTCATATTCCTGCCGGTCCTCAAGTGCGTGACACAGCTTAAACCAGGTCTCAGCAGCCAGCGGGCCACCGCCGGCTTGCACGAGTTCTTCGTAATCCTTGAGCGCGTTCTCGGTAGCGCGCAGGCTGAGGTGAATTGCGCAAAGCCTCTGCGTGGCACTCGCGTAGGCTGGAATGTTCTGCTTGCGCCACTGTATCTCCCGCAGCAACAGCAGGGTATTTTCGGACTCAGGATTCACTGCGGTAAATCGGTCCAGTTCACTGAGCGCCTCGTCCAGACGGTTCTGGCCAACCAGGGCTTGTATCTGATCGATTTCAGCGTCATGCTCGGGATCAATCTCCTGCTCGATGGCCTTGTTAATCGCATGCTCCACTCCGGAGCGCCGAATGGCGACGGCAGCCAACATACCGAAGGCAAAGCCACCTACATGCGCCATGTGCGCCACTCCGCTGTGCGCGCCAAACAGAACGCCAGAGAAGATCTCCATCAGAAACCAGAGCGGTAGCAGCCAGTAAGCCTCGGCCGAAAAGCGCGTCACCCGGATGAACATCCAGAACCACACCATGTTGATGCGCACTCTGGGAAAGCGGATTAGGAACGCTCCCATGAGCGCCGCCACTGCGCCCGAAGCTCCTAGCGTGGGTATGTTGCTGCCCGCGTTAAACCAGCTATGCACCTGCAACGCAAACGCCCCCGCCACGAGATACACAGCGAGATACAGCCCACGCCCCCAGACATCTTCCAGCACAATTCCCGCTAGCCACAGAAACCACATGTTGCCGATGATGTGAAGCCACCCGCCGTGCAGAAAATTGGCGGTGATGTAGGAGTACCAGGTAGGGTGCACCGGAACGAATGCGTAACGCTCGAGCGCTGACGTGGCACGCAGTTCCTCATAGCGCGCCGAGAGTTTATCCATCTCCTGCTGAAGAAGTGCGGGATCGTCTATTAGACGAATGCGCGCATCCCAGCCATCGTGCAGTTCGCGGAATGGGTTCTTGGCTATGGCCCATGCGCTAGGTTCGCGGCGCTGTATTTCGCTTACAAGCTTTTGAGCTGTAGGCGGAAGGTTGAGTTCCGGATGCATGGCCGCCAGCAGACGTATGTGCGTCCGCGTCTCCGAAAGTTCGGGCGACTCCTTTCTGAGCGATGAGAGCGTGAACAGGAAAACGGCAAAGTTGATGATGATGAGCCCGATTGTGATAACCGGCCACCGCCGCGCCTCCATGTTCTCGTGACCAATAGGGATTAGCATCGTACCTCAAATTCTGCCCTGAAACCTCGCGCATCGCAATCCTCAAAAGGAGTTGCCCGCAAATCCGGTTCACCGAGAAAAATTGGGCCGCTTGGTTTAGCACCCAAGCGGCCCAGTTTTCTGACTTGTATTCCAACACTCCTACTTTGCGGTAATCGGCTCCATACCGGATTTCGAAATGACGGGCGCAGCCTTCGACGACGAGAGGAATTTGACGAACGCTTTCGCCGCTGCCACTTCCTTGGCGTTGGTTGCGATGCCAGCGGAAAACACGGTGAACTTCTGCAGTTCGGACGGCAGAGGCCCTACGATGTCGATGCCCTTTACAGGACGAAGCTCGCTAAGCTGCTGGAAGCCGATCTCGGCTTCGCCGCGCGCAACGACCTGGCCGACCGGTTCAGCCGGAATCATTCTGGCTTTGCCCTTCATCTGGTCCACGATTCCCATGCGCGGAAACAGTTCCGTGGAAATATATACGCCACTCGCGCTGTCGGAATACGCGATCGACTTTGCCTTAAGAAGCGTCTGCTTAAAGGCGGCTGGCGTGCTGATGTCTGGCTTGGGTGCGCCCGCGCGAACCGCCATGCCAATGCCTGAGTTCGCCAATTCGGCGCGACTGTCGGCGTTCACTTTTCCCGACTTGATCAAGTTGACGAGTGCGGAGTCGACGATGATGACTACGTCCACCGCTTCGCCGCGCTGCAGGCGAGCTGGGATGGCTTCCGGCGTATTTCCCATCGAGGGTCCAAAAATGAAAACAATCTTGTTCCCGGTTGCCTGCTCAAATTGCGGAGCGAGTTCTTTCAGCGCAGCGGAAAAACCGCCTGATGTCGCCACTTTGACCTCGGCCGCGCTCGCGAGACCAGCAATGAGCAGAATACTTACAAGAATAACTGCCGCTTTCAAAACAATCGATCTGGCTTTCATCAAGCATCTCCTTCTTCGCTCAGCTGGGAATTCGTTCCTTGCAAAACGAAATGTTGCAGGCTGAATCCCAAGAGAACTTACCTTACCACCGCAGGGCATAGTGTCGAAAATAAATCTTACCTATTGCTGCCAGCCGCCGCCGAGGTTTCTGTAAATGCTTACCAGGGCTGTCATCTCATTTAGTTGAGCCTGGGCAAGTCCCAGTTCAGCGGCAAAGTAATTGGTTTCATTCGTCAGCACTTCCAGATAACTGGCGGCTCCGCCGCGATAGCGCATTTCAGAGAGTTGCGCTGCGCCTTTAGCGGCGAGCGCGAGTTGCTCCTGCTGCTGCCGGAACTCCATGTCCCGCCGATACTCGACCAGTGAGTTTGAGACCCCAAGAAAAGCTTGCTGAATCGTCCGCTGATAGGTCAGCAGTGCTTCCTGCTGTCGTGCCTCTGTGTACTTGACATTGGAGCGAATTCTTCCGCCGGTAAACACGGGCTGTACGAGTGATCCTCCGAAATTCCACATTCCGGCCGGACCGGTAAACAGACTCGTAAGTGCTGAGCTCTGAAAACCTCCGGTCCCTGTCAAGGTAATCTGCGGGAAATACGCTGCCTTTGCAACACCGATTTGAGCGTTGGCGGAGATCAACTGTGCTTCCGCCGCCTGAATGTCAGGCCGTCGGTCCAGCAGACTGGAGGGGAGACCCGCCGGAACCTCTGGTGCATGGGGTTGTTCGGTCAACTTCTGTCCGCGCACGATTGGCCCAGGATTGCTGCCGAGGAGCGTGCTGAGGAGGTTTTCCTGCTGCTCGATTCGCCGCTCCAGATCAGGAATGGTCTCCGTCGCAGTGAACACCAACTGTTCTGCCTGCCTGACGTCGAGCATGGATGACGCCCCACCATTTGCCAGCTTTTGCGTGAGATGCAGCGAGTCCTGACGTGATGCTAGCGTTCGCCGCGAGATTTCAAGTTGCAGGTCGAGTGCGCGAAGCTGGAAATATGCGGTCGCAACGTCACTCACCAGTGCATTGAGAACCGCTTTGCGCGCCCATTCGGTTGCCAGCAGATTCGCCTGCGCCGATTCGGTGGCGCGGCGGTACTTGCCCCAAAAATCGAGGTCCCAGGCCAGCGCGAATCCCAGTTGGTTTGAGCTGGTGTCGTACTGGTGCGATGGCTTTGTGTTCGGAATGCGTTGGTCCACAGCCTGAGTTCCAGCACCGATGGTCGGAGACTGGTTTGACCGCGCGATGCCAAGCTGTGCCTGTGCCTGCAGAATTCGCGTCGCTGCAATGCGAACATCGTAGTTCTGTTGGAGGGCAGTGCGGATCAGGTTTTGCAGTTGCTTGTCTTGGAATACTTCCCACCATTTTTGGTCTGCCAGCGACTCCGCCGCAGTCTGTGCTGCATCTTGCGGCATCGCTCCACGGTACGTACCAGGAACACTCGCGCTCGGTCGTTTATAGTTTGGTCCCACGGCGCAGCTCGCACTCAGAAGCACGACCAGCAAAAGGGCTGTCAGTTTCGTCACTTCAGTCTCCCTCAACCATGCTCGGCGCCGGGACGGTAACGGCGTCGGGCTTGGGCGCACCGCCGTTCCAGCGCTTTGCCAATTGCTCGACCAGGACATACAGGGCCGGAATAATGAATACGGCAATTGCGGTAGCCGCTGCCATGCCGCCGATTACAGTCGTGCCCATGATCTGACGTGCCACTGAGCCAGCGCCTGTTGCTGTCCAGAGCGGGATACAACCCAGAATGAACGCGAGCGATGTCATCAGAATGGGGCGTAGGCGCCGCCTGGCCCCTTCCAGTGCAGCCTCAGCCAGAGGCATCCCTTGTTCGTATTGGTTCTTCGCGAACTCCACAATCAAGATCGCGTTTTTGGCCGCCAACCCGATCAGCATGACCATGCCGATCTGCGAATAAACGTCGTTTTCGATTTGCACCATGTAAGCCGGATAGAAAGCGCCGAGCACCGCGCGACGCAACCACAAGACTCCGAAGGCGCCGAATATCGCGACCGGAGTGCTTAGCAACACGCCGAAAGGTAACGACCAGCTTTCATAAAGAGCCGCAAGAATCAGAAACACGAACAGCAGCGAGAAACCGAAGATGACCGAAGCCGGGAGACCCTGCCGCGCCTTCTGCTCCTGGCGAGACATTCCCATATAGTCAAATCCCATCTCACCCGGCATCGTCTGCTTGAAAACATCTTCGAGAGCCGCCGTCGCTTGGTCTGCGCTATAGCCAGGCGCGGCGCTGCCGGTGATTTGGGCTGAGCGGTATTCGTTATAACGCATCGTGAATTCAGGGCCTTCGCGCGACTCGAACGTCGTTAGCGCTGAAAGGGGCACCATGTCTCCACGGTTGTTACGCACGTAGAACTGCCCTATATTCTCCAGATCAGAGCGGTAGGGAGCCTCCGCTTCCACCCACACCTGCCAGGTACGGCCAAACTGATTGAAGTAGTTAACGAACAGGCCACCCATGAAAGCCTGAATGGTTTGGTAGACATCGTTAAGCGCCACTCCTTGCTTCAGCACTTTTTCCCGATCGACTCGCACGAACTTCTGTGGCACGCTCGGAAGAAAAGTCGAGTTAATCATCCCAATTTCGGGGCGCTTACGAGCCGCTGCGGTAAATTTGGCAAGGTTGTCTGCGAGGAACTTAACGTCGCCTCCGGCACGATCCTCCAGCACGAATTGAAATCCGCCAGACGTGCCGACGCCGGGGATGGCAGGCGGTGAAAAGCTGAAAGCAGTTCCCTGGGGGAGCTTGCTAAGCTGCTTATTCAACCGCGCCTTGATTTCCTGGTACTGTTCCTCCCGTGTCTCGCGGCTGTTCCACGGCTTCAGCGTTACAAAATAGAAAGCGCCGTAACTGGTGCGCACCTGGCTGAGCAGGCTGAAGCCGACCACACTGTTGTAATACTGAATCCCGGGCGTAGTGCTCAGGATTTTCTCTACCTCTCGCGATGCTGCTGCGGTTCTCTCCAACGAAGCCGAATTGGGCAGTTGCATGTTGATGTAGAGATAACCCATGTCTTCATCAGGCAGGAAGCTTGACGGCAAGAGGCGGCCAAAGAAAATTCCAGCCACGGCAAATGCCACGAGCAACACCAGTGCCAACGCGCTCTTCCTGACCAGCGCGCCAGATATCCGCAGGTACACTCCCGTACCGCTGGCGAACATGCGGTTGAACCATGCAAAGAACTTTGCGAGTAGGCCGCGGCTTTCCTTTTTGGGCCGGAGAAGCAGCGCGGAGAGCGCCGGGCTCAAGGTGAGGGCGTTAAAAGCCGAGAAGACCACCGAAATCGCGATGGTCAGAGCAAACTGCTGGTAGAGCCGTCCGGTGATTCCCGGAATAAAAATTGTCGGCACGAAAACCGCCGAGAGGACAAGGGCAATACCGACCACCGGCCCGGAAAGCTCTTCCATGGTTTTTTGAGCCGCAGCCTTGGGCGCCAATCCCTCTTCAATGTGGTGCTGTACGCCTTCGACGACGATGATGGCGTCGTCAACCACTAGGCCGATGGCCAAAACCAACCCGAAGAGCGAGAGGGTATTGATGGAGAAGCCGAACAGGGGGAAGAGAGCGAAGGTGCCCACCAGCGATACCGGCACGGCAAGCATCGGGATCAGTGTGGCACGCCAGTCTTGCAGGAAGAGATACACCACAAGGATCACCAGTACGATGGCGATCAAGAGGGTCCAGATAATCTCTTTCATGCCCTCGGTCACAGCGCGCGTCTGGTCAAGCGATACCACGTAGTCCACGTCCTGCGGGAAGCGCTGCTTCATCTCGGCCATCAGCTTACGAACGCCTTCGGCCGTTTGAACCGCATTCGAGCCGGGTAGCTGGTAGACCGCCATAATTGCTGCGGGCGCGCCATTCAAGCGGCCAACGATGCTGTAATCCTGCGCGCCCAGTTCGACACTGGCCACGTCTTTCACTCGAACGATTCCGCCATCAGCGGTTTCACGGACGATCACATCCCCAAACTGCTCCGGCGACGTGAGGCGGCCTTGAGCGAGAACAGAGTACGTGAATTGCTGGCCTTTGGGGGCTGGTTCGCCTCCAACCTGACCCGCCGGATTCACCTTGTTCTGCGCCTGGATTGCGTTGACGATCTCGGTGACCGTGATCCCCAATTTCGCCAGTTGGTCAGGCTTTACCCACATCCTCATTGCATACTGACCTGCGCCGAACACCTGTGTTTGGCCGATACCATACAGGCGCGCTACAGGATCATTGAGGTTGATGTAGGCGTAGTTTGCCAGGAACTTCGCGTCGTGAGTACCTTGGGGAGAGAAGAGCGCAACCAGCATCAGCGGCGCAGAAGTCGACTTCTTGATCGTCACTCCATAGTTGTTAACTTCGGCGGGAAGCTGAGTAGAGGCCAGATTCTCACGCGATTGGGTGAGAATGAGGTCCATATTGGGATCTGTTTTGAGATCAAAACTAACGGCCATGGTGGTCTGCGAGTTGGCCGTGGCGTTCAGCGAATACATGTAATCCATGTTGTCGACGCCGTTGATCTGCTGCTCGATTGGCGCGGCCACAGCCTGCTCCAGGGTCTGTGCGTCTGCACCAGCATAGGTAGCCTGGAGTCTGATCTCAGGCGGAGCGATGGCGGGAAATTGGGATACCGGCAAGGTCGCGATGGTGACTGCGCCAATAATCACCATAAGAATGGAGATCACCATCGCCACGATTGGGCGGTTGATGAAGAACTTCGACATAGCTCAGTTTCCTTCCGCGGAAAGATGTGCGGGTTTGGGTGTAACGATGAGTCCTTCCCTGAGCTTTTGCAGTCCTTCGACAACAACCTGCTCACCCGGTTTGAGGCCTTCGTCAATCACCCACATCGTTTTGACTTTTTCGCCGGGCTTCACTGTGCGCATACTGACCTTGTTATCGCTGCCCACAACCGCTACCTGGTAGCTTCCCTGAAGCTGACTAACCGCGCTCTGAGGCAGAAGTAGAGCGCCTTTCCTTATGCCGGTTTCGACTCGGACGCGTCCGTATTGACCGGGACGCAGCACGTCGCCGGGATTCGGAAACACGGCAACAATACGAATCGTGCCGGTGTTTGAATCCACTTGCCGGTCCGCCAGCAGGATTTTTCCCTTATGAGCGTAGACACTACCGTCAGTCAGGATCAGTTCAAGGGAGTTTCCGAAAAGGTTGATGCTTTTGGAATTTGTGCCGCGCTTTTGACTTGCGTGGAGATACTCCTGCTCGCTGATTGGGAAATAGGCTTTTAAGGGATCAACTTGCGAGACTGAAGTCAAAATAGAAGCTGGGCCCACCAGGTTGCCGATCTGGACTTGTGCAATCCCGGCAATTCCATCAATCAGCGAGGTGACCTTCGTCCACTCAAGATTGAGTTCCGCCTGCTCTACGGCCGCCTTGCTGGATTCGACGGCACCCTGGGCGCCGAGTTTGGCTTGAAGTTCGTTATCTAACTGGCTCTTCGCGATGGCTTTGGCTTCGGCAAGCGGGGTATCGCGCTCCACGTCGAGAGTGCTTTTGCCGAGCACTGCCTGCGCCTGCGCAAGATCGCCCTTAGCTCGGTCCAGCGCCGCCTTGAACGGTCTCGGATCGATCTCGAACAGCACCTGGCCTTTGCGAACGTGCGACCCTTCCTGGTAGTTCTGCTTGATGATGTAGCCGGAGACCTGTGGCCGGATCTGGGCGTTTACATAGCCGTCCAGAGTCGCCACCCATTCGCTATAGATGGGAACATCTTGCTGGATAACTGGAACTACCCCTACTTCGGGAACTGCAGTCGGGGCCGCAGCCTGGGTCCGTCCGCATCCAATCCCTGCCAAGGTCAGCGCTGCAGTGAAAATAAACAGAAGAACTCTGGTCGAAACAGATTCTTTAAGCTGGTGCATACATTCTGTACTCCGGGTAGAGGCTTGGCAAGATAGGGGTATGACTTGGCATACCGGTCTGGGGTCTTCCTCGTCAGCTCTGAATACTCGATTCTTACTGTAAGTGAGCGGTATTTCAAGTCAAAAGTGGCAAAGCCCTACTTGCGCAGTCAAGCTCCAGCGCGAAAGGCAGGATTCAGTACGCGTTGGCGCTGCGGAGGATGAACAGCGGAGGGGCCGGGTTTCGATACCCTGGGTCTCGAAACTTTGCGAATGCCCACCTTAGCTGCAAAAACGACGGCTAAGGTAGGGCACCGGCAGTTACAGCTTTTGCGGAACCACTTTATCGGGATACAAACTTTCCCCAACCGTTTTCGGACTTAATGACGCCGTTTTCAGCGACCACTTTTCCCCTGACCATGGTCATCTCAGGACGGCCTTTAACCTTCTTTCCTTCATAGATGATGTGGTCGCTATATTGCTTGATTGATTTCGCGCTGAGTTCGTATTCCTTGTTCAAATCCACCAGGACCAGATCGGCATCGTAGCCGATCTTCAAATCGCCCTTGAATGGCAGGTTATAGAGCTTCGCGGGATTCAAGGACAGAACCTCCGCGATTCGCGAAAGGCTCAGGCCCCGTTTGTGGTATCCCTCGGTCAATACGATTGGCAGAATGAAAGGAGTTCCGGCTGCTCCCGCTGCTGGCTTCCAGACGCTTCCCATCTTTTGTTCGAGCATGCGGGGAACGTGATCTGAACCGATCGTAAACACGCGGCCATCTGCAACTCCACGCCAAAGCTCTTCGTTGTCTTCCGGCTTCCGAAGCGGCGGCCGTACTTTATAAAGGTTCGTGTTTCCTGTCTCCTCGTTCAGAACCAGGTACGGGTGACACACCTCTACAAACATCCTCGGGTTTCGGTCCTTGAACGAGACGGCTTCTTTCAGGGCAGCCTTCGACGTCAAGTGCAGGATATTGATGCTGCAACCCGCTTCCTCTGCGAAAGACAACGCTCGACGCACGCCTTCGACTTCGGCGAAAACCGGCCGGGAGAGAGCCCACGCTTCCATGTCGTCGCGGCCCGCATCCACCAGACGCTTCTTGGCCCGGTTTACGATTTCAATGTCTTCTGCGTGGACAATTACGACAGCCTTGGGATGTTGGGCAATAGCCTTAAAGCAGTCCAGCATGAATCCGTCGTCGATTCCGGTGAACTCCAGCATCTGTCCGCCGAAACCGGCCATCCTTGCATCCCGGCCACGGTAGGTCATGTAGAACTTGAATGAGGTGACTCCGAATTCCTGAACATATTTTGGGATCGCCAGCATATGCTCGTCTGTCATCAGCACGATGTGGAATGAAAAATCGATCACCGATTTCTCTTCTCCAAGTGCTTTGACCTCGGCGTAAATCGAATCGTAGGCAGTTGGCTGGCGCAGGAAAAACAATACCGTGGTCACGCCCCCCTGGGCTGCGGCCTTGGTGTCGATGTCAAGCTCTTCAGCCCCACATCCAATTCCAAGATGGGAGTGCGGCTCAATGACTCCGGGGAAGAGGTGTTTCCCGGTGGCGTCGATTCTGGCTTTACCTTCGAGCGGGACATCGCTACTGGTAATTGCCGCAATTTTTCCGGCGTTTATACCGATGTTCCCTGCATAAACCGGGCCACCAGGGAATACCAGTTGAGCACCGGAGATCACTGTATCGAACATTGCGTGTCCTTTCATTACGGCGCGATTTCGCTGAAGATGTTGCGAACTTGTTCGGCATTGCCAACCAAAGGCATGACGACCATGAGCACGATTCTTGCTTTTGTGGATGCAAGATCGCCCGCGGGGATGACTCCGCATTGCCTCAGGTCGAAGGGCCCGCATCCTCCGCTGGCACCTGCGAGGGCAGCGGAGCCAATGGGAGATCGGGGGGCCATGACGAAGATGAAGTCTCTGGCTCTCGCCTTCTTTACAGACACCATCATCTCGGGAGTGACGCCACCGCCACCGGGAAATGCTTCCAAGACAATGGCTCGTGCGCCGCTGGCAATAGAGGCGTCGAGGAGTCGCGAATCTTCACCAATTCCGACTTTGATAATGTCGACTGCCATTTCCAGAGTCGTGGCCTTGAATGTCTTCCTTCTTAACGGTGCTCGATGGAAGACAACCTCTCTTTTGTTGATCACCACGCCCAGAGGACCTGTGTTCAGCGAGGCCAGTGGAGCCAAACTCGTTTTGTGAATCTTTGTCGCATCCCGAGCTGCATGAACCTCCCCGCCCAGGCAGATCATTGCGCCTTTGCCACGCGCCTCTGGACTGGCGGCGACGATGACGGAGTTCATGATATTTTTGGGACCGTCCCAATCTCTTTCCGAAGAGTTGAGCATGGAGCCCGTAAACACCAGCGGAGCATCCACATCCCACAGGAGGTCGGCGAGGTAGGAAGATTCCTCGAGCGTGGCAGTTCCCTGCGTGACGACTACCCCCGCAAAGCCCTCTTGCGTAACCTTTTGTTTCGCCGACTCCACGAACTGCATGATCGTCGCGGGCGAGAGGGCAAAGCTTAGGACGTTGCACGGTTGCATGATTTCGATATCTGCGAATTCGCCGATGACGGGGAAGTCGGCTAGAAAATCAGCCCCGGTGAGAGCAGGTGAATATCCCTTAGCCGGGTCAAATTTGGACGAGATCGTACCCCCGGTAGAAATCAGTAGCACTTTAGGCTTGGTCACTATTTCTCCTTGCCCCGAGAAACTCAGTCGGTGTTGCGGATGGCATCCTCGAGTTGAACATTGTGTGACTCCAGCAACACGCCAAGTGCTCGCTCCAGCGAGACGCGGGCCTTGATATATGTGCTGCGAGCTACAACTTCCGTCGAACGCGCCTGGGCGAGAAAACCCTCGTCCTGCACGATGAAAAAATTCACCGATGCTCCCACTGACAGCTTCTGGCGTTCGGCGTCGAGTAGTTGTTCCTGAAATTGACGGCTACGGCCTGCGGCTACATAGGCAGCCCTTGCCACCTGGAGCGCGGTGGAAGCGTTTTCAATTTCGTCGCGTGCCTGATTTTCCAATTGCTGCAGGCGGGCCTGCATCTGCCGAAGCTGAATCTCATCGCGAGCCGCGTCCGCCTGGGCAACTCGGTTGCGGAAAGGAATGCTGAACTGAAGGCCCGCTTCGTACACGTGCGTCTGTTTGCCAGCAGGCGTGGAGGGCGGTAGTGCAACCGGTGCCACGGCGATGATGGAACTGCTGCCAATATTGCCGCGCGTCATTGCCGTCCCAATCAGATCGATTTCCGGACGGATCTGGTTGCGCGATGCCTTCACGCTGACCTCCGCATTTTTGACCTGGATGGCAGCCTGGGCTAGATCGGCGCGATTTGCCAAACCTTGCGTGATCAGCTCCTCCATCGGAGGATAGCTATCGGCAGCAGGAACGATGATCGTGTCCGTCGGTACAATCCGGGCCCCGAAAAGCGAGGCGTCGCGCGTTCCTGTTCTCGAAATCACGCTCTTGATGACCGCCTCTTGCTGCAATACCAAGCCTTGCGCACGAGTGAGATCGAGCTCGCTTGCCGAAACCAGCGCCTGTGCCCGCGTCAACTCGAGCGGAGCAAGGGTGCCGACCTCAACCTGGCTCTTGTCGTCTTCATAGAGTTGCTGCGCCGCCGTCAACGTTTCCTGCTTCACCTTGACGTCTTCGTTCAGGCTCACCAGGTCGTAGTAAAGTCGGCTAACGCCGAAAATAAGATCGGTTAGCTGCTGACGGAAAATCAGCCGCGAGACCTTGAGATTGTTTTCGGCAATGCGAATATATCGGCGATTTACATCCCTTCCCCAACCGCGCAGCAACGGCTGCGTAATGCTGCCGACCACATTAGGACGGCGAAACGGATCAGGACTCGAAGCGGCAAGGTTGAGGATATCGGAAGCGTTTGTGGCACCCGCCAAGAGTTGGGTACCTGTGCTGAATCCCTGGGTCACGGTGAGATTGCCGAACGTGTTGTTAGTGATGACCTGTTTGACCGGCGGAGTGTTAATTGACTCCAGATGCGCCCACGCCAACTGGCCCAGCAAACTCGGGTCATATGAGGGTACGGGCGGTCCCGCCGAGAACGGCGTAGTGCCCTGGATGGAAAGGTTTGTCTGCGCTTCCGTTAGCTGGTTCACGTCGAAGACGTTGGCCACGGTCGATGCGGTCGGACTCACGGCGCCAGTGCTGGCCGCGCTATTCAGTAGTGGGCTGCCCGGACCTCCGATGCCGACCGGCGATTGGAGCACGGTAAGCGGCAGGCCACGAGTTGCCCCGCCTCCCTTTGCACGCACCACGTCGGTATCGGCCATTGCGAGTTGATACCGCTGCTGCTCAACATCAAGATTGTTCTCAACGGCAAGCAGAATTGCATCGTGCAACGATAAATAAAGGGTTTTCTGGCGGATAAGATTCGCCAGACGATCGGTATTCTGCAAACTCAAGGGAGGAACGAAATGGGCTGAGTATGCCCCGATGAAGTCCGGGCGGCCCAACCCCTTCGCGGATTGCCTGACCGGACGCGTCGCAGTCCCTTCCGTCTTCCGTAGCACGGTGGATAGTTCCTTCTCGTTGTAACGCCGTTCAGTCTTCTCGTCCGTGATCGGCTGCTTTGCGGGGGAAACGGCTTGATCCTGTGCGGCTACGGTCAGCGGCAACGTAGCGCAAAGCAGAAAACATCCGAACCGGAACAAACGTGAGGTCGATTTCATTTCGCGCTCTCGGAAGACTTCCCGGCAAGCATCCGAGTAGTTACTTTGGCCCCGTCTTTCGCCGAATCGCCCGGGTTCACGACCACTAGATCTCCCTCTTGGAGCCCTTCGCGAATCTCGACATTCGCGCCGTAGTCGCGCCCTGCCACTACTGGTTGCAGATGCACGGTATTGTCGCGCACGAGCGCAACCATCGCTCCATTGGAGCGGGTAATAATCGTGTCCCCGGGAACAATCACCGGCGGTAATGAACGAATGTTATTGAACGTCACGGTTGCGTAGGTTCCGGACATCAGTTGGCCGTCGCGGTTCTCCACCTGTATCTCGGTCAGCAGGGTTCGCGTGACGGAATCGATTGCGTTTGACGTACGCACTACCTTGCCCTGGAATGTTTTACCGGGCACGGAATCAAATCGCAGGTCGACCGTTTGCCCAACTGCGACGTACTGGGCGCTTCTCTCGGGCACGCTCACAAATACACGGAGGTGGTCGAGGCGGGCCACGCGAAACATCTCGGCACCCAGCGTGGCACTACCCGTAACCGGAATCGTGACACTTCCCGTTCCTGCGGTATTCACCCCGCCGCCAAGGCTGCCTCCGGCAGCGGAAATGAGCGAGCCGATATCAATGTTGCGAGTGATGACGACACCCGCGAAAGGCGCTTCCACGCGCTCATAGGCCTGTAACTTGATCAGGCGTTGCAGGTTCGCACGGTTGGAGTTCACCATGTCTTCGGCTGCCCGCACGTTCGCAAGGGAGACATTGTAGTTCGCGTCCTGCGTGTCGCCATCCTGCCGGGAAAGAACACCGCGGGCGACTAACACCTTGTAGCGTTCCCAGGTCAGGCTCACCAGTTTTGCCTGCGCTTGCGTTTGGCGCAGCACGGATTCGCTCTGTTGCAGACCGGCACGGGCCTGGTCCACCTGCTGATCGAGATCGGGGGCATCAATAACGGCGAGCAGTTGCCCGGCTTTCACGCGATCGCCAATGTCCACGAGGCGCTTGGTGACATATCCTGAAGCGCGCGCGTAAATCGGTGCTTCGACCTGCGCGGCAGTCGAACCCGGCAATGAGAGCTGGGCGGTGGAATCCGAACGGACAGCGGCAGTTACCACAACGGCAGGGATCGCGTCCTGCTGGCGTTTCGCCGCTTTGGCAATCGCCTCCCGGTTGACGAAACGCGGGATATAGCCCAAGAACAAGATTAGCCCGAAGACGGCCAGAATCAGCAAGCCGAGTTTGAGTACGGATCTGGAGTAGCGCGGATCGTGGCGATGCTCTGGAGCAATCACTTCCGTTTGCTGGTCGTGTTTAACCTGAACTTGCGCGGCATCCGATCCGCCCGAGCCATCCATGAGATCAGTGGAATTCTTCTGGGTCATGCTGGTTGCGTCCCTTCTTCCAGTAGTTCCTCATGCGCCTCGAGGTCTATTTCTTTGTCCCAGTCGATTGGGGCTTTCTTGCGGAAAACAGTATAGAAAATCGGCACAATAAACAGTGTGCTCGCGGTTGCGAAGATCAAGCCACCAATGACCGCCCGGCCCAGCGGTGCGTTCTGCTCGCCGCCTTCACCCATTCCCAGAGCCATGGGAACCATGCCGATAATCATAGCTAATGCGGTCATGCAGACAGGGCGCAAGCGAACATAACCGGCTGAAAGCGCCGCTTCCAGTGGTCCCTTGCCGGTTGCACGCTCGTCGTTCGCAAAGCTCACCACGAGAATGCTATTCGCCGTCGCGACTCCAATCGCCATGATTGTACCCATCATTGAAGGAACGTTGAAAGTAGTCTGCGAAGCGAAAAGCATCCATAAAATTCCGACAAAAGCGCCGGGCAGTGCCATCAGGATAATGAATGGATCAAGCCACGACTGGAAGTTAATGGCCATCAGCAGGTAAATGAAGATCACCGCGAAGGCAATGCCTAATCCGAGGCGGGCAAAAGAGTTGTGCATTGTCTCGGCTTGCCCGCGCAGGATCAGCCAGGAACCGCGCGGCAGTTTTCCCGAGCCAGTTTCTTCATCCAGAATCTTCTGGACGTCGCGCGCCACTCCACCCAGGTCGCGCCGGTCGACGTCGCAGAAAATATCGAACACCGGCTGCACGTTGTAGTGGCTAATGAGAGTTGGAGAGGTCGAGCGGCCAATCTTTGCCAGCGTAGCTAGTAGATGCGTGTCCTTAAGGGAGGTCTGGACGTTCTGCGGACCATT
>Ga0316231_1000292_pt1 | contig 77649 bp, 76 predicted proteins | sample TBH18027metaG_FD_206002 | JGI IMG/M metagenome (GOLD analysis project Ga0316231, IMG submission 206002) | Freshwater microbial communities from Trout Bog Lake, Wisconsin, USA - TBH18027 | ecosystem: Environmental > Aquatic > Freshwater > Lake > Hypolimnion/Profundal zone | place: USA: Wisconsin... | reverse complement strand
AGGGGTAGAATGGGCGCGGTCGCGATCGAGCCGGAATGGACGACACGAAGACGAATCGTGCAGCAAACTCCCACATCTCAAAATCGAGATATGGGGCACTCGAAGGACAGGGAATAGGGAACAGGGAACAGCGGACAGGGAAAAAGGAACGACAAACAGAAGAGGCAGCGACTGAGATTCTGACTCTTCGAGTCAGAATGACGGGCTAAAACAGAAACCCCAGTCTTTCGCGATGAGACTGCGAAAGGATGGGGCACGCGAATACAACCCATGTCTCAAAAGCGAGACATGGGGCACCCGATTTCGTGGAGTCATTTCGGACCTGGGCCACCCGCCTGGACGGGTTTATGATTGTTGCACCAAAGCTCCACAGGATGGAGTCGCCAATGTCTCCCGCACGCAATGTTCTGTTGATCTCGCTGTTGACCATAGTTTCTGTGACTCTGCCAGCACAGCAACCGATAAATCCCTGCCACATACCGGACAATTCATTGGCGATCAATCCAACTGCCAACGGCGCACATATCAGTGCAAGCGGAGGGAGGCCGTTAGGAGATCTGACATATTGCCTTGTGGGAGAGTACGGCTGGATGCTCGACTACGAGGAAGCCCAATATCAAGTCGCGTCTGCATTCGAGGACACTGCGGTTCCCAGTTGGCACCAAGAGCATCCGGGAAAGCACTACCTAGAGTTCAAATCCAGAAAGTTTGAGATTGAAACAACAGTTTCCCTTGGAAACTCAATGACCAATGCTCCAACTGTCCTGAAGCAGATTATTGAGCGATACAATGTCGGTGATAATCCTGATCGTTACGAGCTTGTCAAAGAAGGGTCTCAACGGCTCTCGCTCGTTGCAAGCGCAGTAAAGGATGACAACGGGAACCTTATTAGTCGTGAACCAATTATGAATCTGCCAGTCCATATGGATTCGGTACAGCAAACACTTTTCACAGCGTTGACCAGTCTTACCGAGCAGCTTTCTCAAATTTCTGGAAAACGAGTTGGGATAGGAACGATTCCGATGAATTTGTTCAGCATGACTCTCTGCATTCCACCAGCAGGGCTCCTACCCGCACGCGAAGAGTTGGCCGCGATACTGGACGCTTCCTCCAGAAAGTTTGTTTGGTCGTTGCGCTTTGATCCCAATGGTGACCTTGATAGCTCAGATTATGCCCTGAACATCATCGCGGTTGCTCCTCCGGCTCCACAGGAGCCGGTTCGGGTAGCCAGTGCAGTGATGGCGGGAATGTCACTGAAACGACCCATGCCGGTGTACCAAGAGGAAGCGAAGGAGAAGCATGTACAGGGTGCTGTAATCCTGCACGCCATCATCTCCAAGACAGGGACAGTGGAGAGCCTAGATGTTACCAGCGGGGCGGAGGAGTTGCGAGAGAGCGCACTCGAAGCGTTTAGGCAGTGGACGTACAAGCCCTATCTGCTGAACGGCCAGCCGGTCGAGGTGGAGACGACCATTGTTGTCATCTACACTCTTCCCGATGGGGTGTTGACTCTGAGGGCGAGTCCGGTGGCCAACAACAACATGCCGAACTTTGGCGACCCCAACTCTCCGCTGATTAATAAATCGATGCCGCTGATTGGTAACTCGATGGGAACCCCGATGCATGCGACGCAGAATGCGCAAGCTCAGTCGGAGCAGGATTACAAAGATGGTCGTATTGTGCCTATGCAAATTGGTGGTGATGTTACGAGGCCGACAATCATCCATCAGCCGGAGCCCAAGTACACGGACGAAGATAAACAAGAGTATAGGAAGGAAGGCACTCCAACCGTCAGCCTTATCGTGGACGAGCATGGTCTGCCGCAAAATGTGCATATGGTGCATGAGACTGGCAGTGATTTTGATAAGAAGATGGTCGAGTTGGTGAAGCAATACCGGTTCAAACCTGCGATGGTGAATGGCAAGCCAGTAGCTATGTACTTGAATGTCGAGGTTAACTTCAAGACTTTTTGATGGGGTTACTCAAGCAGCTACAAGAATGCGCCCACCCTCGCTGCTCTCTTGGGCTTTGGCGTTAGTGCCGAAAACGCCCTTGCCATGCCCTTGTGTCAGGGGGTGGTCATCAAGGTTTCGCCCAGAGCCCCCGATTGGCGGGTGGCCCATATCTTAGCGTATCTCCTCTGAACTGGGTGCCCCACATCTCGCTTCTGAGATGTGGGTTTGTGTGGCGGCACGATCCCTCCTCGCAGCCGTCCACTCCGATTCGATCTCCACGATACACCGTTCTCCGGTAGCGTAGTGTCGATAGCTTGACGTTATCTTTAACCCATGTCTCAGAAGCGAGACATGGGGCACCCGAAGGACAGGGAACAGGGAACAGCGGACAGGGAACAGGGAACAGCGGACAGGGAATAGGGAACAGGGAACAGGGATGAGGGAACGACAAACAGAAGAGGCAGCGACTGAGATTCTGACTCTTCGAGTCAGAAGGATGAGCTAAACAGAAACCCCAGTCTTTCGCGATGAGACTGCGTAAGGATGGGGCCCCGAATACAACCCATGTCTCAAAAGCGAGACATGGGGCACCCGAAAGACAGGGAACAGGGAACAGGGAACAGCGGACAGGGAATAGGGAATAGGGAACAGCGGACAGGGATGAGGGAACGACAAACAGAAGAGGCAGCGACTGCTATTCTGACTCTTCGAGTCAGAAGGACGAGCTAAAACAGAGACCCCAGTCTTTCGCGATGAGACTGCGTAAGGATGGGGCCCCGGAAAGACAGACGGGTTATTTGGGGGTGAAGTAGCCGTCTCGGGCCTGTAGGGTGAGGGTCTTATCGGTGGGTTTGAGGTCGATTTTGTGGTATTTGTTGGGGCTGGATGGGGGTGGACGGTAGCCAAGTTCGTAGGACTGGCGGAGGTCGTCTGCGATGGATGTATAGATCTGCTGGAGGGAACTGGAGGGGCCGACGGTGAACTCGCGTCCACCGGTCTGGCGGGAAAGGTCTTTGAGTACTCCCTCGTCGCCACCGCCGTTGGAGTAGTAGACGGTGTAGATCATGATGTCTGCTCGCTGTGCCTCACGGATGGCATCTTTCTGGTTGAAGTGGCTTCCGTTATCTCCGCCGTCGGTGAGGAGCACCATGGCTCGACGGCCCATCTGCGTGCCGAGTTCGATGTGGGAGACGGCGACGATGGCATCGAAGAGGAGGGTACCGCCGCGGCCAGGCGCGCCGATCATGTCATGCGGTTGGGTGAGGTAGGCAAGCCCATGCACGAGAGTCGTCTTATTGGGTGTGAGTTTGACGAGCTGCAGGATGCTGTTGTCGAACTGGACGAGGACGGCGCGGTCGTCTGGTCGGGTGAGCATGGCGGGGAAGAAGGCTCGGCCTGCGGCGATCTCGTAGGGGATGTATGCGCGCTGGGAGCCGCTGGTGTCGACCATGAGGGCGAGGGTGAGAGGCAGACTGGAGCCTTGCGAGAAGTAGGTGATGGGCTGCGGCTTGCCATCCTGCTTGAGTTGGAAGTCGTCGCGGGTGAGGTTGGCGACGGGCTTGCCGGACTTGTCGCGTGCGATGGCGGAGACGGCGACGATGCGGGAGGCGACTTTGAGCGTGGCGGTGTCTGGCGAGAGGGTGGCGGGTGATTGTACGGGCTTAGCGGGAGTGGGGGATTGGGCGAAAGCAGGGGCGAGGGTGATGAAGAGGGTGAACGTGATGACGGTGATGAGGCGAGCGATGGTCATGTCTATATGGACGTGAGTGTACATGCTGGCGCTGCGGTTGTGCGAAGGGCGTACGCGATGAGGGTATCCCCTTGGATGTGATGCGCAGCGTCGAAGGCCTGGTTACTGGTGGCTTCAAGGGCGGGGATGGCGGGGTCGAGTTCGCAGGCGGCGATTTCGGTGGTAGTGGCGTGGATGTAGCAGAGTTCGCAGGTGGCGAGGTTGGTTTCGCCATCGTTCCCGGGCGTCTGCATGGGCGGGCCGAAGGTGCGGCAGACAATGGGGCGCGATTCGTAGAGGTCACAGGTTCCGGTGGCGGGGTCGAGTACGGGGCAGGGCTCGTCGTTGGCGAATTCCTCCCACCCCAACGAGCCAAGACCGCTCGTTGGGGACCCCGATTCAAAGAGGGTGGTGGATTGGTCATCTTCGGAGAGGATGCCGGTGATGCGGTCGCCTGGAAACCAGGGGTCGAGGCGGGTGAGGGAGTCGGCGACGCGTTCGTGGATGCGGGCGGCGCGGGCGGGGTCGGTTTGGGTGAGGGCGGCGAGGCCTTCGCGGAGGCGGGCTGCGTCCTGCTGCGCGATGGGGAAGACTCCGATGCAGCATTGGGTGCAGCCGGGGCGGCATACGAGATGCGCGCCACTGCGAGCGGTGGCGGAGGCGAGAGCGGCGGTTACGATTTGAATGAGGTCGTCAGGCATGGTGTTGATGGAGAATGACAAACGGTAAGACAGCGATGGAGATTCTGAGATGCGCTGAGGATGACACCTTACATGAAGCGGTTGGGCTAAAACGCCCGAGGTGAGAGGCATTATGGTTGTACTGAGGTGAGTTTACATTCGTGGGCTCCCAGCTATGCGATGATCCTGCATGGATGGGGCACTGGGTGTGGAATGAATGGTGACGCGATGGAGATGATATATCGGGAACGGTGGACGGCAGAGATTGAGGAGATGCGGCGGCTGCTTGCCGAGCTAAGCATGAAGGAAGAATGCAAGTGGGGGAAGCCGACCTACACAATGGAAGGAAAGAATGTCGTTATATTGCAAGGGTTCAAGGAGTATTTTGCGCTGGGGTTCTTTCAGGGAGCGCTGCTGAAGGATACGAAGAAGCAGCTGGTGCAGTTGGGACAGACGCAGGCTGGGCGGGTGATGAAGTTCACCAGCGCAAAGGAGATCGCGTCCAAGGCTTCGATGATCAAGGCTTATGTGCGTGAGGCCATGGCGGTCGAGAAGGCCGGGCTGCGCGTGGCGAAGAAGACGACCGATGACTTTCCGGTACCGGAGGAGCTAAGGGCGAAGTTCCGGAGTGATCCGGAATTCGCGAAGGCCTTCCATGCATTGACGCCGGGGCGACAACGAAGCTATTTGTACCACTTCGCCGCGGCGAAGCAGTCCTCTACCCGGGCTGCCCGAATTGAAAAGGCCATGCCAGCGATTTTTTCTGGGCGTGGATTTCTAGAGCGATCCAAAAGATAGCCGAAGGTGTATTCAACCACTCAACGCGGCGTCACCGCACGCCGAGGACACGGGCGAAGATGGCGTCGACGTTGGCTAGTTGGCGGTGGTAGTCGAAGGCGTGGGCTAGTTTTTCTGGGGTGAGGCGGGAGGTGATTTCGGGGACCTTGGCGATCTCGTCGCGGAAGGTGAGGCCTTCTTTCCAAGAGCGCATGGCGTGGGACTGGACGAGCTTATAGGCGTCTTCGCGGGACATGCCGGATTCGGCGAGGTCGAGCAGGAGCTGACCGGAGAAGACGAGGCCGCCGGTGGACTCGAGGTTCTTCAGCATGCGGTCAGGGTAGACGAGGAGTTTGGCGATGAGGTTCTCGGTTTTGGCGAGCAGGTAGTCGGCGAGGATGGTGGAGTCGGGCAGGATGACGCGCTCGGCGGAGGAGTGGGAGATGTCGCGCTCGTGCCAGAGGGCGATGTCTTCGAAGGCTACCTGAGCGTTGGCGCGGACGACGCGGGCGAGGCCGGAAATCTGCTCGGAGGTGATGGGGTTGCGCTTGTGCGGCATGGCGCTGGAGCCCTTCTGCTTTTCGGAGAAGAACTCTTCGGCCTCGCGGACCTCGGTGCGCTGGAGATGACGGACTTCGGTGGCGATCTTGTCGAGCGTGCTACAGAGAATGGCGAGAGAGGCGATGTAGGCGGCGTGGCGGTCGCGCTGGACGACTTGCGTTGCGACCGCTACCGGCTTGAGGCCGAGTTCGGCGCAGATGGCTTCTTCGTGTTCGGGCTTGAGGTGGCCGAAGGTGCCGACGGCACCGGAGAGCTTGCCGACGCGGAGGTCTTCAGCGGCGGCGTCGAAGCGGGTGAGGTTGCGCTGCATCTCGGAGTACCAGAGGAGTAGTTTGAGGCCGAAGGTGGTGGGTTCGGCGTGGACGCCGTGAGTGCGACCGATGATGGGAGTGTGTTTGAACTCGATGGCGCGGGTTTTTAAGGTTTCGGTGAGTGCGAGGATTCCGGTGCGAATCAAGGCAGAAGCGTCGCGGAGTTGGAGGGACTGCGCGGTGTCAACTACGTCGGTGGAAGTGAGACCGAAGTGGAGCCAGCGGGAGGATTCGGGGTCCGCGATATGTTCGGCGACGGTGGTGGTGAAGGCGATAACGTCGTGGCGGACCTCGTCTTCGATTTGATTGATGCGGGCGACGGTGAAGTTGCCGCGATCTCGGATGGTGTCGGCGGCGGCTTGCGGGACGAGGCCGAAGCGGGCGAGGGCTTGCGAGGCAGCCGTTTCGACGGTGAGCCAGCAACGGTATTTATTTTCGTCGGACCAGATGCGGCCCATGGCAGGACGTGTGTAACGAGGGATCATAATGTATGTCCTAGGTACTATGTGCCAGGTGCTGGGAGAAACTATACGCCGAATAGAGCGGACATCTCATCGTGAAGGAAGCCGAGGCCGGGGCGATATGGTTGAATCCACTTACCGTCCAGGACGAACTGGGGAATGGCGCGCTTCCCGGTTTGTGCGATGACTTCATCGGCTGCACCGGGGATGGTATCAATGTTGATTTCGGTGTAGGGAATTGCGTGGTCGGCGAGGAAACGCTTGGCCTCGCGGCAATCGCGACACCAGGGGGCGGAGTAGACGAGCAGTTCCATACTTCTATTTTACGTGAAGGCGCAATGTCGTATGGCCGACAAGCAGCGGTGGCGCCGAAAGGAACGAATCGAGAATGGGATGTAATCCCGGAAGAGAATAGTACGTCTAGTGGGATATGAACGCGAAACGAACTCCTGGGCAGATTTTACGAGTTGGGTTGGTTACAGCTTTCCTGATGGGCGGAACGGTGTGGGGGCAGGGTGCGGCGCCGAGTACGGGTTCTAGCCGGGCACCCAGTGCAGCGCCGAGCAAGACGAATGGGCTAAAGACCAATGATCAGCGATTAGCGGAAGCCGATACGGCGGCGAGCACTCTGCCGGCGACGGCGGCGACAACGAGCGACAAGGCGACGTCGCTGCAGGTGGCGAGTAAAGAGTATGACGCGGTTAAAGAACTGGCGCGTATGACGAAGCGCTATGGCCTGAGTAAGGAGCAGAAGGCGACGATCCAGCCACTACTGCTGGAGCAGCAGAAGCTGGTGCATATGCTGGGCGAGGATGTATCGCTGACCGATGCGGAGTGGATAGGATCGGTAAGGAAGGTTCATCAGGCGACGGTATTGCAGGTGAAAAAGCTGCTGACTGATGCGCAGCTGAGTAAATACGCGGAGGACGAGGCGAAGCGTGCGAAGCAGTCGCAAAGCGATTCGGATGACGCGGACGACGATCGGCCACCCGATGGACCTCCACCGGGTGGCGGGCCGGATGGTGGCGGGCCAGGTGGTGGGCCAGGAGGTGGCGGCGGACCAGGTGGCGGTGGACCAGGCTAGGGTGGGCTAACGGCGGGCGCGGAAGAATGCGGTGAGTAGATTGCCGCATTCTTCGGCGAGCAGGCCTGAGGTGACTTTGACCTGATGGTTGAGCTGAGGGTGGTTGAGGACGGCGAGGACTGAACCGCAGGCTCCAGCCTTGGGGTCTGGCGCGGCGTAGACCAAGCGGGTGACGCGGGCATGCAGGATAGCTCCAGCGCACATCGCGCAGGGTTCGAGGGTGACGTAGAGAGTGCAGCCTTCAGGCAGACGATAATTTTCGAGAGTTCGGGCGGCGTGGCGGAGAGCTACGATCTCTGCGTGTGCGGTGGGGTCGTAGTCGCGCAGGACGCGGTTCTGGCCACGCGCGATGATCTCTCCGTTGAGGACGATGATGGCGCCGATGGGGACTTCACCATCATGCTCGGCGGCGCGGGCTTCGGCGATGGCGGCGTGGAGGTAGTCAAGGTCGGCGAGCATGGTTACTTGATTATCCCGCAAGTATGCCAGACGATGAATGTACACATATGCATATAGGTGTTTATGTGTATAATTCATTTATGAGGTGTATATGGCTCGGAGTGCAATGCGTTGGAACCTGGTAGTGGCTGCTGAGACCGATGCTGAACTTCGGCAGTTTCTTGTGTCTGAGGGTGGAGGAAGAAAGGGAGATCTATCGAAGTTTGTGGAAGAAGCTGTTAAGGCTCGGATTTTTGAACTGAGCGCTCGGCGAGCGAAAGCGGAGAATGAGATGTTTCCTGCGGAGACGATCGAAGATGCGGTGCGTGAGGCTCTGGTCTGGGCAAGGAGCCGATAGTGCTGGTCGTGCTGGACAGCAATATATTCCTTAGCGCATTGATCTCTCCGCATGGCAGTCCGGGTCGGGTGTTCGAGGCATGGCGGGATGGGCGGTTCGAGGTGGCGACCTGCCGACAGCAGGGTGAAGAGATTCGCCACGCCAGCCACTATCCGAAGTTGCGTGCGATTCTGAAGCCGCATCTTGTGGGTAAGATGCTGAATGCAATCCAGCGGGCACAGGTGTTTGAGGATGTGCCCCGAAGGCACACCGCTGATGATCCTAATGATGCGTATTTACTCGATCTGGCGGAACTCGCGAAGGCAGACTATCTGGTGACGGGAGACAAGCGTTCTGGATTGCTGAAGCTGCGGAGAGTTGCGGGAGCAAGGATTATGACAGCCGCAATGTTTCTGGAAAAGGCATTGGGCTAGGCGCAAACTTCGGCGATGCAGGCGCGGAGTAAAACGGTCGTGCTACGCACGATGCCCACATCTCAAAATCGAGATATGGGGCACCCAGAATATGTAGTCGTCTCTCATGCTGGTTCCTGCTGGGAGAGGCAGTGGAGGGTGCCGAGGCCCCAGACGAGGTCGACGGCGTGGATGCCGACGACGTTGCGGGTGGGAAAGCAGGTGGCGATGGTGTTGAGAGCGATGCGGTCGTTGGGGTCGTTGAAGGTGGGGACCAGGACGAGCGAGTTGGCGATGTAAAAGTTGGCGTAGCTGGCGGGGAGGCGCTGGCCTTCGAAGACGACGGGTGCGGGCATGGGAATAGGGATGATGCGGAAGGGCTTGCCGTCAAGATTGCGGAAGGAGTGGAGGCGTTCGAGATTCTCGGCGAGTGGGAGGTGGTTCTCGTCCGCGGGATTGGGTTCGAGGCAGGCGAGAATGGTGTGTGGCGCGACGAAGCGGGCGATGTCGTCGATGTGGCCATGAGTGTCGTCGCCGGCACAGCCGCGATTTAACCAGAGGGTTCGGTGGATGCCGAGGTGATCGTGGAAGGCGGCTTCGAGCTGCTTGCGAGTGACGCCGGGGTTGCGCTGCTGGACCTCGGAGAGAAGACACTCCTCGGTGGTGAGCAGGACGCCTGCTCCGTTGACATCGATGGAGCCGCCTTCGAGAACGAGGCGGTGAGGCTTCGATTTGGCATCTGCGGAAAGGATTTCGGGCTTAATCTCGGGGATGTTGTAGAGCTTTGCGACGTGATGGGGAATCTGGTTGTCGAGATGCCAGTTCGCATACTTGGCCCAGGCGTTGAACTTCCAGTTGGTGACAGCGAGGGTGGGTTCTAGAGCTTTGGCAGAGTCTACTGATCGTTTAACAAAGATAGGGCCGGAGTCGCGGAGCCAGACGCGGTCGGTGGGCCAATGGTGGAAGTGGACGCGGGCAAGATTCGCGCCGCCGCGGCGCAGGATGCCAGTCGCGCGGCGTTCGGCGGCGAGATCGTTGACGAGGATGTGGACGTCTTCTACGGCGGAGAGATGGCGGACAATCTCTGCGTAGACCCAGGGGATGGGTTGGAACTTGCCGGGCCAGTCTTCTGGATTATGGGGCCAGGCGATCCATGTGGCGGTGTGGGGTTCCCACTCGGCGGGCATGCGGGATGTGGTCATGGTGCCAGGACTCCTGAGGCGTGAGCCAGCTACCAGAGTAACAAGGAGCGAGGGGGAACTGGGAATGATGCGCGGTTGGGGCATGCGGCAGAAGGCTATTCTCGTGTTCCTTAATCGCTTTGCGATTAAGGAACACGAGAATCTATAAAAGAGAGCACGATTCGGCACGCGTGAACGCGTGCCCTTCCGTCCCACACGGATCAGGGCAGGGGATCCATGACGACTTCGATGTTGAGGTGGCTGGTGCTGCCGGGGATGTCGAGGGAACCGAGCGGCTGGGACTTGCCAGGAGCGAGGAAGGATTCACCGCGGAGCGAAGATTGGCGAATGATTGGCTCGTTTACGCCTGCCACGTCGGACTTTTCCGGTGCAACGCTGGACTGCTCTGCGGAGGACTTGAGCATGGCACCATCGCCTATTGTTGTCAGGGTTACATCGATGTTCATGCCTACATCGACATAGGTGAACTGGGTCTGAACACCGACACCGGAGCTGTTAGGTCCACCAGCGCTATATGAGCCGGTCGCAACTGGAACTCTATTGCCGAGTTTGAGTGTCGTTGCCTGACCCGAGGTCATGATCATGGCGTAGTGCTGCACGCCTATCTGCTTGCCACCATCCATTTCGGTGACGGTGTAGGTGAGGCGGTAGTTCTTTTTGGGGCGGTCGAGGTCGTTGATGAGCTTCTGCGCGAGGGCCATCTCTGCTGCTGTGGCGCGGATGACGATGGCATTCTGGTAGGCAACCAGGTATACGTGGGCGTCGGGTGAGAGGAAATTGCGCAGGGCAGTCACGGCTTCGTTGGCGTCGCTCTGCTGAACTGCGTATTTCAGATAGATGGTTTGTTGAGGGAGCAGATTGGTGCACTGCTTCGCGTAGGGTGTGTCTGCGCAGGATACGGTGGCGGCAGGCGCTATTTGTGCGAAAGCGGCTGTACTGCTAAGAATTACGGCGATGGCGGCTGCGAAGAATCCACTGGCATGCTTCATATTTGTTCTCCCTGTTGCAGTGCGGGTTGTTGCGGATTGTTTGGGGACGGGCTATCGGAAGGTTGTGGCGGAGCAGGCGGCGGGGCGAAAAATTTATTGAAGTCGTCGATTTCCTGGGCTGCGGTTTTTGCGCGCACCTCCGGATCGAGAGAAGCCAGAAGTTTGGGGTCAGCGGTCTGCACGAGGCGGGCGAGCGCGCGCTCCTGTGCGGTGAGCGGCAGCACGGGCGCGGGGTGCGACGGGGCAAAGCTGGCAGAGGGGATGGACTCGGCGTGGTAGATGGGGACAGGACGCCTGGTTTGAAGTTGGCTGGGAGTGACACATGGGTTGGAGTGAGAGGGCGAGTTCAGCGTTGAAGCCGCGACCGGCACGAGATTAGGGGTGGCGGCGATTTGGTTGACGAGGGGCTGTCTGGTTCGCATGCTGTGCTGGGCCAGCAGCAGGGTGCCAACGAGGAGCGATGCAGCGACGGCACCGCTGAGTGCTCCGCGCCACCAGGCGGAGGCGTGCGGAGAGCCAGTGAACAGATCGCGCCAGCGAAAGGGAGCGGCGGGCGCGTGGTGCTGCAGGCGCTGCAGGATGCGGGCCTCCAGACCTTCGGGCGGCGTGGCGTTGCTCAGTGCGGCGAGGGTTTTATCGATTGCGGTGTCGGGTTGAATAGGTTGATTTTCCATAATGACTCCTAATCTTGCAGCCTTTGGCGGAGATGGGTGCGTGCGCGAAAGAGCAGGGAACGAACGGTGGATTGGCTGCGCCCGAGAACAGTGGCGATCTCCGATGCGTTTAGTTCTTCCATGGCCGAGAGCAACAGGGCCTGACGTTCTCGCTTTGGCAATCTCTCCATGGTGTCGAGGACCTGACGGATGCGTGCGGCTTCGGCGATGGCCAGGTCGGCGGGTAGATCGGCGGAGACGAGTTCTTCGGCGAAGGGGGCGTCTAACTGTTCTGGGCGGACGCGGCGGCAACGATCCATTGCCAGATTCCAAGCGATGCGAACAAGCCAGGGTCGCAGGTCGTTGATTGTTGCGAGCTGATGCTGGCTCTGCAGAACGCGAAGGAAGACATCCTGGACTACGTCCTCCGCCTCGGACGGATTGCGAAGGAGCGACAGTGCGACTCGATAGAGTAGCGAGGAGTAGTTATGCACCAACTCGGCCAAGTCGGGTTCCTCGACCACCCGCTCTACCGCGAACCATTGCAAGCTACGTTCCCCGATCGCGTCCATTTTATCCTTCTACTCCACAGACGGATGGGATGGCGATCCGCTCGGTATTATTTTTATGGAGGGCGTTACGAGAAGCTTCGAACGACCGACACACGGGATGGATTGCATCCCTCCCATTCCGCAAAGGACGCGAAATGGATGGGGCACCCAGATACAATAGAGGTCAGCGGCAAGAGTGCGACGAGGGAAGCGCGGATGAGCTGGTTCAAGCGGGAAGACAACGAGATTGTCAACGATGCGCGGAAGACGGTGCGCACCGAGGGGCTATGGACGCAGTGCGGAAGCTGTCGGCAGGCGATCTTCAAGAAAGACCTGGAAGAGAACCTGAATGTATGTACCAAGTGCGGACACCACTTCCACATCAATGCGCGGTGGCGGATCAAATTGCTGTTGGAGCCGGGATATGAGCTGGTGGACCTGGATCTGCGCTCGACCGATCCGCTGGACTTTACCGATCTGAAGCGCTACCGGCACAGGCTTACCGAGGCACGCAAGAAGACGGGTTTGAACGACGCGATTGTGAATGCGGTGGGCATGCTGGGGCCACATGCGGTGACGGTGAGCGCAATGGAGTACGGATTCATTGGCGGAAGCATGGGAGCGGTGGTGGGGGAGACAATAGCTCGGGCGGTGGACCGATCGCTGGCGACGCGGAACCCGTTGATCATAATTGCGGCATCGGGTGGGGCGCGGATGATGGAGGGGATTGTGTCGCTGATGCAGATGGCGAAGATAAGCGCGGGAGTGGCTCGTCTGGATGATGCGAAGATTCCTTACATTTCTGTGATGACTGACCCGACGACTGGGGGAGTGACGGCGAGCTTTGCGATGCTGGGGGATCTTAATATTGCAGAGCCTGGGGCGCTGATTGGGTTCGCCGGGCCAAGGGTGATCGAACAAACCACGCGGCAGAAGCTGCCGGAGGGATTTCAGCGGTCGGAGTTTTTGTTGCAGCATGGATTTTTGGATGCGATTGTGGAGCGCAAGGACATGAAGGGGTATCTGGTGCAGGCGCTGGGGTGGATGGGGGGCGGCGCATCCGTCGCGAAACAGGAAACACCTGCGTTGAATGTTTAGAGCCAGGCACTGACGATGTGGCCGGCAGAGCCCAATACACGGAGATTATCGGACCGTTGGGCGAAGTAGCGAGAGTTGATCTCTGGTGTGTCCATGTCTTCGAACTTATTGAAGGCGGCGAGTTCCTCTGCGATTTCACAGGGTGAGAAGAAACTGCGGAAGGACTCTCCGGCGAGTTGGACGCGGGATGCGAGCGAATCGTGGGCTAGCTGCTCGAGCGGAGAGAGTGAGGCTCTGGGCTGGCTGTAGTCGAAGACTACTCCACTGCCATGTGGTTGCGATGCAATGAAGGCGAGGGTGGATCGGAAGGCATCCAAGGTGAGGTAGGGCACAACGCCGAGCCAAGCGAAGAAGCTGCGTGCGGTAGAGTCGAAACCGGCGGTGTAAAGTTGAGCGGCGAACAAATGGCTCTCGAAGTCCATTGGGACGTAGGTGAGGCGCTGGGGGGAGGGCAGGGCTGAGGCGCGCAGGAGATCGCGCTTCCATTGTTGTGTTGCGGGGTGGTCCATCTCGAAGACGCGAAGCTGGGGGAACGGATTGCGGTGGGCGAAGGTATCGAGGCCCGCACCGAGCAGGACGTACTGAGTAACGCCATGATGGACGGCCTTCGCCAAGAGGTCTTCGGCATAACGGCTGCGCGCGATGAGGAAGGCGCGTAGGCCAATCGAGTGGGGACGCGGTTTATACGCTGGATTACGACCCGGCGTTCGTTGCAACTCCTGGGCGTACGGGCCAAGAATTGGAATGGCGATGGGATCGTTGAAGACGAGCGGTGGCGCATCGAACATCTGATGGGCGGCGCGTCGCATGGCAACATGCAGCGCAGTGCGCGAGGGACGAGCCTGGTTCATCAACTACGCCGCAGGATGCGTTTTAACCATAATGTGCCGAGTGTCGTGAGTGCGATGACCAACACGACTAGACCAAAGGGCAGGCCTACGCGGCGATAGCTGACGGCGAAGTCGATGGCATTGTGATCCGCGCTGTTGTAAATGAGGATAAAGGCTATTGCGCAGAAGGTTGACGCAAAGAACGCCATAAAACCAGCGGCAAGGCTGATTAGCAAGCTGGCGAACCATCCCATGTTGCCGAGCGGCACTCCAAAGACGTAGCCCTGTGCGAATGTGCGTGGAGCTATGGAAGCATTTGTGGGGGAATTGTACGTCATACAGGTAGAATAACGTCTTATGGTGGATGGCGCGAAGGGGATGGCGGAGAGCAAGCAAGTCGGGCTGGTACAGGCCACGCAGGTAGCGCGTGAGACGGATGTTCGGTGCGCTTTGAACGGGCTACACTTTGCTTCGTTCGGCGAGACCGGACAGGACGATGCCGATCTGGTACGCATGGTGCAGGCGGTTCCGACGGCGGTGGCTGCTGCGCTTACGCGGAAGACCTACTACTTTGTGCCGCTGGCGTTGGCCGATGGACGCGGCAGTGAATCTGTCGGACACCGCAGCGGCAACGAGGAGACTATGATCTCGCCGGTGTTCACGGCAGAGATTGCAGAGATGGCAATCTGCCATCGCAATGTGGCGCTGGGAACGGACGTAGTTGCGGGAGAAGAGGGAAGAGATGGAGTCTTCCTATCGACGCGACTTCTGGGCGACCGATTTTCGCTTGCGTTTGAACTTTTCATCAATGTGGGCCATGCGTTTGTGGACGAGACGGGGGTTCCGGAGAGCTTCAGCGAACTGGTATGGAACCAGACGTTGGCCGATGTGCGCGGAGAGACCAGTCAGGACGCATGGGAGAGTCGAGCGCAAGCGGTTAGCGGTGGCCTGAACAAAGGACATGACAGCAGGCAACGCATTGACGAGAAGGCCAAGAGGGAATATCTGGAGGCTGCGTTCTCCGATGCGATTGCGATCTATCTTCTGTCGTTATCGGTGGATTTTGACTACTCGGAGTTGCGCGAGCGGGAGTATCCGCTGCTGGCTCCGCAGGCGCTGGCGGAACGGTTACGGCTGGTGGCGCGACTGCTTCCACCTAATCCTGATTACGAGTTTGCGATCCGGTATCGACGGCGGATGTAAGGCGCGATCAGCCGTAGTTTTCGGGGAGGCCTGAGGGCCATGTAAGGTTGGCGACCGGTGCGACGGTGGCGCTAATCTCTTCGAGCAGAGCTGGATCGTTCGCGATTTCGAGACACTTGAGATTTCCTTCGACGTGTTTGCGCGAGGACATTCCTACCAGAGTGCTGGCGACGCCTGTATGGTCGAGGCAGAAGCGCAGGGCAACTTCGGAGGCATCTAGACTGTGGGCGCGGCAGATGGAGACGATACGCTGGCCGGCGTCTCGAACGGATTGCGGTGCGGGATGCCAATCGGGTGCACCACGCTCCGTGATGATGCCCATGTGCAGCGGCGATGCGTTGATGATTCCGATCCCGCGCTGACGGGCAAAGGGGACGAGGGCTGAGTCCATATCGTCGATTAAGAGGTTGTATCGGCAGTAGGTGAGTATGGTGTCGACGGGGACCTGAGCTGCGATGGCCATCATGTTCTTGAGGGAGTAGCCGGTGATGCCGATGAAGCGGGCTTTTCCCTGCTGTTGAAGTTTGCGCATGGCAGGGACGGTCTCTTCGACGATCTGACGAGCGTCTCCGAACTCGACGTCGTGGGCCTGCAGGAGATCGACATAGTCGGTGCGCAGACGAGTGAGCGACTCGTCGATGCTGGCGGTGATACGGGCGGCGGAGAAGTCAAACTCATCGGCACCATAGCGTCCACACTTGGTGGCGAGGACGACTTGCTGGCGAAGGCCTACGAGCGCTTCGCCGAGGCGGGTTTCGGCCAGGGTGAGGCCGTAGTAGGGAGAGACATCGAAGTAATTGATGCCACGCTCGACGGCGAGATGGACAGCGGCCTTTCCTTCGGCTGGATCGGTAACGCGAAATGCGTTTCCCAGCGGGGATGCGCCGTATCCCAGGATTGAGACGCGGAGTGACGTGTTGCCGAGTTGACGGTATTCCATGGATGCCCTCGTACGGTTGGAACTTTTCGGTTCAGTTAGATGGTGCCGCAGAGATGAACGTCGATCCCCAGTTCAGCCATCATAGCGGCCTTGGCGGCGAGTGCTCGATCAGCCTGTTCCGCGGTATCGGTATAGGCGACGTTGACATGGTTGGCAGGATGGCGCGCCATGAATTGATCGCGCGAGATGCCGTGCAGCAGGACATGCATGATGGGCCATTGCGGAGTGACAGAATGTAGGCGGCGCTCGGTTTCGGCGGCGGGAAGCTCGATGGCGGTGGCACGGCCGATGTCGGCGTGGAGCTTGCCCCCTTCGCTGAAGATACGGCTCCAGACGATAGGGCCGGGCTTACAGACGCCCTTGAGGGTGCCTCCACCAAGGCGGAAGTACATGGGTGGCTGGCGTTCGCTGCGTGCACCTGCATAACCCCCAGCGATGTGCGAGGCGGGGACAGCACCGGAGATTTGGAAGACCCAGACGAAGTCGTCAATTCCGTCGCCCTTATAGTGCTCTCCCCAGCGGACGTCGTGGAGGGTTGTGGCTGGATCGAGGTGCATGGCCGACCAGATGCGATTGGTAAGGATGAGGTCGAGGCCGCAGCATTCATCTACCTCGTTGAAGTGGGGCAGCGGTTGACCAGGATAGAGTTCCTTGCCGGCGGAGTCGAAGGCTGGAGGACGGTCGACATTGTTGAGCAGACCTTCGACCAAATCGGATGCGGGGACGAGATCTTTGAGACCCTGCTGATACTGGATGCCGATGGCGTCGCAGCCGAACTCATCGGCGATGCGCAGGGCGGCGATGTACATCTTGCACTGCTGGAGGATTTGGGCGTCGGTGAGGTCGGTGGCTTCGTTGGGGCCGGTGGCGAAGGTGATGCCGCTGCGATCGAGCCAGGAACGGACCTTGTCGGCTTCAGCGTCGGTGACGCTTTGCATGGCGGCATAGAGCGCGGACTGACTGAGACGCTCTTTGAAGACGCCGGTGAGATTGAGGAGACTGTCTTCGATGATGGCGTTGAACATGCCCATGCATCCTTCGTCGAACACTCCAAGGATGGCTTTGCGTCTCTTGAGGAGATGGGCGAGCGTGACGCCAAGTTGGCGTTCTGCGGCAGGGAGAGTGGTGGGATCGAGGGCGCGGACGTGGGAATAATCGTGGTCGATATGGCCGTCGCGAATCCACTGGCGTAGGCCGTTGACGAAGAAGGGATCAGTGAAGTCCTTGCTCCAGAGGGTGGAGAAGTTGACGCCAGCTTTGCGCAGGCAGCCGTTGAGGTTGAGCATTCCGACGAGGCCGGGCCACTGGCCGGACCAGTTGGCGACGGTGAGGATGGGGCCACGATGGGCGATGAGACCGGCGAGGATGTGGTGGCTGTACTGCCAGACGGACTCAACGACTACGAGGGGGTCTGTGGGGTCGATGGCGGCGAATATATCCATGCCCATACGCTGGTTGAAGATGAAGCCATGCTTGAGGTCTTCGCGGTAGGGATGGGCTCGGCGGACCTTGCGTCCCTCGGCTGCGAATGCTGCGATGACAGCGCTCTCTGCCTGGGCCTGTGCGGGCCAGCAGACCTGATTGGCCGATTGCCGCAGGTCGCCATTGGCGATGAGGAGAACTTCGCCAGGAGCGGCTGCGACGGGGGACTCGATCTGCGGGATGGTGTAGGTGGACATTTACTTCTCCTTTATGAGGCGCGGAACCAAGAGGGCATGTTTTCCAGTGTGATGTATCGCTCCTGGGCCTCAGTCCAGTTGATGTCAGTATGCGGAGTGTAGGAGATGCATTGGATCGATTCTGCGAGGGAGGAGCGACCTGCAGCAACATCCGGCAATTCGCCTAAGGCGACCGCCTGTAGCATTATATTGCCCAGCGCGGAGGCCTCCACTGGTCCGCTGACCACGGTACATCCGCAGGCGTCTGAAGTCATCTGGCAGAGGAAAGCATTGAGGCAACCTCCGCCGACGACGCGGAGCGTGTGGATGTCGCGGCCGGTGAGGGAGTGCAGTGCATCGAGGGTGGACCAGTAGGAGAGGCTGAGGCTCTCGAAACAACAGCGGGAGAAGTCGCCGATGGATTGCGGGATGGGCTGTGCAGTGGTTTGGCAGAAGGCGCGTATGGCCTGGAGCATGTCTGTGGGGGCGAGAAAATCGCTGGCGCCGGGATAGAGGATGGAGCGGAAGGGCTGTGCGGTGGAGGCTGCGATGATGAGGTCGTCCCAGGTATAGGCGTTGCCAGCGATCTGCCATTGACGGAGGCACTCCTGCAAAAGCCAAAGGCCAGGCAGGTTGCGCAGCAGAAGGGTTGATCCATTGCATCCGGCCTCGTTGGTGAAGTGCAACTGGCAGGCGCGCGGGGTGACGATGGGCGTGTTCAGTTCGACGCCCATGAGGCTCCAGGTGCCGCTGCTGATGAATGCGCTGTGCGGATCGAGATTGGGGATGGATGCGATGGCGCTGGCTGTATCGTGCGATGCGACGGCTATGACAGGGAAGGTTTTGCTGAAGCCGCAGAGGTCGATGATATCGCTGGTGACATTGGCGAGGATGGTTGCAGGAGAAACGACGGAAGGAAGGATACGATCAGGGATGGAGAGGGAGCGGAGCAGATTGCGGTGCCAGTCGCGCGCGGCGGGGTCGATCATCTCGGAGGTGGACGCTTCGGTGAGCTCGGCAGCTTTGCGGCCACTGAGGAAGAAGTTGAAGAGGTCGGGAATCATGAGCAGGGTTTCGGCGGAATCAAGCATGGAGTCGCCGGTCAGCACCATGGAGTAGAGCTGAAAGAGGGTATTGTAAGGAAACGACTGTGTGCCAGTGGCGGCGTAGAGATCAGCTTCAGAGATGTGTTGGAAGAGGCGCTGGGGAATGCCGATGGTACGAGGGTCGCGATAATGGGTGGGGTTGTTGAGCAGGCGGCTGCGGCGGTCGAGGAGGGCGAAGTCGACACCCCAGGCGTCGACGGCGATGCCTGCGGGCGAGTCTGCAAAGCGGGCGTGGAATTTGGTGAGGCCGTGCTGTATCTCGGACCAGATACGCAGTGCATCCCAGTAGAGATTGCCGTGCAGGCTAACGCCGGAGTTGGGGAAGCGGTACAGCTCTTCGAGCGAGAACCTGCGGCCATCCCAGTGGCCAACCATCAAGCGACCGCTGGATGCGCCAAGATCGACGGCTAGGAAGCGTGACATAAGGCCCTCAGGGGCTAATCCCCATTGATCGTGCGTTGCTTAAGACTCAGCTAAATTCGCGGTCTTAATCAGTAAGGATTCGCAGCGTTCTGCGAAATACAATTCTCAACGAGACATTCTACTTCTGTGTGCAGCGTTTTTGCTAAACGAAGAAGCGCCAGCAGCAGCCAGCGCTTCGTAGTTTGTGAATTGCCTAGATACTACTGGTCGTCGAAGAGAAGGATAGCGGCGGCGATGGTGGTGGTCCAGCGGCCGTTTTTGTCTCCGACGGCGGACTGGGTGACGTTGGCTGTGCGGACGATTTTATTGGAGATGCGGTAGATCTCTTTTTTCTCGTCCCAGCTTTTATCGGGGTCGAAGTCGACGTCGAGGGTGGTAGCGAGCATTTCTGCGGCGAGTTCTTCGGCGTAGTCTCCGGCCTGGTCCTCTGTCTCGCCGAAGCTATGGTGTTCTGATAGGTATCCGTAGGTAGTGCGGTCTGTGGGGATGGCGACGCCGATTGAGCTAACGACGAGGCGATGGGCCTCGCGGGTGGAATTTTCCGCGATGACGGCAAATACGACCTCGCCGAGGTTGAGGCACTTGAGCCCCTCCTTGCGGGTGATGAGCTTACATCGTGGAGGAAAGATGGAGGAGACGCGGACGAGGTTCTGCGCGGCGATGCCTGCGTCGCGCAGCGCGAGCTCGAAGCTGGTGAGGCGTTCTTTATGTTTGCCGACGCCCTTGGTAAAGAAGAGGCGCGTGGGAACCATGTTCATGCCCAATTTGAATAATCCTCCGAGAAGAAACGGGATACGGCGCCCAGGGGAATGTGGGCTGCCGATGTAGCGTAGACCGTGTCAAAGTTATCACAGCGGAGGGGAAAATGGGTTACAGCGGGGTTTCGAGGGAGAAGTAGGGAGGGGGTTGTGTGTAAGCGAAGGTGCTGCAAGCGGTCGGCTGAGGCAGATGCAGGGACAACGTATGTGAAACGGGCGATTAGCGGAATGAGTCAGTGGATAAGATAAGAGATTGGCATATAAGATAGATAGGACAAGACCCCCAAACCGGGTCAGGTTTCTGTTATTTTTTAAACACCACTGTTTCACTTTACGTCTTTGGAACTCACCTGCTGCAAAGCGGGGCAGGCTGAGTTGCAGACGCCGCGTCAATCCCAAGCGATTTACACGACAATCCCAAGCGATTCACTAAGGAGTCTCCAAATACTATGAAAAAATACAAACTTGAATATATCTGGCTTGACGGCAAGAAGCCTGTTCCTGGACTACGCGGCAAGACGCAAATCAAATCGTTTGAGAAACCGCCCAAGCTGAGCGATCTTCCACTTTGGGGCTTTGACGGCAGTTCTACTATGCAGGCCGAGGGCAAGAGCTCGGACTGTATTCTGAAGCCAGTCGCACTGTATCCGGATGCGAGCCGCAAGGACGCTTATATTGTTCTGAGCGAAGTCATGCATCCGGACGGCACTCCCCATCCGAGCAACTACCGCGCGACGATCAAGAATGACCCGGATCTGTGGGTGGGTTTTGAGCAGGAGTATTTTCTGTACAAAGACGGACGCCCCCTGGGCTTCCCGAAGGATGGGCACCCGAGTATTCCTCAGTTCCCGTACTACTGCGGAGTTGGCTACAAGTACATGGGGAGCATCGCGCGACAGATTGTGGAAGAACATCTGGACCTATGCCTGGAGGCAGGGATCAACCATGAGGGCATCAACGCCGAGGTTGCCAAAGGACAGTGGGAGTTCCAGATCTTTGCCAAAGGCTCAGCCAAGGCCGCTGACGACACATGGGTAGCTCGTTACCTAATGGCTCGGCTATGCGAGAAGTACGAGGTGGATCTGGAGCTTTATTGCAAGCCGATCAAGGGCGACTGGAACGGATCGGGCATGCACACCAATTTCTCGACCAAGTACATCCGCGAAGTAGGCGGCAAGAAGTATCTGGATGCGCTGATGGCTGCATTTGAGAAGCACATTCCGGAACACATCGCGGTGTATGGACCGGACAACCATCTTCGTTTGACAGGACTGCATGAGACACAGGCGATCGACAAGTTCAGCTATGGACTGTCGGACCGCGGGGCTTCAGTACGGCTGCCGGTGAACTTTATCAAGAACGGATACAAGGGCTATCTGGAAGACCGTCGTCCGAACTCGGAGGCTGATCCTTACCAGATTGTCTCGCGCATCCTGAAGACGATTGACACGGTGAAGGTGAAGTAGTCGAGTCAGCGAAGTAGTGTAACGAGCGTTACGATGTTACAGATTGTGGGCGTGGGGATGTGGGTAGCATACTAGCTATCCAACTCTCCACGCCCTGATTTGTTCAATTGCGAGATGGGAAAGCATTGCTGGCAGACTGGGCCAAGGGAGAAATGTTATGGCGGAAAAGAAGAAGCAAAAAGGCGGAAAAGAAAAAGGCAAGAAGGACAAGCGCCAGAAGCAATCCCCGGTCAATATTTCCAACGTGCCGGCGGCCCTATGTCTGGGTAAAGACTGCAACTATGAGAAGGAATTGGCGCGCCTGCAGATTGAGTTGGTGAAGTTGCAGGAGTGGATCAAACACAAGAAGCTACGAGTGGTGATTTTGTTTGAGGGACGCGACGCGGCGGGCAAAGGGGGAGCGATCAAGCGGATTACCGAATCGATGAACCCACGCATCTGCCGGGTTGTAGCGCTGGGCACGCCAACGGAGCGGGAAAAGTCGCAATGGTACTTCCAGCGCTATGTGCCGCATCTACCGGCGGCGGGAGAGCTGGTTCTGTTTGACCGCAGCTGGTACAACCGAGCGGGCGTGGAACGGGTGATGGGTTTTTGTACGGATGCAGAGTATCTGGAGTTCATGCATAGCTGTCCGGAGTATGAGCGAATGCTGATCCGTTCGGGCATTCTTTTGGTTAAATACTGGTTTTCGGTGAGCGATGAAGAGCAGGAGCGGCGTTTTCAGGAGCGGATGGACAATCCGACCAAGCGGTGGAAGATCAGCCCGATGGACCTGGAATCTCGCAAGCACTGGGCGGACTACTCGCGCGCAAAGGACGAAATGTTCGCGGTGACCGACACCAAGGAGTCGCCGTGGTATGTAGTGAACTCGGAGGACAAGAAATCGGCGCGGCTGAATGTCATTCGTCATCTACTGTCGCTGGTGGCGTATCGCGATCTGACCCCAGAGTCGCTGAAACTGCCTCCGTTGCGCAAGACCAAGTATGTACGACCACCGATGCAGAGCCAGAACTTTATTCCCGTGATTTACCACAAGAAGGTTAAGCAGCTGAAGGAGAAGGTGGCCGGGGCAACGCAATTACTACCAGCGCAAAAAAGGTAAAGCCAGTTGATTTTCCTCAGCACTTGATGGGATTATTTGCATGAATGCGCGACTGCCGCGTGTTTGCAGCTATGACCTTGGGACGCATAGCTGTCCACTGGTTTCCGGGCCCCATTCAGCCCGATATTTAATCGATATGAGAGAAGGAGATCGATATGGGAAATCCTCGTGGTTTGCCGGATGGATTCAAGTTTTGCAATTGCGACGACTGCTGCCCACAACGCAAGGAGGGCCAGGAACTACCTCCTGACCCTGATAGCCAAACCCAATGCGGGAAAAGCGATACGACCAAAGGCTGCTATTGCGAGTTGTTCTACCACCACGCGGATGGATCGCACATGCACCGCAGATATCTTGCATTGCCGGATTCGACGGGAAAGATAGTGCCTGCTGCGGGCGAAATATATGACTACTACTGCGTGAAGCCGGTACTGGAAGAGGGCCCAGATACATACATTGGACTGTGTAATGAGCCGACTACCCGTCCTGAGGGCGGGATGTCCAGTAACGTATTTATGACGTGTCCCAGTACCAGCAGCTGTTCAGTACATGCCAAGTGCAAGTTGTTTTACCTGCGCGGCGGGCCGGATGGTTATGGAAAGAAATGGAAGCCAGTAACACCCGATGGTGAAGGGCTGGATAAGAAATTCACGGAAGAGAATGGAAAGCTGAAGATCGATCCTACCGACCTGAAGGACTTGAAGACGAAGTTCAAGTTCAAGTGCTTCTGCGTCATGTAGGACTGTGTTCGGCACGGTTTGAGGTTCTATTTCACATCATGGGTCAGAACGAGTGCTGCGGACCCGGCTGGACTACTGCCCAGGTATGAGAAAAGCCCGCTGTGCGCGGGCCTTTTCTTTTGCGTAGAAGTTTGCATCAGTCGATTAATGGGAAAGTCGGGGAGCACCGGGTTGTCGCTACAGAGGCTGACGATATAGAACATTTTATTGTTGACTACATAAGTCCTTTGCCATGTATCTCTGGCGGGTGGTAGGCTTCGTATGCTGGAGTAATTTGGCAATCTCACGGGAGTAAACCCTTAAATGCAAACGAGCTACAACGGAATTCCTATCCCTGCAAACGGCAAGGCAATCGAATATGCGAACGGAGTTTATACCGTTCCCGAGCATCCAATCATTCCTTTCATTGAGGGCGATGGGACGGGGCGGGACATCTGGCGGGCGTCGAAACGGGTGTTCGACGCGGCGGTGGAGAAGGCGTACGGCGGGAAGCGGAGTGTGGAGTGGTACGAGGTGCTGGCGGGCGAGAAGGCGTACCGACAGACGGGGAACTGGCTGCCCGACGATACGGTGAAGGCGACGTTGGACTTCCGCGTGTCGATCAAGGGACCACTGACGACACCAGTGGGCGGCGGGATTCGCAGCCTGAATGTGGCGTTGCGGCAGTTGATGGACCTGTATCAGTGCATCCGTCCAGTGAAGTACTACGCGGGCGTGCCCAGTCCGGTGAAGCATCCGGAGAAGCTGAATGTGGTGATCTTCCGCGAGAACACGGAGGACATTTACGCGGGCATCGAGTTCCGCGAAGGCACACCAGAGGCGGCGAAGCTGATCGCGTTTGTGAACGACGAGATGCTGAAGGGTACGAAGAAGCGGGTGCGGCTGGACTCTGGCGTGGGGATCAAACCAATCTCGATTACGGGGTCGAAGCGGCTTGTGCGGGCGGCGATTGCGTTTGCCTTGAAGGAAGGGCGCAAGACGGTGACGCTGGTGCATAAGGGAAACATCCAGAAGTTCACCGAGGGAGCGTTCCGCGAGTGGGGGTACGAGGTTGCGACGGAGGAGTTCCGCGAGCAGACAGTGACGGAGCGCGAGAGCTGGATACTGGGCAATCTGGAGGCCAACCCGAAGCTGACTGCGGAAGAGAATGCGGCGCTGATTGAGCCTGGGATCGAGTTTGCTGCGAAGGAGTTTGGCGAGAAGGTAGTGGCCGAGGTGAAGGCTGTACTGACGGCGATTGGCGAGACGCACGGCGGCGGGAAGTGGAAGCAGAAGGTGCTGATTAATGACCGGATTGCGGATTCGATCTTCCAGCAGATCATTTTGCGGCCGGAGGACTACTCAATTCTGGCGACGACGAACCTGAACGGAGACTACATCTCGGATGCGGCGGCGGCACAGGTTGGCGGACTGGGAATTGCTCCGGGAGGGAATGTGGGCGACGGATACGCAGTCTTCGAGGCGACGCACGGGACTGCACCGAAGTATGCGGACAAGGACGTGATCAATCCAGGGAGCGTGATGCTATCGGGCGTGATGTTGTTCGATTTTCTGGGATGGACGGAGGCAGCGCGGCTGATTGAGCGCTCGATGGAGAAGACGATTGCACAGAAGTTTGTGACGTATGACTTCGAGCGGGGAATGCAGGGTGCGACCAAGGTGAAGACCAGCGAGTTTGCTACGAGGATGATCGAGAATATGCGGGGCTAAGAGATCAGTCTTTGGGGAAGTGAAACGGATTCACAAGGGGAACCTCGAAGCGCTCGAAGTCGCGGGTGTTGCGTGTGGCGATCGTGAAGCCGTTGACTTTTGCAATTGCAGCAATCATTGCATCCAGCAACAACACCATGGGCTGTTTGCTCATCAGGCGCGCCGTCTCGCGCGCGGCGGCGGCGTCGAGAGGAAGGACATTGTTTGCTCCGGCGATCCGGCCAGCCCAAAAGTCGAATACCTCGGCCCGATAGGGATCTTGTTTGCGTATCTTCTCGGCACCCATCTGCAGTTCAAACAGAGCGATGGCAGGTGTGGCGAAGGTAGCGCTTTGATGATTGGCCATGAACCAAGCCAGCACCCCGCCGTGCGGCTTCGGTTTGCGGACTTCGGAGAGGATGTTTGTGTCGAGCAGGAATTTCACAGTTCCACCGGCTTCCTCATCTTCCAACGATTGCGCGGAGGAAGGGGCAGGTTTCCTGACGGACCTGAACGCAGGATTTCCAGGAACGTCTGCCCTTTGGGCTGCTGGGACAGTTCCCATTCGTCAAATGGAAGTACGACCGCACTCTTGACCCCTCGTTGACTGATGATTTGCGGGCCTTCTTTCTTTGCGGTTTTAATGACCTCGCTCAACTTTGCCTTTGCTTCCTGTAGTTGCCATGTTCCCATCGCCGTCTCCTGACTAGTTACAAAACTAGTCTATCAGATCCAGAAATATTTCGATTTTGGTGCAAGGTCAATGACGAAGCCGCTGGCACGTTATGATCAAGGAAGGCGATTGGCACGCCGATTTGCGGGAAGGAATTGAGCGCGATGCGGAAGAAGGTAACGATTGTTGGGTCGGGGAATGTGGGAGCGACGGCAGCGCATTGGATTGCGGCCAAAGAGCTGGCGGACGTGGTGCTGCTGGATGTGATCGAGGGCGTGCCGCAGGGCAAGGGGCTCGATCTGGCGGAGGCGATGCCGATTGAGAAGCGCGACGTGTCGATTGTGGGGACGAACGACTACGCGGATACGGCGAACTCAGACGTGGTGGTGATTACGGCGGGGATCGCGCGCAAGCCGGGGATGAGTCGCGACGACCTGCTGAACACGAACTACAAGATCATGAGCGATGTGGTGTCGAAGGTGGTGGCGGTGTCGCCGAAGACGATCCTTATCGTGGTGTCGAACCCGCTGGATGCTATGGCTCAGACGGCGTTCAAGCAGGCAGGACTGCCACGGGAGCGCGTGATCGGGATGGCGGGCGTGCTGGATTCAGCGCGCTTCAGGACGTTTATTGCGCAAGAGCTGAACGTGTCGGTGGAGAATGTGACGGCGTTTGTGCTGGGAGGGCACGGAGACACGATGGTGCCGCTGACACGCTACTCGACGGTGGCGGGGATACCGATTACGGAGTTGATTGCGCCGGAGCGTCTGGCGGAGTTGGTGCAGCGGACACGCGACGGCGGGGCGGAGATTGTGAAGTATCTGAAGACGGGCAGCGCGTACTATGCGCCATCGGCGGCGGCGACTGAAATGGTGGAGGCGATTTTGAAGGACAAGAAGAAGATTCTGCCATGTGCGGCGTATCTGCAGGGCGAGTACGGAATCAGTGGGCTGTACATTGGAGTTCCGTGCAAGCTGGGTGCGGGCGGGCTGGAGCAGATCATCGAGATCAAGCTGACGGCGGAGGAGCAGGCTGCGCTGCAGAAGAGCGCGGATTCAGTGAAGGAGCTTTGCTCGGTGATTGGGGTGGCGTAGGGGACGGGATTTTGCAAACGAAGATATAGAAAATGCAGGGATTCTTCGTACTCGTAAGACGCGCTGAGAATGACAAGACTTGGGTGCGCGGTGGTGTGATGCGCGGCACACAAGGTACTTTGCGGTGCGGGGTATACTTCGGACGAATAGAGGCAGTGTCCTGGATGGCGGCGACCAATCCAAGCGGGGCCGTGTCCTGGGACAAAGAAATTCTGCGCACTTTTGATACCCATGGGAAGCAAGAAAGAAGCTGCAATGTCCTTCAGTTCGACAGGCCAATCCGACAATCGAGTTCAGAATTCAGTATTAGCGCAGCGCGTGATGAGCGGGGAAGAGGCGGCGGCGCTGATCCAACCCGGTGCACAGATAGGGATGAGCGGGTTTACCGGGTCGGGCTACCCGAAGGCCGTGCCGATGGCCCTAGCGCGACGCATCACGGACGCGCATCTACGTGGACAGCCATTTAAGGTGAATGTGTTTACCGGGGCTTCGACCGGGCCGGAACTGGATGGCGCGTTGGCGATGGTAGGCGGAATGCAGATGCGGCTTCCGTATCAGTCAGACCCGATTACGCGCAAGCTAATTAACGCGGGCGAGATGCAATATACGGATCTGCACCTGAGCCAGGTGGGACAGATTGTAGAGTACGGTTTCCTGGGTAAGCTGGACCTGGCCCTGATTGAAGTAACTGCGATTCTGGAGGATGGGCGGGTGATTCCCAGTACCTCGGTGGGGAATAACCAGACGTGGATTGACTGTGCGGAGAAGGTGATACTGGAGGTGAACGCGGCGCAGCCGATGGCGCTGGAGGGTATGCACGACCTGTACTACGGGCTAGGCAGGCCACCGCATCGTGACCCGATTCCATTGACCACTGTGTGCCAGCGGATTGGCGAACCGTATCTGAAGATTCCACCGGAGAAGGTGATTGCAGTAGTGCTGACCGACTCGGCGGACCGATCCAGTGCGTTCAAGGCACCGGATGCGGGCTCGAAGAATATTGCGGGACACATTCTGGAGTTTCTGGGTAACGAGGTGAAGAAGGGACGGCTTCCGGCATCGCTGTTACCGCTGCAATCGGGCGTGGGCAACATTGCGAATGCGGTGCTGTACGGACTGGAAGAGGGGCCGTTCGAGGGGCTGACTGCGTATACCGAGGTGATCCAGGATGGGCTGGTGAGCCTGCTGCGATCTGGCAAGATGACTTGCGCCTCGGCCACGGCATTTTCACTGAGTCCTGAGGGGACGGCGGACTTTATCCCGAAGATTGGCGAGTTCCGCGACCGAATTGTGCTGCGCTCACAGGAGATTTCGAACCATCCTGGGATCATCCGAAGGCTGGGTGTGATTGCAATGAACGGCATTATTGAGGCGGACATCTACGGCAATGTGAACTCGACGCACATTATGGGGTCGAGCATCATGAACGGGATTGGCGGCTCGGGCGACTTTGCGCGTAATGGGTTCCTGTCAATCTTTATGGCACCATCGACCGCGCAGAAGGGAACGATTTCGACGATTGTTCCCATGGTGTCGCATGTGGACCACACGGAGCACGATGTATCGGTGGTGGTGACCGACCAGGGATTGGCGGACCTGCGCGGATTGTCGCCGACGCAGCGAGCGACATTGGTAATAGAGAAATGCGCGCACCCGGACTTCCGCGGGGCGCTGCTGGACTACTACAACCGCGCATCACGGCTGTCGAACGGCAAGCATACGCCGCATTTATTGACGGAGAGCCTGAGCTGGCACAGTCGGTATCTGCGCACGGGGCATATGCTGCCACAGGCGGATTAGAACAATCCGCAAAGTTGATGTAGCGGGTCAGTTCTTCGGTTTAACGTTTTCGCGCCCCTTGATCACGATACGATCAAGGGGCGCGAGTCTTATAAAGAATGGATCATTCGGCACGGCTAAAGCCGTACCCTTCCGACTACGCCATCCATTTGACTTCGCTCAGGATAGGGTCAGAATACGTGCCCCTAAGCAAAAGAAGAACTTTGACTATGCTTTGACGACGGTACCGTCGACGACTTTGACGGGATCGAGGAAGGGCATGGAGGCGCGCAAGCCTGCACCAATGATCTCGATGGGGTGAGCGCGATCCTGCTTGCGGAAGTTTTCGAACTCCTTGCGGCCGCTGTTCTGGTCGGCGATGAAGCGTTCGGCGAAAGCGCCGCTCTGGATGTCGTTGAGGACTTCCTTCATGGCCTGCTTGACGGCAGGGGTAACGATGCGCGGACCACTGACGTAGTCTCCCCACTCGGCGGTATCGGAGATGGAGTAGCGCATGTATTCGAGGCCACCGCGGTACATGAGGTCGACGATGAGCTTGAGCTCGTGGAGGACCTCGAAGTAGGCGAGTTCCGGCTGATAGCCAGCTTCAACCAGGGTTTCAAAGCCTGCTTTGACCAGAGCGGAGGTGCCTCCGCAGAGGACAGCTTGCTCGCCGAAGAGGTCGGTCTCGGTCTCCTCGGTAAAGGTGGTTTGCAGGACTCCGGCGCGGGTGGCTCCGATGCCCTTGGCGTAGCTGAGAGCCTGAGCGAGTGCGTGCCCGGAAGCATCCTGCTCGACCGCAACCAGCGCAGGCGTGCCTCCGCCCTCCACAAAGACTTCGCGCACACGGTGGCCGGGGGCCTTGGGCGCAACCATGGAGACATCTACGAAGGCAGGCGGCTGGATGGTGCGGAAGCGGATGTTGAAGCCGTGGGCGAACATCAGCGTCTTGCCGGGGGCAAGATTGGGCTCGATCTCGGAGTGGTAGACCTTGGCGGCGGTCTGGTCGGGGGTGAGGTTCATGATGACATCGGCCCACTTGGAGACGTTGGCCACGGTATCGACGACGAGTCCGGCCTTGCGGGCACGGTCGGCGTTCTTGGAGTCGGGGCGGAGGCCGACGCGGACATCGACACCGGAGTCCTTGAGGTTGAGTGCGTGGGCATGGCCCTGCGAGCCGTAGCCGATGATGGCGACTTTTTTCGCCTGAATGAGTGAGAGGTCTGCGTCTGCGTCGTGATACGTCTTAGCCATGATGAGTGATTTTCCTTTGCTGTAATGGTAGCTGAGATGAAGGCTTAACACCGATTTGCACCGATTGAACCGATCGAGAACGAAGGATTTAATACGGATTAAAAACGGAAACCAGTTTTCTCATTGATTGATTTTTTTGATCGGTGCTGTTTTTGTCATGATCGGAGTACGTTTTATCTTTTGTCTTAGTCTTCGTCGGGGAGGTTGGGGAACTCGGAGGGGATGACCTCGGTGGCCGAGGGACGGGGTGTTTGTTTGGGCTTGGGTGCAGGTTTGCCGGAAGGAATGCCGTTGGCCTGGCCGAGAGCCTGTAGGACGCGGCTGGTGTGCTTGCCGCGGCGCATGGCCATGCGTCCGGTGCGGGAGACCTCGAGGATGGTGTAACCGGACTCGCGCAGGACCTGGATGAGGCCCTCGATCTTGCTGGTGCCGCCGGTCATCTCCAGCATGATGGACTCGGGGGCGAGATCGACGACGCGCGCACGGAAGACGTTTGCCAGCTCGAAGATCTGGGAGCGGGATTGCAGGCCGCTGGGCGCGGTTGGACCGGCGGCGACCTTGATGAGACAGAGCTCGCGGATGACTGCTTCGCTGCGTCCGACCTCGTCGACATCGTTGGTGATTTCGAGCTTGTAGAGCGAGGCCCGGATGCGGTGCGCGGCGGTCTCGGGTGCCTCGCAGACGATGGTCATGCGCGAGGTGTCGGGCTGCTCGGACTCGCCTACCGTGAGCGAGACGATGTTGATGCTGAGACGGCGAAAGAGCGAGGCGACGCGAGTGAGTACGCCGGGCTTGTCTTGAACGAGTGCTACGAAGGTGTGAAGCATATTTTTATGTGGCCTTTCTAAGTGAGACAGCGAGTTAGCGAGTCAGCGGTGGGGAACTATGGCTATTCGGCCTCGGAGGTTTCGATGAGGGGGTCGGCGGCGGGGCGGCGGACCATCTCATGCAGCGCGGAGCCGGGGGCGATCATGGGATAGACGCCGTCTTCCTTTTCGACCTGGAAGTTAATGAGGAAGGGATGGCCGCTGGTGCGCGCGCGCGTTACAGTGGGAATAACATCCGACCGTTTTTGGACGTGCGCTCCGGCGATGCCATGGGCGGCGGCGAGGGCAACGAAGTCCGGCGAGAGGATGGGCGTGCAGGAGTAGTTCTTATCGTAGAAGATCTCCTGCCACTGGCGGACCATGCCGAGGAAGCCGTTGTTGATGACGGCGATGTTGACGGAGATGTGTTCTTGCTGGATGGTGGAGAGCTCGGCGGCGGTCATCTGGAAGCCGCCGTCGCCGGCGATGACCCAGACATCTTTTTCGGGGCAGGCGAACTTTGCGCCGATGGCGGCGGGGAGCGCGAAGCCCATGGTGCCGAGACCGCCGGAGGTGATGAGGGTGCGCGGCGTGTCGTGGCGGAAGTACTGCGCCTCCCACATCTGGTGCTGGCCCACGTCGGTGACGATGATGGTGTCTGCGAGGCGGCCGGACTCCTTGGCCTCGCGCCAGATGTCGTGGATGACGTGCGCGGCGTAGAGATGGCCGTTGTCGGGCAGGTTGATGATGTCGCGCACACTGGCGTCGCCCTTCATCCTGTTGACCTCTCCGATCCAACTTGTGTCGGACTGGCTGGGCAAGAGGGGCAGGAGGGATTCCAGGACGGTGCGCAGATCGCCGATGAGGGCGACGTCGGCGCGGACGTTCTTGTCGATTTCGGAGGGGTCGATCTCGATGTGGATCTTTTTGGCGTGGGGCGCGTAGGTGGCAAGCGTTCCGGTGACGCGGTCGTCGAAGCGCATACCGAAGGCGAGCAGCAGGTCGGACTGCTGGATGGCGTTGTTGACCCAGGCCTCGCCGTGCATGCCCATCATGCCGAGAGCGAGGGGATGGCCGGTGGGGAAGCAGCCGAGGCCGAGCAGCGTGCTGGCGACAGGAATCTGACGGCGCTCGGCGAAGGCGAGGAGCTGGGATTCGGCCTCGGAGATGAGGACGCCGTGGCCCGCGAGGATGAGTGGGCGCTTGGCGGCGGTGATCAACTCGATGGCTTGCTCGATGGAGTTGGTTTCCGCGCGGAGCATGGGATGCGGGCGATGCGGCGCGGGCGCGGCGGCGGCGAAGTCGAAGGGCGCGGAGGCCTGCTGCGCGTCCTTGGTGATGTCGACCAGCACTGGGCCGGGACGGCCGGCAACGGCGATCTGGAAGGCCTTGCGGATGGTGGGCGCGATGTCTTCCACGCGCGAGACGAGGAAGTTGTGCTTGGTGATGGGCAGGGTGATGCCGGTGATGTCGATCTCCTGGAAGGCGTCGGAGCCGAGGAGCTTGGACGAGACCTGGCCGGTGATGCAGACGATGGGGATGGAATCGAGCATGGCCGTGGCGATGCCGGTGACCAGATTGGTGGCGCCGGGGCCGCTGGTGGCGACGGCCACGCCGACCCGGCCGGATGCGCGCGCGTATCCATCGGCCATGTGGGCCGCGCCCTGCTCGTGGCGGACGAGGACGTGGTGGATGGGGAACTTGCGCAGCGCATCGTAGACAGGCAGGATGGCCCCGCCGGGATAGCCGAAGACGGTGGATACGCCCTCGCCGGCGAGGGTTGCCCAGACGATTTCGGCTCCGGTGAGGGTGGGATTGCTCTGCGTGTTATTTGGCTTAGACATTTTGCACCTCTGTTGCTGCCGAATTTATAAATTCGAGATTGCTCTTGCCCAGGTTGCATTTTGAGCAGAGTGTCTGGAGATTTTCTAGAACTGTCTCACCACCATTTGCCCAAGCCTTGATGTGGTCGACGTGAAGAATAACTGTTGGGTCTGTAGCTGGCGATCGTCCACATGCCTTGCATTTAAAGTTGTCACGCCGCATGACGATGAAACGCGAACGCCAGTTGATGTTTCTCGGGCCTTGTTGCCAACTTTCAGCCGATCCGCCCGACAAGGATGCCTTCTCGTCTTTGATAGTTCTCGGAGTCTTGCGCTTCGGTATCGCCTCGGCTTTTTGGCTTTCAGTCGCGTCGTCGAATGCAGCGCTTTCTTCGCCGTTGATGTAGGAAATGAACGCCTCAAGAGCTTTTCTCCAACTGCCGAAGCGCTGAGCGTATATCCCATTGCTGTAGGCCGAAATCCTCCGATTAGAGAGTTCTTCGTATCGAGGTTGGCGCCCGAGACTTGTCCATATTCTCTCCAAATTCTTGAACAGGTCCTCGTCCGAAATAATCTTCCGCCCTCCAGCCGGAGTTTTTTGCAGCCCGGCCCTCTCCAGCGCGGCGTTCCAACTTCCAAACCTCCGTGCCAATGCCGAGCTACAGAAGGTTCCTATTCGGTTATATTCACGCGCGGCGACAGAATTGCTCCTCAATTCAGGTGCGATACGCTCAAGGTCCGCTCTTTCCTTCAATTTCGACGCGACGCGCTGAAGGTCAGCGATCATTTCGCTGTCCGCGACATCACGATGATAGGTTTCGAGTTCGAATCTCATTAGGCACTCATCTAAGTTCAACATCAAAACAAAAGCAGATTCCTCCGCTGCGCTACGGAATGACAACTAAGAGGCATTGACGGGCCTCGGCGTGAGCCAGAATTCGGCGTTGTGGGTTGATTCGTAGGCGTCGAGGGCGGCGGTGTGGCGGAGGGTGAGGCCGATGTCGTCGAGGCCGTTGAGCAGGCAGTACTTGCGGAATGGGTCGATGTCGAAGTGGGCGCTGAAGCCTGCTTCGTCGGTGACGGTCTGGGCTTCGAGGTTGATGGTGATCTGGTGCGCGGGGTTCTCGGTGCTGCGCGCGGTGAGGAGTTCAACATCGGACTCGGACAGGCGGACGAGGACCATGCCGTTCTTGCCCGCGTTGGAGAAGAAGATGTCGGCGAAGCTGGGGGCGATGACGACCAGGAAGCCGTAATCGGAGAGGGCCCAGGCGGCGTGCTCGCGGGAGCTGCCGCAGCCGAAGTTCTTGCTGGCGATGAGAATCTTCGCGCCGGAGTAGCGCGCGTCGTTGAGGATGAAGCCGGGGTCGGGCTGGCCGGCCTGCGCGCCATCGTGCAGGCGCCGCCAATCGTAGAAGAGGAAGTCGCCGTAGCCGGTGCGCTCGATGCGCTTGAGAAACTGCTTGGGGATGATCTGGTCGGTGTCCACGTTGGGGCGCGGGAGGGGGACGGCGGTGGAGGTGAGTGTGTTGATGGGTTGCATGGTGATTAGCGTGTCAGCAAGTTAGCGAGTCAGCAAGTTAGCGAGAAGCAGATCCCTCCGCTTCGCTACGGGATGACAAACTAATTAGCGGCTGGCTGATTCCTCCTTTGGGGAATTGAACTTCCAGGTCCGGATGTCGGTGAAGTGGCCGGCGATGGCGGCGGCGGCGGCCATCTGCGGGCTGACCAGGTGGGTGCGTCCGGCGCGGCCCTGACGGCCTTCGAAGTTGCGGTTGCTGGTGGAGGCGCAGCGCTCGCCGGGCTGGAGAATGTCGGGATTCATGGCGAGACACATGGAGCAGCCGGGCTCGCGCCATTCGAATCCAGCGTCTTTGAAGATGCGGTCGAGGCCTTCGGATTCCGCTTGTGCCTTGACGGCCTGCGATCCGGGTACGACCATGGCGCGGACGGTGGTGGCGACGCGATGGCCGCGTACGACGGCGGAGGCGGCGCGCAGGTCCTCGATGCGGCCGTTGGTGCAGGAGCCGATGAAGACGCAGTCGATGGGAATCTGCTGGATGGGCTGGCCGGGAGTGAGGGCCATGTACTCGAGTGCGCGGTCGAAGGCCTTGCGATCGGCCTCGGATGCGTTGGGATCGGGCAGCGGGACGGTGGAGTCGACGCCGGTGACCATTCCGGGCGATGTGCCCCAGGAGACGGTGGGGGTGATGTCGGCGGCGTTGAGGGTGAGCTCGCGGTCGAAGGTTGCGCCGGGGTCGGTGGCAAGGTTCTTCCAACTAGAAACTGCTTCGTCCCAGGGAGATTTGAAGGTGGTTCGATCCCCGGTCTCAGAAGCGAGACCTGGGGCACCCGCTTCGGCGGAAGGCGAGAAGCGGCGGCCCTTGAGGTAGGCGATGGTGGTGTCGTCGGGGGCGATCATACCGGCGCGCGCGCCCGCCTCGATGCTCATGTTGCAGATGGTCATGCGGCCTTCCATGGAGAGGGCGCGGATGGCGGAGCCGGCGTACTCGACGACATAGCCAGTGGCGCCGGCGGTGCCGATGCGGCCGATGATGTGCAGGACGATGTCCTTGGCGGTGACGCCGGTGGGCAGCGCGCCTTCGATGTTGATGCGGAAGGTCTGGGGCTTGGACTGGGGGAGGGTCTGGGTGGCGAGGACATGCTCGACCTCGGATGTGCCTATTCCAAACGCCAAAGCCCCGAACGCGCCGTGGGTCGAGGTGTGCGAGTCGCCACAGACGATGGTCATGCCGGGCTTGGTGAGGCCAAGCTCGGGGCCGATGATGTGGACGATGCCCTGCGAGGGAGATTGCACATCGAAGAGCTCGATGCCGAACTCGGCGCAGTTGCGGCGCAGGGCCTCGACCTGGCGCAGGGAGGTCTGGTCGACGATATTGAGGCGGTCGGCGACGGAGGTGGTGGGGACGTTGTGGTCTATGGTGGCGACGGTGCGGTCTGGACGGCGGACCTTGCGGCCAGCGAGACGCAGGCCGTCGAATGCCTGGGGCGAGGTTACCTCGTGGACGAGTTGTAGATCGATGTAGAGGAGCGCGGGCTCGCCTACAGGCTCGGCTACGAGATGCTGTTGCCAGACTTTTTCGAAGAGGGTGCGGGGTGCGGTTTGTGCGGTCATTTTGATTGCTTTCGAGTTGAGTGCGTTTTGTGAATCGGTCGTGAGCTGTAAGTTATGAGCTATAAGCTATGAGTCAAGAGCGAGTCATGGCGATTTCGGCGGCGGGGGTGGGGCGACGCCGAGGGCTGAGGGCGCGACCTGGTGGGGCGTGCCATCGGGATCGACCAGGACGGCGTGTGTGATGTTTTGCACGATGGCGGAGCCGGGTAGCGGCTGCGCGGCCCAGCGGGCGATGGCCTTCATCAGCGCGGCGGGCGGGTGCAGCGTGCCGTTGGCTGCGGGGCCGGCGGCGATGGTAATCGGCTGGTTGGGGAAGAGCCAGAGGGTGTACTCGGCTGCGGGATCGGAGGTGGGTTTATCGGCCTTGATCCAGTCGATGGCGGCGAAGACGACGAGATGATGCGAGCCATTGAGATCGATCCAGAGAAGGCCGCGCGCGGGACAGAAGTGGACGACGCAGCCGGAGATGGAGATGTAGCGGTTGTCGTCGGCGAGGACTTTATCGGGAACGGTGAGGTGGTCGAGCGCGGTGCTGGCCAGCGAACGATACTTGCCGTTGATGGGAGATCCCCAGAAGGTTTGCGGAGCGGTGAGGAACTGATCGAGGAAGGGACGGAAACGATCGTCCTGGAGGAGGTCGTTCTCGCGGCCGTCCTTGTTGGTGGCGTCGGGCGTGTACTGCCATATCCACTCGACGTTTTCAGGCGCGGGTTTGGGCTTCTTGACTGCTTGCGCGGGGGCGAGCGTGGTCATGAGCAGGAGAGCGGTGGCGAGTTGGAGGAGGCGAGTCATTATATTGAGACGAGTCCCGGGGGCTAAAGCCCCCATCTTTATGGTTCCTCTGATGTCCGGGCTAAAGCCCGGACCTATCTCAGAAACAACGGCAACAGCAAAACCAGATGCAGAAGCAGATCCCCTTCGGGGATGACAAACAACAAACAACAGCAAGTACAACAGCAACGACGGAGATTCTGGCTGCGCCAGAATGACGACGGGTTAGGGTCAGACGGCGTGCATGGATTGGCGCTGGTCGATGGACTGGGCGAGCGCCTGGTGAACGAGTTTGCCCATCTCGGTGGTGGAGACGAGGTGCTGGCCCGCTTCTCCTCCGCGGGCGATGTCGGCGGTGCGATGGCCATCGGCGAGGACGGTGCGGACGGCGGCTTCGATGGCTGCGGCATCCTGCTCAAGATTTGCTGAGTGGCGCAGGACCATGGCGGCGGTGAGGATTGCGCCCAGCGGATTGGCCTTGCCGGTGCCCGCGATGTCGGGCGCGGAGCCGTGGACGGGCTCGTAGAGGTTGACTGTGCCGCCGATGGTGGCCGAGGGCAACATGCCGAGCGAGCCGGTGATGATGGAGGCCTCGTCGGAGAGGATGTCGCCGAAGAGGTTCTCCGTGAGCACGACATCGAAGTTGCGCGGAATGTTCATGAGGTGCATGGCCATGGAGTCGACGAGCTGGTGCTCGAGCGTGACGGATGGGTAGTCGCGGGCGACTTCGGTGACAGTGGCGCGCCAGAGCTGGGAGACTTCGAGTACGTTGGCCTTGTCGACGGAGGTGACTTTGTTGCGACGCTTGGCGGCGAGCTCGAAGGCGACTTTGGCGACGCGGGCGACTTCGGCCTTGGTGTAGCGCATGGTGTTCCAGGCTTCGCCGGTGGACTTGTTCCACTCGCGGGGCGAGCCGAAGTAGAGGCCGCCAAGCAGCTCGCGTACGAAGAGAATGTCTGCGCCTTCGGTGACCTCAAGGCGGAGGGGCGAGTTGGCCGCGAGTGCGGGATACGCGATGGACGGGCGGAGGTTGGCGTAGCCGCCGAGGGCGTGGCGGATTTGGAGGAGGCCGGCCTCGGGACGCTTGTCTGGGGAGAGCGCGTCGAATTTTTTATCGCCAACCGCGCCCAGCAGGACGGCGTCGGATTCGAGGCAGGCGTCGAGCGTGGCGGTGGGCAGCGGCGAACCGGTGGCCGTGATGGCGACTCCGCCGAGGAGCAGCGGGACGAAGGTGAAGTCGTGGCCGCCGAATTCGGCGACGGCCTTGAGGATGTTGACGGCTTCGTTGGTGACTTCGGGGCCGATGCCGTCACCGGCGAGGATGGCAATCTTGAGACGCATTCAACTAACTCCTAAGAACAACGACAAAGGCTTAACACGGATCAAAGCGGATAGAAGCACGGATCGAGAACAAGAAAAGCCAAAAGCCTAATACGGATAAAAACAAGTAACGACAGACCAATCAAAAACGGATACTGCGAAATGCGGGGATTCTTCACTGCGTTCAGAATGACAACTCAAACTGTCATGCGGGCACCGTGACTTTGGGTTCGGGTTTGAGGAGGCGGATGAGGTCCTGGTCGTAGATAGTTTTCTTGCGGTCGGCGAGTTCGGTGAAGCGAGCGTAGACGGCGTCGAGTTCGGCGTGGGAGAGGTTGTGGCCAAGTTCGATGAGGCGATGTTCGAGTGCGCGGCGACCGGAGTGTTTGCCGAGGACGAGCGAGTTGGAGGGGACGCCGACGGATTCGGGGGTCATGATCTCGTAGGTGAGGGGGTTGGCGATGACGCCGTGCTGGTGGATTCCAGCGGCGTGGGCGAATGCGTTGGCGCCGACGATGGCCTTGTTGGGCGCCGGGCCGAAGCTGATGCAAGTGGAGAGTAACTGGCTGGTGGGGTAGAGCTGGTTCATGACGATGTTGTGGCGGTAGGGCATCTTGTCGTGGCGGGTGACGAGGATGGCGGCGAGTTCCTCGAGCGAGGCATTGCCGGCGCGTTCGCCTATGCCGTTGACGGCACATTCGACCTGGCGAACGCCAGCTTCGACTGATGCGATGGTGTTGGCTACAGCGAGGCCGAGGTCGTCGTGACAGTGTGCGGAGAGGACGATGTTTTCAATCCCAGGAACACGCTCGCGAACCATGCGAAACATGCCTGCGTAGTCCTGCGGGAGGCAGTAGCCGACAGTGTCGGGGAGGTTGAGGGTGGTAGCGCCTGCCTGGATGGCGACTTCGCAGACCTGAACGAGGAAGTCGCGATCAGTGCGAGTGGCATCTTCGGGGGAGAATTCGACGTCGTCGGCATAGGTGCGGGCGAGGGCGACCATGGCTGCGATCTGGTCGAGGGCCTGCTCGCGGGTGATGTTGAGCTTGGCGGCCATATGCAGGTCGGACGTGGAGAGGAAGGTGTGGATGCGCGGGCGAATGGCGGGCTCTATGGAGCGCGCGGCGGCAACGATGTCTTCGCGTTTAGCGCGGGCGAGGGAAGCGATGATGGGTGCGTTCGCGGAGCGGCCAACCTCGCGGGCAATGGTGCGGATAGATTCCGAGTCTCCTTCTGAGGCGATGGCGAAGCCAGCTTCGAGGACGTCGACGCCGAGGGCGGCGATCTGATGGGCCATACGCAGCTTTTCCGGGCCATACATGACGCATCCGGGCGACTGCTCGCCATCGCGGAGTGTGGTATCGAAGAAGATAATGCGGTCTAGTTGGGGGGAGGCTGCGCTGGGGATTGAAGGAGATTGCTGGGGGATTGTCGGGACTTTCACGGACATAGGTTCGACCTCGGCTCCTCGTTACTCAGAATAAACCATACTTATAGTGATCGGGGCACGTATTATTATTTCTAATTGAGATATTCGTGGAATTGTGAACATAGCGGGAATGGAGGCTGACGATGGATCTATTTCAATTAGAGACATTTCTGGCGGTAAGCGAGGAGCGCAGCTTCTCACGGGCCGCGACCCGGCTGCATCGCACGCAATCGGCGGTGAGCCAGGCGATTGCCAAGCTGGAGGCAGAGTTGGGCGAGGTATTGCTGGAGCGGTCATCACGCGATGGCACACTGACCGATGCGGGCGAGGTGCTGCGCGATTATGCGCGGAAGCTATTGAACCTGCGAGCGGAGGCAGCGGGTGCGTTGCATGAGTTGCGTGAACTGCATCGGGGGCGGCTGAACCTGGCTGCGAACGAGTACACGAGTCTGGCACTGCTGCCATTGTTAGACGAATTTCGAAGAAGGAATCCGAAGATCAAGGTGACGGTGCAGCGAGCGCTGGCCAGCCGCATTGCGGACGATGTGCTGGTGCATACCGTGGAGATCGGTGTGCTGAGCTTCCGGCCAGATGATGTGGCGATCCAGTCGCTGGTGGTGTATCGGGATGAACTGGATCTGGTAATGAGTCCGAAGCATCCACTGGCAATGGCGGATGAGGTATCGATCCGCGAGCTGGGCAAGGAGAACTTTGTGGCGCACAACATCTCGTCGCCACAGAGGCAGAAGGTAATAGATACGTTTCGACGGCACAAGACTCCTCTGCGGATGGGTGTGGAGCTACCCTCTCTGGAGGCAATAAAGCGGTTTGTCGAGATGGGAAATGGGGTGGCTCTGGTGCCTGGGCTGACGGTGCGGACGGAGTTGGCAAGCGGCGCTCTGGTACGGGTCCGGGTGCGGGAGTTGCAACTGGAGCGTAGGTTGCGGCTGGTGTATCGGCGCCAGGCGAGCCTATCGCATGTGGCTGTGGCGTTTCTGAAGATCGTGGAAGAGTATGCGGCAGTGCATGGCGATCCCTATTGCTTTCAATCGGAACGGGCTGGTTGAGAGGCGGGTTGAAATAGGAGCGGGGAGCTGTTCAAAAAATATTTCAAAAAAGCAAACAAATATGGCGAGTTATTCGTCTGTAGCGATAGACTTGTCCTCCGGAGAAAGTAAGCCGGTATCGACACGGGAGAGCAACTAATGAATATGATGATGTTACGTAAAGCTGCCATGCGCGCTGGCGCAGTGGCAATGTGTAGCGCCGCGCTGTGCGCTGTGCCGATGATGGCGCAGGGCGGCGGCGGTGGTGGACGCGGTGGTATGGCACCGGATGCTCAGGTAACAGCACTGGATACCGCTGTGACCCTGACGGCCGATCAGAAGACCCTTGCGCTGAAGATTTATACAGACGGCGCAGCGAAGATCACTGCATTGAGGACGGCGCAGGATCCTGATATGCGCACTAAGATGACTGCGATCCGTGCGGACGAGAACACTGCGATCAAGGCCATCTTGACCGATGCACAGAAGCCGAAGTTCGATGCATGGGTTGCCTCGCAGCCACAAGGCGGCGGACGACGTGGCGGTGGCGGTGGTGGCGGAGCAGCCCCAGCAGCGCCTCCTCAGTAATGGAATCGTGAGGTATTAGACAGCAATGGCTGGAGAGTCAAGAGGCTCTCCAGCCATTACTTTTGTCAAAATGGATGGAGTAAGTGTATGCTTGGCCCGTCCCTGAGAGCTGGGGAAAAATGTTGCAACTCTATGGAGGAAGTGCCAATGAAGATGATGTTACGTAGAACTGTCCTGCGCGCCGGTGCAGTGGCATTGTGTAGCGCTGCGCTATGCGCAGTGCCGATGATGGCCCAGGGCGGTGGCGGCGGAGGGCGCGGGGGAATGACACCCGAAGCTCGTGTAGCCGCGATCGATACGGCCGTTACGTTGACTGCCGATCAGAAGACGAAGATCACGGCGCTTTTGACCGACGACCAGAAGAAGATGACCGACCTTCGCGCATCGGGCGAAGACATGTCGACGTTGATGCCGAAGATCCAGGCGATGCGTACGGATGAGAATGCAAAGATCAAGGCGATGCTTACGGATGAGCAGAAGCCGAAGTTCGATGCATGGGTTGCCGCACAGCCAGCTTATGGCGGTCGTCGTGGGGGAGCAGCGGGCGGAGGAGCACCAGCAGCGCCACCGCAGTAATTAGGAAACAAGGATTGGACCGTGCGGCCGGGGAGTTGATTAACTCTCCGGCCTTTCTGCGTGGCGGGGCAACCATGGTGCACGAGCTACAGGTACAATGATGGGAGTGACCAGCCAATGCTCATTGCGGTGCCGACGCATCGTTTTGAGTACACGGGCGGGGTGCGAAGGAAGAAGAAGGGGTTGAACGAAGAATGAAGAAGACGATTTTGTTGGGCGTGCTGATGTTGTCGGCCGCTGCAGGGGTTGCCCAGGAGAGCCGGCAGGATGTGAGCTTCAGCGGCACCGGGCTATTCGGTCCCACGATCCATGGTCCAGCGAGTGTAGTCACGAATTCAACTGCCTCATTGGGTCTTCTGACCAGCTACCGATTCATGCTGACCCCACATAGCGCGTTGGAGCTGAATTACAGCTTTACGCAAAACAATCAGAAGTATTGTATTGGCGGAGGATGCATTCCGGGTGCTCCCCCCCCCTATGTATCGAACCAGGTGAATTACTACAGTTATCGGATCCATTCGCGGGTGCAGGAGATCACGGGCGCATACGTTTTCAGCTGGACCATGAAGCGATATAACCCCTTTATGGAAGCGGGTATCGGTACGCTGATCTTTACCCCCGTATTAGACAATGAGACGACCGAACTGGGTACTAAGAGCACAAAAGGAATCACTGCCTTGTTTGGTGGCGGGCTAGCGTATGAGTTGAGCCCCAGCTTTGACATACGAGCTGAGTATCGAGGATTTCTGGTCAAGACGCCGGCCTTTGGCGAGCCCAACCTTGTGACGAATCGCTACGAGTTTCTATCGATGCCAACGATCGGCGTAGCCTATCATTTTTAGAAGATAGATTGAACCTGCTATACAACTGTCTCGCATCCTTATTCAAAAGATGCGGGGCAGTTTTTTCTGGTATTACCCGAGCCACGCGGGGTCGCTTCGTGTGCAGGGGCCATTATTTGTATTGGTTTTTTCCGGAGAAGTGATAGGCGAAAGCGAACGAAATTATCTGCGGGTTTAGGCTTCCGTTGGAGAAGCCGGACCAGCTTTGGAGCTCATAATCTGCACGTATGCGATAGTGGGTACCGATCTTAAAGTCGGTGCCGATGGCTCCGGCGTAGAAAGTATAAGAAAGGTCGGTGAGGCCGTACGGATAGTTGAAGTCACCTCGCCCGATCATGGCTTTGAGATAAGGAATAAACAATCCATAGGAACGGAAGTATCTTCCACCAACCTCATAGGATCGTTGGAAAGACTTGTCGCTATTGGGGCTTGAGACATTGTGGAACAATGCTTCGAATCCGAAGTGAGCGTGACGATCAAAATCCACATAGGCGGTGACACCGCGGAAGGACTGCTGACCGTAGTCTGGTTTGGCGGTGGAATAACCGAGGCCCATCTGAAGGTCGCCGGCGCGCGAGGCAGTTGAAGTTGCTTGGGCATGCAGGATGGAAGTCCCACCAAGAAGCAACGCAAGCGCCAATCTTCCGATCAAGAGGGAGCTCCGAATAAACGGGCAGCGTATAGCGCATACAAAGAGGGCGAATTCCCTGATCGATGCGGTCTGCATAGGGAGTTTCCGCCGTGGGTGTCCCCAATAAATGTGCTTTGGGTTCGCACCCGGATGCCGAATCATTCTACAGGCGTGCCAGCACCTAGTGGAAGCGGTAGGCAAACCCGGAGGAGATCACAATGGGATTGATGCCGCGTGGAACGAAGGTAGGCCATTTTTGGACTTCAATATCGAGGACACGCAGCATAATCTTCGGTGATTTAATGAAGTCGATTCCTGCACCAGCTACATAGGCTGAGCCGGGGCCTCCATCGAGTCCGACGTTATCCTGCCATTCCTGGATGTCCAGATCGTGAATGCCAATGAGGGCTTTGGCGTATAAATCGAAGCGGCCCATGGGGTAAGTGAGCCTGGGGCCGACGAGATAGGTCATCTCGCCACGGTCGAGCGAGGTTATGAGACATACACAGTGGAAGTCGCCTTCTACGCTGAGGTGATCATTGAGTTGGTAGTCAACATACCAAGATACGCCCAAGATGAACTGACGTGAGTACTGGGGATCTCCAATGGTGGGCTGAACCCAGAAATCCGGTCGGGCATAGCTAACGGTAAATCCTGCTTGAAGCCTTCCCGGACCGTATGCAGCTGGAAGGGCCTGAGCACCCGCAATAGTGGCGAGGGAGAGCAAGCAAATCAAGGGGCCGACGATCCTCAAGGACTTGATCATTCCATCTCCAGGAAAAGTGGTACAAAGGCTTCCGTAAGAATAATGGTCCGGAGTGTGCGTGTCTGCGGCTGTATACAACCGTCTGGTACATACACCGGAGAAGATATTGCTATTGAGTTGGCGCTGCTTGCTGGGCTGCGGGAGTCGTCGTGTTGCCGGACGGTGGAGCGTCAGCCGGGGCCTGTGAGCCGGCCGGTGGGGCGGCGGGAGGAGCACCCGGGGTTGTAGGCGAGGCAAAGTAGGATAGTTTCATGAAGACTGGCGTTACCTCGAAAGGCATTTTGTCACGGTCACTCAGAAGAGGTTCGAAATTGGTATTCATCTTGATGAGTTGATCGGACCATGGATCATGGCGCAAGAAGTTATCCAATGGCATGGCTGCTTGCTGCTTGAGGTCCTTCATATCCAGCTTGATACCCTTGGGAACCATGGCTTCCATCCAGAATGTATTGTCACTGTCGCTCTTGACGAGACCATCGCCAATCATGGGTTGGTTGAGGGCAGGCAGGGCTTTGACCCTCTGTTGGAGTTGCTGCAGGTATAGACCGAAGTACTTCTGTCCATCAGCGAGTTCCTTGACGCTGAGTAACTGCATTGCCTTCTTGGCGGCTTCCGTATTGTCCACAGCAGTATGATGCATTGGGATTCGGTCGAAGACCGAGGCGGAGGGGAAGAGAAGCCGGTCGTTGAAGGCATACTTGGTATCGAGGCGATGGCCGAGGATGACATGGGCTACCTGGAATGCGAGGAGGGCATTGAGATTGCCCATCTGTTGGGCACCGTCGGAGGACGGGACGCTGGTGGTATCGATGAGGCCCTTTGAGAGAATGATGGTATTGCCTACTGCGAGGGACTCGAGCGGTTCGGTGAGCAGGGTGCGCACGCGGATGGGCCGTGTGGTCTGTATGTTGTTGTAGACGAGGATATTGTTTGCGAGTGCTTGGAGTGTCTGGTCGAATTCGCTGGGGGCATCGAGCAGGCCTGCCTGATAGAGGCGTTCGATGACATTGTTCTCTGCCTGCTGCACCCACTCTCGTTGCGCTGCGAGCGGGCTGAAATCAGCCGCATCGTTTGAGACATCCTGTGCGTTTGCTACGCTGAGGGATGTATTTTCTGCATTTTGGTCCGGGACTTTTAGGGCGTATCCCCAGATGTAGTTAATGGCTTTGAATTTGAGTGTGCTGCTGGAACTCTTAGGATCGCTCTCCTCTACGTAAAAGGAAGTGGGGAGCCACAGGTTGGGTTGTACATTGGTGCGCCAACTATCGAAGTGGTAGAACTCCTTCATGCTTAGGATGGAGCCGGCAAAGTCTCCGTTGAATCGGATAACATTTCCGCTACCCGTCTCGATCCAGATGCGACCAAAAAACCGGCCGAAATCATTTCTGGGACTGGAGGGAGAGACGTCGAAGACAGAGGTGGGCACGTTGCCCAGGAAGTCGTTGCGTACGAAAGTAAAGGCATAGTGCTGGCGGTCGAAATTATTAGAGTCCATGAGGATCATCTGGACGAAGCCGGATTCATGGAAGGTGAGGCGGAGGCTGTTCGAGATACCTGTGAGGGCGGTCAATGAGTTTTTGAAGTTAATGAGGTGACTTTTTTTGGTACCGAAGTTTCCCTTGTTGTCCTTGTACTCATTGCCATTGATGACTCTGCTGAAATCGACGCGCGCGAGAAAATGTTCGTCCGTCTCCGGCACCTGGTATAGGACGGGATCTGGTTTCATATTCTGGATGTAGGTTTCGACCAAGGGAGCTCGATCCCTGACGACTTTGACTATCTCTTTTTCTCTGACAATAGCTTTGTCGATCAAGGCATTTTGCGCGGGGGTCGGTTTAGCGCCGTTGGAGTTGTCGTAGGTAGGCTTCTTTTTTCCAAAGAGGGGTAATCCTTCCGCAGCCAAGGCAGGAAGCGTTGTTGCGAGGAGAAGCATCAACGTCGTACCAGCGATGGATCTCGAACGAAGAATCATAATAGCTGCTCCCTGTGGTGACCTGACGGTCTCCGTCTAAAAAAGCTCAGCGTACTTGTAAGGCACGTCTGTTGAAGCGATTGATGCAAAAAACAGGATGACATAAGAACACTTCGCAAATCGTTGACGGCAACTCTGCTAACCGGCAAGCTGAAAAGAAACAGTGACAATTCCATCCCATGAGATTGGCTGGCCAGATGCATCGGTTGCCGGCTCAAACTTTGTGGCCAGGATGGCACGCTTTGCAGAGTCGGCAAGACCATGGCCTAGATCGTTGATGACACTGAGAACCATGACCGAGCCATTTGGTAAGACGCGGATTTTGAGGGTCATGATGCCTTCGATATGCAATTGACGCGCTTCTGCGGTGTACTCGGGCTTTGGTTTGTATATGACTTTGGGCTCGTTACGCTGGAGGGGCGCGACGACTGCGGATGCCTTGGGCATAGGGGGCGGGGTGGCTTGTCCGAGGTTGACCTGACTGGCGACTGGTCCGGTTCCAGTTCCTCCTGCAACTCCGTGAGGAATACCCGCAACTGTAGCCAGGCCAGTGCCATGGATGGAGCCTCCAGCACTGCCGCTGCCAAGATTGACCTTGGTTGCACTTGGACCATTCCCGCTGCCGGCGGCGCCGTTGAGGCCGCGACCCAGGTTGACATCCGCGACTGCTGGGCCGTGCAGGCTGGGCGCATTTGAGCTACCCAAGTTGACGGCAGTGGGATGCAGGTCGTTGTTGACCACGGAGGCTGGCTTGGCGGCGAGGTTGACTGCAACCGGGGCAGCCGCTGCAACCACCTTAACCGGGGCCGGGGGAGCGATGATGGGTTTGGGCGTATCCATCTTAACTTCAGGTGGTTTGGGAAGATCGGGTGGCTTGATAACGACGAGTTTTGGCGCCATTACTTCAATCCTTGGGGGAGGGGGAGGAGGTAGTTTGGGCGCCGGAGGTACAATCTTGGGCTTAATGGGCTCAAGCTTTGGAACAGGTTGAAAGGTGAGTTCGGTGAGCAGAATTCGTTTCTGAATCATTTTGGAGTTTGCGGCACTAATAATGATAATCACGAACAGAATGACTGCATTAGCGACTACGGAAACAAGCATTGACGGCTTGCTTTGGTGGCCAGCATCGAGAACTCCGAAGTGTGCAAATTGCATACTCTTGGGCTGGTCTCGCGTGTCTCCCTGAGGTGGCAATGGCATATTCGTTCGATCCTTCAAAAGGTCGCTCCGTGAGAGAGCCTAGGGTCAATCTAAAGTATGACGCAATTTGAGACGCTCAGGATACAATTTGCGCAACCAGTAAACCATCTATAAACAGGGTGTTATGTGAAACTAGGAGGCAATTGCCTGGCAGCGATCGATCATGTAGGTCATTTTAGTGTTTTACTACCCGATTTAGCTCGAAGCTGGAATCTGTGCATATATCAAATTAGATGCTGAGCGTACCTCAAGCCATCCTTTCTTAACACCAGATTTCGGGAAATCACTCTTTTTGACTTCAAGTTCTTATACTTTGGTTGTAGCAGTACAGAGATGCTGGGAGATGCGATGAGGATTCTGGTAACCGGCGGTGCAGGATATATCGGCGGGACGGTGACCAGGCTTCTGCTGGCCGGCGGCGATACGGTAACGATCTACGACAATCTGATTCATAGCAAACGAACAGCGGTGGCGGCGGGAGCGGAGTTCGTGGAGGGAGAGCTCGCAGACCGAGCTCTGCTGGAGAAAACACTACGGGGTGGTCGATTTGATGGAGTGATGCACTTTGCCGCATTGATAGAGGCGGGCGAGAGCATGCATAAACCGGAGATCTACTTCAGAAACAATACGGTGGGGACGCTGACACTGCTTGAATCGATGGTAGCAACCGGTCATGACCGGTTGGTGTTCAGTTCAACTGCGGCGTGCTACGGCGAGCCCGTAACGACTCCGATCCTTGAAGACGCGAAGCTGGAGCCCACCAACGCATACGGCGAGAGCAAGCTGCTGGTGGAACAGATGCTGGGCTGGTTCAACCGCATTCACGGGCTGCGCTACGCGAGCCTGCGCTACTTCAACGTGGCGGGCGCGAGCACATTCTTGCTGAATGGCAAGAACGAGGGGTACGGCGAGGCGCATGAGCCGGAGTCGCATCTGATCCCACTAGTGCTGGATGTGGCACTTGGACGGCGGAAGAGCATTAAGGTGTATGGCGAGGACTATCCGACGCGGGATGGCACGTGCATACGCGACTACATCCACGTGCGGGACCTGGCGGACGCTCATCTACTGGCACTGGCGGCGCTGAATGAGCGCGACCGCGTGATTTACAACATCGGCAATGGGCAGGGATTTACGGTGCGCGAGGTGATCGAGTCGGTGCGACGGGTGACTGGGCGGGAGATTGCGGTGGAGGCGTGCGCGCGGCGGGAGGGCGATCCGGCGGTGCTGGTGGCCAGCTCAGAAAAGATCAAGCGGGAGTTGGGCTGGAGGCCAAAGTTCGCAGAGCTAGACATGATTGTAGCCAGTGCGTGGGAGTGGCATCAAAAGCGGTATGCGTAAGGAAAGTTTGCGAGGTCGCATACATTCCGCCCATGACAATTAAACCGTCTTGAATGGTGCACCTGAAAGGCGCTAGTCAGCGAGGCAGCGGATGGGACGTTGGCATTTTGGCATAGGACACTGGATAGTCGCTGCGGGGCTGATTGCCCACATGGGGTTGCTGCCCGTGTTATATGCGCAACAAGTTGCGTCACCCGAACAGAAGACGAGTACGCCAACGCTAGCAGATATTCTGCAGCGGCTGCAGGAGAATATGGACCAGTACCAGGCCGAGGTGCCTAGCTTCTTCTGCGACGAGCATGTGGTGTCAACGATCATTCCTGATCCTAAGGGTGATAGCACCGTGACGGATTCGACGTTTCGTTTGAAGCGCATGGCGAACCCCGAGGCTGAGGGTAAGACGAAGCTTGAGGAGTCGCACGAAGTAAAGATGGTGAATGGTCGCCCTGCGACAGGAGATACAGTAGGCGGCCCAGGCTACCTTCGTGGCGCATTCTCCAACGGCCTGACGATGGTCACGCTTAACAAGCAGGCTTGCATGCACTATAAGCTGAGGCCGATACGGCAGAACAAGTCGAACGAACCCATCGTGATCGAGTTCGCGAGCTTGCCAAAAAGCAAACGACCGGATGACTGCCAGATACAGGAAGATTTGAGTGGACGCGTACAGGTCGATCCAGTGACCATGCAGGTGATGCGCCTGGAGTTCACAGTCCCTCATCACCTGTTTGGTACGACAGTGATCCATGCCAGCACCGTTAATTCTGAGCTTGGACTTGCCATCGAACCTATTGAAGGGCCATGGAATGTCACGGTGGTATATGCAGCCGTAGAGTTGGGAGGGAAGAGCTTCCGGCTACCTATGAAAATATCCGACACTATGATCAGCAGTTCCGTCAGACAACGATGGACATACGATGCCACATACAGCAACTATCATAAGCTGGAAGTTACATCGCGCATCCTGCCCGGAAGTGAGGCGTCCGCGCCATGACAGTGCGTAAATCGTTCCTACCCGTTATTTTGCTTGTCCTACTAGCGAGTTCAGCAACGCTGCGGGCACAGCAAACCACGACTTCAGAGCGGAAGACCGGGACACCCACGTTGGGTGATATTCTGCAGCGACTGCAGGAGAATCTGGATCAATATGATTCCGGTGTGCCGAGTTTTTTCTGCGATGAGCATGTCGTCTCGCAGGTTGAACCTGGGTTGCGCAATCAAGACACGGTGACAGACTCCGTCTTTCGTTTGAAGCGTACCGTAAAGCCTGACCATACAACGACTCTTGATGAGTCGCGTGAGATCAAGACCGTCAACGGCAAGCAAGCATTTTCGCAGGATATAGACGGCCCTAGTCTGCTTGATGGAGCGTTTGAGGGTGGCCTTGACGTCGTCTCGCTCAACCAGTCATCCTGCATGAACTACACGTTGCAGCGGACCATACGGAACCGACAGACGGAGCCGTATATTGTCCGTTTTGCCACGGTGCTTACTGCCCAGAATACGGCCAACTGTCTACTGCAGGAGAACAGCAGGGGACGCATCACCATCGACCCTGCGTCGATGCATATCACGCATCTGGAAATAACCACTCCGCATCACGCTATTATTCCCGGGGAATCCTATAGCTCGCCCGTGATCGGAGAGCGAGTGCTTACGGTCGACTATGCGCCGGTGGTGCTGGATGGAAACAGCTTCTGGATGCCGACCACGATTTCTTCGCGTTCCACAAGTGATCCCGGAACCTTTCATTCGATCTACTGGACGTTCCGAGCCACCTACCGCAACTACCATAAGCTGGAGGTGACGTCGCGGATACTGCCTGGGAGCGGAGAGCCGGTGAGGTGATTCCATCCACTTTGCGATGGTCTGCGAATAACAAGCTATCGGGCTACGGAATAAGAAAAATTGAGGAGAACTAAATGTTAGACAGCATGTTCCAACTGCCATTGCCGTGGATGGAGAAGATTCTGCGGCCCGTACTTGTGTATCTATTTCTAGTGCTATTTCTACGATTATTTGGCAAGCGGGAGCTGGCACAGTTAAATCCATTCGATCTTGTTGTCCTACTTAGTTTGTCGAACACGGTGCAGAACGCGATTATTGGAAACGACAACTCGGTGACTGGCGGAGTGCTTGGGGCATTTTCTCTACTGGCGATCAATTGGTTGCTAACTCGCGTGCTATTCAAGTTACCGAAGGTGAACGACGCACTGGAGGGCACCAAGACTGTACTGATCCATCATGGAAAGGTGGACGTGTCGGCATTGCAGAAGGAGACGATGAGCGAGAGGGAACTGCTATCGGTGATCCACAAGCAAGGCCTGAATGACTTTTCGGAGGTCGAGACCTGCGTTCTGGAGCCGAACGGGAGCTTTTACGTAGAGGCAATGAAGCCTACGCCGGAGGAGATGCACCTGGGCTCGTTAAAGGCGGCGGTGGAGGCGCTGACACGGGAGGTACAGGAGATGCGACTGCACCTGGCCCGCGGCGCTGCCCAGTAAGCGCACCGGTCGAAAAGACCACATTAAACGAAAAGAAAACAGGCTCTGAAAGGCGGACAGCTACGAACGCTCGATATGCAAAGAGCGGGCATGGGTAACGCCACGAACGATGACTACGGTTTATCGGCTTCGCATAGCACTTGCTCATAGACTGCCTGATGGCAACAGTCGCCCAAGATAAGCTACTTGGATATTCGGAGACTAAGCTACACATGCACGATAGCTGCACGCGATTTACTAATGCTGCGTAGAAAGCGTGACACCTCCTCAAACATTGCACACAATGGTAGTCGCGCACGAACTCATACCACGTTTCGTTCACGGGGATTGGAGCTTATGCAGTATGCGAAAGCTACTGTAGAAGCTTCAATATGGACTGTTCCGCCTGATTGGACTGCGACAAGGCCGCCATACCGGTCTGCTGGAGGACGTTATACTGTGTCATCTTGGCAACCGTGGTGCCGATGTCCGCGTTCTGCACGTTGTTCTGGGCGCTGGTCAGGTTTGTGACCTCTGTGTTTTGCACGCTAGTATCCGCAGTCAACTGGTTGACGGAAGCGCCTATGGTACCGCGGGTTGCAGCAACCGTGTTAATGGCGGCGGAGAGTGCGGTGAGCGCAGCAGCAGCAGCTCCAGTAGAGGTGAGGACTGTAGCATTCAGGGCCAGGGTTGTGGACGAGAGTACGCCTGTTGTGGTTGAGGTCGTAGTGGTGCCACCGGCTGTTCCATCGCTGGTGAATGTTGTTACGGGAGTAGCACTGAAGACGGCCGTTCCGTTGAAATTCGTGGTTGCACCGATCTGCGTGATCTCCGTCAGGATCGACTGATACGCGGTGTTCGCGGCTGTACTCTGCGAGGCCGTGAGCTGACCGTTGGCGGCTTCCGTCGCCAGGGAGATTGCCTGGTTGAGCAGTGATGTGACCTGGGAGAGAGCACCATCGGCGGTCTGCAACAGGCCGACACTGTTGGATGCATTCTGACTGGACTGGGTGAGTGCAGCGATATTGGCGCCCAAACCGGCAGCCACTGAGAGGCCAGCGGCATCGTCCGCGCCGGAGTTGATCTTCAAGCCAGTGGATAACTCAGTCAGGGTATTCTGCAGGGATGCCTGGGTGGATGAAAGTGCGTCTTCAGCGTGCAGCTGGGAAATACTATTCAGGACACTGATCATTATTATTGCTCCTTGTATCGAATTCCGCCTGTGCTTTAAGTTTTCTCTGCGTTGGGTCTGTTTCCATACTTGAAGCAGGTGGTTGCTGGTCAATATGAAGCATGTGGAATGCCAAACTTATTTAGCAGGACTTACCTGTTCGGGGGACATAAACGCCAAAAAGATCATGGTTTGATTGGAATTGAATGAGAAAGTGCATTTGACCGGCTGTGTATCAGCAATTTTCTAACTATTGCTTATGGAATTGGAAAGTGTTTCGACGAGAGCGGCATACGTGCGACATAGGTTGAAATGGATGGCTACGATACAGACATCTGCGAAGGAGAGGGATCAGCGAAGTATGGATTTTGGAGAGGTTTGGGCAAAGAAATCCATCGTGCAGAGGCTTTGGTTCATCTGACTTAGAGCCATCCTGTGGATGGCGCAATCGACAGCATAATAATGACGAGGGAAGTGCGTGCAGACATCAGTTGGTACGAATATGGAGTCGCTACTGCGGGAGAATCGGGTGTTTCCTCCAGCAGGAGAGTTTTCGGCAAAGGCCCACATCAAGAGCCTAGATGAGTATGAGGCGATGTACCGGCGCAGCGTGGAAGACCCGGAGGGATTCTGGGCTGAGGCGGCTGGCGAGCTGGAGTGGTTTGCTCCATGGGAGAAGGTACTGGATGGAGAGATGGGCTCGTCGCGATGGTATGTTGGCGGCAAGCTGAATCTGAGCCACAACTGCGTGGACCGTCACGCGATGGGCATACGGCGGGAAAAGACGGCATTGCTATGGGAGGGTGAGCCGGGCGAGATCCGACGAATCAGCTATGGCGAGTTGCATGGGCTGGTGCAGCGGTTTGCGAATGTGCTGAAAGGGTTGGGCGTGAGGCGCGGCGACCGGGTGGCTATCTACATGGGGATGGGGCCGGAGCTGGCGATTGCGATGCTTGCGTGTGCGCGGATTGGCGCGGTGCATTCGGTGATCTTTGGCGGATTCGCGGCACAGGCGATTGTGGACCGGGTGAACGATTCCAAGTGTGTTTTGCTGCTGACGCAGGATGTGAGCTACCGGCGCGGAGCGGTGGTAGGGCTGAAGGGAATTGTGGATGAGGCGATCGAGCGCTGCCCGACGGTGCGCAACGTGGTGGTGTATCAGCGAGAGTCTGAAGGCTCCCTGCGAGACGCGGAGAAGAAGAGCGGTGTGGCGATGAAGGCAGGGCGCGACCTATGGTGGCATGAGTTAATGGCGAAGGCGAGCGACGAGTGTGCGGCAGAGTGGATGGACTCTGAGGATATGCTATACATCCTTTACACATCGGGCACGACGGGCAAACCGAAGGGACTTGTGCATACGACGGGCGGATACGGGGTGCAATCCTATCTGACCAGTAAGTACGTCTTTGATTTGCGGGACGACGATGTGTACTGGTGTACAGCGGACTGCGGATGGGTAACGGGGCACACTTACGTGGTATACGGACCACTCCTGAATGGTGCGACGGTGCTGATGTACGAGGGAGCTCCGAATTATCCAGGGAACGATAGATTCTGGAAGATCATCGACGAGCACAAGGTGAGTGTTTTTTACACAGCGCCGACGGCGATCCGTGCGTTCATCAAGTGGGGGGATGAGTGGGTGAAGAAACATTCGCTGGCATCGCTGCGACTGCTTGGGACGGTGGGTGAGCCGATCAATCCTGAGGCATGGATGTGGTACTACCGGGAGATTGGGAAGGAGCGCTGCCCGATCGTAGACACGTTCTGGCAGACGGAGACGGGGGCGATTATTATTGCGCCGATACCGGGAGCGGTGGCGACTAAGCCGGGATCGGCGACGCGGCCTTTTTTCGGGATTGTCCCTGAAGTGGTTACAAAAGAGGGCGAGCCGGTGGCAGCGGGGCAGGGTGGGCTGCTTGTGGTACGCAAGCCATGGCCTTCAATGGCGCGGACGATCTGGGGGGACGCTACGCGGTTCCAGGAGACGTACTTTTCGGCGGTTCCTGGGAGCTACTTTACGGGGGATGGTGCGCGCTGTGACGCGGACGGCTACTACTGGCTAATGGGACGGGTGGACGATGTGATCAACGTCAGTGGACACCGGCTGGGGACGATGGAGATCGAGTCGGCGCTGGTGGCGCACCCGAAGGTGGCTGAGGCGGCAGTGGTGGGGCGGCCAGATGACCTGAAGGGGCAGGCAATCGCCGCATTTGTGACCCTGGATGAAGGGTACCAGCCGAGCGAAGAGCTGCGTCAGGAGCTGAGGCAATGGGTGGCGAAGGAGATTGGTGCGCTAGCGCGGCCTGACAATTTGCGGTTTACACAGACGTTGCCTAAGACGCGGAGTGGAAAAATCATGAGGCGTCTGCTGCGGGAGTTGGCGACGACCGGCGAGGTGAGGGGCGATACGACGACGCTGGAGGACTTTGGGGTGCTGGCTAAGCTGCGTGAGTCAGACGAGTAGGGGTAAGGGATGGCCCAACAACACCCCGGAATATTTTCAGTCGGCTGTAATCGCAAGGGTGCGGGCAGACGTCTACCTTGTGTATGCAGCTAGTTCTCAATCCGGGTATGATCGGCTGCGCGATGGATGAGACCATCCTCAGTGAGTTAGAGAACATTGAGGCGCTGGACCGGATGTACCGGGCGCGGCTTCTACGGTTTGTTGCCTACTCGACAGGGGACATGGATTTAGCCGAGACTGTGGTACAGGATTGTCTGCTCAAGGCCTATAACGGCAGGGAAAGCTTTCGCGGAGAGTGCAGCGTTTACACCTGGCTGGTGCATATTGCGGGCAACCTGGTGCGCGATCATCAGAGAACGCGTAAGTTCCAGTTCTGGCGGAAGGTGCAGAAGATGGGTCCCGATTTGAGTGAACTAACCGGTGTAATACCGAGCGGCGGAAGTTCGCCGGAGACACAGTTGCTGGCGCGGGAGAGAGCGCAGCAGGTTTCTAGTGCGTTGGAAGGACTATCCGAGAACCAGCGGAGCGTTTTTGTGATGCGCTTTGTGGATGAGATGGAGTTGCAGGAGATCTGCCAGGCAACGGGGATGCAGATAAGCACGGTAAAGACCCATCTGCACCGCGCGGTAAAGGCGGTGCGGCAGAAGGTGGGAGGGAGCGCATGATGGAAGCCGGGAACAAGTTACAAGACAGTAACGGAGTAGAGCATCTTACGGACGAGCAATTCACAGAGCTTTTGATCGGTGCGAGAGTTGCTTCGGTGCAAGCCCATCTAAAGGTGTGTGCGCAGTGCCGCGAAGAGGCAGAACGAGTATCGGGTGCGATTGGAGACTTTGCTGAGCAGAGCTTGCTCTGGGCGGAGCGGCGAGTGGAAGAGCGGCCAGCGCGAGAGATGGAGCGCAAGCCAACGTGGGCATGGCTTCTTCATCCGCAGGTATGGGTAGCTGGGGCGATGGCCACTGCGCTGGCCGTCGGCATTGGGATGACATTGCACAGAGATCATACACAGCCAGCGCAACAGGCGGCGGCGACAGCACAGTCTGATGCTGCGAAGACACAGGCGGCGAATGCGCAGCCGATAGTGGCGAAGGTACAGGCGGAGGCGAAGGTAGGGAGCGCAACCTTGAAGGCGGATAATGCTCTGCTGACCGCCATCGACGGAGAACTGCGAGCGGATGAGACGACGCCAGCCAGTCTGTACGGCCTGGAAGCGACCTCGTACACGACGGGGACGAAATCGGTGAAGAGGACCTCCAACTAATGAAAATGAGCAGAGCATGGGCGCGAGTTGCGGTGATCGGATGCTGCTTGATAGCGTTTGCTGGCTCGACCGCAGTGGCGCAGGGGCGTGGAGGGGGTGGACAACCGGGTGGTGGACCTGGAGGACCGGGCATGGGCGGACCTGGTGGAGGCGGTATGGGCGGACCACAGTTTCCCAATGGCGGGCGGGGGCCAGGCATGCAGGGACCGGGCGGAGGACCTCCACCGCAGCAGCCTGGACAGCGAGGACCTGCGGAGAACAGGGCGGGTCTGCAGCTTGGACCTCCGGGACGCTGGTGGGACGATCGAGCGACTGCCAGAAGCCTGAAGCTGAGTCCTGATCAGCAGACACGCATGGACACGATCTTCGAGCAGAACCGTGGAGCATTGCTGACACGCTTTGAAGCAGTGCAGCAGGCTGAGTTGCAGATGGAGGAGCTTTCCAAGTCGCCTACACCTGATGAAGCCGCGCTGTTTGCGCAGATTGATCGTGTATCGCAGGCACGCGCAGAGCTGGAGAAGGCCAATACGCACTTGTTGATACAGCTTCGCGGAGAGATGGACGCGGATCAGATCAAGAAGCTGGAGAAGAGCCGCTAGAAACGGCTCACATAAAGCAAAAGAAGATTCAGCGGTGCAGTTCGCCGATGTAGACGGCGAAGGGAGGTAGTGCGACTGAATTCAGGTCTTGCGCGCCCATTGCCTGGTCTGAACGGAGCAGGGTGAGGAGATACGATCCGCGCAGGTTGAGCCCCTTGATGGCTTCGGTTAGTGACAACTGGAGCGGTGAGGACGAGAGGTTACAGGCCACGACGATCGGTGGGGCGAGGCTGGTATTGGAGGGCGGTCGGATGACCCAGACCAGTGCGTTCTGCGAGTCGAAGTTTAGGGGAGTTACGTTGCCGTATCGCACGGTGGCGTTGCCGTGGTGGAGCGCGCTGAGTTTGCTATACCAGTCTGTCAGGGTCGGGGGCTGCGGAGAGGTAGTGCTGGGAGTTGGCGCTGGTTGCAGGTCGAGGCTAAGGTCTGCGTCAATGAGCGCAGCGGAGTGGGTAGTAAGCAGGATGGCTGCGATGGCTCGTGCCAGCGCGGGATAAGAATCCAGCGATCCGGATGGAGCGGTGGGAGGGTGGAAGTCCAGCAGAAGATTGGGTGTAGCGAGCGATTGGGCGAGCAAAGGACGAATGCCGGTAGCGTTGGGGAGAGCGAGTTGATTGAGCTGCGAATCGATCTGAAGTTGAGCACCGTTGGTGTCGCCGGATCGGTTGGAGCGCGTTATGGAACCTCTGGGCGATGAGGGCGCAGGGAGCGGAGTAGGGATTGCTCCGGGGTTGAAGTCTGAGAGTACGATTCGCTGACCTACGACGCTGTTGGTGATCTTGCGCAGGGCCTGCACGAGGGACTGGGCGTCTTGCGGGCTGGCGGATGGAGGGGTAATGAGGCGGAAGCCAGCGACTCCGCGGCTGAGCCAGAAGCGGGCGGTTGGGGCGAGGTCGGCTGAGATAGACGGTGCGAGGAAGTTGACGAGGACGCGGATGCTGCGCTGACTGGCCTGATGGATGAGTTCGTCGAAGTCGTCGAGGGCGGGATTGGTTGCGGGTGATGCAGGCATTGCTGGCATTGGGACGATCAGTGCATCGATGCCGAGGGTGTGCAGGGTATCGAGTTGCGCGGCGATGGATTTGTAGTCGGCGGGATTATCGGCGATCTGATAGAAGACGGCCTGCTTCCACCAAGGGTCGTTGTTGAGGCCAGAGCCTGCGAGGCCGGGTCGGGCGAGTGTCTGCGCGGATGCGGGGAGGGCGGCAAGGAGGAGGGCTGCGAGGCGAAGATATTTCCCACCCATTCCTTGAAGAACGCGGTATGGATGGGGTAGTTGGGTGATGTGGTCAGCCATGCGGTTAGACATGGGGGAAGGAGGGAGCGGGCGTGGGGAGAAGCTCGGCATAGATAAAATTGTCGCGCGATACGGTCTCTGCGGGAAGTACGGAGATGGTTCGCGAGAAGATGGGGCCGGCGAAGGCGAAGGTGTGGAACTCGCCTCGCTCTCCGCATGGGTCGACTGAATCGGGCAGGTCGGCGAGTAGGGCGGCATCGAAGGTGCGACCGGCGAAGGAGGGGGCGAGGTGGCGCGGGTCGATGCAGGTGAGGTGTGCGCGCAGGCCGGCGGAGATCATGTGGCGGGCAAGTTCGGCGGTTGAGATGCCGAGGTCAGGGCACCAGACGGGGAAGATGGGTTCGAGGCCAGTGGGGGCGAGATTGGCGATGCGATAGGCTCGGATGTCTTCGAGGAAGAGGTCCCCGAATGCGATGCCGCGGATGCCTTCAGCGACGGCGCGGGCGCAGACGGTGGACATGCGGGATTCGTATTCGGCGTTAGAGCAGGGAAAGGGCAGATCGACCTTCCAGAGCGGGAGGCCGATGGAGGCGGCCTGCTGGTCGAGCAGCTCCTCGCGGAAGCCGTGGATGGCGACGCGGCGGAAGCGCTCATTGATAGTGGTGAGAAGTGCGACGACTTCGTATTCCGGTTGCTGGCGGAGCAAGTGAAGTGCCCAAGCGCTATCTTTGCCGCCGCTCCAACTGAGGAGGATGCGCTTGGGGGCGGCGGTTGGTTTCGAAGTTTTGCTGTTTGCTGGCATGTACCCCCTTTCCCCTATTTCGCAAAGTATTACAAACAAAGAGAAAAGTATATGTACCGGTGGTATACGGGATATGCACCGGTGAACTATTTACCTTCGTCTCTGCATCGCTGCAAAAATGCGAAGACCCGTGGATGTGCCGGGCTTCCCATCTTTGCCCTCTACTTTAATTGTACGGGTTGGAAGGTAACTAGTATGCCAAGTATTTTGAACTTTTAAGTTATTTAGATGGAGTAATTTAGGAAGGATTTGGAGGTTCGAGCCCCTTGACACGAATGTGGCGTGATGTTGTTGACTGGCTAGTTTTCGGAGGGTGGCTCGATGTGATCGATGATAAGGGTGGGGATGGTGCCTTTGGTGGGTTCGAGCCTGATGCCGAGTTGTTCTTCGAGGGCGGTGAAGATGGATGGGACGGTGTCGTCGGGCGTTGCGGAATCGGGCGAGGTAGGGCCGGGGTCAGGCGCCCAGCGGAGGGAGATATCGTACTTGCCGGTGAGTCCGGTCTTGTCGACGACGGGGCGGCCTGTGGCGCTTTTGAGTGAGTTGAGCATCGACGTGATGCTGACCTGCTGGCCAGTGTAGGAGCCACGGCCCATAAATGCGCCCGCGCCGCCGATGGGAGTGCCGTCGGGCAGCTTAATGCCAGTGGCGTAGGTGTCGCCGGGTTTGGCCTCGTGGAGCTTGGGGCCGCCTTTGGCGATGACCAACTGATACATGGGGACTTCTTTGCTACTGATGTGGGCTTTGAGCTTGAGACGGTCTTCGAAGATCGCCTGGGTCATGCGCTGGTGCTCATTGCGGGAGAGTTTACGGTATGTTTCTATGTCTTCGGCAGCTACCTTGTACTGGATGTCGTAGCGGTTATTTCTGGCCCAGTCTGGCAGGCCGTAGATGTTGTCGGGTTCAACGCCATAGGCGGGACCGATTTGGAACGCCAGGAGTGTATTGATGTTGGTGTCGCCGTCGGGCGTCGACCGGCCCGAGCCGCCGCCGCTGTCGGATTTGTTTTGCTTGATGGAGACTACATCGAAGGCGATGAGTTTGGAGTCGGAGGCTGCGGACTGCGGTGCGGGAATAGGAGTGGGTGCGGGATTCGGGGCTATCTGCGCAAGTCCGACGGGCGCTGTGAGAGCGATGAGTGCGGCGGCGAGAGCGAGGCGAGACATGAGGTGAGGGTACTGCGCGCGGCGGGATGGGGACAAGGAGCTTTGCGGTTTTTCAGGTATCGATTCCGATGAGGTGGAGGATGGCGCGTGCACTGCTTGCGGTATTGACTCCAGGTTTGAGTGTGTAGTCGAAGGCAAGGGGGTCTTCGGGGTGTGGGCTGGCCATGTGAACATTGCAGCCTGTGTTGGCGGGGGTGGCGAGCTGGGTGAGGGCGAGGTCGTGGGTGGAGAGCGCGCCGATGGCCTGATTGGCGAGGAGCCGTTCGAGCACTTTGCGCGCGGCGGTGCGGCGGTCTTCGGAGTTGGTGCCACTGAAGATCTCGTCGACGAGAAAGAGCATGGGAGCAGCGGCGCTGGCGTTGAGGATGGCCATCAGGCGTTCTACTTCCGCGAGGAACTTGGAGCGGCCTTCGGCGAGCGAGTCGATGAGGGAGAGCGAGGCACCGAGGGCGAGCGGAGTGAGACGGAGAGACTGAGCAGGGACAGTGGTTCCGGCATAAGCGAGCACAGCGTTGATGCCTATGGAGCGCAGCAGGGTTGACTTGCCCGACATATTGGAACCGCTTATGAGGTAGAAGCGACAATTGGGGCCGAGCGAGATGTTGTTGGTGACTGGGTTGGCAAGGAGTGGATGGCCAAGGCCGAAGGCTTCATAGAGTGGCGCGTCGTCGAGAGGAAGCAGTTGTGGCCAGGCATTGTGGCCATCTCCGGCGGGATGCTCGAAGGAGTATGTTGCGAGGGCGTTGAGAGCTTCAAACTCGGCCCATGCGTCGAGCCAGGAGCGCATGGCATCGCAGTACTGGCGCTTCCAAACGGCGATGGAGATGGCGGCCTGAGTTCCAGCGGCTAAGAAGAGAGAGGGTATGTAGTACCACTCTTTGTTGCGCTGCTCGACGATGGTGAGGTAGCCATAGAGTTGTTTGAGGAGCGTAACGGCTTTCACTGGCTGCAGCGAGAGGCGTTGCAGATTGTTGAGTTTTGCCGAGTGCAATGTGGTGGACTGCAAGAGGATGAGCCCATCGGCGATCAGGCGGACGTTCTGCTGGAGCCTTGCACTGCTGCTGAGCAACGGCATGAGGCGCGGACGCACAAATAGGCAGAGGATGCCCTGTATGCAGAGCATAAGAGCGAGGTTGGGAAAAATATTGCTCCATGATATGAGGTGCAGGAAGCCGATGAGCAGAAGGGCGATGTTGACGGCTGCTGTAAGCGCGAGAGCGGGACGGAGGGCGCGGTGGATGGAAGGCGGCGTGTCGTCGAGCCAGTTGTCGAAGAAGCTGGCGGCGATTTGCTGGAAGCTGGTAGTGCCGAGGAGCGCGATTTTTTCGCGAAGCTCGTTCTGCGGCAACAGCTCTTTGACTGCTTGCTGACGGAGTAATGTTTCCTGGTGCGTGGCTGGCTGGAGCAGATAGTGTGCGAGGCTGCGCTCGCCGGGGCCGGTGCGAGTGGTGGCGAGCAGGCCAAAGAGCGAATCAGGTCCGAGCAGGTTGAGATCGCGGTCGTAGATATGGGAAGAGTCGCGAAACTCATCGCCGGCGCGGCCGGACTGAGGATGCTTACCGGTTACGCGTTCGAGTGCGCGGTCGTAGAGACTGACAAGACGTGCCATCCTGTCGCGGCGACCTTTAGCGCGTAAGTATGGATATACGGCAGCGATGGTCGCGAGAAAAGCTATGCCAGTAGAGCAAAGCAGTGGGGTGTTGTGGCGTGCATGGGAGAGAAGAAAGAATGTGAGGATAACAAGGGCGAAGATCGCGATCAGGATGCGCGACATGTGGGCAGATGCGAGAGCATGCTGCGAGGCGAGCAAATTGCGGCGCGTCTGATACTGGAGTTCGAGGTCGGCCTGGGACATGGGATATCTAGAGTAGAGTACACGCCGGTGCTTGAACTGATCCATGTCGGCCCTGTGCGACGTACTCCCGCGAGCCCCGCCGGACTGGGAATGAAGCAACGCAACCGGATGCTACCGGGTGCGGTAGGCAGCGAGGCAGTTTTAAAATACGGCTGCAAGTTGGAAGTTGTAAGGGGGGCGGTCCGCGAGGGGTAATTGCTGCACCCACTTATGGCGATGAGACTGCCATGCATGGGGAACCGGGCGAGGACAGGCAATGACAGAGATTCGGGGATTCTTCACTCCGTTCAGAATGACAAGCAAGAACAGACAACGACGGAGATTCTGGCTACGCCAGAATGACGATTTACTGGGGCAGGAGCAAAAGCTCCCACATCTCAGAAGCGAGATGTGGGGCACCCGGCAACGACGGAGATTCTGACTCTTCGAGTCAGAATGACGAGCATAAACAACAATATGTTGATCCTGCTAGTTGGGCGTGGGTGGTTCGATATGGTCGATGACGAGGGTTTCGACGGGGCCTTTAGCGGGATTGAGCTTGAGGCCGAGCTGCTCCTGGAGCGCGGTGAAGATATCGGGGCCGGAGGCATCCGAAGGTGCGGTTTCGGCGGCTGAGAGCGAATCCGGCGTCCAATGGAGATCGAAGTCGTACTTGCCGGTGAGGCCGGTTTTGTCGACGACGGGGCGGTGTAGCTGATTGGAGAGCAGATCGACCAGCGTGGAGAGGAGAATGGCCTTGCCGGTGAGTTGGCCGTTCCCAAAGGTCATGCGGGCTCGTGGCGCGGGAATGCTACCAGATGCATTGACGGGGGGCGAGTCGTTGTTGGGTGTGGACTCGTGGAGCTTTGAACCACCCTTTGCGAGGTTGAGCTCGTAGATAGCACCCTCTTTGGTTTCGGGATGTATGGCGAGCTTGAAGCGATCGGCGAGAAGTGATTGAAGCATCTGCTTACGCTGGGCATCGGTGAGCGCGGGCGGGGTGGCATTGCCAGAGGGGGTGACTTTGGCGTTGATGTCGTAGTGATTGGAGTTGATCCAGTCGGGGCCACCTGCGATGGAGTCAGGTTTGACGGTGTAGGCGCTGCTAATGAGGGATTTTACGTTGATGTTTTCGAGCGTGATGCCGTCCGGTGCGGCGCGCGAGGTCATGCGAACCATGGTGACGCCCCGATTATCCGTTGTAGTGCCGGATGAGGCGGGACGGATCGAGATGACGTCGTAGGCGAGGGGTGTGGAGGCGGTCTGGGCCTGGGCAAGGGGGGTGGCGAGTGCAGCGGCGAGCAATAGGGTTCTGCGAAGGTGCATCGGCTAGCCTTTTGTCGAGTTTAAAGGTGAGACGAGTGGGGCGGGATGATGTGAGCGGGGTGAGGCTGAGTATTTCGCGGACTGGCTAGTTGGGGGTGGGCGGCTCGGCATGGTCGATGACGAGCGTCTTGACGGGGCCATGGGTGGAGGTGAGTTTGAGACCAAGCTGCTCCTGGAGCGCGGTGAAGAGCGATGGGCCGGAGGGGTCGGACGATGTGGTTTGCGAGGCAGAGAGCGAGTCCGGTGTCCATTCGAGGGAGAGGTCGTATTTGGCGGTGAGACCTGTTTTGTCGACGATGGGACGATGGAGGGTTGACGTCATATAGTCGATGAGCGATGCGATGGTGACCGCCTGACCGAAGAGATGGCCAAAGCTGAGTAATGCAGGGTAGCCGATAGGTACGGGATTACCGTCGATGCCCTGGAATCCCTTGGCGAAGGTGTCGCCGGGGGTGGATATGGGGAGTTTTGATCCACTCTTCGCCAGGCCGAGTTCATAGATGGGGGCGTCTTTGGTTTCGTTATGGACGGCGAGATTGAAGCGATCGGCGAGGAGGGACTGGATCATCAGTTTGCGCTGGGCGCTGGTGAGTTTGGGCGGAGGAGCATCTGCGGCGGGAGTGACTTTGGCGTCGATGTCGAAGTGATCGGAGCCGAGCCAGGCCGGGCCTCCGACAATGGAGTCCCACTTGACGTTGTAGGCCTCCATGATGAGGTACTTCACTGTGCCATTTTCGACGGAGTAGCCGTCGGGCGTGGTGCGGGTAAACATGCGCTCGATTTCGATGCCGCTGCTGGTAGTGGTTGTTGTGGTTTTGCTGGGGCGAATGGAGATGGCGTCAAAGGACAGTGGTGTAGCGGTGGGCGGGGAGTTCGGCGGTGGGGTGGTGGGGGATTGGGCCTTTGCAATGGGGGTGGCGAGGAGGATGAGTGATGCAAGAACAAGGCGTTGCATAAGGATGAGTATAGTGCGCGGCGATGGTAGGATGGGCGGACGTATCCCACCCATTCCGCCAAAAGATGCGGAATGGATGGGGCACCCAAAGATGAAGGTGGGAGAAATATGATCTATCGGGTCAGCGGAGGAGGAGGACGATGAGGACGATGAGGAGGATGAGGGAGAGGCTGCCACCGCCGTAGTAGCCGAGGCCGGGGCCGAGTCGGTATCCGCCAAAGCCGGTGCCGAAGATCAGGAGGATGAGAAGAACTATAAGAAGCATGTAAGACTCCGTTCGAGAAGGAATTATGCATCGGCCAAATGAAGCGGCTGAGAGTAGGATGCGGAATTTGGGAGGATGGTAGACTTGATCAGTGCCGGGCCCTACGCGACGTAATCCCGCCAACCCCGCCAGGTCCGGAAGGAAGCAACGGCAACGGGTCATTACGGGTGCAGTAGGTCGCCCGGTACTTTTGAGTACAGTAGTGAGTGGCGACTACGGTTGCCGTTCGGTATCGCCCCTTCTCTAAGCACGGATCGCAGTTGTGCGAAACCCCACTCATGGCGATGAGACTGCCATGAAAGGGGCATTCATGTCTGTTGCAGATGTGGGGCGGCACTTGTTCTTGGGGCTTGGGTCGGCGAGAATGATTCGGGGCCAGGTAGGAAGCAGAGGATGCGATGGCAATGAGGCCAAATGAAGCTGTGAGGTGATGGATTGAGTTTGACGTTGAAGGCGCAGCAGAGTGTACGGGTGAAGATCAGTTCGGTGGGGACGTATGTACCTCCGCGGTTGCTGACCAATGCGGATCTGGAGCATATGGTGGCGACCAACGACCAGTGGATTACGGAGCGGACAGGAATCCGTGAGCGGCACATTGCGGACAAGGGTGTGGCGACGAGCGATCTGGGTGCTGAGGCTGCGCGGCGCTGCCTGGAGAAACGGGGGATTGCTGCGAGCGAGGTGGAGGCGATTATTGTGGCTACGGTGACGCCTGACATGTTGTTTCCTGCGACGGCGTGTTTGATCCAGGAGAAGATAGGGGCGAAGGGAGCGTGGGGATTCGATCTATCGGCGGCGTGCTCTGGATTTGCGTATGCACTGCAGGTGGGGGCGAAGATGGTGCAGAGCTGTGCGCACAAGAAGGTGATGGTGATTGGCGCGGATGTGATGAGCACGATTGTGGACTATACGGACCGTACGACGTGCGTGATCTTTGGCGATGGCGCGGGCGCTGTGTTGTTGGAGCCATGTGCAGAGGGCGAGGTGGGGCTAATCGACTACTGGCACGAGATTGACGGGTCGGGCGCGGGATCGCTGTATATGCCGGGGGGCGGGAGTCTGCATCCATCGTCTGTGGAGACGGTGGAGAAGAAGATGCACTACATACACCAGGACGGGGCGACGGTGTATAAGTTTGCGGTACGCAAGATGGCGGAGGCGACGGAGACGGTACTGGCAAGGAACAGCGTGACGGGCAAGGATGTGGACTGCTTTATTCCACACCAGGCGAATAAGCGGATTATTGTGTCGACGGCGGAGCGGCTGGGGATGCCGATGGAACGGGTGATCGTTAATATCGACCGTTTCGGGAATACGACGGCGGCGACGATTCCGATGGCGATGCAGACGGCGATGGAAGAGGGCCATTTGAAGAAGGGCAATCTGGTACTACTGGCCAGTGCAGGCGCTGGATTTACGGTGGCGGCGACTCTATTACAGTGGGAGATTTGAAGGCAGGGAACAGGGGACAGGGAACAGGGAAGCAGAACGGGTGAGGCGTCATGCCTCGGTGGGGGTTGCTGCGGGCGATGATTCCCGGTTCAGGGTGAGGTTGCGGGAGGATTTGAATATCTTCCAGAAGCCGAGGCCGACACTGATCAGGATGATGCTCCAGATAGAGATGAGGATGGGCGTCTCCCATTTACGGGTGAAGCGATTCCAGAATCGCAGGACATGTGGGCCGAAGTAGATGCCAAGCGCTGCGGCTACGGTGTGGCGCATAAAGCGGCTGATGGTAAAGGTAGTGAGGAACCTGAGGCGCGACATTTTGAGCGCTCCGGCTGCGAGGACGAAGGGTGAAAGCGGCATGGGCGGGGGCAGGATGGCGGGCAAGGCGACCGAGAGGATAGCGTGCGTCTCGATCCAATTGCAGACCCGCTTGAAGATGCGTGGCGGGACATGCTTCTCAAGGAAGCCCATACCTCCGGCATGTCCGACCTGATAGCTGATGGCGCCGCCGAAAAAAGAGCCCAGGGTGGCCGTGCCAATGAGAAGGAAGAGGTTGGTATGCTGTGCGGCGAGCACGACGATCATGAGATCGGTGAGTCCCGGGATGGGCAGCGGGACGAAGGAAGAATCAACAACAGATACGAAGAGGACACCGATGAGTCCGAAGGAGAGCAGGAGATGGAGGAGCGGATTGGCGTGATTCTGGTTAGCGGCAGGCAAGGCAGCGGCGAAGGCCTCGGCGATGGAGCGAAGGGAGGGAATCGCGGTGGCTGCGAATAAGGTCATGATGGTATGACGCGAGTTTTAGGGGGGAAGTCGCGGTAGGGGAAGATTTGTTTGGATGAGGGCGTACAACACACAACCGCAGGTCCTTCGACTGCGTTTGGCGCAAGTATGCGCCAAACTTCGCTCAGGATGACGATGTCAATTTGAGCGCGCCAAACTCCGCTCAGGACGACAAACAAAACTAGAGGAAGCGGAGGGTAGGGAGTGGGGGAAGGATGTCGACTTCGGCGGCGTAACGGCGGAAGTGGGCGATTGCATCGATGCAGGCAGGCGCGAGGGTGTAGTGGATGTTGTGGGTGAGGTAGCGGTGTATGGTGGCGGGTGGGATGGCGATGCGTGGAGTCCACTCTTCGACGAGCTGATCGATGTGGGTGAGGCCGTGGTCGCGTGAGAGTTGGAGATCTGCGGTGAGCTGAGCAGGAGTGACTGTTGAATCTGCGATGGCTTGTGGACGGACGGCCCAGACGGCGGCGACCCATGGAAGGTGGGTGCGACTGGTCCACTGCTGGGCGAGGTCGAGCCAGAGGCATGGGCCGATGGTGGCTTCGATGTGGGCGCGGTTCTCCTGGGCGATGAGCGCGGGATCGCCGATAAGGAGAGCTGCGTCGGCCTGGGTGAGCATGGCGATGGGATCGGCGGGGGCGGAGAGGAATGCGGGATCGGTGGCGATGAATTTGCGGAAGAGAATTTGGGCGTAGGCGAGTGAGCTGCGCGAGGCGGTGTCTGCGGCGACGGTGCGGACGGCGGCGAGGATTTCATCGACGAAGGCGGGGTCGGTGGCCCGCTTATCCCACATCTCAAAATCGAGATGTGGGGTACTCAATGCTTGCGGCTTTTCCCACATCTCTTCAAGATGTGGGGCACCCACTTCATGTGGCTGACGCATCTTGATGATGAGCAGGATGGAGCGGACGCGGTCGAGTGACGCAATGGCGCAATTGGAGACGATGGCCAGCTCTGGGGTGAGCGAGGCGATGGGGATGAGGCCGAGGTCGGCGCGGTTGGCGAGCAGATCATCTGCGCAGCGGGAGGGCTGGGTGGAGTGGAGTTGGTAGCGGGTGGCGAGGGTGGAGGCGAGCGGTGGATGGTCGAAGTCCCACATGAGGGGCGCGGGATTGAGGAAGTTGATGGCGGCGACGCGCAGGCGGGATGGGGCCGAGTGGGGCAAGAGATTAGTTTATGCGATGCGGGCGGGCGGGCATAATTTATCGAGAGGCATGGGATCGTGTTAGTGTGCTGCGGATGAAAGCCGTTACAATTGTGACGAAAATCGGGAGGATGTTAACTTGTTGAACAAACAAAGATATGTGCCAGTGTTCGCCATGTTGCTGTTTGCGTGGTCGGTGATGCTGCATGGACAGGTAAAGGAATCCACCATCAACAAAGAGATCAGCGGACTGCGCGCTGTTGCCGATGCGCAGCGGCCGGCGGCGACGACGAAGATAGCGAATGAGATTCGTACATTGCCTGCGGGCGATTCGAAGCTGAAGCTGGCGGTTGCACTGAGCCATCTGGTGACGGAAGGCGATCCTGGGCGAGAGGCGCTGCAGGCGGTGGCCGATACGTTGGCACAGGCGTTGAAGGAGACTCCACAGCCGCTGTCGAAGGATGGCACGCCAGCGATGCCGTATATGGAGTTGGCCGAGTTGGCGCGCTATGAGGGGATTACGACGGAGTTGAAGGATGCGCAGATAGATAAGGCTGATGCGATTCTGGTGGCGAACGACGCGGAGATCGAAAAGGCCGATTTCACCTTGAAGGACATGAATGGTAAGAAGGTGACGCTGTCTGCGCTGCGAGGGAAGATTGTGCTGGTGAACTTTTGGGCGACGTGGTGTCCACCGTGTCAGAAGGAGATGACAGACCTGGACCTGATCTATACGCACTATCAGTCGCAGGGGTTGGTGATCCTGTCGCTCTCGGATGAGACTATGCTGACGATTCACAATTTTCTTGCCGGCAAGGACTATCATCCTCCGGTGCTGCTGGATACAGGAGGCAAGGTGGCGAAACAGTTCCATGTGGATGGTTTGCCGAGGAATTTTGTATTTGACCGCGATGGGAAATTGGTAGCAGAGGCCATCGACATGCGCACGCAGCGACAGTTTTTTGACATGCTGGCGAAGGCGGGGTTGCAACCGTTGGGGAGCAAGTAAAGCAGGCGCATGGGTGTGACGGAGTGAGATGACAATACGCAGCGACGCAGAGCAGGATGCGCTGAAACGGATTGAGGTGGGGCGGCTGGGGTGGATGGCGCTGGTGTTGACGCCGGAGATGGGGCCGACGCGGATAGCCAAGGCGATAGCGAAGCTAGGCGCGAATGGCGTCGATGGGGAGACGCGTGTCTTTTGTGGGTCGGAGCGGATTTTTGAGGTATCGCTGACGGAGTTGGAGGCGGCGGGAATGCCGGCACGGGCAGCGCAATTTGTAGCGGATGGGCGAGCGCGCGCGGCGGCGGAGAAGGAGGCGAAGCAGGTTGCGGCGTCGGGCGGATTATTTCTGACGCGGGAGGATGCGGCGTATCCGAAACGGTTGCTGGAGATCTACGATCCGCCGGCGGTGCTGTGGGTGCGAGGAGATGTTGCGCTGTTGGATCGGCCCGGGATTGCGGTGGTGGGGACGCGGCAGCCTACTCCGTATGGGGCTGGAATGGCAGAGATGCTGGCGCGCGATCTGGCGAACCGAGGGATGACGATCCTGAGCGGGATGGCGCGAGGCGTGGACTCTGCTGCGCACAAGGGAGCGCTGGATGCGGGCGGAAAGACGGTGGCCGTGTGGGGGACAGGGATCGATGTGGTGTATCCAAAGGAGAACAAGAAACTGGCGGAACGGATTGTTGCGGGAGGAGGAGCGATAGTGAGCGAGTTTGCGATGGGGACGTTTCCCGCGCCGCAGAACTTTCCACTGCGCAATCGGATTCTGAGCGGGATGAGCGTGGGCGTGCTGGTAGTAGAGGGCGGCGAGTATAGCGGGACGCGGATAACAGCTCGCTGCGCGATGGAACAGAATCGCGATGTGTATGCAGTGCCGGGCAATGTGACGAACAAGAATGCATGGGGGCCAAATACGCTGATCAAGCAGGGCGCTAAGTTGACCGCGACGTGGGAGGACATATGGGAAGAGCTGCCGTCGCAGATACGATTGCAACTTGAAGAAGCGATGGAGGCTTCGGGGCGGAGTGAATCGAAGGCGGGCGGGAGTGCATCTCTATTTGCGGAAGAGAAGCCGATGCCTGAGGCGGAGCGGGTGGTTCTGGAAATGCTTCGACGGGACGAGACGGTGCAACTGGATACGCTGATTGAAGGTTTGGAAGGGACACTGGGGTCGGCGGAGATATTTACTGCACTGTTTGAACTGGAGCTGGGTGGGCGGGTGAAACAGATGCCGGGGAAGAATTATGTGCGCTGCTTTTAAGGGTGAAGCGGAGCGCAGCGGGCTGTAGTTTATTTGGTTTCCGGCTATGTGCTGCGGGCGTTGAGCTATGAGGTGGGGTGTGACGGATTTGTAGTGGAGGCGTCTATGGGTGTAGATTCTCGACTGGCGACGGAGTAATTCCGGAGCAGGTGGGTTCGCATCTTTTGCGGTGTCGTGTTAGGTTCGCAAGGGAAGTGTGGAAAACGACCAAGATTGCCGTGGGGCGATCGAAAAAGGATAGAAGGGAACGAATGGCAAAGTCACTAGTGATCGTGGAATCGCCTGCGAAGGCAAAGACGATCAATAAATATTTGGGCAGCGAGTATGTGGTGGAGGCCTCGATTGGTCACATCATGGATCTGCCGAAGAACGACATTGGGGTGGAGCTGGAACGGCGGACGTTTGAGCCGACCCTGATAGTGTCTCCTGGCAAGGAGAAGGTGGTGGCGCACCTGAAGAAGCTGGCGGCGAAGTCGGAGATGGTGTATCTGGCGCCCGACCCGGACCGCGAGGGCGAAGCGATTGCGGCTCATCTTGCGATGCAACTGCTGCCGGTAATGAAGGACAAGAGCAAGCTGCGGCGAGTGACTTTCAACGAGATTACGCAGAAGGCAGTGAAGGCTGCGTTTGCGCACTCGCGCGATATAGACGAGAACCTGGTGGATGCTCAGCAGACGCGAAGAGTGCTGGATCGGCTGGTGGGCTATCAGATATCTCCGCTGCTATGGGACAAAGTTCGGAGGGGGTTGAGTGCGGGACGCGTGCAGACGGTGGCGCTGCGGCTGATTGTGGAGCGCGAGCAGGAGATCAATGAGTTCAAGCCGGTGGAGTATTGGAACATTGAAGCACAGTTGAAGACGGCAAAGCGTGAAGAGTTTACGGCGAAATTTGTGGGGATTGATGGGATACCTGCGCGGGTTAGCAATGGGGTGGATGGAGAGGGCAAAGAGCAGTATCTAGCAAACGCGCTGCCGGGCAAGGGATCTGTCGACGAAGTACTGGCCGAGTTGGAAGGTGCGAAGTGGAGCGTGCGCGGGGTGGAGAAGAAGGAGCGGCGGGCGAATCCGACGGCTCCGTATATTACGAGCAAGCTGCAGCAGGATGCATCGAGCAGGCTGGGCTTCAATGTTCGACGGACGATGGGCGTGGCACAACGGTTGTATGAGGGCGTGGAGATCGGCAAGGAGGGGACGGTCGGACTGATTACCTATATGAGGACCGACTCGACGCGTATATCGCCGGATGCCATTTTGGAGGCGCGGGATTTTATCGCGAAGCTGGGCAAGCAGTATCTGCCGGAGAAGGCGAATGAGTTTGCGGGCAAGAGACAGGCGCAGGCGCAGGACGCCCATGAAGCGATTCGACCGACACGGGTGGATTTTACTCCGGAATCGATTCGCGCTAGCTTGAGCGAGGAACAGTACAAGCTGTACAAGCTGATCTGGCAAAAGTTTGTATCGAGCCAGATGACGGCAGCGGTCTTCGACCAGACGACGGTGGATATTGCGGCTCAGGCGAAGCAGCGGTATGACTTCCGGGTGAACGGTAGCGTGTTAAAGTTCGACGGGTTCCAAAAGATATGGGAGAGCGGATCGGAGGACACGATTCTGCCCGAATTGCATGAGGCGCAGTCGTTGGAGAAGATTGCGGTAACGAGCGAGCAGAAGTTTACCCAGCCGCCGCCACGTTTCAACGAGGCGAGCCTGGTGAAGATGCTGGAGGAGCGGGGAATAGGAAGGCCATCGACCTATGCATCGATCATCAATACGATTCAGGACCGCGATTATGTGAAGAAGATCCAATCGAAGTTTGTGCCGACGGAGATTGGCACGGTGGTGACGGGTCTGTTGGTCAAGAATTTTCCGTACATCTTCGATCTTCTATACACGGCGAAGCTGGAGAGCGAACTGGATGCGGTGGAAGACGGACAGGAAAAGTGGACCGATCTACTAAGCGCCTTTTACGACCACTTTGAGGAAGAACTGGTGGTAGCGGGCAAGAACATGGAAGACATCAAGCGCATGGAGCACGCGACCCAAGAGGTTTGCGAGAAGTGCGGTAGCCCTTTGTATTTGAAGTGGGGCAAGTTTGGGAGTTTTTATTCGTGCTCGAATTTCAGCAAGCTGAAGCCGGTGACGGTGGCGGCGGGGCCATGGAAGAAAGATTCGAAGGCAGTAACGAAGAAGATTGTGAAGTCGCTGAAGTTCCCCATGACGGTGAAGGCGGCGAATGGGGATGTGACCGAGTTCACGCAGGAAGTTGCAGACTCGAAGGAGATGGTGGCGGCGATCGAGTTAGCTCAGGCTGCGGGCAAGAAGGTAACTGTGGAGCAGGTGAGCTGCGACTTTACGAAGGAGAACTTTGCGGCGAAGCCTGATCTGAGTGCACCGGGAGCGGATGAGGTGCCGGAGGAGGAGTTCTGCGACAACTGCGGGCGAGTGATGGTATTGCGGAATGGGCCGTGGGGGCCCTTCATGAGTTGCCCGGGCTATTCAGAGGACCCGCCGTGCAAGACGATCCGCAAGCTGACCCAGAAGGTGCAGCAGAAACCTCCAGTGGTTCTGGAGGAGGCGTGTCCGAAATGCGGCAAGCACCTATTGCAGCGGGACGGGCAGTATGGCGAGTTTATTGCATGTAGCGGCTATCCGAAGTGCAAATACGTGAAGCAAGAGCTGCTGGAGGTTCCTTGTCCGAAGTGCGGCGGAGACGTTGCGGTGAGGAAGACGAAGCGCGGCGATACGTTCTATGGATGCGTGAATTATCCGAAGTGCGATTTTTCGAGCAACCAGAAGATGGTGAACCAGGTATGTCCGAAGTGCGATAGCGCCTATGTGCTGGAGTTGGCGAACGCGAAAGGGACATTCGTAGTGTGTCCGAACAACCGGACGGAGCTGCCGAAGCGACGCGCGAAGAAGGGTGCAACGGCGGCGGAGCCAACGACGCCGGAGTGCAGTTATATGAAGAAGATTGGGCCCCCGGCTGCGAGTACGGTTCCGGTGCTGGAGATGCCCGATCCGGAGAAGACGCGGGCGGTGGTAGAGAGCGTGGCTTAAGCAGTAATTCAGACGAGGAGAGATCGCATGGCGACGACGAGTGATGCAGAGGTGGTGATGCGGCTTTACGAACTTCGGCGCGAGGAGACGCTGCGTAAGGCTCGCCATTTTATGGTGTTTGAGTTCAATCCCAAGACGCTGGAAGAATTGAGGGCGGTTTCTCGCGACGTGATGGCGCAAGAGAATGTGTACTGGCGCCAGGCGCTCAGCTACTGGGAGATGGCAGCATCGTTTGTGATGCATGGTGCGGTCGATCCGGATTTGTACCTGGACTGCACGGGCGAAGGCATTCTGCTGTATGCCAAGTTCCATCACTTTCACGCGGAGACGGAGAAGGAGTCCGGCAGTCCATTCATGAGGCACACGGCGGCGATGATCGACAAGTATCCGGGGGCAAAGGCGCTGCATGAGATGTTTCTGAAGCGGTTTGGCCCATCTAGTGTTGCCAGTTAGGAAAGATGTGCACAAGGGGGGAGGACTGTCCCTCGGGGCTAAAGCGTCGACGATTTAGCTGCACTTACGGCGGGAGCAAGGACTTGTGCAGGATCCCTTATGATCCTGTTAAAGACATGAGAATATACGACAGACGAAACGGATGGGCTTCCGTTTTGTTGTCCATTCTGTTACAAAGGCGGAGGTAAGTATTTGAGCCAAGGGCTCAGGGCGGCGGCGGGTAGTCTCTGCTGGCGCTGTAACCTATTGAAAAGAATGCGGGATTAGTCTATGGCTAAGGCAGTGTGGAATGGTCAGACCCTGGCCGAAAGCGAAAAGGTTGAGACGGTAGAGGGAGTTATTTACTTTCCAGACGAATCGATGAACCGAGAGTATTTTCGTGCTAGCTCGACGACATCGAGTAACACCTGGGGGCAGGCGCGGTACTACACGCTGGTGGTGGATGGGCAGGAGAACCCGGATGCAGCATGGTACTACCCCGATCCGAAGCCTGCGGGGCGCAGTTTGAAGCATCATGTGGCATTCTGGCGTGGCGTGGATATTACGACGTAGGTAACCCTTAATTTAGATCGACGGACAGCAGGCGAAGACCCGGTAGAGTACCGGGTTTTTCTGTGTGAGGATGCTGTGTGATGACAGCATGAGCAAGCAAGGCGAAATGCGGGGATTCTTCGCTGCGCTCAGAATGACACTCTCAACGACGGCTGCTCTGCGGAATGACAAATAAAGAACAGGCAAGGACAACGAAGGTGATTCTGACCTTCTACTTTGCTCATGCCAGAATGACGAGTAATAACGATAGGGATCTTTCAGCGGTTGGGCGTGGGGTCGGCGGGGAGCTTCCAGAGATTGATTGGGGTGGTGGTGGAATAGAGCGCTGGGTGGAAGGTCCATGCGGCGAACCTGTCGTTGGCGCTGTATACGATGACTGCTCCGGGCACAGGCTGTAGGCCGGCCATGTAGAATTGCGCACCCTGGGTGCGTGCCCACTGAATCATGGCCTGGGGAGGAACGGTAAGAAACGGGACGGCGGCTGGGCGAGTGATTCCGCTGATGTCGAGGATGGGATGTTGGGAGACGAATGCGATCTGACCGATGGAGTAGGATGCGACGGGTGCCTGCGGTGGAACGTGGTTGCGGATATAGAGGGCGAGGTTCTGGGTGATCTGGCAGTTGAAGACTCTGTTGCAGAGAAAGGGACGGGCATCGACCAGGCTGACTACGAGTGCGGCGGCTAGTGCGGCGAGATAGAGCATGCGTCCCAGTTTCGGCGATGTTGCAAGCGCGAAGAGCAAAATGATGACGGTGAGGGCGGGCCCGGTAAGGAGGATGTAGCGCGTCTGGACGTAGGTGTGGTTTGCGATATAGAAGAGGGTTGCAATGAGTGGCCAGAGAAGGAAGATCCATGCAGCGAGGGGAAGGTTTGGGGTGGTTTGGGCGGAAGTGGGTTCTGGGGGATGCGCGAAGGCTGAGGCTATCGCGTTCTGCAGAGAGCGGCGGACGGCGGAAGGACGCAGGAGCAGGTAGAGTATTGCAGCGGCCAGGCCGCATAGGATGAGAGGGAATCCGGCTGCATAGATGGAGAGGAGATGGTGGACGACGGATTCGGTGGGAGCTGCTCGCTTGGCAGCGTTCGTATTAGGAAGGATGCGCCCGAAGGCGTGCAATGAATAGAGCGACCAGAGCGTGAGCGGGGCGGCAAGCAGAATCAGGCTGACAAGAAGCGCTGTCAGTTTGGCGGGAGATGTTGTATTGCCGGGAAGACGGCGAGCCTGGCCAAGGAGAGGAAGAATCAGGAGTGCGGACAGGAAGAGCATTTCAGGTCGGAGGAGGGGAGCAATGCCGGCAAGAAGCGACGCGGTGAGAAAGGTAGGGGTAGTGGGGCGATTCTGTGTGGCGGCGAGGACGGCAAAGAAGGCGAGGCCGGAGGCAGCGACAGATTCCATTCCAGAGAAGACCCAATAGCAGAAGTAGGGATTTACTACGAGGAGCAGGACGAGTGCGGCAGGGAGGGCTGCGGCGATGGTGCTCTGGGGAAGGAAAGATGCGGTGAGTCGTCGGGCGAAGGCATAAGCCCCGGTGATTCCGAGGGCAGCGCCGAGTAAGGCGAGGAGTTTGCCGGCGAGCAGCCAATCCGGGATGAGGGTATGCATGGCGGCGAGTAACAAGACCCAGAGGGGCGCGGTGTCTCCTGCTACGACTCGGCCATTGAATGCGAAGCCAAGGCCGGTGGCGAGGCTGCGTGCGAACTCGAGATGGATGTAGGCGTCATCCTCCCAGTAGTGCCACGCAGAGATGAACCAGTATAGGCACCAGAGGAGAGCGAGAACGAGAAGAAGTGCGGACGCGATGCGTGCGAGAGATTTATTTTGGTCAGGCATCGGTGGGCGTTCCTTAGGCTTCACAGGCTGCGGGAAGGAATCGTGACTGGACTGAACAGCTGACCTCAGCGGCTAAAGCCGCATTGCAAATGAGTATTTCGGCACGGCTGAAGCCGTGCCCTTAAGCAAGACAAGCTGTGTTGTTACACCATTCATTCGACTTCGCTCAGGACAGGCTCTGTAGACGTGCCGTTAAGCAAAACAGATATTATTCGCGCCTGTTGAGGGCGGCAGGGTTGATTATAGTGCGGCGGGAAGATGAGGATAAGGCGGGAGCGATTATTCTGGAGGCTATGCGACCGTTTTTAGAACTGGTGAATGTGCATGTTGCGCGTGGCGGGCAGACGGTGCTGCATGGGATCAACCTGCGGGTGGAGGCGGGCGAGCAGATTGCGATTCTGGGGCCGAATGGGTGCGGCAAGTCGACCTTGATCAAGACAATGACATGTGAGTGCTATCCACTTGCGCAGGAGGGGACTCGGGTGAGCCTGTTCGGACGGGAGCGATGGGATCTTACGGAGTTGAAGCGGATGCTGGGGGTGGTATCGGACGAGCTGCCGGGCAGACCGATGTTGCGGACGTCGGGACGGGATGCGGTGCTGACGGGGTTCTTTTCCAGCTCGACGCTGTGGCCGAATTTGTTGGTGACGGCAAAGATGCGGGCACGGGCTGTGGAGGTTCTGGAGCTGGTGGGGGCGGAGGGGATTGCGGATAAGCTGGTGGGTGAGATGTCCGCGGGTGAGCGGCGGCGGGTGATGATTGGGCGTGCGCTGGTGGGGTCTGGGGCAAGTTTGGCGGATGGTTTTATGGGGTCGAGTGAGAACCAGAACCAGATGTTGCTGCTGGACGAGCCGTCGAATGCGCTGGACATGGCGGCCCAGCAGGGACTGCGAGGGATGCTGCGGCGGCTGGCCCAGCAGGGGACTGGGATGCTGCTGATCACGCACCACATTGCGGACATATTACCGGAGATTGGACGGGTGATTCTGATGCGGGAGGGGCGGATTGTGGCAGATGGTGCGAAGGATAAGCTGCTGACCGCACCCGTATTGAGCGAGCTGTTTGGGGTGGAGGTGCGAGTGATGGAGCGGGATGGGTTCTATCACGCGTGGTAGGATTTCGTGCGGTTCTCGACGGCACTTCGTGCGGTTCTCGACGCTTCGCGTAAAAGCAAAGACAGATTTCTGGCGCAGCTTGGTGGTGGCTAGCGGGGGATGTCGATGGGGCCGTTGATATTGTCGTCTTTTTTGTTGGGGGGATGGGCTTTGAACCAGGCGTCCTGATCGGCGGCGAGTTGGGTGGTGGATTCGCGGAGGTCGCGCAGGGACTCAATGGCGAGCTTACGTGTGAGGGTATAGGCGTCGTTGTCGGGGAGTGCGTTGAGGGCGGTAGTCCAACGGTCGATGGAGGAGAGGATTTTGGGCAGGATTTTGCGTAGATCGACGTGGCGGGGGCCGTATACGTCGAGGTTGTCGGATAGCTCGTCGGTGATGGAGGCGAACTGCTGGAGGAGGTCGTGGGTGTCCTGCTCGCGGCCTGGGCGACGTGGATGTGCGTAGAGGTCGTGCAGCTCCTGGGTGCGGAGGTCGAGAAATTTTACGAAGAGGAGTACGCAGTCTGTGGGATAGTAGCGTGCTTCGCGGACCTGATCGATCTCCGTCTGGGTGAGAGTGGAGTCTCCCTGCTGGGCAGATAATGGAGCGGCGAGAACGAGGATTGCGAGGATGAGGGCGAGACAGCGGGTCATGAGGTGAGCCTGAGGGGTAGTTTAGCGCGGAAACCCACCCATGCCGCAAAGGACGCGGCATGAATGGGGCACCCAAAACCCGCCCTAGCAAGCTAGGACGGGGCACCCGGCACCCAAACACGATGACTTGGGTAGGGATGGGGTCAAGCGGATTTGGGTTGGAAGAGGGCGATGGTGGCACCAGTGGGATCGACGAGGATGGTCATCCAGCCGATGTTGGGGATCTCCATGGGGCCTTTGTGTATGGTTGCGCCCAGGGATTTGGCTTTTTCGGTGGATGCGTTGATGTCATCAACGCCGACGTAGGCGAGCCAGAAGGTTGGCATACCGGGCATGGAGTAGAGGCCTCCGCCGGGGCCGGAGGAGGGATGGAAGACACTGTAGGTTCCGGCGGGGCCCATGTCTTCATCTTTGAAGGTCCAACCGAAGAGGTCGGAGTAGAAGGCTTTGGCTTTTGCAGCGTCGGGGGTGCTGAGTTCCAGATGGACGAAGGGGTTGGACATAGGTTGATCCTTTCGTGTGGTAAATTTGCGGCCCGTAATGGAAGAGATATTACGCGAGTGAGGCGGGGATTTGGGGCGGCGTGCGGAGGTTTATTTGGA
>Ga0316231_1000291_pt1 | contig 77659 bp, 72 predicted proteins | sample TBH18027metaG_FD_206002 | JGI IMG/M metagenome (GOLD analysis project Ga0316231, IMG submission 206002) | Freshwater microbial communities from Trout Bog Lake, Wisconsin, USA - TBH18027 | ecosystem: Environmental > Aquatic > Freshwater > Lake > Hypolimnion/Profundal zone | place: USA: Wisconsin... | reverse complement strand
CTGGACATACTCGAAGCTTTTCACCCCTTAGGAGAAACGAGATGAAACGAATCGGTTTGTTGTTTTTGTTCATTCTGGGCTTCGCAACTTTGATGCTGGCCCAAGACTCGGCAATGCCAGCCCAACACTCGAACAAGAAAATGGAAATGAGCGGCACGATCTGCAGATCGTCGTGCGTAACCGTGGTGGATAACCTTTCCACCTGCGATAAGAGTTGTACCGACAAAAGCGGTGACGCGGTGTTAGTCGACGATCAAGGTCAGGTCCAGAAGATCGCGAACCAGGACATGTGTATGCCGCACATGGGAAAACACGTAAAGATGATGGTCACCCCGACCGAGAGTGAGCGCGAAAACACACTCCGCATCATGCAACTGACCGAGGACTCAGGCGGATACTAGTGCCGCCCCACTAGCTCAGGGTGGAAATGCTGGTTTGGCAAGCCGCCATCCTTGCGGGTAAGACATAGAGTTTTAACTTGAGGCCCGGGAACCGCCCGGGCTTCTTTTTGCAATCCGGAAAGCGGAACGGAAAAACACTCGTGGTGCCTGGTTGGATTGTCTCCCGCTGCGCACCGTCCCACGCGTCGCGCCTACCTTTTAGACATCCTGAAAGCCTGTGCTCGCATTTATAATGAGTGTATGGGCTTAGATGTTACGAATGATTCGACCTCCGGGGAACGGGCGGAGAAGCGCGAGCGCCTGTATGCGCGGTTGCGAGAGCTAGGGCGGGTGCTGGTGGCCTACTCCGGTGGAGTAGATTCGGCTTACCTGGCATGGGCAGCGCACGAGGTGCTGGGCGGAGAGATGCTCGCGGTGATGGCGGACTCGCCTTCACTGGCACGGGCACAGATGCGCGATGCAGTAGCGTTTGCCGAGGAATGCGGAATCCCCCTTGAGACAGTGCTCACGGACGAGTTGGAGAATGCGGATTATCAACGCAATGATTCGATGCGGTGCTTCCACTGCAAGGATGAACTGTTCGGAGTGATGGAACAGTTTGCGTCAGCGAGGGGCTGGGCGGCGGTCGCCTATGGGGTCAACCTTGACGACCAGGGGGACTGGCGTCCGGGGCAGAAGGCAGCACGGCAGCATGGGGTCGCAGCTCCGCTGCTGGAAGCAGGACTGACTAAGAGGGATATTCGCGCGCTGGCGGCCGAGGCGGGATTGCGAGTTTGGGACAAACCGGCATCGGCCTGCCTCTCATCTCGGATCGAGTATGGGCGCAAGGTTACACGCGAGGCTCTTGAGCAGGTTGAGCGCGGAGAAGACGCACTGCGGGCGATGGGTTTCCGGCAGTTTCGCCTACGGCACCACGGCGACGTGGCCAGAATCGAGATTGCTCGCGATGAGATGGAACGGGCACTGTCGTTGGAAGTATTTGCGCGAATGAGCGTCGCGATCAAGGCTTGCGGATTTAAGTTCGTGGCACTCGACGTGGAAGGATTCCGGTCAGGCTCAATGAACGCGGTGCTCCCCGTGGAGAGTCTGCAGTAAGGCACGAGGAGCCTCGGGCGGAACTTTTTTCTGAAACGGCATTCTGATTGAGAAGTCTGCGTAAGCACTGCCTATTTGAGCTGTGCTGGGGTCCCTTGCTAGCGCTTCAGGATGACACCTCAAAAATCCAAAGGAATGCACGAGCGAGGCGCGTCGCTGTTGGAGGCTTCGGTATTTGCAGCGGTGGAGAGCCCGCAGGTGTCCTGAAAGTGGGCACGTGAGATAATTCAATGGTCTATGGAGTGGAATCTGGGACGGGTTGGGGAGTGGTGCATGCGCCGTTTGTTACTTTGTGTGTTGTTGCTGGGAGTCGGATGCCGGGCTCAGAACCCGGGCAGCGAGATGGATCACAAGATTGAACGGCAGGTTCGCTCCACCTTCAGCGTGCCGCCGTTTGTAGACGTCACCGCGGGCGAGCGGAAGCCTAGCGCGGAGTTCCCCGGGTACGATCATCTAGTAGTGACGATGAGCTACAAAGGGCAGACGCAGAGCCGTGAACTGCTACTGAGCAAAGACGGCAAGACGCTGCTTTCCGTGGTGAAGATGGATATGACCCGCGATCCTTTCGCGGAAGTGATGGCGAAGATCGATCAGAAAGGGCGTCCCATCCGCGGCAACAAGAATGCAAAGGTCACAGTCGTGGTATACGACGACTTCGAGTGCCCATACTGCTCGCGCATGCATGAGACGTTGATCAGCGTTCTGAAGAGCTATGGTGACCGAATCAGGGTCGTGTACAAGGATTACCCGCTCATTCAGATTCACCCCTGGTCCGAGCGCGCGGCGATTGATTCCGGCTGCCTGGCCAAGGAGAACGATGGCGCATATTGGGATTTTGCCGATTACGTGCACGCCAACCCGCAGGTAATCAAAGGCGAGCAGAGGCAAGTGTCTGGACAACTCGCAGAAGTGGATCGCATTACGCTGACCATCGGCATGCGGCATTCGGCGAACCCTGTGTCACTTAAAAAGTGTGTCGAGGAACAATCGAAAACCAGTCTGGATGCCAGCATAAAAGAGGCGGAGGGATTGGGCGTGGAGGCGACTCCAGCAGTTTTCATCGACGGAATGAAACTGGACGGTGCGATTCCCGAGGAACAATTCCGGATGGTGCTGGATAAGGAATTGAAGAGCTTGGGCACGGATGCTCCAGCAAAGGCCTCGTTGGCACCAGGACATTAAAGCAGTTTCATGGCAGAAGAAAGCTCTCGTACTTTTTGGTATTCGGAGAGTGGAGGATTCCCGATTTGAATCGCAAGATGAATGTATGGGGCACGGCGCTGCTGGGAGTGTGCGCGCTGGGTCTGTTTCTAATTGCGGGATGCAAGGGCCAGCGCGGCGGTGACGACGTAATGGCCCGGGTGAACGGTCGCAAGATTCTGCGCGTAGAAGTTGAAAAATATTATCGCAATCAAACTGAAGGGCAGCAGGTGCCTTCCGCAGAACAGGCGCAGAGTTTACGGCTCAGCATATTGCGTGAGCTGATTGAAAACGAAATTCTACTGCAGCGTGCCGAGAAGTTGGGATTGCTCGCTACCGACGAGGAAGTCGATGGTAAATTGAGCGAAATCCGCGCGCCGTTTACCAAGGAAGAATTTGATGCCCGACTCAAGGAGCGCGGGATAACCGTGGATGATTTCAAGCGCGATTTGCGGCGTTCAATCACCGTTGAAAAAGTATTGAACAAAGAGATCACGTCGAAAATTAACATCAGCGACAACGATATCTCAAGCTATTACAACCAGCACAAGTCGGAGTTTAACCTGATCGTGCCGCAGTATCATTTGGCGCAGATCCTGGTAACGACACAACCGAATCCGCAGGTTCGCAATTTGAAGAACGACAAAGCACAGAACGAGGCCGAGGCAAAGAAGAAAGTTTCCATGCTGCAGAACCGGCTGGAGAGCGGTGAAGACTTTGCCACGGTTGCCATGAACTACAGCGAACAGCCCGACACATCTGCAACAGGCGGCGACCTCGGCTTTATTCCTGAGAACTCGCTGCAAGGCGACAAACAAGCCTACGATGCTATCAATCGCTTGAAACCAGGGCAGTACACTGCACCGCTCCCCGCGGCAGACAATGGGACACCCCAGGTGTTCGGCTATCGCATCATCAAGCTGATTTCGAAAGAGCCTGCGGGACAAAGAGAGCTGAACGATCCCCGCGTACAGCAGGCGATTCGCGAACAGTTGCGCGACCGGAGAGAGCAGTTACTGAAGAGCGCATATTACGAGTCGCTGCACAACAGCGCTTCGATTGAGAACTACTTTGCGGATCAGATACTGAAGGCGAGTGGACAGTAAGAGCGCAAAGGTTGAACAAAATATTGAGACGCCCGGCTTCGGCTGGGCGTTTTACTGCGAACTCCAGAGCTACTGTCTGTGGGCTACCGAATCTACTCGACGATTGCCAGGAGGTCTCCAGCGTTGACAGCGGAACCATCCTTGACGGCGATCCGGGTGACCTTGCCTTTCTTTGTTGATTTGATTTCGTTTTGCATTTTCATGGCTTCGACCACGACCAGTCCCTGGCCGATTTCGACCTCGTCGCCTTCAGTGGCGATGAGACGAACTACTTTTCCAGGCATGGGAGCGATGATCTTGACAGGGCCGGCTATGTGTCCGGCAGCATTGCGACTACGCAGAGAGCGCGGATCACGAACCTCGGCATGGAAGCGTTCTGAGCCGACGATCAGATGGGTGTCGCCAAGGAGCGAATACTCACGCTTGGCCTCGTAATGGCGTCCGCCGTGAATGATGGAAAGCACGTCCCGTGCGGTCATGGCGACGTCCAGCGCAAAGGGCTCGCCATCAACAATGCACTGGTAACCCTTATCAGCGCGTTCCAGTTCTACTTGGTGCGAGTGACCGTCGATCAAGACTTCATACTTCATCGTCCCACCCCCTCGGTTCGCGCCGCGTGCTTCCATCCATTGGATTTAGTCCCGACCTTCTCTGAGGTTATTGTGCGAGGAGCGGCCTCGTGCAGTCCGTCCTCATTGCGGGCAGGTTGGGCGCCGGGCGGCGGTTGCTGGGCAAAGATGGCAGCAGCAATCGCGACAATGGGAACACGGCGGGCAGTGCGGGCATCTGCCACCGGAGGCTGCTGCAAGAGGCGGTCAAGGAAGCCTGTATCAACGCGTCCGGCTTGGAAGTCAGGGTCAAGCAGGATACGTCGGAAGAGCGAGATATTGGTCTTGATGCCGCCAATGAAATACTCGACCAGTGCGCGCCGGAGGCGGTTGATGACCTGCGTGCGATTTTCACCGTAGCCGATCAGTTTGGCGAGTAGTGGATCGTAGTCCAGAGGTACGACCCAGCCTTCATACATGCCACTGTCACGACGGATTCCGGGACCCGAGGGCGAGATGATGCGCGTAATGCGCCCGGGCGAGGGAAAGAAATTATTGTCAGGGTCCTCGGCGTAGATGCGAAGTTCCATGGCATGGCCGCGCAAGACGACGTCTTCCTGCTTGATGGGCAGAGGTTCGCCTGCTGCTACCCGAATCTGGAGTTGCACGAGATCGATTCCGGTGACCATTTCAGTGACAGGATGTTCGACCTGAAGGCGGGTATTCATCTCAAGGAAATAGAAATTCTTCTCGGCATCGACGAGGAACTCTACGGTTCCGGCATTGAAATAGTTGGCTGCCCTGGCGACCCGGACGGCAACTTCGCCCATTCGACTGCGCATTTCCGGATCGACGAACGAGCACGGTGCCTCTTCGAGGACTTTTTGATGACGGCGCTGCACGCTGCATTCGCGCTCGGCAAGATAAATCACGTTGCCTTGCGTGTCGCCAAAGATCTGCATCTCGACATGGCGGGGGTTTTCGATGAACTTCTCGACGTAAACCTCTCCATCACCAAAGGCACGCTGGGCCTCGCTCTGGGCGCTTGCGAGGGCTTCGGGAAGGTCACTGGCGTTGGTCACCAGGCGCATGCCTTTGCCTCCGCCACCGGCCGCGGCCTTGAGCATGACCGGATAGCCGATGGATTCGGCGACCATGAGACCTTCAGCAGTACTCTTGAGGCCAGTGTCGGTGCCGGGAACAAAGGGAAGGTTGGCGCTCTTCATGTTCTGGCGCGCCTTGGTCTTTGAGCCCATCATCTCCATCGATTCAGGAGAAGGGCCGATAAAGACGATTCCGGCCTCGCGGCAGGCACGGGCAAAGCCTGCGTTCTCGGAGAGGAATCCGTAGCCGGGATGAATTGCTTCAGCCCCGCTGCGGCGCGCTGCCTCAAGAATCTTGGGGACGTTCAGGTAAGACTCGGATGCCTGGGCGGGACCGAGGTACTCACAGAAATCCGCCTTGCGCACATGGAGAGCACGCCGATCCACATCGGAATATACCGCGACCGACTCGATGCCCATCTCACGACAGGCCCGAATGACGCGTACCGCGATCTCGCCCCGATTCGCGATCAGAATTCGTTTGAACATTAGGCAGGGCTTCCTTTGATTGACGACTTAAATCATTGGTCTGGATATTATCAAAAAGGCACGCACGGGGAACACAGAGGGCAGAGTTGACGGTGGAGGATAAGCAAGGCTCCGCCCAGAAAAGCGGGGCCTTGCTGTCTAAAAGCGGTAGGTGACCCCAGCGTTGATGATGGGGTAGAAGCGGAGCGGGCGAATATCGTTGGTAATTTTGTTGCGCTCAATATTCAGGTTGGATTGGAATCCGTCAAATGTTGTGACCACCCCGCACGTGGCCGGAGTTGGCGAACAGGCAGATCCGGTCATGGCAAGGTTAAAGGCGGGTGTACCGGTGTAGGCCGCGCCGATTTCCACCGGGAAAGCGAGGCGACGGCCACTACGCGGTATGGCATTGCCCCAGCCAAAGGTGAAGGTCGGTGCAACTTGGTTGGCGTAGCCAATAGTGGCGGTGCCCTTCAGCGGATCGGCAGCGCTGCTGTAGTAATCCACGTTGTTGAAAGTGATGGTCTGACCGGCAGGTACAGAGGCCAGCGCTTTGACATTGAACTGGTTGTACAGGGCAACGCCGCCGCTGAGACGGAAGCCGCCACCGAAAGGATAAAAATCATAGCTGGCCCGTGCATCGCGAAGGCGAAGATTTCCGTTGTAGCTCACGCCATCCTGCGTGAGGGTTTGCGAGTAATTAAAGAAGTGGCCGTCCACTCTGAGATTGGTGCGGCGCGAGAGTGGGGTTGCAGCCTCCACCCCAACCCCGAGGCTGCCCGCGGTTACGCCCAGAGCAATATGTGAAAACGGGCGGGTGGAGATACGCGCCCCGCCCGGAGCCGTGGTGACCTTTGCCGGTTCAACGGGCGGGGCGACTTCCTCAGAATAGGCAGCCTGCAAAGCGATAAAAAGAACGAAGAAGGTAATGACAACGGCACTGAAACGACTAGGTCTCCAAACTCGAGTAGGCATGCAATTCATCTTGGGCGGTCCTTGGCTGGGCGCGCGGGAAGGCGCTTCCATTTTCTTAGATTAAGAGTTCTGGGGAACCTTGAATGCAGGATAGATCAGGTTGACCCGGAACAATGCAGAAGTGTTTTTGCGAGCGGTTACCTAGGTGAGGGTTCCTGACGCACACCAAAGAGTGTGGTACGGGCAACGGGCTGCGGCGGCGCGATTCAGGAATGCGAACGGCCTCTCCTGGGAGAGGCCGCCATTGTTAGCTGAAAAACGTGAAAGCCTTACTTCCCTTGCGGTTGGTCAATGACGATTCCGCCGGGACCTTGCTTGTTGGCCTTTTCTCTCTTGGTGGCAATGGTCTTGTCGACCCAGCCATCCGCAGTCTTAAGGTCAGCGGTTCGGGCATCCGGGCGGTCGCACTCGTAGTCGGCGCGCTCACGATACATGAGGTTCATGTACGCCATGGCGTCGTCATAGTCCTGCCGAAGCTGGAGAGCCTTACTAAGTAAACTGATTCCCTCTTCGACCGTGGGAGCATTATGTGTCTTAACGAGCTCGCACACCTTCTTATCCTTGAGGGGATCGGTTGCCTTCATACCGAGTTTGTTGCGTTGCTCCTGACGGAACTTATAGGCTTGGGTCCAGTCGATGAAAGCGACTGAATAATAGGATTCCGGATCGTTCGGGTCAATCTGGACGGCCTTGTTGTAATACTGCTTGGCGTCATCAAACTGCTTTTGCTGGAGGTATAGGTAGGCAATGCCCTTGACGGAGTTGACGTTATTGGCGTCTACGGCGAGAACCTTCTTATATTCTTCGATAGCCTGCTTGGCAAAGCGTTTGTTTTCTTCGGTCTCTGCGCCAGGCACATACTGCTGTGCGTAAGCTGTGGCGAGGTAGATGCGGGCGTTGAGGAGGCTGGGGTCAAGGCTGACCGCGGTCTTGAAATGTTCAATGGCCTCTTCGTAGCGAGCGTTCTTGTATGATTGCACACCCTTATTCAGGTGATCGCGGGCCTGGAGCTTGGTGCAGCCAGCCGACGCCAATACGACCAAAGCGAGGGTTAAACCGGCCAGCACGCGTACGAGTTTGTTCATTTGATGTCACCTTCCGTTGCCAATTTGGCCGGAGTCTGGGGTCTCGGGAAGTTCCTTGGCCGGATGCGCGGCAACGGATGCTGCCCCGGTTGCGTACGCTTCGGACTCCTTCATACTGAAGCAGCCAGGGCGCGAGGAGTGCTGATTGCACAGTACTCCTCGCTCGCCCAGCTCAACAATCCGGCTACTGGCCGGCTTCGATCTTTGCCGTAATGAGACCCACTTTATCCACGCCGGCTGCGTGGACTTTGTCGATTACCTGGGCCACGTCGTAAAAGGTAAGGTCCTCGTCACCCTTCACAAACGCAACTTTTTCAGCGCGCGTCTTGAAGATGTCTTCAAGTCGGCCCTGCAGTTTGTCCATTGCAACGTCATCCTGGTTGATCTTGACGGCATTGTTTTTCAGCACCTGGACAACGATGGTGCGCTGATCAGGTTCAGCTTGCTTCTGTGGAGACTTCGGCGGCTGAGGAACCAGCGCGTCGAGTCCCTTGGGCGTGAGCGGTGTGATGACCATGAAGATGATCAGGAGCACGAGCAACACGTCGATGAGCGGTGTTACGTTAATGTCTGCGCGGGGACCACCACTCCCGCCACCCACTGCCATTGACATAGCCGATCGCCTCCTACTTCTTGGTCTTGCCGGGTAGTACCGGCGATTCGAGCGAACCCTGCTTGCGCTCTTCGGTCAAAAGGCCAAGTTGATCCACTCCAGCGGAGCGAACCTCATCGACCACCGCGACGACGTCGCCATACTTGGCGCCAGCGTCAGCTTTGACGAAGATACGTTTATCAACCTTGTTCGCTAGTTTGTCTTTCACTTTGTCAGTCAACGTTTCCGGTGTGACGATATCGGAATTGAAGTACACCTTACCATCGCGCATGATGGCCACGATAAGGGAATCTTCCCTGTCGGCTTCCGGCATTTTGATCGGATTGTCGGTCTTCGCCATGTCCACGCTGACGCCCTTTTGGAGCATCGGCGTGATCACCATGAAGATGATCAACAATACGAGCATGACGTCCACCATCGGAGTCACGTTGATATCCGAGTTGACCTCGGCCATCCTCTTTATCTTGTGTTCCTGTCCCATTGCTTCCCTATCTCCGGGGTATACGTTACCGGCGGGCGTTGCGACGCTTTAAGAAATAGTCGATCAGCTCGCTGGAGCTGTTTTCCATCTCCACGTCAAAGGCTTCCACACGACCCGTAAAATAGTTGAACATCCACACGGCCGGGATCGCCACGAAAAGACCAACAGCGGTGGTCACAAGAGCTTCGGAGATACCACCTGCGACGGCAGCTAATCCGGTTGCATGGCTGCTGGCAATGCCTCTGAAGGCGTTCAGAATACCAACGACCGTGCCGAACAATCCGACGAATGGGGCGGTGGATCCGATTGTGGCCAAGCCAGCGAGACCGCGCTTCAATTCGGCGTGGACGATGGCTTCAGCGCGCTCGAGGGCGCGGCGGGAAGCTTCCAGTTCTTCGCCCGGAAGTTCAGTGGACTCACCGTGAGCTTTGAATTCCTGGAGGCCGGCGGAGACAACCTTCGCCAGATGGCTCTTCTTGTTGCGGTCGGCGACCTTGATGGCTTCTTCAATCTTGCCATCCTTAAGGGCACCTGCGACAGCCGGAGCAAACGCGCGCGACTGGCTGCGAGCAGCCGAGAAGGCGAGGGCGCGATCAATCATGATTCCGATTGACCAACCGGACATAAGGAAAAGGACGATGACGACAAGTCTCGCCATCCAGCCCATCTGCTTCCACATGCTGAGCGGATCCCAGGCGATTTCCGGCTCTTGAAAGAGCAGGATCGCGGCGTGTTGCAGGTTGCAGAGGGCCAAAGTTGCAATGTTTGCGAGAACCATGAGTTGAATTTCCTCCTCAGAACTCTTTCAGAGCTTCTGATCTTAATGTTGATGCGCAGCATGAAAGCTTACGCGGTTCTTACGTTCCTAAACTTTAGTGGCAGGCAGAATACAGTGAGATGCCTACCAGGCAGCCGATACCAGCGCTGTCTAGCCGCCCGCCAAGGTGAAGTTCACAGTCACTTGTGTATCCACTTCCACGGGTTCACCGTTGAGGAAATACGGCTTGTACTTCCACTGACGCACGGCATCAAGAGCACTCTGGATGAGCATAGGGTGACCGCTGACAGCCTTCAGATTCTGAATCGTGCCATCTTTGCCAATCAGAGCTGAGAGCACTACCGAACCAGAGATACGGGCCTGCTTGGCCAGCGGCGGATATACGGGCTGAACCTTGCGGATTAGAAGACCCGTCTGTACACCTTGGGAAACTGTGATTCGCTTCGGTGTCGCTGCTTTTGGAATAGCCGCGGGAGCAGAGGAGACGATAGAACCCAAAACGCCACCAACCACGCCACCAGCTTGCCCTCCAGGTACGCCACCGATCACACCGCCCGTGACGCCACTGCTCGGCGGAGTGTCATCTTCCTTAATCATGGCGATCTTCTTGGGAATTGCAGTGGGAGCCTTGAGTTGATTGTTGTCGATTTCCGTCGTAGGCTTGACCACCTTAACCACGGGCGCGGCGGCCGGCGGTGGCGGTGGTGGCGGTGGCGGTGGCGGGGCAACCAAGTAGCCCATCAACTGCTGCCTCGGGAGTGCTTCGGTGTAAATCAGCGGAATCAGCACAAGCACGCCGATAAGCAGAAATTGAAGGATGAACGATAACAGCGTCGCCCACGGTCCACGCCGGTGCAGCCTCGAATTTCTACCGCCAGATTCCAGAAGGCTGTCTTCAAACATAAGCCTGTTCTCCGTAATTACTAATCTCTATAGACACCGGGGGCGGTGCATTTGCTCCCGAAATCGAACTCCTACCGCAAAAAACTTGAAACTTTTGTAAACCCTGCAGGTCAGGGAAACCCTGAATAGTCGGTCCTGAGTGGCTATCCGACCGTTCTTCTAACGGAAACACCCGAGGAGTACGCAAGGCGGACGTCGCCCGCCCTGCCCGAAACTGGATCGTTCGGCGAGCTCTTACTACGCCTTTGCGGGTGCCTTGTAGCGGCGGCCCTCATTGGAAGAAGCGATAGGAGCTCCCGATGCGGTCTTTCCGCGCCACGTCTGATAGGCAACCAGCATGGGGGCGGCGATGAAGATCGACGAGTAGGTACCAATGATGATTCCGATGACGAGGGCCATGGAGAAGCCGTGCAGCACATCTCCACCAAAAACGAACAGAGCCAGCACGGTGAGGAAGGTCAGTCCGGAGGTCAGGACAGTTCTACTCAAGGTCTGGTTGATGCTCTTGTTGACGATCTCGGTCAACGTATCCTTACGTAAAAGCTTGATGTTCTCGCGAATTCGGTCGAACACGACGATTGTGTCGTTCATCGAGTAGCCGACGAGTGTAAGAATGGCGGCAATCACGGTAAGCGAAATCTCGGTATTGAGCAACGAGAATGCGCCGACGGTGATGAGCGTGTCGTGGAAGCAGGCGACCACGGCAGCGACGCCGTAGATCAGCTCAAAGCGGAACCAGAGATACAGCAACATGCCGAGCAGCGAATAAAGGGTCGCCAGAACCGCCTGTTTGCGCAGTTGAGCGCCCACCTGGGGCCCGACGATATCGACGTTACGCACGCCAAAATTCGAAGTAAAGAAGTCTTGCTGCAGAGCCTGTACAACCGGAGGCGGAGCTACAGAACCAGCGTCAGCAACCGAAGTGAGGACTCCGCCGCGGGTCTTATCGCGGAAGTCCACAACAGCGCGGGCGATTTTTCCGTACTGCGCAGGAGCATCCGTGCCGAGGTGGAGCGGGTCCGCCTTGAGCAGGTAATCCTGCAGGGAGGTGTACCCGATGTTGTTGAGATCGGTTTTGCCGGGCTCGGCCGAGGTCTGCAAAGCCTTGATGATGGATTCCTTGCCCTGATCAAGTGCCTGCTCGCTGGTTTCGCGAATGTCGAGCTTGATGAGAAGCTCGTTGCTGCCAGAGCGAGTATCGGCCTGGATGGTGGCATTTTTCAGGCCAGCGCGATCCAGTTCAGCGCGAACGGTGTTGACGTTGGGCGCTTGAGTGAATTTGACGTCAACGACAGTGCCGCCTCGGAAATCAATGCCGAGCGGAACGTGATGCCAGAACAGCATGGAAGCGATGCCGGCGACGGAGAAGATCAGCGAGAGTGAGAGAAAAAACCACTTCTTGCTGAGAAAATCGATATTTGTAGACCGAAACAGTTCCACTGTAGAAGCCTTCTACCCGAGAAGCGCGGGCTCCTCTGAATTTCTTGCGCTGCAGATGCAGCTGATTCCTTACATCGAACTTACTGCGGCAGGACTCCGAAAGCTTCGGAGTCCCAGCCAAAACGGATTATATCGAGAGCGCCTCGCCAACTTTGTGTCGGTTGAGGATGCTGTCGAAGATGGTGCGCGAAACGAAGACTGCGGTGAACAGGTTGGCCAGCAGACCAAATGTCAGGGTGACGGCGAAACCCTTGACCGGACCTGTCCCGAAGAGGAACAGAATCGCTGCCGAAACAATCGTCGTAACGTGGGTATCCACAATCGTCACCCAAGCATGGCTAAACCCTTGCTCCACGGCGGAGGGTGGAGTCTTTCCGGCGCGCAGCTCTTCGCGAATTCGCTCGAAGATCAGCACATTGGAATCGACACCCATACCGACGGTGAGAATCAGACCAGCAATGCCCGGCAAGGTAAGTGTGGCTCCGGAAAAGCCGAGGAATCCGAGCAGAATGACAAGGTTCAGAATTAGCGCCAGATCCGCATTGATTCCGGCGAGGCGGTAATAGATCAGCATGAAGCCAAGAACAGCGATCATGCCGACGATCGCGGCGAGCACACCTTGGTGAATCGAATCAGCTCCGAGAGACGGACCAACCGTCCGCTCTTCGAGATATTTAATGGATGCCGGCAGCGCGCCTGAGCGCAGGATCATCGAAAGATCCTTGGTTTGCTGATCGGTGAACGAACCGGAGATGCGTCCGCTGTCGCGAATAGCTTCCTTGATGTTGGCGATCTCCTGCACCTTGCCGTCGAGCACAACAGCCAACGGTTCGCCGACGTGGGAAGAGGTGAAGGAGTAGAAACGATCACCACCGTCGCGGGTCAGGTTGAAGATCACATCGGGACGGCCAGTCTCTTCGTGTCCGGCTTCGGCTGAACGCAGATCGCGTCCACTGACGGCCGAGACGCGGCTGATGAGGTAATAAACGTCACCGTTCTCGTTGCCACCTGCTTTGGTGCCGATGCTCTTTCCCTTGATGATAACTGCGTCGGAGGGAAGAATGCCGCCGTGGGCAGAAAGAACTTCCTGCTCGCTGCTATAGGCACGCCCATTATCCAAACCAAGCCGGATTTCCAGCATGGCGGTGGACTGCATCACTTCTTTGACGCGGGCAGGATCGTCTACGCCTGGAAGCTGCACCAGGATTTGGTATTCGCCGAGGCCATGCTCCTGAATGACCGGTTCGGAAACGCCGAGCTGGTCAATACGGTTGCGGATGGTTTCGATAGCCTGTTCGACGGCGCGCTTCTTGATGGCTTCGAGAACCGTCGGTTTGAGCGCGACAGTCCAGCTGTTCTCGGCACCTGAGACCAAGTCGTATTCGCCAAACTGGTCATTGACGATCGAACGCAGATCGCCAGCAGCACCAATGTCGACGCCGCGCAGCGTGATCCGCTGCGGGTTGGCGACCGGATCAAGCTTCACGATGTCGCCGTAGGTGAGGTTCTTCTTCTTCAGCGCATCCTTGAGACGCTCGATGGTCTGATCGGTCTCGGCGTTAACGGCGTCGTTCACCTGCACCTGAAGGATCAGGTGGGTTCCGCCGCGCAGGTCAAGCCCGAGGTGGATGTTTTGCTGAATGCCAGCGATAAGCCCGTTGGACTTAATGGCTTCGATGCTTTTCTGTGGATCGGTTCCGAGGAAAATCCCCCAGACGAAAACGACCAAGATAGCAAGGATGAGAACTACTTTCCAAAGCAGGTTCTTCTTCATGGAAACCGCGACCGCCTAAGATTTCTTTGCGCTATCATCGACGGTGACCGATGCGATAGCGTTGCGAGCAACTTCAATTTTCAGGTTATCCGGAGCAACACGCAGGAAAATGCTGCCGGGATCACCAGCTTCGCCCTGCCGGATCGAAAGAACGATGCCGATAATTCCACCCGTGGTAGTGACGCGGTCGCCCGATTTAAGTTCGCTGAGCATCTTCTGCCACGCCTTCTGCTTCTTCTGCTGCGGCATGATGAGGAGGAAATAGAAGATGGCAAAAATCGCCACCATCATCGGGAGTGAGGTCATCCACGAGCCCGCTGCTTGAAACAAAATAACGGATGCGTACTGAGCAATCATTTTTAGGGCTCCCACCGCTTACCGGAACCTGCACTTGCAGACTGCGGCGTATAAATTGTATTTACCTGGACCGCAGCAGACCGCGCACCATTAGGACACACCCTCAGGTGCACGAGAAAACCACCGCTGACACTAAGTATAGTCTGGTATCCGGGAGTTCAGATTACCGCATTCCAAGCTCCAGCACATTTAAATGCGCGATGACGATCGCAAAGGGGTACAAACCCGGCTATCGGCACGGCAAACACCCGATCTCATACGGCAGAACGAGTATTTGCAAACTCCCCCGAAATGATAGTCTCTCGGACCCGGCGCATGATGTCAAGGTAATGCGCGAGATTATGCACAGTATTGAGCACCTGGGCGAGCACTTCCTGAGAAGTATACAGGTGTCTCAGGTAGGCCCGGGAGTAGCGCGCACAGACCTTGCAGCGGCAATTTGGATCGATCGGACCCTCGTCCCGGGCGTAACGCGCGCCCTTAATATTTAATTTTCCTTCGCTGGTAAAAAGCAGGCCGTGGCGGGCAGCGCGGGTGGGCATGACGCAATCCATCATGTCCACACCAAGGCGGACGTACTCGACGATCTCCTCCGGAGTCCCTACCCCCATGACATAACGCGGCTTGTCGGCGGGAAGCAGCGGGATCGTTTCCTTGACCATTTCCCATGTCTTATCGCGGGGCTCACCAACTGAAAGACCACCGATGGCGTAGCCGGGAAACCCGATTTCTACCGTGCGTTCGGCAGATTCGCGGCGCAGATCGGCAAACATGCCGCCTTGCACGATTCCGAAGAGTGCCTGGGTCTGCTCGGAGCCAAGTTGGCGGGTCTTCTCCTCGAACCAAGGGACTTCGTGCTTGTGCGCCTCAAAATATTGCTTACTGCGGAGCGCCCAGCGGGCGGTCATTTCCATGGACTTGCGGGCGCGCTCATAGGTGGCCGGATACTCGGTGCACTCGTCGAAGGCCATGACGATGTTGGCTCCGAGCCCAATTTCGGCGGCAAGCGCGGTTTCCGGCGAGAAGAAGTGCAGCGAGCCGTCCAGATGCGACCGGAACTGCACGCCATCCTCAGTGAGCTTGCGCAGATCGCTGAGGCTGAAGACCTGGAACCCACCGGAATCGGTAAGGATAGGCTTGTGCCAGCCCATGAATTTCTGCACCCCGCCTAACTGGCGGACGGTTTCCACACCGGGGCGCAAATACAGGTGATAAGTGTTGTTGAGCAGGATCTGGACATCGAGCTCGTCGAGGACATCCTGCGGCACTCCCTTGACGGAAGCGACGGTGCCAACGGGCATAAAAACGGGGGTCCGAACCTCTCCGTGAGAGGTGATGAAGCGGCCCGCACGCGCGGCTCCGCAAGTGGCTTCGACTTGAAAGGAAAAAGACATGGAGATTTGATTGTAAGGCAGAGGAGGATTTTGTATGTGGACGCTTGAGAGTAGGCCCGGGCAACAGTTCCATCACGGATAGCCTTGGACGGATGGCGAGTAGCCGTCAAGTATCTTCGCGCATTCCGAGCCGTGAACGATGTGAACACAATCTCTGAAGGAATCGATTTGAGCGGGTCATCCTGAGCGCACGCGAAGGACCCCAGCACTGTTCGAATAAGTGGAACGCTCCGGGGGCATTTCTGCCATCACTCTCGCATCCACGGACTTGATATTGCGAGATAGTGCGTGCCATGGCGATTATTCGTCGACAGCCGCGCCCTTGAATTGAAGTGTCATCTTGAGCGAAGCGAAAGACCCCTACGCATCCTAAATAAGCTGCTCCGCGTCAAGGTCGCTTCCGCCAGTGATCTCTCGCCAACGAACACCGGGGTCACCAGATAGTGAGTGTCTTGGCGATTTTGCTTCAACTACCGCGTCTTTGAATTCAAGTGTCACCTTGAGCGAAGCGAAAGACCCCTACGCACCCCAAATAAGCTGTACTACGTCAATGTCGTCGAAATCGGCAGCTAAATTCGCGGGTGGCCCATTCAAGCCTTCCTTTGGCTTGAATGGGGCAGTTCGACGGCGGGGCAGAGTTGGCCGATCCACTGAGCCGTTGCACTTCAGCGTCTCCGCCTCCGCCGAAATCTCAGAGATTTTTTCAGCTCTTCGACGACCTCATACACAATCGGACAAATGGATGTGCGTTCAATGACGGAAATCGTGCGGAACACAAATTTCGGCTCGTAGGGATACGGATATCCTCTGCAATCGGCTGGGCGATCCTCATAAACACTACAGAGGTTGTCCTTCAGAAAAGGACACGGGAGCGTGCGCGTTTGCCGGGTGCCCCATCTTAGCTTGCCTCTTTTGGCAAGCTTAGGTGGGTTCTATGAAAGCCGCGCGAAGCGCGTTCCAAGCCCCATCCGCCCACTTATCCGAACGTTGCGGAAGCGCGTACACAGTTACACATTTCGGGATTCTGAGTGATATGGCGATTAATCAAGCACTGGAAGCCACTATCAGAAGCAGCTCCAGAGTTACTGCTCTGTCAAGCAAGATTTCTCGTGCATTCCCCCCAACGCGCTCATTCAATGCCAAATAGAGTTTCCCCCGAAGTGAGGGGATGCCCGCTCGAATTTGCTATCCTGAAGGTAGAGGGAAACATCGAACCCGAGGCTTTTGACCTTCAACCTTGAAACCTCGCGAAACCTTGCCTCTAACCCTTTTATATTCAAATTTTTACCGGGAAATATAGGGGGTAGGGATACCACCATACCGGAAAGAATATTTGAGCAAGACGGGAAGCGTGTAGGATTTTGATATGCATTCATTAAAAGCTGTTGCATTCGATTACGGGAAGGTTCTGTCGCTGCCGCCAACCGAGGAGCAGTGGCGAGCATTGAGTACGCGCTTCGCTAAGCCGATGCAGGAGTTTCAGAGGATTTACTGGGGCCATCGCGTGGAGTTGGACCGCGGAACCCTGGACAACGTCGCGTATTGGAAAGTAGTCGGCAAGGATTGCGGCTTCGAAGTTAGCGATGCCGAGGCAGAGGAACTGATCGATCGCGACAACTTGCAGTGGACCAATGAGAATCCCGCAATGGTTGATTTCGCCCGCGATCTGCGCAAGTCCGGATACAAGACCGCGATCATGAGCAATATGGAGCACCGGATGCTGTCAGCAGTACGGAGCAAGCTCAAGTGGCTGGACGAGTTCGACGTGCAGATTTTCTCCTGCGAGGTTGGCACGGTAAAGCCGGAGGCCAAGGTCTACCTGCTGTGTTGCGAGCGTCTGGGCTGCAAACCAGATGAGGTGCTCTTCTTAGATGACAAGAAGGCAAACACCGATGGCGCTAAGAAAGTGGGAATGAAAGCCTACATCTACCACTCAGCAGTCGATCCAGTGATGCTGACGGGAGAATCGGAGATCACCGTGGAGGAACTGCGGACGATGCTGCTGGGCTCGGGCGCTGGCCATGGGAATGGATAATCGTTTAAATGATCAAAGCCCCACATCTGCTAACAGATGTGGGGCACCAAAAGTAGCAAGGCCAGATTATGGCTTCGGGATGTCGTGTTTTTTCAAGAAATCATCCACCCGGATGATGGCGCGGGTGATGGTGCCCAATCCGATTTCGCGCTTACCTTCAAAGGCCGCAACGCGAAGTTTATAGAAACGGCCGTCAATGGACTCAACCTCGGCAGTGGCCCGCACCACGGTATTGATGCCGACGGGAAGTCGATGCTCGACGTTGATGGCAGTACCCACAGAGATCTCGCCAGGCTCGCAGAAGGCTTGCAGGGCGTGAACGCCGGCGCTCTCCATCAGACGAATCATGTCCGGTGTGGAATAAACGGGCGGAAGTAGATGATTGTGCGCCGTCAGGGTGTGTTCGTACTGCACACGCTCTTCTGCCGCGCCTTTGGCACCGATAGGAACCTGTTTTAGCATAGCGCGAGAACTGTATCGGAGTGCGGACCGAACAGCAAGCGAAAGTATTGCCCGGAAATCGAAAATTTGGTCGAAAACGGGACTTTCAATGACGGCAGGTTACGCAGCGGTGGTGGAAAAGGCGCAAAGCCGGTTCGCCGTGCTGCAATCCAAGGCCTGCCAGAGCCAGTCCGCGGCGCGTTCGGCGGCGTCGAGAGCGGGCTCAGCGAGTTTGCGATCCCGGACAACCACACGCCCTAGTTGTTCCTGCCAAATCTGGGAATGGCGGATATCAGCATAGGTGTGGAGCACAAAGTAGCCACAGGTAAAAGCATCTGCGCCGTAGTGACGAAGCAAACCACGCGCCTCTTCTCCGCTGATACGCGGCACCTGCGATCCGTATGCGTAGAACGCGGCAAGAATCTGGGCCGTGGAGTCTTCGCGGGCACTGCGGTCGAAGTGCGCAATGAGGTCGCGAACCGGAGCACTGGGCGGGCTATTGCGTACCCGCTCGGGAGAAAGCCCGATACCTTCCGCAAAGTCCAGCCACATATCACTGTGGGCGCGGCCTTCTACCTCTTCTTCGGCGAGGTTTCGGAGCACCGCACGGCGCAGGGCACCGTCGCCGAGGCGCGAGTGAAAAGCGCTGAGAAATGTAGGAACAGCGGCAACGTGGTGAAAATACTCCGAAGCATAAGCGCGCAGTTGACCAATCGAGAGTTTGCCCTCAGCCCATGCCTGATAGAAGGGGTGGCTAAGAAGATCGTGGCGGGCCACACGTGCATCGAGCGCGTCCTGAAACACCCTAAGGTTCATCGGTTCCCCAATTCGAAAATATAAGAGCTTTACCCGAGACCCTACGCCCTCATCTACTCGCATGCAAAGCATTTAGAGAGTAGGTGAATTTGAGTTCAAATGGGTGTAGCGGCCAACAAAAATCGCGCTCGGGCCTGAGCTGTTTGCTACAATCGCCCGGAGAATACATCTACACTCTGGAGAACACCATGACCACACCTCCCTCGTCTGAGGAGACGGTACCTGCCCTGAGCGAAGGCCAGCGCCTGCTGTACACGTTTACCGCTCCGTCTCAAACGATGGCCGATTTGCGGCGTAATGCGAGCTGGTGGGTGCCATGGTTGCTGATTTCCCTTGTCTCTATCGCGTTTTGCGTGACGCTGGATAAAAAGATTGGCTGGGGCCAGGTAATCGAAACTCAGATTCAGGCTAACCCCAAAAGCGCCGAAAAGATGGACAAGATGGCGCCGGAGCAGCGGGAGAAGGTCGCGAAAATTCAAGAGATGAGCGCCCGAGTCATGGGCTATGCAGCGCCGGTAACGACCTTGCTGATGCTGGTGGTGGTGGCAGGGGTGCTGCTGGGAGTGTTCAACTTTGGCTTTGGAGCCAAGTTGCGATTCAGTGAGTTGATGGGCGTGGCGTCGTACGCATATCTGCCCACCATTCTGAATAGCCTGTTGATTATTTTGATTATGTTCTTTGTGGAGCCGGACGCCTTCGACATTAAGAATCCGCTTGCCACCAGCCTCGGATACTTCGTCCCGGCCACACTGCCATTTCTGAAGGGAATGCTTGGGGCCTTCGACGTGTTTACGCTGTGGCAGGTGCTTCTGATGGCGGTCGGCGTCTCGCAGTTAAGCAAGGTTAAGAAGGGCTCGGCATTCGCGACAATCTTCGGTCTGGTTCTTCTGGTCAAACTTGCAGGAGCCGTATTCGCTTCTTCGATGTGAAACATTTTCGATGCAGGCCTTGCAAAGGGGTCATTCTGAGCGGCAGCGAAGAACCCTAAGCAATGTCCGAATATTCAAACCAACATCAGAGTCATTTCCGGCCTCAGTTCTACAGGGCTCCCGCACAGGGAGCCCAACTTTGTTACTCAGGAAACAGCGCAGACCTCCGTAGCGCGGTTTAGGGCAGCACGGGCGAGTAATCGAGTGGAATCCAGAACCGGTAGCGGCGAATTTTCATTGCCAATGAGCAGCGGGAGTTCGGTGCAACCAAGGATGACGGCATCACAGCCTTCCGCCTTCATGCGGCTGATGGCGCTGCTGATGACGCCAAGAGAATCTGAGCGGAAAATACCATTGACCAGTTCGTCGAAAATGATTTGATCGATGCGCCCGCGGTCGAGCGGCGACGGAATCTGGTACTCGATCCCATACTGAGCAAGAATCTCCGGATAGACCGGCCCCTCCATGGTGTACTTTGTCCCGGTGATGGCGAGCCGGTGAAAGTGATGTTGTCGGGCTGCGTTGGCGACCTCTTCGGCGATGTGCAACCAGGGGAGAGGTGACGCTTCGGCAACCTGCTTGAAAGCGCGATGGATGGTATTGTCAGGCGAGATGAGAAAATCCGCTCCGCACTGCTGGAGCTTTCGAGCGGAGGAAAGCATCAGTTCGGCAACGGCACTCCAATCGTTGCGCTCGATGGCCTGCATGTACTCACCGAGGCAGTGGGTGTGCATGGAGACTTCCGGATGCATGTGGCGGCCAAGCAGGGCCGGCGCTTCGGCGCAGATGGTTCGGTAGCAGAGCGCAGCACCTTCGGCAGAGCAGGCGACAATTCCGATGTGCAGGGGCTTCGTCGTCATCGTGGGGCTTTCGCTTTCCTTACAACAGATTCAACAGCTCACGCTTGCGCTCCTCTGGAAGCCATGAGGCCCGGAAGGAATTGGCGGCAAGCTGGCGCAACTCTTCGTTGGTGAATCCAAAAGCATCTTGCGCCAACTGATACTCGCGCACAAGTGTCGTCTGAAACATCTCAGGATCGTCGGTGTTAAGTGTAACGAGGGCTCCGGCGTCAAAGTATCGGCGCAAGGGGTGAGCAGAAATCTCGGAGCAACAGCTTGTGCGCAGGTTCGAGGTGACGCAGAGTTCGAGCGGCACCTGCTCCCGGACAAGGCGCTTGACCAGCGCCGGGTCGTCTTCGGCGTGCAGCGCGTGACCGATGCGCTCGCCCTTCAGAACGTCCAACGCGCCATAGACGGAGGCGGGGCCAACACTTTCGCCAGCATGAACACTGAGCCGAAGTCCCGCACGTGCGGCTTTGGCGTAGACCTGCTCGAAGAGCTCAGGTCCGGCAATACGCTCATCGCCCCCTATCCCAATGCCAATGATGCTGCTGGCGCCGTTCTGGCACTGGATGGCCTTGGCAAGAACCTTCTCTCCCTCCTCGGGGCCGAAGTGGCGCACGGCGTCGAAGATCCAGTAGACGGTGGTGCCGAAATCCCTTTCGCCGCGCAGACGTCCGCGCTCCATGCCCTCGAAGAGCGCGTCGAACCCCTGGCCGCGCCAGAAGATGACGCCAACACTGACGAAGACTTCCGCGTGCAGGCATCCCTCGGCAGCAAGTTTTTGTATCAGCCGATAGGTGATGAGTTCGAAGTCCTCTGGATCGCGCAGGCGCTCGGTCACCGACTTGAAGGCGATGAGGAAGCCGGTGAAATCCGTGTAGTTGTAAAGCGCGGCAGCCTCGACAACGCTGAGTGGGCGATGTGAGTTAGGTAGGGGTTTGTAGCGATTGCTGGACCACGGAAACGGTGTGTGGTGCTTTTCGCTCAGCTGGCTGAGGGTCAGCGGATCGACCGAGCCCTCGAGGTGAAGATGAAGTTCGGCCTTGGGAAGGCGGGTGATGAAATCGGTGGTCACTGGATCATTCTATGCAAAATCTGGCGCATTGCTTACCACTTCCATCAAGGGCAACGTCAACCACCCGTCCCGTCCGTCGTTCCACGTCCCCACAATCGCCGACTGCGGGCGGTTGTGGGCCACCTGCGAAGTTCTCCGCCATTGCCAAGGGATGGACAGAACGGGGCATCCTCATGTGTACTCTTGCTGCGAATATGGGGCGTATAGAATCAAGTGGTATGCAATCTCAAAATGTCGGCCCTGCTGACGGCAAGGCATTGCGTTGAATTGTGTCTCCGAACTGCTCCGCGACGATCTCGATAATTGCCTGGCCCGCACTCAGGAGCTCTGGAGCGAGATTCGTGATCAGCGAGTGTTCATCACTGGCGCGACCGGGTTCTTTGGTTGCTGGTTGCTGGAAACGCTGTTGTGGGCGAACCGCCGTCTGCAATTAAATGCGCAGGTCACGATTCTCACGCGCACTCGGGAAACATTGAAACAGAAGGCTCCGCATCTGGCTGGCGATCCTGCGCTGGAGATTCTAGTTGGCGACGTAAAGACCTTCGATTTCCCCCCAGGAAAGTTCTCGCACGTCATTCATGCCGCGACCGAATCCAGCGTCGAACTCAATACAGAGAAACCACTGTTGATGTTCGATACGATTGTGGAAGGCACCCGTCGATGTCTTGCGTTCGCCCAGGCTGCAGACGCGCGCAAGTTACTGTTCCTAAGCTCAGGAGCGGTCTATGGCCCGCAATCTCCCGAGGTCAGCAACGTTACGGAAGACTCAAGCACCGGCCCTGATCCTCTGAATTCGGCTTCGGCCTATGCCGAGGGGAAGCGGGCAGCAGAACTACTCTGCGCCGTGGCGGCTCGAAACACCCAGATAGAACCGAAGATTGCCCGATGTTTCGCGTTCGTCGGACCCTACATGAAGCTCGACGCACATTTCGCCATAGGGAATTTCATCCGCGATCAACTGCACGGAAATCCCATTCGCGTTGCAGGAGACGGCACAGCTTTGCGCTCGTATATGTATGCTGGGGATCTCATGGTCTGGCTCTGGACGATACTGTTTCGCGGAACGCCGATGCGTGCTTACAATGTAGGCTCGGAACAACCAGTCAGCATTCGTGAACTCGCCCAGGCGGTGGCGGAGACTTTGACTCCCAAGGTTGGGGTGGAAGTTCTCGGCACCCCCGGTCCCGGGCCGACACGGCGCTACGTACCATCCACGGCCAGGGCGCGCCAGGAGCTGGGTTTAACCTGCGAGCTGCCGCTTGCCGAGGCGATACGCCGGACCGAGAAGTGGTTTATGAACACTGACCTGACATCGAAGGGCGCACGATGATTAAGCTATCCGACTACATTGTCCAATCCCTGGCTGACTGGGGCGTGCGCGATATTTTCATGATGACCGGCGGCGGCGCAATGCACCTCAACGACAGCATTGGACAGGAACCCAGGATTCGCTACATCTGCACTCATCATGAGCAGGTCGCAGCGATGGCTGCTGAAGGTTATGCGCGCATTGCAGGCGTGCCCGGCGTCGTCAACGTAACCACCGGCCCAGGTGGAATCAACGCACTCAACGGAGTCTTCGGCGCGTGGACCGATTCCATTGCGATGCTGGTGATTTCAGGGCAGGTAAAGCGACAGACGTGCATGGCAAGCGCGGGCACGATAGGGCTTCGGCAATTAGGCGATCAGGAAGTGGACATCGTTTCCATGGCGAAGCGGATCACAAAATATGCTGTGCTGGTCGAAGACCCAGCAAGCATTCGCTATCACCTGGAGCGGGCTTGGCATCTGGCAAAATCAGGAAGACCAGGACCCTGCTGGCTTGATGTGCCCATTGATGTGCAATCGGCGATGATCGATCCATCCACACTTCGCCGCTACGATCCCGATGAGGACGACGCCTCCTGCGACGATGCTCTCGTGCTGCGGCAGTGTCACGATGTGATGAACCGGATCAGCGCCGCGAAAAGACCCGTCATCCTGGCCGGTACCGGAGTAAGGCTTTCTGGTGCGCTCGATGAGTTCGAGCAGACAATTCGCACGCTGCGAATTCCCGTCACCACGGCCTGGACGCACGATCTTATCGACGGCGATGACGAACTCTACGCTGGCCGTCCTGGAACCATCGGTGATCGGGCCGGAAATTTCTCTGTGCAGAATGCTGATTTAGTTCTCGTGCTTGGCTCCCGATTGAACCTGCGCCAAGTGAGTTACAACTGGAGCTCTTTCGCAAGGAATGCATTCAAGATTCAGGTCGATGTGGATTCCGCAGAGTTTGACAAGCCCCTGGTGAAACCGGATCTAGCCATCGAATGCGACCTCAAGATTTTCCTAAGTACACTGGCGAAAACCCTTGTAGGCGAGCACTACGCGCCCCATCACGACGCATGGATCGCGTGGTGCCGCGAACGTGTGGCGCGTTATCCTGTGGTGCAGGAGCGGCAGCGCCAGCCCGGGCCTCCCATGAATCCTTACCACTTCATGGAATTGCTTTCGGAGATGCTGGCCGAGGATGACGTGGTAATCTGCGGAAACGCAAGCGCCTGTATTCTGCCGTTCCAGGTTATGAAGATTCGCAAGGGCCAGCGCCTGATCTCCAATTCCGGCGCCGCCTCAATGGGCTACGATTTGCCGGCGTCGATTGGAGCGGCTGTGGCGCGCGGCGGCAAGCGAGTGATTTGTCTCGCCGGAGATGGAAGTCTGCAATTAAATATTCAAGACTTGCAGACCGTGGTTCACCACCAGTTGCCCATTAAGCTGTTCGTCCTGAATAATGGCGGTTACCTATCAATCCGCAGCACGCAAAAGAATTTCTTCGGGCGGGTGGTAGGCGAAAGCCCCAGCAGCGGTGTTTCATTTCCAGATTTCGTTAAAGTCGCTGACGCTTATGGAATTCCAGGCATAAGAATCGATCGAGTTTCAGAGATGGACAGGGTTCGAGCAGCATTGGAATCAACTGGACCAACACTGATTGAAGTTATGCTTGATCCGCAACAGGAGTTTGAGCCACGCTCACGCTCCAAGGTGTTACCCGACGGTACCATCGTCTCTCCACCGCTGGAAGATATGTATCCTTTTCTTTCTCCGGAAGAGATGGCGGAAAACAAAATATAGGCTGGTTCAACATGACAGGTGCGGATTTTTTCAATGAGCTGTTTGTGCTGGAGATGGCGAATAATCATCTTGGCAGCGTCGAGCGCGGACTAAAAATCATTGCTGCGTATGGCCAGGTGGTGCGCTTCAATAACGTTCGCGCCGCAATCAAAATACAGCTGCGCGACGTGGACAATTTCATCCATCGCGATTTCCGTGACCGCGAAGACATTCGCTACATCAAGAAGACCATCGAAACTCAGCTTCAATTCACTGACTACCTGGCCCTGGTAAAAGCGATTCGAGAAGCGAACTGCATCAGCATGGCCACGCCCTTTGATGAATCGTCCGTGGACATATGCTGCAAATTGGGCGTACAGATGCTCAAGATCGCCAGTTCGGATCTGAATGACTGGCTGCTGATTGAAAAGATTGCGAAGGCGAAAAAACCTGTCATTGTTTCCACCGGAGGTTCATCGCTGAAAGATATCGATGACCTGGTGCAGTTCTTCGACAATCGCCATATTCCTCTGGCCATCAATCATTGTGTATCGCTGTATCCTTCAGAAGACCACGAACTGGAGATGAACCAGATCGACTTCCTGCGCGGCCGTTATCCCGATCATGTCATTGGATTTTCTACCCACGAATGCCACGATTGGACCTCCTCGATGCTGATCGCTTACGCCAAGGGTGCACGCACGTTTGAGCGGCACGTTGACATCAACAGCGATGGCGTCAAAGTTTCTCCCTACTGCTCTCTCCCAGACCAGGTTGACGAGTGGTTTAAGACCTTTTATCGTGCCAAGGCAATGTGTGGAGCCCCCGGCACCCAGAGGCGTCTTTTACCACGCAAAGAGATCGAATACCTAGACGCACTGGTACGTGGGGTATACGCCAAGTCTGACCTGCCTGAAGGCCACATCCTTACTGACGATGACGTATATCTCGCGATTCCTCTGCAGAAGGGACAAATCTCCTGCCGTGAACTGATGCGCGGAGAAGTTCTGCTCAAGCCGGTCCTGAAGGACGCGCCAATCCAGATCGATGCCATCGACAGCCCTTACGCGAGCATCCCTTCTCTAAAGTCAGCGATTTACAGTCGCGGAATCGACCCTGTGACTCGCGAAGGAAACAAAGATTGAAGAAAATGCGGAGTACAGCATTGCGCTCTTGGTGGAGTATGAATCTGCGATGAAAACGATCAGCGTCATCACACCTTGTTATAACGAAGAGCTAAACGTGCGCGAGTTGTACGAGCGCGTCCGCGCTGTCATCGTCTCTCTTGGCAACTATCGCTATGAGCATATTTTCATCGACAACGCGTCCACCGACAACACACTCGGCGTACTGAAAGTAATGGCCGCCATAGATAAGAACGTCAAAGTAATTCGCAATACCCGTAATTTCGGACATATCCGTTCGCCAATGCACGCCTTCCATCAGGCCACCGGAGACGTGGTGATCGGCATGGCCGCCGACCTGCAAGACCCACCCGAGATGATCGCGGACATGGTGCATCACTGGGAGGCCGGAACTCCCGTCGTAATTGGCGTCAAAATCGCCAGCGAAGAGAACAGCCTAATGTTCTGGATTCGCAAGCGTTACTACCGGCTCGTCAACCGCCTCTCAGGCATTGAGACTTACGAGAACTTTACCGGCTTCGGACTCTACGATCGCAAAGTCGTTGATCTCATCAAATCCTTCGATGACCCATACCCATACTTCCGTGGCATCATCGCCGAATTGGGATTTCCCCGCGTGGAATTGCCCTTCCACCAACCCCGCCGTAAGCGTGGAGTAACCGCAAACAATTTCTACACCCTTTACGATATGGCGATGCTCGGGATCACGAACCTTTCCAAGGTCCCTCTGCGCATGGCGGTATTTGCCGGATTCGGAGGCGCGGTTATCTCCGTGCTCACGTCCCTTGCATACCTGGTTTACAAACTTCTTTACTGGAGAAATTTTGCGTTGGGCTTGGCCCCGGTTCTGATTGGCTTCTTCTTCATCGCATCCCTCCACCTTCTGTTCCTGGGAGTCATCGGTGAATACGTCGGCGCCATTCACACCATGGTGATGAAGCGCCCGTATGCCATCGAACAGGAGCGGATCAATTTCGAGTATGAACCGGGTCCTCCACTAATTATCGACGCACGCGCCCAGCAGGATATCCGTTGAAGGCTGTCGGAAAGATGATGTCCACACACTCTCAATCCGATATTCCCCGGAGTTCGCTGCCTTCCATCTCTATTGTCGTTCCGAATTTCAACGGCGGCGCCACCATCGAAGCAACGTTAGTCAGTCTGATCGAGCAGAACTATCCTAACCTCGAAATCCTCGTAATCGATGGCGGTTCAACCGATAACAGTGTTGAAGTGATTCGTAAATATGAGCGCCATATTGCATGGTGGGTGAGCGAGGAAGATCGCGGCCAGTCCGACGCGATTAACAAAGGCTTTGCTCACGCCCACGGCGAGATCCTCAATTGGCTTTGCAGTGACGATGTGCTGTTGCCCGGTGCACTGCACGCTGTCGGCAAGGCTTTCGCCGAAGATCCGCTAGCCGGCCTCGTAGCCGGGGCATGTGAGTTCCGTTATCTGGGAGATCCCGCTAGGGACCGTCTCGATACTCCGACCGCGGACATGCTGGAACTGATGCCATGTACGAACCCGCTCCCGCAGCCAGGCTGCTTCTTTCGAAGAGCGCTACTTGATCGCGACCCCATTTTGGACGTAAGCCTGCATTATGCTATGGACTTCGATCTCTGGAATTATCTTCATCAGCGTGGTGCAAAATGGAAATTCATTCCCAATGTGCTTAGTACCATGAACTTCAGCGACGGGAACAAAACCTCGACGGGGCGTATCAAAATTACCCGGGAGTTCGAGGCTATCTACAACAGGTACGTACACGAGCGCATTCCACTGACGTATTGGCACCGTCTTCTGCGCTATCCTTTGGAACGGGTTCGCCGCAGGCATCGTGGTCTTCTGTTTGCCTATCTTGTTTACTATCCGTATCAGTGCGCGATGATTGCGCTGCTGAGTCCGTTCTACGGATTTCGGCGCGTCCGCTGGATGAACTGGGCCGAATTCGGCTAGCTTGCACTGAAATACCCGCTGAGTCTCCCGCTCACCGTGACCCAATGGAATCGAGTTTTCGCGCCATCTAGTGTCACTAAAGCCAGAATCGCGCGGCAGACTGGCACAGCGAAAAACAGGATCTTCCACCACAGCGGCATCGGATGCTTTCGCAACAGGTGCCCATCTCCTAACGCGTACTTATAGCGCTTCTCCCGCCCCATCTCGTCGAAAGACAGAAACAGTCTAGGGTGATGTACTCGAATTGCAGGATCGTACTGAACATAGCAACCAGCTTCCAATGTACGGAGCACCAGGTCATTATCTTCGCCACTGGCCCAGGGCGTGCCACTGCCAGGCCCCATTGACTCGTCGAATCCACCAATTTGTCCGAGCACGTCCCGACGCAGAAAATAAGCAAACGTCACCGCCCTCCTCCAACACATCGCGGCGGTTAGGCGTCCCGTATGGTCAGGCCATGGCAAAATCAGTTTTCCAAGATCATCCACCGCATCACCGAGCACTCCGTCCCATTCTGGGTGATCTTTCAGCATCTCATCGACAAATGCGAGCACGCCGTCGGGATACCAGCAATCGTCGTCGGGGAAGGCGACGATATCCCCCTGTGCCTCGTGCAATCCCAGGTTTCGTGCGTGTGAAAGGCCAGGAGCGCAGGTCAATCTTCGGATTGTGAACCCGTGGGCAAACGCGTCAATAATAGTCAGCAACCGGTCATCCGAGTTTTGGTCCACCACAACGACCTCGAAATCTCGAAACGTCTGCCTCTCCAGAGATTGAAAGAGCCGTTCCAATTCGGGGGTGCGTCCGACGGTGGCAACAATCAGCGAGAATCGCATCTGCTAACCCTCCTCATCGCTTCTCGGCTGCGCGGACACTCGCTGGGGATGGATGCGGAAACTTTTTATCGATCGCAAGTTTCGCGTGACGAGCAACATCCCAAAGAAGGAGGCGGACCGTGTCCCAGTATGAGCGCCTTCTCCGAACGGGCTCAGCTACGAATTCCAGCACAGCAGACAGCGAAGCTTCCCATTGTTCCCGCCCCTTCGCCACCCGCTCTCTGGCGCGCCTTCCACACTCTGCGAAGCGTGAGAGATCAATGGCGCTGGCCTGTTCCGGGTCAAACAGAAAGCCATCTTCTCCAGCGGAGATATATTCATTCATCGTCGGCGCATCCGGAGCCACGACGCACATCCCCAACGCCATTGCCTCCAGAAAACTGAGTCCGATTCCTTCCCTTAAACGAGTTGCGATGAACACGTTGCAGCCTGACAACAGCCGCATATATTCGTCGTTTTTCCCACCACCAGCAAGTTTCAAGTTTCTGACAACTTCAACATGAAATCTTGCTGTGCCCTCGGCGTCAGGCTCGGTGAATACCTGGTCGGGATCGGGATCATCTCTCAATACAGCTTTTTCAATGTCATTCTCCCCCAGAATCTGTTTCACCAGCGGCCAAGCGATCTCATCGACTCGCTGCCAGAAAAAAACACGCGGTCTCCCATAACTGACCGTCTCTTTTGAAACTTCAGGGAAGTACTGCACCTGAAATGAACGAATGCCAGCGCGTTGCGTAATTTCATAAAGTGCCCTGGAGAAGCAAATCACTTTCAGGTCCAACAGCTGCAACACCCGCCAACCCACCATCGAGCGCTCCCACTCGCTGTCATACATGGGCACCCAAATCAGGTTGTTACAACAAAGACGCAGTATGTTTCTTGCAAAAGGCAGAACCTGCCAGAAGAGAACTGTATCGAACTTCCCCGCGTTGACCGTATGCGGGTCAACTTCCAGTCCGCCCTTCCAGCCATCATCGAAAAATATTGTGACCTCATAGTCGCGGTTCAGGATCTCCAGGAAAAAGTCCGAGCTTCGCGTCGTCTTATGAAACGAGTGATCAATGAACGCGAGCCTCTTCTTCACCGGAGATGTCATGCCTTGTCTCACTTACACTTTGAATGTATAGATCGAAGCACCAAGCATAGGTTTTTATTCGCAAGACGCGGACGAGGAATTACGTCCGAAACAAAACGACGGCGCTCCTTGTACGTGCGTTAGAATCATATCCGAGGCCGCGCGTTTGAATCCGGCGACCTGATTCTCGATGGTACTCACAACTATGAGTCTCGACAACCTGAAACGCGATTGGGAATGCCTTGCAGAACGCGATGCCCTATGGGCCATTCTCACCGACGAAAGCAAGGCGGGTGGCAAATGGAATGTTGCAGAATTCATGGCCACCGGCAATGCCGAGATCGGAATCGTCATGGACTACTTGGCGGGGATAAATCTCACGCCAAATTTCAACGGCGCGGCGCTGGACTTCGGGTGCGGTGTTGTCCGCCTGACACAGGCATTGGCGAGACACTTTTCTTCTTGTATCGGCGTGGATATTTCACAAAAAATGATTCAGGAGGCTGAGTCTTTTAACCGCTATGCGCATTGCCGTTATGTGGCCAGTTCCACTGCGAGACTGCCACTTGCGGACGAGACTTTCTCGTTTATCTACAGCAATATTGTCCTCCAGCATGTGCCGCCACATTATTCGAAGCAGTACCTGCGAGAATTCGTCAGGGTACTTGCGCCAGCCGGCATACTCGTGTTCGGGGTGCAAGACTCCTTTGCTGCACCTGACATCTCACTCCTGAGGCGAGTCCGAGACGTGCTTCGCATTCGCGACAGAATCAAAGATGCACTCGGACTTACTCAGGTGCAAATGCAAATGCATTGTCTTCCGGAACGCACCATTCGACGCGCACTCGCTCCCGCCAAGGTCGCGGATATTCAATTCACAAACGCGGGGACAAAGGACTTTAACGGTAGTCTTGTTTTTCTAAGGCAAGCACCAGCAACTGGTTACGTTAGTAAACAATATTGCGTAGTGAAGCAAGCACAAATTTGAGATACCAACAGGCGCGGGGCTCCAAACACGCGCAAGTTTCAGCGGTCCTAGAGCCGGGAGTTACCTCCGCGCACGCAGCGTATCATTTTATCCCGCACAAGGCGAATGCCGTTTACCATACGCTGCGCCAGAGGTGCAGAGAAAGCTAGCTTCTGATCGCATCTGTCCATGCTCCGGAGCGGCACAATGGCGGACGGATGTTTGAGCGGGAATAACAGACTCTTGGATCGAAGAGACTGGCCAGTATCCACGGCTACTGTGTGCGTTGCATCAGGTCCAAAACCGATGTTCGTCACTAAGTTTGCGCAAGGTACGATCGAAAGCGAATTATTTATCAGGCTCGTGTAAAGCCATTGATAGTCCCAAGTATCCGGTCCAGTACCCTCAAACATCGAGTCAAACACTCGAGTCCAGTACCGGGCTGTCTTCGAACTGTCGAATATCTCAGAAAGTAATCCCGCTCGTTTTATCTCCGGCCATTTTCGGAGGTGACGATCATAGCGTTGCCAAGCTGCTCTCCAAGTCGCCCAACCCCAGATATGAATCATCTGCGAAAAGAAATAGCTATACTCCGTTGCAAGTTGGTTTTCGACAAAGTTAGTACCGGCAATCATTGAGAAGCGGGCGTCGCCGCGATATCGCTCGAGGAGTTCTGCACAGAACGGAAAAAACGAAGGGTCCGGCAGGCAATCATCCTCAAGAATGATCGCTTCTTCCACAATCGAAAATGCCCAATTAAGGCCGCTGATGACCCTTTCTTTGCAACCAAGGTTCTTCTCGGCGAAGTTCGTGAGGACTTCGCAGGGCCAGTTAACCGCACTTACGATCCTTCGTACTTCCTGGCAGACTTCTATCTCACCCTCTTTGGCGAGCCTGGGTCCGTCGGCGATCAATAACAGTTTCCGGGGTTGAACTGCAGCGATGGCATCGAAAACTAGCTGGGTAGTTTTTGGACGATTGAAAACTATGAATACCACTGGTTTATCAAACAATTCTGGCTGCCTCACATGACCTCAAAAAAAGAACAAATAAGACCTATGCATGTTTTCGAAAGCTATTCTCAATCGTTCGGCGATCGGGTAGGAGGGATTTCAGTTGTAAGAAAAAGATAGGGCGAGTGCGCGCGTCGAAAGCATTGGCCACAAATGACGATATTGCATATGAAACAACGGTCGCAATCGCCGCTCCGAGCGCGGCATAGCGGGGAATGAGAAACAGGTTGATCACGATGTTGGATACGGCCCCAGCTACTGTGCGATAAAGCGCGAGTTTAAGAAAGTCTTCCGAAATATCCCATGGACTTTGGGCAACGCCGATGAAAACGAATACTGAAGCCCATATATGTACAGCCAGCACCGGAGCAGCCTGGACATAGGCGTCAGAATACAGTCGCTCTACAATCCAGTGGGAAGCCAGTGCAATGCCTGAACCGATTGTTACGGAGATCATGATCATCACGGAAAACAAGGTCCGAAGGCGATCGTAGTAAAGTTGTGGATCGCTCCTCGACCTCATAATTGCAGGTGATACAGATGAAACAATCGCGATGGCGATGAAGTACCAGACTTCAGAAACTTTGGTGGCCGCCGCATAAAGCCCCGCAGCCGCATCCCCCTTCATCAGTTTCAGCATAACCATGTCGATGCGCATATAGATCATGATGGCCATTCCGGACAAAACCAGAGGCCATCCCTGTTTCAGTAAATCTACTGACATCTTCCAACTGGTGCGCCACTTCAGGAGGCTACCACCCACCATGCCGTAGGCAATCCATAGTGCTACCGCGCCGAGCGCCAATTCAGCCACTCCGGCAACTGCGAAAGCCCACACTGGCGCCTTAAGGTGAATCAGTATTACCCTCAAACCTGCTACAACCAGGAAAGCAATGTTTTTAGCCCACACGCTAAACTTGGATTGAACTTGAGACTGAAAGTAGGAGTCGATTGTGTCAAAAGCTTGAAAAATGAGCCCGATCGCGACAATGCTGACCAGCAGCAGCGCCATGGGATCGTGAGGCTCGACAAAATTGATGATTATGACTGACGCAAGAAGCGCCAGAAAAGCTCCTCCAAGTCTGAGCGCCAGAGTGCTCCCAAGAACCCCAAGCGTGTTTCTTGAATCTCCTACAATCTGGCGAATGACGATGCCGTCCAGCCCCAAGCTCGTGAGTGACCCGAACAGTGCAATATACGAGAGTGCAAAATTCAGGCTTCCGAATTGCGCTGGGCCAAGATATCTGGCAACCCATACTCCGACAAACAGTCCTACTCCCATACGCAAAACACGATCGGCCATGAGCCAACCTGTATTGCCAAGAATCTTACGAAATTCGGGCGTTACATTCGCAAGGAACGCGACAGGTCTCTTGTCCCAGAGCAACACGCATCACCTTTTCCGAGTGGCAGATCAGTAGCGTATCACGTGTGATGCCTCAAGCTCTTCGAGCCTGCGGCGCAATCCACTAAAGACCCGCCGCAAAACACGGCTAGGTTCTCGTGCCCCCCTTGGCTTCGTCGAGCTGAACCTTTGCGGTCTGCCGTTTCTTGCCGTGGTAAAAGACAATCGAAACGGAATCGCCAGCGCGATGGTTGTTCATTACGTGGGCGAGATCTTGGGTGTCTTTCACTTGTTGTCCATCGATTTCGACGATCAGGTCTCCACCGATGATGATCTCGTAGTTGCCGTAGTAGACGCGCTGATTGCCACCTTGAATTCCTGCGCGGGAGGCGGCGGAGCCAGGCACGACCTGCATCACCAGAACGCCTGAATCAACCGGCAGATCAAGTTGCTCGGCGAGTTCCCGGTTAATTGGCATGGGCAACGGGCGAATACCCAGGGTGGGACGGCGGACTCGACCGTACTGCACAAGATCATTGAGCACGGCCTTGGCGGCGTTAATGGGAATGGCGAATCCTACTCCGACACTGCCTCCGCTGGCCGAGGCGATCATGGTGTTGATGCCGACTACCTCACCGCGCGAATTAAGTAATGGGCCGCCGGAATTGCCGGGGTTGATGGCCGCATCGGTCTGGATGGCCTCGTCGATGTAAGTGCCGTCAGGCTCCTGGACCTGGCGGACGGAGCTGACAATGCCGCGGGTCATCGTTCCATTGAAAATGCCGAAAGGATTGCCGATGGCGAGGACTTTTTGGCCGACCTGCAGGCTGGAGCTCGATCCCAGGGTTACAGGTTGCAGATTGGGAGCCTTGATCTGAATGACGGCGAGGTCGTGTGACTGGTCGGCTCCGACGACCGTCGCTGGGTAATGCTTCTTGTTTTCAAGGATCACTTCCAACTTCCGCGCCCCATTAATGACGTGGTAGTTGGTCAGGATGTGGCCTTCTTTGTCGATAATGAAACCGGAGCCCGCGCCCTGCTGAGCTTGCGCGCCGAAAAAGAAGTCGTAAGAAACAATGGTCGAGGTGATATTTACCACAGACGGAACAACGCGCTTGTATACGTCAACGTTGTTCTGCTCTTCTCCATCAAGCGGAGGAGCAGCCTGGGCTTCCGAGATGTGAACGGGTTCGCGGGAAACCCACGAGGCCGGCGGCCCAAAACGATGGCTGGTATAAACGAAGAACGCCGCTGCTAGCAGCACTCCCAAGACAAAAGGTCGTAGGACTTTCATAATCTTTGCCTGCTTAGATTATAGACGCGCGAGCACGGAGAAAGTTTGTTGAAGGTACCGGGACAGATTGCCGAGTTACGGGCTCCCTGAGTCAGTTCATCCCTGAACGGTGGTTTCAGACGGGATTGGCTTGGGGAGACGCCGACTCTTGGCGGCCTTCACGGTATTGCTCATGAGCATGGCGATCGTTAGCTTGCCAACCCCTCCAGGGACGGGAGTGCAGGCTCCAGCCATGCGGGTGACCCTGGGATCGCAATCTCCGATGATGGTGCTTCCCTTCTCGGCAAACTGCTGTTCGCGCTTTGGGTCGCCTTTAAAGAAACGCTCAAACAAGACAGGGTCGGTGATGTGATTGATGCCGACGTCGAGAATGGTGGCCCCGGGCTTTACAAACTCCGTAGTGATGAAACCGGGACGGCCAATCGCGGCAACCAGGATATCTCCGCGACGGCAAACCGCAGGCAGGTTCTTGGTGCGCGAATGGCAGATGGTCACGGTGGCATTAGCATTGGTGAGAAGCATGGCCAGTGGCTTGCCGACGATGTCACTGCGTCCAACAATGACAGCCTCTTGGCCTTCGATGGCGATATTGGCACGGCGAAGGATTTCCATGCATCCGGCGGGGGTGCAAGGGACAAGGCCGGGACGCTGGGTACTGAGATTGCCCACGTTGACCGGATGAAAGCCATCGACGTCCTTTTCCGGCGAGACGGCTAGGAGGACGCGCTTGGAGTCCACCTGGGCGGGCAAGGGAAGCTGGACGAGAATGCCATCGATCTCATCGCGTGCATTCAACTGCTCAACCAAGGCAATGAGCTCCTCGGTGGTTGAGGTAACGGGCGGAGTGATCAATTCGCTGAAGATACCGAGCTGGCCGCAGGTGAGCACCTTGCTGCGGACATAGGATTCGGAGGCGGGGTCGTGCCCGACCAGAACTGCCGCCAGCCCTGGGCGCAGACCGGACGCGGCGAGTTGCTGGACCTCCTCGGCGATTTCGGCTTTGATTTGGGAAGCGTAAAGATTTCCGTCGAGCATGATTGCAGGCATACAAGTCCTCTGAAGCCAAACTGGAGTACTTCTTAAGTGTACCGGGATTGGCGTTGGTATGCGAGTGGGGAGCCGATAGAATGGCGGATATGATTCCCTCTGAAATGGCGAAAATGGTAGTCTGCCCGATTTGCCACGGCACATTGCGTTTTAACGCGGATTTCACAAAACTGCGCTGTACGGATTGCGGCAAGCGGTTTCGTGTACAAGATGGGATACCCGTACTGCTGGCGCAGGAAGCAGAATAAGGAAACTACTTATCAGACACCGGCTCAACTCTGGCTGTGTTTTTCCGATGAATAAGGAATATGCCCCTCCTGATAGGCATTTTGTGGGTCTCAAATACGTGGAAAGTGGGCACCCACCGCTTATATCTGAAACGAAACGCAACCTTCATGAGTCTAAAGGGTTAACAAGTATGAGTGTGGAGGTGGTCCGATGCACGCCGATAAATTCTCAGTTTTGGAAATAGCGGAATTGCGCAGCGAGTTGCTGCACAGCGGGTTGGATGCTCGCGACGCGGCGGACCTGATGCAGTCATTCCTGTCAGGACGGGGCTACGGGGTTTCGGTGGAGTCGGCCCGCGCCGCTGCGTTTACGGTGGAAGGCTCAGGTTGCTCACTGGAAGTCATGCAGCGGGAGTTGAACCGGATCGCCATGGTGCAGTAGTAAACAGTCGTAAAAAAGTTCATCAGAAAGAACTTGGGGGACGGCGAGCCGTCCCCCAAGTTTTTGCCAGTGGCAGGTCACTTTTTGCCAGTGCTTTTCTTCTGGGTACCATAGCTGGTCTGGACGGAAGCTCCGAGAGAAGCCAGCAAGTCCTTGGCCGGTTGGGCGAACTGCCCAGTCGGCGAAAGTTCCAAGTATTTATTCAGGGCCTCGGTCGTACCTGGTGCCGCAACCATTTTGCCATCTTTGCCGAGAGTTGCCTTGCCGAGAAGGTTCAAACCCTTCTGATAGTAGGCATCTGCTCGGGTTGGATCAGCTGCGATTGCCTTATCAAAAGCCAGGTTTGCGTCATCCACTTTGCCCTGATTGGTGAGCACCGCTCCCTCGTTGAAGAAGTACATTCCGGCGTTGGCTGGATCACTCTGGGCGGCTTTGTCGTATTCGGCCATGGCTGGTGCGGTTTTGCCCTGCTTAAGCAGTACCTGGGCGAGTCCGTTGTGGTACCCACCAACGGATTTCGAGGTAGCGGGGGCGAGTTCGATAGCCTTGCTGTAGGCGGTTTCGGCCTCCGGGTACTTCTTGGCCCCGGCGTAAGCGTCGGCGAGGGACGCGTAGACGACGTCGTGCGTCTGGTCTTGGGCAACAGCCTGCTCCATTGTGGCTACCGCTTCGTCGTACTTGCCATCTTTCTTTTGCTGGGTGGCCTGGGCCAGCAGGGCGTTGAGACCATGGATCTTCTCGTTGTCCTTCTTGGCTTTTTCGTTCGCCTTAATCTCAGCCTCACTGAGACCCGAAGCTTTCGCGTTGGTGGCCCTCTCCTTGGCCATATCGATATTGTAGACGTTGTCGGCGCCGAGTTTCATGGGCGCGTTATTGAGGAAGTAGATCAGCTTTCCATCGGTCCCGGTGAGGGTGATTTTGTAGTTTCCCGAGGGTAGGCCCATTGTGTAGTACTCGCCACGGTTGTTGGTTTTAATGGTGAACTTACGACCGTTTTCGAGGTTATTGAGCTCAACAGTCGCTCCCACGATCGGTTTGCCGTCCTCGCCTTTGCAGGTGCCTTTGGCGGCGGTAATGTTCTGCGCGATGGCGCTGACAGTGAGAATCGCCATAATGGCTACGACTAGAAAAATTGCAATACGCTTTTTCATTTCCCGCCTCCAGCGGAGAACAGTATCTGGTTGCCACGCGCGCCTCAAACGGCGCGCCGTTCAAACGGCAGGCAGCGCCAGATAAGGAATGGGATCGGACGTACCAGCGGCTTCAAAGGCGCGCAGACGCAGTGCGCAGCTCTCGCAGATTCCGCAAGCACGATCTTCCCGGCTGTAGCAGGACCATGTTAGCTCGAAGGGAGCATTCAATTCCAGACCAAGCTTAACGATCTCCACTTTCTTCAATGCTATGAGGGGAGTCTCAATGTGAATGTTGCCCTCTTTGGTTCCAGCCTTGATGAGAACGTTGAAAGCCTCGTAATACTCGGGACGGCAGTCGGGATAGCCTGAGCTGTCCTGAGCAACGGCTCCAATGTAGATATCGCTGGCCCCCACCACCTCGGCCCAACTGACCGCGACGGAGAGGAAATGAGCGTTGCGGAAGGGTACGTAGGTGATCGGAACGCTGGAGCCGATCTCCGGTCCGGCGGTGGGCACGGCAAGCGAAGAGTCGGTGAGGGCGGATCCGCCGATCTGGCTGAGCGCCTGGTTGCGCACCATCAGACGTCGCGCGATGCCGAGGCGATCGCAGATTTCGGTAAAAGCACGCTGCTCGCGAGCTTCGGTACGCTGTCCGTAGGAGACGTGCAGGGCGGCAACGTGAGCTGCACCCCGGTTGCGGACGGCAAGAGTGGCACAGACAGTGGAATCCATGCCTCCGGAGAGAGTCACAACGGTTTGGATTGAGTTGGGCATATTTCTTTCTCTTTCAACCAGCAACTACAACGGCCTTCAGCGTGAGTCGATCGATTCCCAGGTTATCGCCGAACAAACACCGGCGCGAACCTGGGGCACCCGACATTTTCTTCATTCCAACAGATGAATCAAACGCCCTTCAGTTGCGGCTCCCAGATGTATTTATGGATCTGGAGGCCGAGGCGGGCGTTAAGATTGTCGGTCAGCATCCACTCGGCAAGGTCGCGCGGATCGAGCAGGCAGTTTTCGGTGCTGCGCGAACCGGTCGCGCCCTTGCGAAAAGCTGGAGAGAGGATCAGGCCAGCGGGTTTGATCGCTAGACTATGCAGACGAATGAAATCCCGGGCATACTCGTAATCTTCACGCGAGGCGACGACGAACTTCAATTCGTCGCGGTCGGTGAGGGTGGCGAGGTTCTCTGGACGGAAGCGCAGGTGTTCGCCACTGCCGGGGCATTTAACGTCCACAATCTTGTGAACCTCTCGGGGGACGAGTTCAAGTGGGCGCTCGCCGCTGGTTTCCACCAATAATTCATAACCCAACGACAGAAGTTGGCGGATGAACGGGATGAGTTCGCGTTCCTGCAACATCGGTTCGCCGCCAGTGATTTCAACAAGTCCGCCATTGGGCGACAAGCGCTGAACTTCGGCAAGGATCTCGGCGTCTGACATTTTGTGGCCGCCACTGAAGGTGTATTCGGAGTCGCACCAGGAGCAGCGCAGGTTGCATCCGGCGAGGCGCACGAATATGCATGGGAGTCCGGCAAAGGAGCTTTCACCTTGCAACGATTTGTAGATTTCAATGATATGCATAGCCCTACTCGTAGTAGGTGGCGATTGAGGTGTCAGTCTCCCAGATGGTGACCTGTTTGACGCTGACGCGACCTTCGGTGGTCTTCTTCAGGCCCCGGTTGCACTCGTCATAGAAATACTTGGCGATGTTTTCTGCGGTTGGGTTTACCACGGTGAATGGTTCAATGTCATTCATCATCTTGTGGTCGAGATAATCCACAACCGGCTTCATGACCAGCTTTAACTCTTTAAAGTCGAGCAAGAGACCGGCATGGTCGAGTTCCGCGCCTTTCAAGGTGACACGGACGCGATAGTTGTGGCCATGCGGATTCTCGCACTTGCCTTTGTAGTTGCGCAGGTAATGACCCGACGAAAAAGTGTCTTGCACGGTTACTTCAAACATGAATCTCCAAACGGGATGCGGGGCATCCGTTGTCCTTGACGTTGCACCGGGGCGCCCCCGCGACAGGAGGGGGACACAGCACAGGTCTCAAGGGAGTAGTGCCTGTTTCCATTATAGCGGGGCACACCCGCTCACGAAAAAATGGGTCGCGGACGGCGATCCCTTGGAGTACCGGAGCTTCCAACCTGCCCCAACAGCCATGAGTTCATGTTACATGACCACTTCAGAGGCAAAACTAGAGCTGCTTTCTGAGGAAGATCGTGGCCTGGGGATTATCGTTGTAGCGGGGACAGTGCTCGTATCCGGTGCTGAGATAGAAACGGATGGCGACTTGGAGGTCGTCTTTGGTGTCAAGGTAAAGCCACTGAAACCCTTCGCGGCGGGCGTGCTCCTCAACCGCCTGCATCAGGCCGTGAGCCAGACGCATACCCCGGTAAGCAGGCCTGACATAAAGGCGCTTGACCTCGGCAGCATGTGGAATTTGCGGTAACGAGCGAAGCATCACGCACCCGGCAGGAGCGTCATCGACATAGGCGATCCAGATAGGCGAATCAGGGCTGGCGAGATAATGCTCGAGCGTGGCGCGATCATCGCGCACAACTACCCCAACCGCTTCGTAGTATTCCTCGATGAGCGCGAAGGCTGCATTAGCCTGCTGCTGGACGGCGCGTAAAACTGAAGGTTTCAAGGTTTCGCAGGTTTCAAAGTTAAAGTCAAGAACAGCTGCAGGAACAAGACTAGGTTAGTAAAAGTTGAGGCAATTGGAAAGGGACACGATTTCGAGTTCCAGCTTGAAACATTGCGAAACCTTGAAACTTTGAAACCTCGCTTCTTCTCCGACAAATTAGAATAGCTGCGATGACTTCTCAAAGATGGAAGCTGGGAACAGTTCGCTCCGGCCAAGACGTAGAGTGGCAGTACGCACCGAGCTACGCGAGGCAGGTAGTGGGCGGGGTGGAACGTCTGGTGATTGCTCCGGGAGCGGCGCCAGTGAGTCTGTTGCGTGACCTGCTGCCACTGCTGCCGGAGCAACTGTGGGTTCTATATGTCCTGATCACGCCGAGGAGCGACGCTCCGGCGGGACGCTATCAGTCGGCCACGCCGCACACTCGTGAAGAAGTTCTGACACTGCTGGACCGCTTTGAGCACTATCTCGCCAACGATGGCCGGCATAATCTCTGGCTGGCTGCACCTCCGGCCGGGCAATTGGTTCTTGACAGGCATGAAGTGATCTACGCCTACGGACCGATTGGGGAAATCATCTCAAATGTGAAGCAGAGAGAATTCGGCGAGGTCGATATGATTCGCGTGCCAGTGCCGCATTCGCACCATTTCCACGAAGAACTGGATGCGGAGGAACACGCTATGCTGGCCCACTGGGAGTGGCTGCATTCGGAGTTACAGGAGACGGACGACCTGTAGAGGCGAGGCTTCAAAGTTTTGCAGGTTTCAGCGTTTCAGGTTAGATCAAGACACGGGCGGCCCTGGCACCTAAATTGGAGCGATTATGATGACGAATATGACTGGGTTAACATCCCCCAGCTTGCAAATTCTGGAACAAACACCCAACACCTTGCGTTCGCTACTTGCAACCGCCACCAAAGATGACCTCGCATGGCAGCCTTCACCTGATCGCTGGTCGATCGGCATGGTGCTTGGGCATCTCGCTGAAGTCGAACTGAACGGCTTTGTGAGCCGGTTTCGCGCGATTGCCGAGCAGGATAATCCGCATTTGCCGGTTTACGACCAGCTCGTACTATTCCGTTCCGGCAGAAGTTTCGATGGGCGGGCAGAACTGAACACCTTCGAACGGGAGCGGAAGGAGACTTTGGCTTGGCTGAAAACGTTGCCGGAGTCGGTGGGCGCCCGCACTGGACGACACGAAGAACTTGGTGTCATCAGCTTTAGTGAGTTACTGCACGAGTTCGCATTTCATGATCTGGGACACATTCGTCAGATCATCGAGTTGTACCGTTCCCACGCGTTCTATCCTCACATGGGTGGATTCCGAAGCTATTACAAGGTCAACCCGTAGTCGACCGGCGTAGTTTCTTGCATGGCTCTTAGGCGACACGAGCCTTGCGATCTCCGGATCGTTCTTGACGTGGCGTGATTACTCGTAGCGCAGGGCCTCCACCGGGTCGAGGCGAGAGGCTTTCAGTGCGGGTACCATGCCACTGACGAGTCCGACTACAAAGAGGACGGCCGAGGAGAGCAGTACCGTTCCGGCAGAGATCCGCATGTGAATATCGGCCTTGCCGGATTGGTCCTTGAACAAGGGGCCGAGCAGGGGCAGGGTTCCAATCACGTGCGTGAGAGCCCAGGAGAGCAGGATTCCAGCGGCTCCGCCAAGGAACATGAGGACGAAGGTTTCAGCAAAAAGTTGAAGACGGATGTGGCGCTTGCGAGCGCCTAGCGCGCGGCGCAGACCGATCTCACGAATGCGCTCATCGACCGAGACGAGCATGATGTTCATAACTCCGACGCCGCCGATGCCGAGCGTAAGCGCTCCGACGAAGAGTAGCAATCCTTCCAGGCCGATGGTGATACCGTCGATGACAGGGCGGGTTTCTTCGTGGCCGAACATCTGCACCGCTTTGTCGTCGGTGGGAGAAAAGCCCTGCCGCTCGGCGAGCGCAGCAAGAAATTGCTTTTTTGCGAGCGCCTCCATCGATGGGTTCAACGGCGCAAAGATGAAGACCGGGGTGCTCTTATTGTCGTAAAGATCGCTGGCGGTTGAGAACGGAATCCAAGTGGATTTGTCATCACTGGTGAAGTAATTCGAGAGCTGGATCTTCTTCTCCATGACGCCGACAACTTCAAAGCGCATGCCGCGCACCAATATGGTTTCGCCGATGGCGTTTCGGTTGCCGAAGAGCTGGCGCTTGATTTCGTCGCCGAGAAAAATAACACGGCGGCGCTCGACTAGGTCCATGGAACTGAGCCAACGTCCGGCAGAGGGCACTTCATTGCGCATCTCTCCGTATTCAGCGCACACGGCTCGCACCGCGCCGTTAACGATGTGCTCGTTGAACTGCAGCGACAAGTTCCTCGAGTTTTCCCGGCAGATGGTTTTGATGGCCGGAGATGTCGCCTTGATGTAGTCAAGATCCTCCTGCTCGAAACGCACCTTCTTTCCGGCGCGCTGTCCGCCTGCCTGCTGGCTGGTTTGTTGCGCCCAGGCGACAACGGCGGTCTTACCAAACGAATCGAACGCCGTGACCAGCACCGAACGAAAGCTGGTGCCATAAGCGATGAGCATAGTCACCGATGCAATGCCCCAGATGATTCCAAGCATGGTCAGCAGGCTGCGCGTGCAGTTCTTGAGCAGCGCGTTCATGGCTTCGGCAATCACATCCTGAATCAGACCCATGGCTTAGCCCCCTGCCTCGAAGCGCAGGGCTTCTATGGGATCGATACCTGCAGCTTGCCGTGCCGGATAAAGCGCAGCACAGAAAGCGACTGAACCCAACAGGACAATGGCCAGCAATCCTGATTGCCAGGTCGGAAGCAGACCGGCGAAAAAGTCTGGCATAGGGAACATATCCACAAAAGCACAGAGGCCATAGGCAACGCATAGTCCAATCCCGCCGCTAAGGAATACGACGATCATGGTCTCGAGGAAAAACTGGCGCATGATGCTATGCGAAGGCGCGCCAAGAGCTTTGCGAACGCCAATCTCGCGGGTGCGCTCGCGTACCGCGACCAGCATGACGTTCATCACTCCAATGCCGCCCAGGAAGAGAGTGGTGATGCCAACGGCTCCGAGAAAATACTTCATGCCATCGGTCATGGTGGAAAAGGCAGCCGCCTGTTCGAGCGTGTCCCAGTTACTGATGGCCTCTTTATCGAGGGGGTTGAAATTGTGGAGATGCGCGAGCGCGAGAGTGAGTTGATGTTTGCAGCTCTCATGCTCCATGACGCTTTGCGGTGCGATGAGTAAACGGTCTACGCTGTGCGCGACCTGCGGAGGCTTATTCGGAAGGTCCTGCTGCATCACGGGAAACGGAACGAACACCTTGTTTACATCCCAGCCGTCATAGCTGGAATTCTGCTTCTTGTCCCGCATGGTGCCGACCACCACATAGGGCACTCCCTGGATGTAAACATTCTGTCCGATGGCTCCTCCCTCGGGAAAGAGTTGTTTATTGATCGCGGAACCCAGGAAAGCGACACGGCGGCCTTCATGCACATCCTGCCAGTTATAAAACCGGCCCAGAGCTACGTCGATGCTGCGGATTTCGGCAAAGGGCGGAAACGACCCGGCGACTGTGGGGTGCGAACTGTTGTAGTTGCTGCGCACGGTCGCTTCATTGCCAAGTTCGGGCAGAACGTATTTGCAAGAAGGGGACTGGCTGGCGACGTAATCGACGTCGGTGTCCTCGAAGTGAATACTGCGCCCGGCACGTGCGCCACCTGCCTGCAGACTTGTCCGTCCTGAGTGGACAATCATCAGGTCGCGCGCAAAGGTCTGCTGCTGCTTCTGCTGTCCCACGCGCAAACCTTCTCCAGCGGCCACCATGAGCACGATGGAAACAATGCCCCAGGCAATTCCGAACATAGTGAGGAAGGTTCTCAACTTGTTGGACCAGAGTGTGGTCAGCACATCCCGGAACAGATCGCGCAATGTCATGGGCTACTCCGGCGCAGTTCGCCGCAAGAATAGATACGCAAGGCGGAGCGCGAAAGTTCAGCGCGAAGGGAAAAGGTTGATGACCTGTTGGAACCAAGCGTCGAAGACGGCGAATGCACGTTCACAGACCATCTGGTGACGGAGTTTTTTGTCGCGCACTTTTCGCTTTGTGGCTTCGTCAAGTTGCTCCAGCAAATCGAAGGTGATGTTGGCTGGCTGGAAGTCCTTGGGGTCGGCGCCGCAAATGTAGTTGGTCAGCGATCCGTGCGCACTGGCGCGGGGCGCAGGAATGGGCTCGACGCCACTAGCAACTGCCGCGGCTGTAATTCCGGCGAGCAAGCCAGTGGCGATGGATTCGACGTAGCCCTCGACGCCGCAAATCTGTCCAGCGAAAATCAGCTTGGGCTCCTGCTTCATCTGCAAGGTTGGAGTCAGTAGCGCTGGCGCGTTGATGTAAGTATTTCTGTGAATCTGGCCGTAGCGCAGAAACTTTGCATTCTCAAGACCGGGGATCATACGCAGCACGCGAGCCTGTTCGCCGAACCTGAGATGATTCTGGAACCCGACGAGATTGTAGGAGTCGGCGCGCAGGTTCTCCTGGCGGAGCTGGACAACCGCGTAGGGAATGTTTCCGGTGTGGGGATTGCGTAACCCTACGGGCTTCATGGGCCCGAAGCGCAAGGTATCAGGGCCGCGACGGGCAATCTCCTCGATAGGCAAGCAGCCCTCGAAATACTGTGCGTGCTCCCAATCGTGCCCATCGACCCGCTGGGCCTCTGCGAGGGCGGCGATAAAGGCATCGTACTCTTCGCGCATCATGGGACAGTTGATATAGTCGGCGGTGCCCTTGTCATAGCGCGCCGCCATGTAGACCTTGGAATGGTCGATGGAATCGGCTTCCACAATGGGCGAGATCGAGTCAAAGAAGAAAAGGCGGTCGCTGCCGCTGAGGCGTTGAATCTCAGAGGCGAGCGCATCCGAGGTCAGCGGGCCAGTGGCCACGACAGTAATTCCATCGAAATCTTCGAGCGAAGTGACTTCCTCTCGCACTATGCGGATCAGAGGCTCGGCGGCAATCGTCCCGGTGACCAGGCGACTGAACTCAAGACGATCGACAGCGAGGGCGTGTCCGGCGGGGACAGCCGTGCGGCCCGCCAGTTCCATCAGCAGCGATCCGGCGTGGCGCATTTCGTGCTTCAGCAGCCAGGGAGCGGAATTTTCGCTATCGCTCTTAAGTGAGTTGGAACAGACTAGTTCGGCGAACAGATCAGTCTCGTGTGCGGGAGTTTTGCGCTGCGGACGCATTTCGTAGAGATCGACTGCGAGACCGCGGTGGGCACACTGCCAAGCGGCTTCGGGGCCGGCAAGTCCAGCGCCGATAATGCGAATGGGCAGAGACTGCGGGATCGTTCGCGCCTTAAACAACAGCGGTTTCCCTTTCAGCCTTGGAACGGCCGCGCGACTTGAGGAAGTATGCACCGGCAACGATCAGCACAGTCAGGCCAATAATGACAGCATAGACGGAGCCGACGTGGTTACGGCAGGACGTCACAATGAAGTGGAGTATCTCCGGGCCGTAGGCGATGATCAGAGCGGCGAGCCCTAGAAAACGTAGCAGGCGTCCAATTAAGATTGAGAGCAGGAAGCGCGCATAACTCATCTCAGTGACACCCGCCATGAGTGTAAAGGCCTTTAGCGGAAAGCCGGGAGGCATCAGGGTTGGGATGATCAGCGCGAGGGCTCCCCATTTCTCCGAGAGCGCGTGGATGCGGGCAAAACGCTTCTCGCCCAGTCTCTTTACTACCAGCGCTTCCCCGCCCTTGTAGCCGATCAGGTACGGCACCGTGCTACCGAGAGCTGATCCAGCCGAAGCCATCACGGCGTAGACGATTGTGCGTCGGGGATCGATGACAACGTAGTAGGCAACAAGAGGATCAAGGGGAACGCCAAAGATGGAGCCGTCAATGAGCGCGATGAAAAAAACAGCCCATATGCCGCCAAGAGGGGCGACGATGGCCATAATCCATGCTTTGTAGAGCACAAACCAGTGCTTGAGAACGTTCACTAAATCCGCTGTCTGCGCTGGCTCCGGCGGCGGGACAGGCAAACCATCCCCGGACCCCCAAAAAAGCTACGCGAAAAGTATTTCTTGATTGTATCAAGGCGGATGAGCCTTTCGATACGACGAAAAACCCCTATGGCCCTATAATTTGCGCTGTATGACTAAGCCCTCCTCTCCCGCCCAGCAAGCCGAAGAATTACGCGAAGAGATTCGCCACCACGAGCACTGCTACTTTGTGTTGGATGCCCCAGAGATTACCGACGCTGAATTCGATGCCAAGGTGAATGAACTGAAGGCAATCGAACGCGAGCACCCCGAACTGGTGACGCCGGATTCACCAACCCAGCGCGTCGGAGGCAAAGCTCGCGAGGGCTTCGTCAAGGTGGCGCACTCCGTACAGATGCTCTCGCTTGACAACGCCTATAGCGAGGAGGAACTGCGCGATTGGACGCGGCGGGTAACGGAATTGGCCGGCTCGCAACTGGTGGAGTACGAGTGCGAGTATAAGCTCGATGGTCTTTCGATGGCGCTGCACTACGAGCCGATGCCGGGCGAGGGTGCCCGGTTCGTCCGGGGAATTACCCGTGGCGATGGCTCAACGGGCGAAGACGTTACGGCGAATCTGCGCACCATTCGCTCGATTCCGCTCACCGTGAGCCGTGAGCAACTCGCCAAAGCAAGCCTTGCGCCGCCGTTTGAAGTGCGCGGCGAAGTGCTGATGCCGACGAAATCCTTCGTAGCAATGAACGAACAGCGCGAGGAAGAGGGTCTGGCGCGATTTGCCAATCCCCGCAACGCCGCCGCCGGTGCCGTGCGAGTCCTGGAGCCAAACATTACGGCACAACGTAAGCTCGATTTCTACTCGTACCTTTTGCTGCAGGACGGGCGTATGGCTCGCTCAACGCAGTGGGATGCGCTCACAACCTTGAGCGCGGCGGGCTTCAAGGTGAATTCCCGCCGCACGGTGGCTAAGACTTTCGATGAGATGTGGAAATTTGTGAGCGCCACCGAGTCTGCTCGCGACGCGCTCCCCTACGAGATCGATGGCGTGGTGGTGAAAGTGAACTCGATCCCGCTATGGCAACGGATGGGATTTACCGGCAAGGCTCCGCGCTGGGCAATCGCCTACAAGTTCGCCGCCCGCGCAGCTGTGACCCAGATCGAAGACATTCTGATCAATGTAGGGCGCACCGGCAAGCTGACGCCTGTGGCTGCCCTGCGCCCGGTGTTCATTGGCGGCACAACCGTCTCACGCGCGACCCTGCACAACCAGGACGAGGTCGAGCGACTTGGCGTGCGCATCGGCGATTGGGTGATGGTAGAGCGTGGCGGAGACGTGATTCCCAAGGTGACGCGAGTGGTGAACGAGGGTGAGCACCGCCGTCCGGCAGACGCCCGCGAGTTCCACATGCCAACCATTTGTCCTGAATGCGGTGGCCACGTGGTGCGCACCGAGGGCGAGGTAAACTCATTTTGCGTGAACGTCAACTGTCCGGCAAAGCTGCGCGAGTCGCTGCTGCACTTCGCCTCACGTCACGTGATGAACGTCGAAGGCTTGGGTGACGCGCTGGTAGATCAGCTACTAGCCAAAGGGTTGGTGCATGACATTGCGGACTTGTATTCGCTGAAAATGGAAGACCTGTTGCAACTGGAGCGTGTCGGAAAAAAGAGCGCCGAAAATGTATTGCGCGAGATTGAGGCCTCGAAGAAGTTGCCGCTCGAGCGTGTGATCTTCGGCCTCGGAATCCGCATGGTCGGCGAACGCACGGCCGAGTTTCTGGCCGAACACTTTGGCTCCATGGACGCACTGATGAAGGCCAGCGAAGATGAACTGGTTGAGGTAAATGAGGTGGGGCCACGCATCGCTGCCAGCATCCGCGAGTTTTTTGCCGAGGAAAAGAACGTCAAGTTGATTGAGCGTCTGCGCACGGCAGGGCTGACGTTCACCGGCGAAAGAAAAGTGCGGGGCACAAGGTTTGCCGGATTGACCTTTGTGTTGACCGGAACGCTGCCGACGTATTCGCGCGACGATGCCAAGAAGATGATCGAAGACGAGGGTGGAAAAGTCAGCGGTTCTGTAAGTAAAAAGACGAGCTATGTAGTTGCCGGCGAAGATGCGGGATCGAAGCTGGACAAGGCAACGTCGCTGGGTGTGAAGGTGATCAGCGAGGCGGAATTGCTGGCCATGCTGGCCGGGCAGACGCTGTGAGATTCGCAGCCGTTGATTTTGAGACAGCGTGCGGAGCGCAGGTCAGCGCGTGTTCGCTGGGAATTGCCGTGGTCGAGGACGGAGAGATCGTCACGCGCCGTGAGTGGTTGATCCGACCACCATCGTTGTACTTCAACCCCTACAACATCGAGGTGCATGGCATAACGCCCGAGATTGTTGCTGATGCCCTCCCGTTCGATGCGCTTTGGCCAGAGATGGAACGAGCCATAGGCGGACGCACACTCGTGGCACACAATGCAGCATTTGACATGGGCGTGCTGCGGGCAACACTGGCGCACTACGACGTGTGGTGCGAGAAGATGCAGTTCGTTTGCAGTGTAGCGCTGGCCCGCAAATGCTGGCCGGAGCTGCCGAGACATTCGCTGGACGCGCTGGCGCGGGAGTTTGGAATCGTGTTCCGCCATCACAACGCAGGAGAGGACGCCGCTACCGCTGCAAAAGTGGTGCTGCGCGCGGCGGAAGAGTACTCGGCCGCATCCGTGGAAGAACTGATGGAGCGCGCCCGGATTCGCTTCGGCGAGGTGTCCACAGGCGAGTATCGCTCGTGCCGTCGAATTCCCATTCCGAAGAAGCAAAAGCGCGCGAAGTTGGTGTATGTCGCGGAAGCGGGGACGACGTAGGCTCTTCGTCGCGGCGAGCCCAGGCCATGCGACGCTTACTTTGCCAGCGCCTCTCGAATACGCTGCGCCGTGACCTCGACGGTCTCCGGAAGAACACGGGTTTCACCGATCACGGACATAAAATTGGCATCGGCGACCCAGCGCGGCAGCAAGTGCATGTGAATGTGCCCCGCGACCCCGGCTCCGGCGGCCTTGCCAATATTCATTCCCAAGTTGATACCGTTTGGGTGGTAGAGGCTTCGGAGAACGGATTCCAGGCGCTGGGAAAGGGCCATCATCTCGGTGGCCGCCTCGGAGGGCAGAAGGTCCAGCCGGTCGATGTGCTGATACGGAACGACCATGACGTGCCCCGAGGTGTACGGGAAGGCGTTGACAATGATGAAACAATGCTGGCCGCGGTGAAGGATCAGATTGAGTTCGTCGTTTTCGCGATTTGCGTCACGCGAGGGAGCCCGGTCGCAGAATATACAGCTTGGAGCACGGTCAGCCGTGGACATATACGCGTACCGCCAGGGAGTGAAGATGTGGTCCATATACGGGAGAGTACCAAAGGAGCGCGGTTTTTCGATGGGCAAAAAATTGGCAGAGCGTTGCGGCGACGGAAAACAGGGCAGGGCCAAGCACGGTCGCAGGGCTCGAATAGTGCTTAATCTTGGCTAAATCTTTACATTTGGGAGCCCGGCGGGTTTGACTCCGTTGGTTGGCCGTTGCTATAGTCAGAACACTCTCCCTGTTCCGGGCAACTATGCAGGGGAGTCCGGCCGCTGGTGTGTTTTAGCCTGCGCAAGCAGGTTCCATTACAAATAAGAATGCCAGCAGTCCGAATTATTTTCTCAAAGCCCCGACCGTGCTCACCCACGCCGGGACAGACGCGAACTTAATGGCTTTCGACGATATCCGCGACGACTCTTCAGTACACGATCAGCCTCAGGACACCGGTTTGCCAACGGACAACCAGCCAGCCGAGCAAAGCCCAATCTCAAACACTGTGCTGGAGAAGCCTGCCGAGGGCGTCTCCCGCAACCCAAAAAACGAAAACATGACGGAAGATTTCGCAACAGCACTCGAATCGTTCGAGCAAGAGCAAGCCGAACTCGCCGCTAACGAAGACCGCGTCCTTAAGGGAACGGTCGTTAGCATCAACAGCAATTATCTGGTTGTGGACATCGGACTGAAGTCAGAGGGAGTTGTACCTCTGGAAGAAGCCAAGGACCACGACGGGAATATCAAATTCCAGCCCGGCGACGCAATCGACGTAATGGTCGAGAAGGGCCACACGGAAGAGGGTTATGTAAATCTCTCCTTCCAAAAGGCGCAGCGCCTGCACGCGTGGGACGAAATCGAAAAAGCTCACAACGAAAAAGCTTCCGTCAAAGCTCGCGTTATCGACCGCATCAAGGGCGGCCTAACGGTGGACATTCTCGGCGCGCGCGCGTTCCTTCCTGGTTCCCAGGTGGACGTACGCCCGGTTCGCAACCTGGATGCCCTCAAGGGCCAGGACTTGGAAGTTCGTATCATCAAGGTGAACAAAAAGCGCGGCAACATTGTGGTCAGCCGCAAGCAGATCCTCGATGAAGAAGTGACCGCCAAGCGCGACGTCACCATGCTGCACCTGGAAGAGAATGCGGTGCTGACCGGCACAGTGAAAAACCTGACCGATTACGGCGCATTTGTCGACTTGGGCGGCATCGACGGCTTGCTGCATATCACTGATATGAGCTGGGGCCGCCTGACGCATCCGCGCGATCTGGTCAACGTAGGCGACCAGATCCAGGTAAAAGTTCTAAAGTTTGATCGCGACAAGCAGCGGGTTTCTCTGGGCTTCAAGCAATTGACGCCCGATCCGTGGCTCGACGCCAGCGAGCGCTACCCGATTGGTGCGCGCGTGCATGGCCGGGTGATCTCCGTGACCGACTACGGTGCATTCGTTGAACTGGAGCAGGGCATCGAAGGCCTGGTCCACGTCAGCGAAATGACCTGGTCGAAGCGCATGAAGCATCCGTCGAAGCTGGTGAACGTGGGCGACCAGGTGGAAGCCGTGGTGCTCAACGTGAACCCGCAGGAACGCCGCATTTCGCTGGGCCTGAAGCAGCTTGAGCTGAATCCTTGGGAAAGCCTGCACGAGAAATTCCCAGTCGGCTCGACCGTGGAAGGTAAGGTTCGCAACCTGACCGACTTCGGCGCCTTCATCGAAATCGAGGATGGCATCGACGGTCTGGTTCACGTCAGCAACCTGAGCTGGACCAAGCGCGTCAAGCATCCTTCGGAGGTTCTGAAGAAGGGTGACAAGGTCAAGGCCATTGTTCTGGCTATTGAACCGGACAACCGCCGTCTCTCGCTCGGTGTAAAGCAGCTCCAGCCAGACGTCTGGGAGAGCTTCTTTGAACAGCATCGCGTGGGCGATGTGCTCAAGGGCAAGATTCTTCGCCTTGCAAGCTTCGGCGCCTTTGTCGAGCTCGCGGACGGAGTCGAGGGCCTTTGCCACAACTCCGAAGCCATGGACCCCAACAACCAGCAGATCATCATGGAAGCTGGCCAGGAGTTCGACTTCAAGATCATCAAGATGAACGCGGAAGAGAAGAAGGTGGGATTGAGCATTCGCGCGGTGGGCGAGGAAGCATCTCGCGCCGAAGTGGAATCCTACAAGCACCCGCAATCTTCACCGGGCACCTCGACGATCGGCGAACTGCTCGACTGGAAACGCGGCTCAGGCGAGTAATGATTTAGTCCGATAAAGTAAAAGACTTAAAAGGCTCCCTTGTTCGCGAGGGAGCCTTTTCTGCGAATCACTCGAATTAGAATTAGATGGCTACTCTCCGGTGAGTTGTTTTGCTTCGCGGTTATAGCGCTGCTGCTGCTCAGTCCTCATGGAGTTTGACAGGTCTCGCATCTGGCTAACAACTTTGTCCGTCAAGTCACTGCCTTTCCCGATGAGTTCCTGCGCCCGTCTTGTTGCGATCGCAAGGCATGGATCAGCACCCTCCAGAAGATCGGTTGCCGTTGGCAAGCACTCGATGTCGGGAATTATCCCCGGTGTTCCAACTCCTGACCGTCCGCCATTACAACCTTCCGAACGGAAATCTGCACACCGAATGGCACCACTATGCCCGTGATCTTTGTATCGCTCAAGGCTTCCGAGAAATACCTGGAGGAGTTCACGCGACCCGAGGTCCGATCACCGATAACAACAGCTTTTCGCGATAGCTGAAGATGCCGCGCCATCATCTCGGCGGCGCTGGCGCTCTCACTATCCACCAGCACAACCACCGGCACTTGTGCGAAGCTCGGTTTATGGGGGTGCACCTTCAGGACTTCGGTCTTCTTCCTGCCAACCACGTTTCCCATCGTGGTCGGTTCAGGCTCAAAATGGCCGGCAAATTCAAGCAGCGTATCTTCGAACCCACCATGATTGCCACGCATGTCCAGCACTACCGCCCTTGGCGTTTCATTGAACTTCTGAGACTGCGGCATCTGATTCATGTCGAAGGTGGGAACCTGCAGATAGCCGACTTTATTGTCGAACAGTTTGCAAGAGAAGGAAACCTGTTCAAACTCGTTCCACAGCCGCCAGATCAGGGTATAGACGTCCAACACTGCAACATCTTTCCTGTAGGCAGCTTTGAGCGTCTCGGTCCTTGGAGGCTGATCGCCATGCCGAAACGTAATGACCATCTCTGTACTCGGATGGAGAAGCCGGAAATCGTACATCATCAAGTTCCAGGTGCTGCGTTCCGCCCGGAAGCGATTCACGGTAAGGATGCGGTCTCCAACTTGCATACCCGCTTTGGCGGCAGCGCTCTGTGCGGCAACTGCGTAAACCAGGATGTTCTCTCCGTATGCCTTTGCCGAGAAGCCGAATACAGGTCTTGCACCACGACCGGGCGGAAGAAAGCGTGTATGTGAGTCATCCAACTTGTCGACCAGCACATAGATTGCAGTAACCATTTCGCTTACTGTTTTTGCGCTGTTAATTTTGGTGCGGGCCTGGTCCGTGAGGCCCTTCCAGTCGAGTTTCTTCAGATCGGTATCGTAGAAATTCTTTCGAATGTCATCGGATACAATGCCCAAAATGGAAAGCATCCGTTCCCTGGTAATTCGATCTACATCGGCGAAAAGGGAGGTATTGCAGCAGCATAAGAACAATAGGAGAGCGAGTAGCAAACACGTGCCACGTCTCATGGGAATACCTTCCTGATTGGAACTGAGTTCCCAACGTAAGGCGTGCTCGTGAGTACGTCAACAAGAAAGTGGGTCGATTACGGACGCCGCGCACGTATCTATTCAACTTACGTTCGGGCCTTCAGAACGATGCGCCGTCCGTCAATACTTTCTTCGACAGGGCGCTTGTTCTGCCCCAGCAAGGCGAAGCCTGACGCGGTAATCCTGACGATACAGCGGCCATTGGAATCCTCCCTCGCGACCAGACCCCGATCATTCGCATCCTCCCAAACCGGAAGCTTGGGGCAAGACGTGCGCCACGCCTCCATTACCTCTTCGTAGCTTCGTTCTCCTTTTGCCAACCATTCAAGCAGGTCGAGGACTAGTGCTTCTACAACCGTGTCGGCCATGTTGCCTCCCGTAATGTTCAAATAGTCTATTAGGTTCCCGAGTTGCCGTATCCTATCGAACCGAGAGTGTTTCTGCGGTGTCATTTCGATCGAAATAACCCCTAAGTGCCCGATGAGCTATTCCTTGACTGGCAAACACCGCGAAGATACAGTGTGACCGTACCAACACAACAGAGAAAAGAAGGAAGCGATATCGATGAAATTTCCCAAGATTTCTGCCCGGGATATGCGTGGCGTGGCGTCAATTGTGCCGACACCGGTCAAAGAAGGTTGTGACAACTGGAGAGCGGTCGACGTGGTGAACCTCCCCGAAGTCGAGCGTGTAGTCAAGGCGCAGGTCGAAGCCGGAATCGACATGATTTGGACCACTGGCACGTATGGCGAAGGTGCCTCCCTGTTGTGGGAAGAGATCCAGCAGTTCGCCGAGGTGGTGATCAGCGCGGTAAACAAGCGGATCCCGGTATTCATCGGGGCGACCACGCTGAACACCCGTGAGACGATTCAGCGGGGCAAGGTACTGCGAGACATGGGGGTCGACGGCTTGTTTCTTGGACGTCCGATGTGGTGCGCACTGGACCAGGTCGGAATGGTGCAATTCTACAAGGATGTCGCCGAGGCGCTGCCCGAGATGGCGATTGTGGTTTACGACAACGCGGACGCATTCAAAGGCAAAATCCCCAACAAGGTTTACGCGGAACTGGCCAAGATACCGCAGATCGTGGCCTCCAAGTATAGAGTCATCAGCGCTGGCCTCTCTCCCGAGTCTTACGTGAACGACCTCAAGGCCGTGAAAGGCAACATCAAGCTCTGGCCCGTCGAAGCCGATTGGTTTTATGCCAACAAGTGGTTTCCGGAAGAGGCCGACGGTTGCTGGTCACCCGGCGCCTGCTGTGGTCCCGCTCCCATCCTGGAGTTGAGAGACGCTCTGTTCTCCAAAGACATGGTAGAGGCCGAAAAGATCGCAAATGATATCGCCTGGAGTTACGAGACGATGTTGCCGGAAGGAAGCTTTGAGATCTTCAACCGCTACAACATCCAGATCGAGAAGATTCACTTCAACGCTGCAGGCTACATGAACTGCGGCCCTTCACTGCCGCCCTACCAGTTCATCCCCGACAAGTACCGGACATGTGCAGAGGAGTGCGGAACGCGCTGGAAGTTCATTTGCGAGAAGTATTCAAAGGCACGCGCGGCAGCGCCTGCACGTTGACCTCGCAGGGTGCCGTGTGGCCTCGCCAGCGGCACCCAGGGAATTCGGATGGCCCATTCAAGCCCTCCTTTGGCTAGCGTGGGAACCGGCACCTTTCACCTCGGAAGCACTTTTAGAAGATAAAGGTCCTAATTATGGCGGGCGCTTCGCAGGCTTTACCGGCAGCAACCGAAGAAAAAACTGTCATCACCAAGTACATGTGGCTGGTGCTCATCACGACCATGCTCGGATGGGGCCTGGATGCTACCGATGGAACACTGTATTCCATGGTGGTACAACCGGCCATGAAAGAGTTGCTGGGAGCGACAGCAACACCCGCGCGCATCGGCTACTACGGAGGGCTGAATATCGCGATGTACCTCGTCGGTTGGGCGATAGGCGGCATCGCATTTGGGATTCTGGCGGATTACTTTGGCCGTGTGCGCATTCTCAGCATTGGGATTCTATGGTTCGCAGTCTTTACCGCGATGACCGGATTCGCTACGGAGTGGTGGCATATCGGGGTTTTGCGTTTCTTGACCGGGCTTGGATCGGGGGTAGAGTCAATCCTCGGTGCGAATCTGATCTCGGAAACATGGAACAACAAATACCGTCCCAAAGCGGTTTCTTTCATGATGTCCGCCTACGCGCTGGGCGCGTTCCTGGCCGCATTTATTTACCGCATTGTCGGCCCCTATGGATGGCGTTACGTTTTCTTCGTAGGTATACTCCCGTCGCTCGTTGTTCTGGTGATCCGCCGGCACATTCACGAACCAGAGGCATTCGAGAAGGTACGGCAAAGACGAAAGCTGCTTAAGCAAACCGGGCAGCGCTCCGACGATGACAAGAAGTTCCTGGAATTCACTCTGCTATCTATTTTGCGCGGGAAATATCTCAAATTCACGTGCGTCTGCATGGCGATGTCGGTTTGTGCTCTGATCGGCACCTGGGCCATCGGAGGCTGGATTCCGAGCATCATCAAGGAAGTTTTGCAGGCGCAAGGAATCGCACCATCGAAGCATCTGGCCCTGGTCGCCTACAGCAGCATGGTGTATTCAATCGGGGGTTGGGTTGGATACGTCACGTGGGGATTCATTACCGAACGCATCGGACGGAAACCTACGTTCGCCATCAACCTGGTGGGAAGCTTGATATTGTCACCAATTCTTTTCCTGTATGTTCGCAATCAAATTCTGTTCCTGTGCGGCCTTTTCGTCATCGGGTTCACCTTCTTCGGCTATTTCGGCGGCATGGCCGTCTATGTCCCGGAGTTGTATCCCCCACGGATGCGTGCAACGGCCTTGTCGTTCGTCAATGGAAGCGCTCGTGTTCTGACGGCGTTCGGCCCGTTCGTGACCGGAATGCTGGTCGCTCCCTTTGGCTCATTTGCCAAAGCTGCTGCGGCGATCTCGTCGATCTATCTGATTGGGGCGATTGCGCTGATTTTCGCCAAGGAAACTCGCGGGCTGCCACTACCAGAGGACTAAACCTGATCACCCGCAAATCGCCGTCATCGAGGAGCTTGAGCCTCTCGATGGCGGCTTTCTTTTTTTGCGGCGAATCAAATTACTTGTCGAGTTTGAGATTGATATGCGGCGATTTGCGCGTATCAAAGGAACTGAGAGTCTTCATCTGGCTTTTACGACCCTCAGATTCGGCGCGCACCTCGTAGTCGATGTTGGCCGACAGGTTGTTGAAGCGGTAGCTGCCATCCTTCTCGCAGATGAACGTAACCACCGCCAGACTTCTCGTGTTCTTAAGATAGACAACCGCATTAGGAACGACGTGATCCGATTTGTCGAAAATAGTGCCGGTCAAATTGCGCGGCGCGGAAGGATCGTCGGCCTTCTTGCCTCCAAATAACTGAGCGTAAAAGTACGTGGACAGCAACAGAACAGCCGTGCAGATCAAGACAAGACGGCGCACAATGATCACCTCCGGTTAAACCTGGGTGCCCTACCTTTCCGGCAATGCCGGAGGGATGGGTGTTCACGCCTTCTACTCCTGAAGATGAACTCCGATATCGATTCGCTCGTCGTTCTCTACGTGAATGCGCGTTTCCGGCACTGGCTTTTTGTTCGCGCGTTTCACATCGGGAACGAGAACGTAGTCGGCCTTGGCGGCCGGCACTCGAATCGCGAACTCCCCACGATGGTCTGAGATGGCTTCCCATCGAAAGCGCTTTTCGCCAGTGCGTCGCAGTTTGAGGTGAACGCCATAGACGGGCCGTTCCCCCGGACCCCACAGCGTTCCAAAGATCAGCGCATACGGCTGTGGGCTTACACCGCACACAGCCGGCGAGGCACAGGCCAGCAACCACAACAGCAAGACTGCTGGGGCCAGCCTGAGCCAACGCCGCTTAGTAATCGCCATCCTCGTCCCGTTCCTTGGCATCCTCGGGATCGACCTCCTCGGTGACCTTCGTCAACTCCAGGGGCTCGACTCCGACTACTTCAAAATCACTGCCGCACTCTGTACAGGACAAAATTTCGCCTTCATCCGACTCATCTTCTTCAACATCCAGATCGCTCTCGCACTCTGGGCATAGAACCATAATTGCCTCCGCTTTTTGTTACTTTAGCCTGAGTTGCTTGCATGCGCACGCTACCCCGCAATTATATTTAGATTCTCTTTCGTGCAGCGTCAAGTGCCGTGGGTCACAGAAGCGAGCGACATGGAGCGGTTGGATGCAAAAGATGAGGGATTTGGCTTTTTTTCTAACGTTCTATCCAACGGATACTGCACACTCCAGAGGGTTGAGGACATGTCACAGAATACTTCTTTATTGGTGGACAAGTAGGACGGAGTAGTGGAAAGCCGCCAATGGATTACCTCGCAGATACAACAGCTTGCAGATAAACCGCCAGAAGACTGTACGCTGTGTTCCGCGACGGGAACAACTCCATTTGAGCTGAATTTTACCCACAGACAAAAGATTCTTCTGACCGAAAACGGCATCGAATAGGGTGATCTGGTCAAATTTGCGGATTTGAGTACCTGGAAACGTGCTCTCTATGGGACTTGAAATCTCGGCGGTTACGAATTTCCGGATCACAGTGCCCTACTCGAAGGATAATGTTGTAGTTGTGATTTGCGCCCAAGATGTGCGCTGACAGTGCAGTCGTCGTCAAACCCGAACCTGCACCGTTTTAACGCAGAGGAGATGAATGGCACGCGGTGGACCTGTATCGACTTTTGGATTTCCCCCATTCACCCGCGCGGTGAAGAGAATCATCATAGCCAACGTGGCGGTGTACCTGGTGATGATGATCTCTCGGCTCACCGTACCCGGACTGGCGTCGTTTGCCGCTGAATACCTTTACCTGCGTCCGGTAGCAGTCGTCCACGGCCAGATCTGGCAGCTCGTTACTTATTCGTTGCTCCATGACCCGCAATCGGTAATGCACCTGCTGTTCAATATGCTGGGATTGTGGATGTTCGGCGCTCAGTTCGAAATGGACTTCGGGACGCGCAAATTCTACGAGTTCTACTTTTGGTGCGTCGTAGGTGCAGCGCTGACGACAGTTGGCGTGGGCATTTTCGGCAAGATTGCCTTCAGCCAGGTGCCGTTCCTGCTCTTTTACAAAATGGCCCAGATTTGGCAGCAGGCCACGATTGGCGCCTCGGGCGGAGTTTACGGATTGCTGATCGCTTTCGGAATTCTGAATGGCGACCGGCAGGTCTATATCTTCCCATTTCCGATTGCAATCAAAGCTCGCTACATTGTGGCGATCTGGTTGTTCATATCCTTCGTAAGCGCCTTTAACGGCGCCAATGGCGTGGCCGAGTTTGCTCACCTGGGCGGCGCATTTTTCGGCTGGCTTTATCTCCGCTTCGTGCCTCGATACGGGCTGCAGGTTGTAGCCTCGGAGGGGGCATTCGGAATTCGCAATCGCTACTACAAGTGGAAGCGCCGGCAGGCGGCGAAGAAGTTTGAGGTCTATATGCGCAAGACCAAGCACGAGGAATACTTCGACGAGCACGGGAATTATCGCGGCCCTTCGACGGACAAAAAAGATGACGACTCAGGCTGGGTTAACTGAGCGCGATCCGCATTCACCAGAACAAAAGCGCCGGGCTTTCCGGCGCTTTTTGTTGCCTTCCCTTAGGCCCCAGCAAGGATTCATGAGATGCGTGGCTTACATGCCGCTCTCAATTACATCTTCGGGAACGTCTTCCCGTGTCGAATAGAGCAGTTCAAGATCCTCATAGATGGTGGTAATTTCTCCCAATTCCGGCAGTTTCATCCAGTAGTAATGTACGTCTGGATCCTGCACTGCATTGGCGCGTGCTTCATCCGAAAGCCAGATGCGGATGTGTACGAATACTCCAGGCTGCTTCATATCGCGAAAAAGCCTATCGCGTGAGTAGCGTTTGGAATACATCATGGTGTAAAACTCGCGTAAAAACGCAATCAGCTCGACCTCTTTGCCGGGATGCGGTTTCAGGATCGCCATGGAACGAATTAGCTCACTCATTGCTAGCAGTCCTTATTGTTTGATTTTCTTCGGTGTTGTGGCCCGGTTGCTTGGCTCGTCCGCCGGGCGAATTCGATGCAGCCGGATAAAGTTGGTCGAACCATGAAGCACCATTCTAGTTCCCCCGACAATGCCCACAATGTCGTCTGTAGCAGCGCCTTTGGCGCGCCGCAATTCCACTTCAGTTGCCTCAATCATTGCTTCTACCGTACGCGGAGCCTTGATAAGAACGGGACGCACCCCCCAGAAAAGATTCATCCGGTGGCAAACGGCCGGCACAGGAGAGAAGGCATAGATCTCCGCACGTGGCCGGTACTTGGAAATCAGGCCTGCGGTAGTGCCGGTTGCAGTGAACACGGCAATACTGCCCATGCTCAATTCCTCTGCCATGTTTGCCACACTTTCGCAGATTGCCTCGGGGATCGTCAACTGCCGCTCTTCACGGCGACGTGGCGCCGTTACCTTTCGTATGTCCGCTTCCGCCTCCACCACAATGCGCGCCATCATGCTGACCGCTTGAAGGGGATACTTTCCGGCAGCGGTTTCGCCCGAGAGCATGACCGCATCTGACCCGTCATAAATCGCGTTGGCCACATCGCTGGCCTCGGCACGGGTGGGGCGCGGGTTCTGAATCATCGAGTCTAGCATCTGCGTAGCAGTGATCACCGGCTTGCGCCACAACAAAGCCCGCCGGATCACGTGCTTCTGTATTGCTGGAACCCTTTCCGGTGGAACCTCCACGCCAAGATCACCACGGGCCACCATTACGCCGTCCGCAATCTCCAGAATCTCTTCAAGATTTTCGATGGCCTGGGGCTTCTCCAGTTTGGCAATGACGGGTGTGTCGCTGCCCGCGGCTGAAATGATCTTCTTGACAGCGCGAATATCAGCCGCACCGCGCACGAAGGAAATTGCCACGACATCCACGTTTTGCGCAAGTCCGAACGCAAGATCCTTTTTGTCTTTGCTGGTGAGTGATGGCACGCTCAGGACGGCACCCGGGAGGTTTATGCCTTGGTGTTCGCCGAGCATCCCGCCGTCGATCACTTCGCACAGCACGTCTTCGCCCTCAACCCTGAGAACCTTCAACGAGAGTCGTCCGTCGGAGAGAAGGATGCGAGAGCCAATCTCGGCCTCACGAGCCAGCGTCTTGAAGGTCGTGCCCAGAAGCTCGGCCGTGCCCGGGATTTCTTTGTTCGTAATCGTAATTCGCGAACCCGCTACCAACTCTATTGGGGTGTGGTTGACGAGCGGTCCGGTGCGGATTTTAGGACCTTGCAAATCCTGTAAAATGCAGACGGTGCGTCCCAGGCTGGCAGCTACCTTGCGCAGAGTGCGAATCCGTTGCAGGTGTTCTTCATGGCTTCCATGGGAGAAATTCAGTCGGGCTACATCCATTCCGAGCAGCATGAGCTGGCGAATCTCAGCCTCGGTGTTTGTTGACGGCCCAAGCGTGCAGACGATCTTGGCGCGCCGTGAGACCAATTCCAACCGATGTTCATTCGCGAGCAAAGTCTTCAGAGGCTCAGTCATATTTCCTTTGAATTCCGTTCTCCTGCGCCATCGAGTTTGGAATAACTTCCAATCAGATACCGCGGATTGCGCAGAGCGTTAAACTCCGCCCCGATCAGGACCACCAAGGATACTATGTACAACCAGATCAGCAATGCGATGGCAGTGCCGACCGAGCCATAGATAACACCGTAATCGGCATAATGGCGCAAATACCAACCAAAAACCGTTGTAGAAGCAAACCACAGGACGGTGGCAAGCACCGATCCTGGCAAAACCCTGTGCCATGGTTGCGTGCGCGGCAGTCCGTGATGGTAGATGAGCCCGATCACCGCAATGGTAGTCACTAGTGCGATCAACCAACGCACGACGGTCCACATGGCAAGAATGTAGATAGTGAGATCGCGGTTGGAATGGAAAGCAATCCAATGTTGAATCTCGTTTCCGAAGGCCAGCAGAAAACTTGCAAAGGCCATCGGAAGACCCGCCATCAGCACCAGCATGAATGAGACCAGGCGCTCCTGACCGAGATTCCAGATCTTCGGCATCTGGTAGGCGCGGCGAAACCCGTCCATCCAGGAAATCATGACTCCGGAACCGGTCCATAAAGTAATCAGCAACGTGGTAACGATCATGCGGCCAGGTGCAGGCTCGCGTCCTTCAAAAAATGTAAGGATTGAAGGAGCCGCGCCAGAGGGCATGATTCCACCGACAGCATATGAAATTTCACGAACAAAATTAAGTGTGCTGTGCGACACGGTGAGAATCGATGAGGCAAGTAGAACGGCGGGAAACAACGTGAGAATAGCGGAGTATGCCGCAGCTTTCGCAACGGCGAACTGGTCATGTTCCAGTGTCCTCAAAAGCGCCATTTGTACCTGTTTCAGGAATTGCAACATAGAGGGCGCAGCCTAACGGTTCTCCGGGTCAGAATTGGCCATAGTGATTGTAATGGACCAACCGCAGCTTAGGAAGATTCTTCTTGTCTGGATTGCGGAATGGCGACGGGGCACGGTCGGCTTATGCTCTGACCAAATCCCTGTACCTAAAGCTGCTTCTCCATTTTTATCAACTGCACCGGCATCGTGAGCTTCTGCCGCAGTTCCTCGGGTGGCTCTTCAACCCCGGCCTCGCTATAGCCCAACCTTCGATAAGCGTCCGTCAGCGCAGTACGGAGATCGACGACCGATAGTTCCGCAAGCTTGCATCCCAGGCTGCGCAAAATCTGTTCCACCGCTCGCATCATGATACGGCCGATCCCAGAGTGCTGCTGCCGTGGATGCACAGCCAGCATTCCTATATAACCCCGCTCCCCTCGCACTTCGTAGTACACCGAAGCAATCAACTGCTCTCCATGGTAGGCGAGCAGGAAGTGTCCGCTACGGAAGTGTTCGGCAAGTTGCGCCCGATGGGTGCGTGGACGATTGACGAAGAATGCCTCTTCCTCAAACGCCGCATTCACCACTTCCATGATCGCGGGAATGTCGCTCTCGTTTGCTTCCCGGAGAGTTACTCCAGCGGGCAGTGCAGTTGGATCGATCACGACTCGTTAAACCCCCAGATCACAGGTGGCCCACATCCGCCTTCTTTTGGCGAATGTGGGAACTCAGGTAAAGCCGGAGCGTGGGGCCTTTCCAAACCATCTTATGCTCAAATTAAGGGCCGCATCCGAAGACGCGGCCCTTGTGGTTATAAGTGGTGCGCTTGCGAGCCGGGTGCGCCATCGAATGGCGCTCCGCTCGCGACGCATGGTTTAGCCTTCGGCGGTAAGTTCTTCCGCTTCGTTCTCGCCTTCGGTCCGCATAAGTTCGAGGTAGCGTTCGAACTCCTCCTGCTCCTTGCGGATCTCTTCTTGAACGTTCTCGGCAGCAGCTTCGAGTTCCGGAGCCAGTTGCACGTTGCGGTAGTACTCCATGCCGGTTCCGGCTGGGATCAGACGGCCGACGATGACGTTTTCCTTTAGACCGCGCAGGCCATCGATGGAGCCGGTGATGGCTGCCTCGGTGAGCACGCGGGTGGTCTCCTGGAACGATGCCGCCGAAATGAAGCTGTCGGTGGAGAGCGATGCCTTCGTAATGCCCAGCAGCAGCGCACGGCCCGTGCAGGGCTTGCCGCCGAGAGCAATTACGCGCTCGTTCTCCTCGCGGAAGCGGAACTTATCAATCTGCTGTTCAAGCAGGAAGTTCGTATCTCCCACATCCTCGATCTTCACCCAACGCAGCATCTGGCGCACGATCACTTCGATGTGCTTGTCGCTGATCGCTACGCCTTGCAGACGGTAGACTTCCTGAATCTCATTGACCAGGTAAGCCTGCAGTTCCTTTTCGCCCAGTACGGCAAGAATGTCATGCGGGTTGAGCGGTCCATCCATAAGCTGTTCGCCAGCGCGGATGCGTTCGCCTTCCTGCATGTTGATGTGGATACCGCGAGGAACCGAGTATTCCTTTTCGGTGCCGTCATCGGCTACCACATAGATCTTGCGCTGACCCTTGGCAACTTCACCGAACTTCACCACACCATCGATTTCGCTGATGATAGCGGTCTCGCGCGGCTTGCGGGCTTCAAACAGTTCGACAACTCTCGGCAGACCACCGGTGATGTCCTTCGTCTTGGTGGTTTCGCGAGGAATCTTCGCGAGCACATCGCCCGGTGAAACCTCGTCGCCATCCTGCACCATGAGGTGAGCACGCGAGGGCATCAGGTAACGCTTGTTGCCCTTGGCTCCCTTGATGACCAACGCCGGTTGGCGTTTTTCATCCGGGGAATCCACCACAACGTGACGCGACAGGCCTGTGACTTCATCGACTTCTTCCTGCAGCGTAGTGCCTTCGATCAAATCCTTGAAAGCAACCGCGCCACCGATTTCAGTGATGATGGAGAAGGTGTAGGGATCCCACTCGAGCAGAGTCTGCCCAAGCTTGACCGTGTCGCCTTCGTTCACGCGGAGGTGAGCTCCATATACCACTGCGTAGCGTTCCTTCTCGCGGCCCTTGTCGCCCAGCACCACGATGGAGCCGTTGCGATTCATAACCACGAGACCGCCGTCCTTGCTGCGCACAGTCTGCAGATTGACGAAGCGGATCGTGCCATTGTTCTTGGCTTCCTGACGCGACTGCTCGGAAACTCTCGATGCCGTACCGCCAACGTGGAAGGTACGCATGGTGAGCTGGGTTCCTGGCTCGCCGATGGACTGCGCGGCAATAACGCCTACCGCTTCGCCGAGTTCGACCAGACGACCCGAGGCAAGGTTGCGTCCGTAGCACTTGACGCAGACTCCGCGCTTGGATTCGCAGGTAAGCACCGAGCGAATCTTGACGCGCTCGATACCGGCAGCCTGGATACCCACCGAGAGATCTTCGGTGATTTCCTGGTTGATGTCGACAATGACGTTGCCTTCGTAATCCTTGATCTTCTCCAGCGATACGCGGCCCACAATGCGGTCACGCAGCGCTTCGATCACGTCTCCGGCTTCCACAATGGAACCGACATAGATACCGTCGGCAGTGCCGCAGTCATACTCGCTGATGATCACGTCCTGCGAAACGTCCACAAGACGACGGGTCAGGTAGCCGGAGTCAGCGGTCTTCAGTGCCGTATCGGCCAGGCCCTTACGCGCTCCGTGGGTCGAGATGAAGTACTGCAACACGGTCAGACCTTCGCGGAAGTTCGCGGTGATCGGGGTCTCGATGATTTCGCCAGAAGGCTTAGCCATCAGACCGCGCATACCGGAGAGCTGGCGGATCTGCTGTTTCGAACCGCGAGCGCCTGAGTCGGCCATGACGTAAATCGGGTTAATGACGCCAGCCTTGTCGCGCTTCTGCATGTCGCCAAACATTTCGTCAGCCACTTTTTCCGTGATGCCTGACCAGATTTCGACGACCTTGTTGTAGCGTTCACCCTGGGTAATCGCGCCGTCAAGATACTGACGTTGTACGGCGATCACCTGGTTCTGCGCGTCTTTGACCACTGCGGCCTTCGACGCCGGAATCACCATGTCGTCGATGCCGATCGATAGGCCGGAACGGGTCGCAGCCATGAAGCCCAGCGTCTTGACCTCGTCCAACATGCGGACCGTGGTCTCAAGGCCAAACTTCAGGTAGCAGAAGTTCACCAGCTGGCTGATGCCCTTCTTCTTGAGTAGGCCGTTGATGTAAGGCATCTCCGTGGCGGCGACGCGCAAGCGGTCATTCAGAATCGCACGGCCTACCGTCGTGTTGATGAACTGACGGTTGAGAATCACAGGCTCGGTGTGAATGATCTCCTGATCGTCGTACGCCGTGGTCAGATCAACCACTTCGCCGGTATAGCGCAAGCGGATCGGGGTCAAGGTTTCAACCTCGCCAGCCTCGCGCGCCAGCAATACTTCTTCAATATTTGCGAATGCGCGGCCTTCACCCTTGGCGTCCACCTTGGCCTTGGTCAGGTAGTAGATGCCAAGCACCATGTCCTGCGTCGGAACCGTGATCGGCTGACCTGACGCAGGCGACAGAATGTTGTGAGATGCCAGCATCAGAACGCTGGCTTCCACCTGCGCCTCAGGAGACAGCGGAATGTGAACTGCCATCTGATCGCCGTCAAAATCGGCGTTGAAGGCGGTGCAGACCAGCGGGTGAATCTTGATCGCCTTGCCTTCCACCAGCACCGGCTCAAAAGCCTGAATGCCGAGGCGGTGAAGCGTTGGCGCGCGATTCAACATCACCGGATGGTCCTTGATGACCTCTTCCAGGATGTCCCAAACGATCGGTTCCTGTTGCTCCACCATCTCCTTGGCCTGCTTGATAGTCGAGCAATGGCCGGTCTGTTCGAGGCGATGGTAGATGAATGGCTTGAACAGTTCGAGCGCCATCTTCTTCGGCAAGCCGCACTGGTGCAGTTTGAGGTCCGGACCAACCACAATCACCGAACGGCCGGAGTAGTCGACGCGCTTTCCGAGTAGGTTCTGGCGGAAGCGGCCCTGCTTACCCTTGAGCGTATCGCTAAGCGATTTGAGCGGACGATTGTTGGCGCCGCGCAGTACGCGGCCACGACGTCCATTGTCGAACAGCGCGTCCACCGCCTCCTGCAACATGCGCTTTTCATTACGCACAATGACTTCAGGGGCGTGCAGATCCATCAACTTCTTCAAACGGTTGTTGCGATTGATCACCCTGCGATACAGATCGTTGAGATCAGAGGTCGCAAAGCGGCCGCCATCCAATGGAACCAGGGGGCGCAGCTCCGGAGGGATGACCGGGATCACATCGAGAATCATCCACTGCGGCTTGTTGCCGCTCTTGCGGAAGGCCTCGACGACCTTGAGGCGCTTGGCATACTTCAGCCGCTTTTGCAGAGAAGTCTCCGTGCGCATCTTTTCGCGCAACTCCACCGAGGCTGTCTCCACGTCTACGCGCTTCAGTAGTTCCTTGATCGCCTCCGCGCCCATCATGGCCTTGAAGCCGGCAGCGCGGAATTGCAGATCGAGTTCGCGGAACTTTACTTCATCCTTGATGATCTCGCGCTCTTTTACTGGAGCTTCGCCGGGTTCGACGACCACGTAGGCCTCGAAGTACAGCACCGACTCCAGGTCGCGCAGAGAAATATCCAGAATGTGCCCGATACGGCTTGGCAATCCTTTAAAAAACCACACGTGCGAACACGGGGAAGCCAGTTCAATGTGGCCGAGGCGTTCACGGCGCACCTTGCTGAGCGTAACTTCCACGCCGCACTTGTCGCAGATGACGCCGCGGTGCTTCATGCGCTTGTACTTGCCGCACAGGCACTCCCAATCCGTGACTGGGCCAAAGATACGGGCGCAGAACAGTCCGTCGCGCTCCGGTTTGAAGGTGCGGTAGTTGATCGTTTCCGGTTTCGTTACTTCACCGTGCGACCAGCTGCGAATCTTCTCCGGCGAGGCGAGCTGAATCTTAATGGCGTCGAAATCCGCAATGTTGTTTCCGAGATCGAATGGGCTCGAGCGGTACAAATTGCCTCCTCACCTGGACCTTCGGTTTAAGCGTCCAGGGCTTGCGGCCTTGCGCGGCCGCCTTCGGCTTCCGGTCGTCGGTTCTCAGCCGTTGGCCGTCAGAGCCAACTGTGTGAGAACCGTAATTTCTTCCCGCAGTTGCCGGAAGCGCAACTCGCAGGTTCAACTCGTAAGAGCGAGAGAGCGGCGGACACCGACTGACGATCGGTGGCCGCCGTCTAAATCGCTAGTCGGCCGCTGCCGGAACAGGCTCAACCGGAACGCGCGGCTTAACCTTGACCAATTCCACGTCAAGGCACAGCGCTTGCAGTTCGCGGATCAGCACGTTAAACGACTCCGGCACGCCCGGTTCAATCGCCGCCTCGCCTTTGACGATGGCCTCGTAAATCTTGGTGCGGCCGTAAACGTCATCGGACTTCGCGGTCAACAGCTCCTGGAGAATGTAGGCCGCGCCATAAGCTTCCAAGGCCCACACTTCCATTTCGCCGAAGCGCTGGCCACCGAACTGAGCCTTGCCGCCCAACGGTTGCTGGGTAATCAGCGAGTACGGTCCAATGGAGCGCGCGTGGATCTTGTCATCCACCAAGTGAGACAGCTTCAGCATGTAGATGTAGCCAACCGTAATCGGCTGTTCAAAGCGTTCGCCGGTCATTCCGTCGTACAGGAACGTCTTGCCCGAGGTCGGCAGCCCAGCCCGCTCCAGCAGCGCCTTAATCTCAAACTCTTTCGATCCGTCGAATACTGGAGAAGCGAAGTAGCAGCGCTCCTGCAGGTCGCTCGCGATCTTCATGAGCTTGTCATCGTCAACGCCGTCGAAATCAGGAACGAATGGCATGTCCTTAAACAGCTCGCGAATTGCCTTGCGCGCGTTCTCGGCTCCATTGCCATACTCGGTCATCAATTCGGTCAGCTTTTTGCCAATCTCAGCGCCAGCCCATCCCAAGTGCGTTTCCAGGATTTGACCGACGTTCATACGGGAAGGTACGCCGAGCGGATTCAAGACGATCTCCATCGGCGTTCCATCTTCGAGGTAAGGCATGTCCTCTTCCGGCAGAATGCGCGCGATGACACCCTTGTTACCGTGACGTCCGGCCATCTTGTCGCCGACGGAAAGCTTGCGCTTCATCGCGACATAGACCTTAACCAGCTTGATGACGCCCGGAGGCAATTCATCGCCCTTTTGAAGCTTCTCGATCTTTTCGCGAATGATCTTGCGCAAGACGTCGATCTGGCGCGAGGTCATCTCTTCGATTTCATCGATCTGCTCGTTAACCCGTGGATCCTTGTCGTTCAGCTTGATGCGTTTGAGATTGCGAGTCGAGATCCGTTCGATCGTCTCGCGGTCCAGAACAATATCCTTGGTGAGCAGACGCTTGTTGGTCCGCTCGTCGTGCAAATCAGCCTGCACCACTTTGCCACCCAGCAGTCCGTCCAATCGCTTCAGGCGCTCGTCGGTAAGAATCCGGATTTCATCCGAAAGGTTCTTTTCCAGACGCGCGACCTGCATCGACTCAATCACCTTGGCGCGCTCATCCTTTTCCTGGCCCTTGCGCGAGAAGATTTTCACGTCAACCACCGTGCCTTCGATACCCGGAGGGCACGTCAGTGAAGCGTCACGTACATCGCCGGCCTTTTCACCGAAGATGGCGCGTAGCAACTTTTCTTCCGGCGTAAGCTGTGTCTCGCCCTTCGGCGTAACCTTGCCGACCAGAATGTCGCCAGCCTTCACGCCGGCTCCAATGCGGATTACGCCGCTCTCGTCCAGATCACGCAAAGCGCTTTCACTTACGTTGGGAATATCGCGGGTTACTTCTTCCGGTCCCAGCTTGGTGTCGCGCGCTTCAATCTCGAACTCCTCGATGTGCACGGAGGTGTAGTAATCCTCCTTCACCATCTTTTCGGAGACCAGGATTGCGTCCTCAAAGTTGTATCCGCGCCAGGGCATGAAGGCCACCAGCACGTTGCGTCCCAAAGCCAGTTCGCCGTTGTCCGTGCAAGGCCCGTCGGCAATTACCTGACCCTTGATCACCCTGTCGCCTTTTTTCACAATCGGGCGCTGGTTGATGCATGTGTTCTGGTTCGAGCGCTTGAACTTGGTGAGCTGATAAATGTCGCTACCCACCTCGCGCGAAAGCTGCATCGGATGATGTTCGCCTTCCACGCGAACGATAATTCGCTCGGAGTCCACCGAATCGATGATGCCGGAACGGCGGGCAAGAATCACTGCGCCAGAGTCGCGCGCGGTAACGCCTTCCATACCGGTACCGACAATCGGAGCCTGTGCGCGAAGCAAAGGAACCGACTGGCGCTGCATGTTCGCGCCCATCAGTGCGCGGTTGGCGTCATCGTGTTCAAGGAACGGAACCAGCGAAGCGGCCACTGAAACAAGTTGCTTCGGGCTGACGTCGATGTAGTCCACTTCAGTGCGGCTGACCAGAACAAAGTTGCCGGCCTTACGCGCATTCACCAACTCGGTGACAATGTTGCCGCGCTCATCGAGCTCGGCGTTAGCCTGCGCGATCACCCACTTATCTTCCTCCCACGCAGAGAGGTAGAAAGAGAATGGCTCGTGTTCGATGACCTTCTTCTTTTTTGTACGCAGCTCTTCGTTCAGCCGGATCAGTTCGTCCTTCTCCAGATGATCGCCAACCTTGTAATCGGCATCCCCGGCGTTGAGCACGGTCACGTGATCAATTACGCGGCCATCCTTTACGCGGCGGTAAGGCGATTCAATGAATCCGTAATCGTTGATTCGCGCATAGCAACTCAACGACGAAATCAGGCCGATGTTCGGGCCTTCCGGCGTCTCAATTGGGCAGATACGACCGTAGTGCGTGGGGTGAACGTCGCGAACTTCGAAGCCAGCGCGCTCACGTGACAAGCCGCCCGGTCCAAGTGCCGAAAGACGGCGCTTGTGCGTAATTTCCGACAGCGGGTTGGTCTGATCCATGAACTGCGAGAGCTGCGACGAACCGAAGAATTCACGAATCGCAGCCATCACTGGCTTGGCGTTTACCAGGTCATGCGGCATTGCCGTAGACATCTCCTGGTACACGCTCATCTTTTCCTTGATTGCGCGTTCCATGCGGACCAGGCCGAGGCGGAACTGATTCTCCATCAACTCGCCAACCGCACGTACACGCCGGTTACCAAGATGATCGATGTCATCGACCGAACCGATATTCTTACGCAACTTCAGTAAGTAGCGGATAGTCGCGTAGAAGTCGTCCGGTTCCAGCGTGCGGATCTTGCGATCGGTTGCGTCTTCGTTATCGAACAGCTTGATGTTGAACTTCAAGCGTCCCACGGCCGAGAAATCATACTTCCGGGCATCGAAGAACATGCCATGGAAGAGTGCGGTCGCGGTGTCCAGGGTCGGCGGATCGCCCGGACGCAGTTTGCGGTAGATTTCGATCAGCGCTTCTTGCGGCGTCTTTACGGAATCGCGGCGCAAGGTGCCCGTGATGACCGTTCCCACGTCGTCGCGCTCTGGGAAGAACAGGTGAATTTCGGCCACGCCCGCGTCGAGCATTTTCGCGAGCTTGTCGGCCGTCAGCTCATTGTTGGCTTCCAACAGCACTTCGCCGGTAGTCGTATCTACGACGTCGGCAGCCGTGAATGCGCCTTCCAGATCAGCCAGATCAATTTCGACTTCCTGGATCTGATTGGTGTGCAGGGCCTTCAGAATACTGCCAGTCACTTTGCGTCCAGAGTGGCCGACTTCTTCGCCAGCCTTGTTCTTGACGCTGTGCGACAACTTCATTCCGAGCAAATTGGTTGACTTCTCTGCGTCGGGAATCGTCCAGTACAGCTTCTTGTCCTTCAGCGCAACCCGGTCAACCGTGTAGAACGTGCGGAGAATTTCCTCATCTGTGCGCAGTCCGAGCGCGCGCAAGAAAATGGTTCCGAGGAACTTGCGCTTACGATCGATACGGACGTACAGCACGTTCTTCTGGTCGTACTCGAATTCAACCCACGAACCGCGGTAAGGAATGATCTTGCCGAGATAGTAGGTGCGGTTGTTGGCCGTCTCAAAAAAGACGCCTGGCGAGCGGTGCAACTGCGAAACAATCACGCGCTCGGTGCCGTTGATAATGAACGTGCCGTTTTCGGTCATCAGCGGAATATCGCCGAAGAAAACTTCCTGCTCCTTGATGTCGCGGATGGTCTTGTTGCCGGTCTCCACGTCCTTATCAAAGATAGTCAGGCGCATCGTGACCTTCAGCGGTGCGCTGTAGGTCATGCCGCGTTCTTCGCACTCCGGCACGTCATACTTCAATTGCATGCCAACCGGATCGCCGCATTTCGAGCAGAAGTCCGGTGTGTTCGCGTTGTATGTGCCGCACTTTGTGCAAAGCACTTCGCTGGGATGGAACGGATCGGTTACAACCGTTGATCCGCAATTGCGGCATGTGGTACGCAGGTGGTTAAGCCCTTTCAGGTGGCCGCACTTGCACTCCCAGTTGCCGATTGCAAAATCAACGAACTCCAGCTGTGAAACATTTCGAAAATCAGTGATCGGAAATACAGACTGAAAAACTGCCTGCAGGCCGGCATCATCCCGCTCGCTAGGTAGTTTGTCCATCTGCAGAAAGCGGTCATAGCTGCGCTTCTGAACTTCGATCAGGTTAGGTATCTTGATGGTTGCTGGAATCTTGCTGAAATCGAGTCGTTTGCGATTGGCGATTTTCTTCTCTGCCATTGGAACTCCTCAGGATTGCCGTACCCGTGTTTTTGCGGGCCCCGGTGTCGCGCTCACCGGGAAGGCGTAACGTGCGGCTGTTTTACCGCACTCGGAGATGCCGGATCGTGCACGGCAACCCCCACAAAACATTTCCGCCATCCAGCCGCGAACCAGACAGCGAAGACTTTCGTCAGAGAGAACTAAACTGCAATCGTGAAACTACGGAATCTTTAACTAACGGAAGTTGCAGATGGGCCACGCCTTTTGCGGCTGATGCCGCCACGGCTGATGCACAATTAATATTCAATCCTGGCATTGATAAGACACAAAAACACCGAGGGACAGAAATCCCCTCCGGCGCCGATGATAGCGTCAGCCACGTTTGCCCCACATGTTGGGGCCTCCAGTGGATTCCACCGGTACACAATTTGTAAGTTTCCCGCGCCAGTTCTAGAGCCTGTTCTTCAGCTCACCCCACCCAGGAGCCGGAGGATGATGGTGGCTGCCGCCGTTCGTCTCTAAAATCGTACAGTCTCTTCCGCACGAGACCGCACACAATTACCGCCGGGAATTCTGCGGTCCAAAAATATAGATGGCCGCTCCGCTTCCTGGGCTGTATTATCATTTTTCAGTGCGCCGCTCCAACGCACCAAAATCCTGAATTACCATCCGGACACAATAAAGCGCCCAGACGAAATTCGATATCTTCTTATATTACACCAGAAAAGTACATTTGGGGACAACGAGAGGTATCCAGATCATACATAATCTGGAACAGGGAAAGCGCCGGGGCGACCTCGCCCCGGCTTTTCTCGTTTCGGACCCGTTCAGGCTATCGGAGTTACTTAACCTCGACGGTCGCGCCAGCGTCGACAAACTTCTTCTTGATCGTCTCGGCTTCGTCCTTTGAAACTGCTTCCTTGATCGGCTTCGGTGCGCCGTCAACCAGGTCCTTTGCTTCCTTCAGGCCCAAGCTGGTGACTTCGCGTACGGCCTTGATTACATTGATCTTATTGGGTCCAGCAGCAGTCAAAATCACTGTGAACTCCGTCTGAGCCTCAACGACCGGAGCAGCCGCAGCCGCACCAGCTACTGCAACCGGAGCAGCAGCCGCAGCCGATACTCCAAGAGTCTCTTCCAGTTCCTTCACCAGCTGCGCAGCTTCCAGCAGCGACAAACCAACGATCTGTTCCTTTAAAGCAGCCAAATCCGCCATGATGTTTTCTCCATTAAGTTTCGAATTTCGTTGTAGTTCGGTTATCTCTGGCTGAAATCTCAGTCCTGGAGTTATCGGATGGCCACCACGCAATCACTGCGTTGCTTGGACCCGCGCCCCGGATTACCGGAGCTCCCCTGCCGCTGCCCCAGACAAGGCGGCGGACCGGACCTGTTTCGCACAACAGATAACACAAGCCGTTAATTCACCGGGAGGCCGACAACGGGCGGCCACCCGACTGGTGCTGGAGAGAACGAAACTCCACCAGCCCCGAATACTTTCAGAGCGCGATCAGGCCGAAGCCGCGTCGCCGCCCTGGAACTTGTTTTCCTTGACGCCCTGGTCGATCACAACTGCCAGGTTGCGTCCCACGCCGGCCAGAGTCGAGGCCAGACGTGTCGCCGGAGCATTGAGCAGGAACAGCAACTTGCTGTACAGCTCATTCTTCGACGGCAGGCTCGCTAGAACGTCAATCTGCTTCACGTCGACTACCTTGCCTTCGACGACGGCAGCCTTGAAGCTCAGCTCAGGTTGATCCTTTGCATACTTTGTAAGTGCCTTGGCCAGGGAAACAATGTCTCCTCGGGTATAGGCAATTGAGGTGCGGCCCTTCAGAGCCTTGGCCACATCTTCAAATGCCGTGCCTTCCGTCGCGCGCTTCACCAGCGTATTCTTCACCACGCGATACTTGGCGCCAGCTTCGCGAATCGACTTGCGAAGCTTGTCGTCCTGCGCCACGGTCAGCTTGCCGTACTCGGCGATAAATCCGTTGCTCACGTCCTTCAATTCGACGGCGAGCGATTCTACTTGCGAGATCTTCTTTGCTTTAGTAACAGCCATCGCTGGCTCCTTCTCAATCTTGTCTGGGCCTCGCGGCCACTCAAATCGGGTGCCCTACTCTCCGGTAAAACCGGAGGACGGGGTATTAAATTTTCACCTTCAGCGACGCTTCCAAGGCTGCGGTGTCGAGAGCAACACCCGGTCCCATGGTCGAACTGATAAAGCAGCCCTTGATGTACTTACCCTTGGCCGCAACCGGCTTGGCCTTGATCACACTGCTGATCACGGTCCGGGCATTGTCCACAAGTTTGTCGGAGGTGAATGAAATCTTTCCCACCGGAACGTGGACCAGGGCGGTTTTGTCAGTACGGAATTCGACCTTGCCAGCCTTCACTTCCGCGACTGCCTTGGCGATGTCCAGGGTCACCGTACCGGTCTTCGGGTTCGGCATCAAACCGCGAGGGCCCAGCACCTTACCCAAACGTCCCACGGAACGCATCATGTCCGGCGTGGCGATCACGGCATCGTAATCAGTCCAGCCTTCCTTCTGAATCTTTTCCACCAGCTCTTCGCCGCCGTAGAAGTCGGCGCCGGCTGCTTCGGCTTCCCGCAGCTTTTCGCCGCTGGCAAGCACGAGAACTATCTTCTTTTTGCCCAGACCGTGCGGCAGAACCACTGTGCCACGAACCATCTGATCAGCATGTTTGGGGTCAACGCCCAGGCGCAGCGTCACGTCCACCGTCTCGTCAAACTTGGCGAACTTGATCTTCTGCAACAGGACAACCGCGTCCTCGAGCGTGTACGAGCGAGCTTCTACCTGCGCGCGCGCCTTCTCGACATTCTTTCCTGCTTTTTGTGCCATTCCTGCTCCTGTCTCCCACCGCCGCCAGCTTGCCGACTCTCCCGCCAGACTTCAGCATTCTTCGAGTCCCCCGGGCCGGCGTTAAAACGTCGGGCGGGGCTGAGGACCGTGGTATCTACGACCGGGGATCCAAGTGATCCGCGGAAGAACTTCACTAACAAACTACACTCCAGCGGGTGGCCCATTCAAGCCCTTTTGGCTTTGAGTGGGGCATTTGCCGTTGCTCTTGCTGTTGCCCTTAACTTTGAAACCTTGCGAAACCTTGAAACTTTGAAACCTTTTTACCCGACTACGTCCAAACCCATCGAGCGGGCCGTGCCTTTCACGCTCTTGACCGCTGCTTCCAGCGAGGCGGCGTTCAGATCCGGCATCTTCTGCTTCGCGATCTCCAGCACCTGTGCTTCAGTCACCTTGCCAACCTTGTCCTTGTTCGGCACTCCCGAACCCTTGGCGATGCCTGCAATCTTCTTAAGCAGAACCGCGACCGGAGGGGTCTTGGTGATAAAGGTAAAGGTGCGATCGCTATACACGGTGATGACCACCGGAACGATCAGACCAACTAATTCCTTGTTCTGCGTGCGGGCGTTGAATTGCTTGCAGAACTCCATGATGTTGACCTGCGCCTGACCTAGCGCGGGACCAACTGGGGGAGCGGGAGTCGCCTTCGCCGCTTCAATCTGTAGCTTAACCGATCCTGTAACTCTCTTTGCCATTGTGAGACCTTCCTTGTTGCTTGTACCACTCCGGGTCTAGGTTTTTCGGCCCAGCTTCATTTGTGGCACACGCTGAATTACCTCGTTAACTCAGAACCTTCTCGACCTGGCCAAACTCCAACTCCACTGGAGTTGAGCGGCCAAAAATGGTCACCATTACCTTCAATGTCTCGCGATCCTCGTTGACCTCGTCCACTACTCCTGTAAAGGTTGCGAACGGCCCCTCGGTGATACGCACAGACTCGTTCTTTTCGTACTTGATCTTGAGCTTCGGCTTTTCCTTGCTATCGGCCACGCGGTAGACGATCTGCTGAACTTCATCGTCGGAGAGCGGCGTTGGCTGCTGGCCTGTGCCTACAAATCCCGTGACGCGGGGCGTGGACTTCACCATGTGCCAGACTTCATCATCCATGTCCATCTCGATAAGAACGTAACCGGGATAAAACATGCTCTCGCGCGTGTACTTCTTGTTGTTGCGGATCTCAGTGACGGTTTCGGTGGGGATCAAGACACGACCCATGCGGTCCTGGAGTCCAAATGCGAGAATGCGCGATTCCAGCGACTCCCGCACCTTCCGCTCAAATCCCGAGTAGGCGTGGATGATATACCACTTCATCCTTGGATTTCCGGTCGATTCCGGCGTCCCCGGTGCTGCCGGAGTTGCCGGCGCGCCGATTTCAGGGGTGCTTTCCGGCGTCCCTTCCGGCGATCCTTCCGGTCCTTTGCTCTCGTTCTTTAAAGTATCTTCCATAGTTTCCTTCGCACCAGCCATTGGGCGGTGCGGCGGCCCTCGCTAGTGTGTACTGAAATACTTGAACACCCAGTCCAGCGAACGGCCGATTACCCCATCAATCACCCAGAAATAGACGCCAAATATGAAAACCGTGATGATCACGACCAAGGTCGTGGCTTCCACTTCCTTTCGCGACGGCGTAGTGACCTTGCGCATCTCGTTACGGACATCGCCGTAGAACGACTTGATACGCTCAGGCAGGCCTTTTACGTTATCGAGAAAACTGGGCTGCGCGCTTACTACTATTGACTTCGCCATGCCATCCTGCTTTCACTCATGGAGCCCTTTGGGCATCCTCTGAGCCGTTTATTCCAAATTCTTTCGCCATTCTCACAAAAACAAATGGCAGGGGCGGAGGGATTCGAACCCCCAAAAACGGTTTTGGAGACCGTCGGTTTACCGTTGAGCCTACGCCCCTAAGTTGCCCCGGATTTCTACGAGGAACCCCAGCCTTGCCAGGGAGGCTTTCCGCGGGCACGTTGGCCCCGACGGACGCCTACTTCACTTCGCGATGGTCCGTGTGCTTACGGCACTTACGGCAAAACTTGCTGAACTCGAGACGTTCGGTCGTGGTCTTGCGGTTCTTAGTCGTCGAGTAATTCTTATTCTTACACGCAGTGCATTGCAGTTGAACAATTTCACGAGGCATTCTAGTGTTCCTTTCGTGTACCCGGCAGCTTCGCTGGCGGGCCTTGTCCGGGTCAAAGCCCGGATATCGACTAACGGCTTTTAAGACCGCTAGCCGAAGTAAATCAGCTCAAACCTACAGAATTTCCGAAATCGTTCCAGCGCCCACTGTGCGGCCGCCTTCGCGAATTGCAAAACGCAGTCCCTTTTCCATGGCAACCGGAGTGATCAGCTCAATTTCCAGCTGAACGTTATCCCCTGGCATCACCATCTCAACCCCTTCCGGAAGCTTCGCAACTCCCGTCACATCCGTCGTCCGGAAATAAAACTGCGGACGGTAGCCGTTGAAGAACGGCGTATGACGACCGCCCTCTTCCTTCGACAGAATGTAAACTTCACCCTTGATCTTGGTGTGCGGCGTAATCGAGCCACCCTTCGCCAACACCATCCCGCGCTCCACGTCGTCTTTGCCAACGCCGCGCAGCAACAGCCCGGCATTGTCGCCCGCCATGCCCGCGTCCAACTGCTTCTTGAACATTTCCACGCCCGTCACAACTGTCTTACGGGTGTCGCGGAAACCCACAATCTCCACTTCCTCGCCAACCTTCACCTGCCCGCGCTCGATACGGCCCGTTACCACCGTGCCGCGTCCCGAGATCGAGAAAATGTCTTCGATCGGCATCAGGAAAGGCTGATCAATCGCACGCGCCGGGAGCGGAATGTAGGAATCCACCGCCGCCATCAGCTCGTCAACGCTCTTTTCCCACTCCGGCTCGCCATTCAGCGCGCCCAGAGCCGAACCACGAATCACCGGCAGATCGTCGCCCGGGAACTTGTATTTCACCAGCAGTTCCCTGACTTCCATCTCCACCAGGTCGATCAGTTCGGAATCCTCAACCGCATCGCACTTGTTCAGGAACACCACGATCGAAGGAACTCCGACCTGGCGTGCCAGCAACACGTGCTCCTTGGTCTGCGGCATCGGACCGTCCGTCGCCGCAACCACCAGAATCGCGCCGTCCATCTGCGCCGCGCCGGTGATCATGTTCTTGATGTAGTCGGCGTGACCCGGGCAATCCACGTGGGCGTAGTGACGGTTCCCCGTCTCATATTCCACGTGCGCCGTGGCAATCGTGATACCGCGCTCGCGCTCTTCCGGCGCATTGTCAATCGAGTCAAACGAGCGGAACTTGATGTTCGGATTGTGCTTTGCCAGCACCTTCGTGATCGCCGCTGTCAACGTCGTCTTGCCATGATCGATGTGTCCGATCGTTCCTACGTTCACGTGCGGCTTGCTGCGGTCAAATTTCTCTTTCGCCATTGCTTT